>VOFK01001360.1_pt1 | contig 39271 bp, 58 predicted proteins | sample 5384121 | NCBI WGS metagenome assembly VOFK01 (sample SAMN12384730, study PRJNA508395) | human gut metagenome | isolation source: healthy gut J | host: Homo sapiens | reverse complement strand
TTGTGTGCTACAATTTATTTAAACTTTATAGACTAAAAAAAGATAAAAATAAAAAAAGTTGAAATTATAAGTGCCGGTGATGATATAGAAATAATTTAGTGGTGTATGTATGAAAAATATTTTTTAGTGAATATATCAACATAGTTGGATACCTTGTGACAGGTGTTGTGTTCTTTGTTTGTGTTTCTATTATGTTTAATAATATTTTTAACGAAGTCCAAAGTAAAGTTCAGTATGAAAATAAAATTACACATGAAGCAACAAGTAAATTAAGTGAAGTAGGGCATTTATTAACTACCGGACAAAGTGATAACGATGATTATTTAACTTTAGTTAATAGCTTTAAAGTATGTTATCAAAAATTTAATGATAAGCAATTAAATAGTGTTATATATAAAGACAAAATATCTATAAATGACAGTTATAAATTCTTAAAATTATATGATAAATTAATAATAAAAGAGTGTTTTAATGATCAAATTTATAAAAATTTAGATGGTGATTCTAAGAGAATGCTTAAGTTTAATATAGAAAGAAATTAATATTAGCTTATCTTATATAAAAAAATAGTATTTCAAGTGATAGCAGATCCTATTTTTTGTACACTGAATCAAAATAGTTATGAAAAAGATAATAATAGTTATACCACCTTATTTAATTTGTATAGTAATACCGTTAACATATTTTATGATTTAGTAAATAGTTATTATAATGGAGGTGTTATTAATGACTAAATTTATTAATAATGTCCTCTTAGTTATGCGATATAGTTTGTTTATTTTATCTTTTTCAGTAACTATTTATGGAATGATTTTCTTATATAGTTATTTTAGTTATGAAATTTTTTGTTATTATAATTCCCTATATACTTTTATTGGTTGCGTTTGTAGTGGATTTATGTTTTAAGAGAAGGAAAATACTTAATAATTGTTTTTATAATTTAACAGCGTGTTTAGTTTTTGGTTTAAATATATTTATAATTTTTAAATCATTATATGGCAATATGATGTTAAATAGTACTAACTATAATTATTTTAATGTTTACTATCCATTCTTTATAATAATGCTTTTTATGGTTTGTTTTGGGCAAATATTTTATTTTTAATTTCTAGTAAATTAAGAGTTATTTCTGTGAAAATAGAAAGTTAGGTTGTTTTATAAAGCATTTGGAGTTGTTTATTTTTTTTAATAATATGATATATTGATTACGTGGTGATTGAAATGGATGATTTCAAATTTAAAAAAAAATATGGTCAAAATTTTTTAAAAGACGATAGAATAGTAGAAAAAATTGTTACTTTAAGTGATATTGAAGATGATTCTTTAGTTATTGAAGTTGGTCCAGGTAAGGGAATACTAACTAGACAATTAAGTAAAGCTGCTAAAAGTGTTATTTGTTATGAAATAGATATGCAGTTAGAGGAATATTTAATTAATTTGAGTAATGAACTTTCGAATGTAGAGGTTGTATTTAGTGATTTTTTAGACATGCGGATCTTGCAAAAAAGGTTAGTGATTATAAGTACAAACATTTATACTTTATTAGTAATGTTCCATATTATATTACAACACCTATTCTTATGAAGTTAATCGATTCTGGACTTAATTTTTTGAAAATAGTTATGATGGTTCAAGAAGAGGTTGGTGAAAGGTTCTCGGCAACGCCTGGGAAAAAAGCTTATTCTTCTATTACTGTCTTTTTAAATTATTATTATGAAATTAAACGATTATTTAAAGTTAATAGATCTGAATTTATTCCCGTTCCCAATGTAGATAGTGAAGTAATAATGTTAACATCACGAGAGGATAAGATTGCTTTAAAAAATAAAGATTTATTCTTTGAATTTGTTAGGGCTAGTTTTCAATATAAAAAAGAAAAAATTTGAGAAATAATTTAAAAAAATATGATTTAAAAAAAATAGAAGAAGTTTTAGTAAAATATGGTTATAGTTTAAATTCTAGGGCTGAGGAGATTCCTGTTAATGTTTTTGCAGAAATTTCTAATAGTCTTGCTGATTAAATTATCGGTGATTTTATTTATAATAAATGGTTTTGGTAGAACAGGTGATTGTTCTACTTTTTGTGTTGGTGTTCTAAATATTTTATTTTTTCATAGTGTTAAATGGAGGAGTATATTATGAAATTTAAAATAGGTGACTTAGTTACTAGAAAATCTCATGGTAATGATATTGTATTTGAAATACTAAATATTAACTATGATACTGTTGTTTTGAAGGGTATAGAAGTTAGACTAGTGGCAGATAGTGGTATTGATGATTTGGTTAAAGTGGTTGATGATATTGATCCTTATCGCTGCGATAGGGAATTAACTGAGAGGGCTCTTAGTGCTCTTAATTTGGACCGTAGTGAGTATTTTTATCTTCCTGGTAGAATATTGCATATTGATGCCGATAGTAACTATTTGGAGCGCTGTATAAAGTTTTATAGTGATTTAAGAGTAGAAGCTTATGGTGTTAATATGGAAGAAGATGAAATGGAAAGGGATATAATAAAGAAACTTGAAGAATATAAACCAGATATACTTGTGATTACAGGACATGATGCTTATTTTAAATCTAAGGGTTCAATAAAAGACTTAGACAATTATCAGAATAGTAAGAATTTTGTAAAAGCGGTAAAGAAAGCTAGAGAATATGAAAGTAGTCAAGAAAAATTAATAATTATAGCTGGTGCTTGTCAATCCAACTATGAGGAATTAATCAAAGCTGGGGCCAATTTTGCTTCAAGTCCGAAAAGAGTTAATATTCATGCTTTAGATCCAGCTATTATTGCATCTAGTATATCTCTTGCAGAAAAAAATAAATCTATAGACTTAATTCCAATGCTTGAGAAAACTAAATATAAAACTGATGGAATGGGAGGAATAATAACTAATGGAACAATGTATGTGGGGTTTCCTAGATGAATAAGGATGCTTTAAGAGAAAAAATTCAACAAAAAGAGGGCAATGATTACTTTTTTGTCTTCAATGGAAGTAGAAATCAAGTGGAAAAGTTTTCTGGTACTATTATTGAAACATATCCCTCTGTTTTTTAGTGGAAACTAGAGAAGAAAAAATCCTAGGATAAAATCTTTTTCTTATAATGATGTTATTACATCTAGTTTAGAGATTAGGGAAAAGTAAAATAAAATGTTGCAATTTATATTTTTATATTATAAAATGTAATTGTAAAGTGTAAGGCTTTAGAGGGAGGAAAACACATGAAGATTACATCTGTAAAAGTTCGTAAAATCGAAAAAGAAGATTCACGTATGAAAGGTAAAGCATCTGTTGTATTAGATGATTGTTTTGCAATTAAAGATATTCGTATTATTCAAGGTGACGATAAGTTATTTATTGCAATGCCTAGTCGTAAGTTAGCTAATGGAGAATATAGTGATGTAGCACATCCAATTAATAGTGAGACAAGAAAAATGTTTGAAGATGCTATTATTGAAGAATATAATAACACTGAGGATGTAGCAGAGGAAGAAGAATAGTATTAATAGACCATTTATTTGGTCTTTTTTTTTTTGTGTTGCTTGCATAATATTTAGTGGTGATGAATATATGGAAAAAATAGATAGTGGTATCAATAGTTATAATCATACAGTTACAATGATAGAAAGAAAATCGTTTGTTACAAGTGGAGTAAAGAAGATAGAAAATTTTGATGAAACACAATTCCTTTTAGACACTGTTATGGGCTTTTTACTAGTCAAGGGTGAAGGATTAGAATTAATAAAATTAGATACTATTCAAGGTACTGTTACCATAAAGGGAATGATTAATAGTTTAACTTATTTAGATGAAAATGGAAAAAAGGATAAAGAAAGTAGTATATTCAATCGTTTATTTAAATAATGATAGCATTATCTATGCAAATTAAAGCTATAATATTTTCTCTTGTTTATGGTGTTTTCATATCATTTATGGTAAATGTTAATTATAAATGTTTATTTAATAAAAAATATGATTTTTAAGATTATTTTTGATTCTATTTTTATATTAGATTTAGGAATGTTATATTTCTTTATTTTACAATTTATTAATTTTGGTTATTTACATGTTTATTTTTTTCTTGCTCTTTCTGTTGGCTTTTTTGCTTCTTTTTCATTTTTTAAGAAACTAATGCGTAAAAACGATGTCAAAAAATAAACAAATTTGTTGCCTTTCTTGAATATTTAACCTTTGCGATGTATACTTTATTATAAGAAAGGTTATGATAGTCATGGCAAGAAAGGGTAAGGATAGAAATTCTATAAAAAAAAGACGTAGACTGCTTATTTTAGGTACTTTTTCTTTGACTACTATATAGTTTTTACTACATATACAATGGGAAAGTATTGGGTTCAAATATACGATAAAAAACAGGAAAGGGATAAATTATCTCAAGAATTGAAGAAATTAAAGAAAAAAGAAAATACTTTGAGAGCTGACGCTAATAAGATGCAGGATAAAGAGTATATTGCAAGATATGCTAGGGAAAAATATTTGTATAGTAGGGATGGTGAGTTTATTTTAAGAATACCTTAGGTGTTCTTTTTTTAAACTTGAAATTGTTATACTATTTTTGTTGAAAAACTTACCAAATTTGGGTAAAATAAATATGGTGACTTATATGAATGAAATTCTAATTGATCATGAGTTTAAATTTCATAAAGGTGATATTATTGTAGTTGGTTGTTCAACAGGTCCTGATTCAATGGCACTTATGGATATGTTGTTAAAAATAAGATTAAAGTATGATTTATCATTAATTTGTGCTCATGTAAATCATAACATAAGAAAAGAAAGTTATGATGAAGCTATTTTTATGCAAGAGTATTGTAAGAAAAACGATATTTGTTTTTTTGAAACTATGCTTATTGAACATTATGGTGATGATAATTTCCATAATGAAGCAAGAAATATTCGCTATAGTTTTTTTGAAAAAATTGTAGCAAAGTATATATGCTAATTATTTAATGACAGCGCATCATGGAGATGATTTAATAGAAACTATTTTAATGAGAATTGTTAGAGGTTCTAATTTAAATGGTTATTCTGGATTTAAGAAAATTGTAGATATGGGAACATATCATTTAGTAAGACCATTGATATCTTTTACTAAAGATGAGTTGTTAGAGTATGATAATTTAAATAATGTTCCATATTTTATTGATAGTTCTAATTCTAAAATGAAATATACAAGAAATAGATATAGAAAAAAGTTGTTTTACCTTTTCTAAAAAGAAGAAGATAAAAAATGTTCATAAAAATTTTATAAATTTAGTGAAAATTTGATATGTGCAAGTGAATTTATTGAAAAGGAACGTAATAAGGCTGTTAGTAAGGTATTAATTAATGGAAAGGTAGTTATTTCTAAATTTTTACAAATAGATGATTTTTTACAAAGAGAGATTTTATATTTTTTGATGGAAATATATTATCAAGATGATTTAATTTTATTAAATGATCGACATGTAGAGTTATTACAAGAATTGATTAAAGGCAAGAAACAAAATGCAACAATTAATTTACCTAATGATGTAATTGCTGTTAGGGAATATGACTATTTCTATTTGAGACGTGAGATGGAAGAGTTAACAAATTATGAAATAGAACTTGGTAACAGTGTTGATTTACCTAATCATCATACAATAAAACGTATTGAGGAAACTAATGATAATAGTAATAATATCTGTAGACTTTCTAGTGATGAAGTTAGATTACCTTTAACTGTTAGGACTAGAAAAATGGGAGATAGGATAGCTATTAAGGGAATGAATGGTACGAAGAAACTAAAAGATATCTTTATCGATATGAAAATAGGAAAAGAAGAAAGAGATTTATGGCCTGTTGTTGTCGATAGTTTAGATAGAATTGTTTGGATACCAGGAATAAAAAAGTCAAAATTTGACAAAAAAAATGAAGAAAGTTATGATATAATATTGAAATATTGTTAAGGAGGAAATATGAATAAAAAAGTAGATAAAAAAACAATAAAAAAAGGGTTACTTCCTTACTTATTTATTTTACTAATAATACTAGGAATATTTTATTTGTTTAATTTCTTAAACCATAAAACTAATATATTAACTTATAATGAATTTATGGAAAATTTAGCAAATGGTAAAGTTAAAGAAGTAATGCTTGTACCTCGTGATAGAGCGCAAACTTACGAGGTAACTGGTAAACTTAGTGATTATGCTGAGAATGAAAGCTTTTATGCGGTTTTACCAAAGAGTGAAAATGTTGTAAAGAAAATTACTGATATAACAGAAAAACAAAAAATAGAACTTGTAACGAAGGCTGATCCAGAATCAAGTACATGGCTTGTGATTTTAGCTGATGTTTTACCACTTGCTTTGTTAGTATTTTTAGCATTTTTCTTTCTAAATAAACAGATGGCTGGTAATAGAAGTTCAATGGATTTTGGAAAGAGTAAAGCAAGACTTTCAGATAATAAGAATAAAGTAACTTTTAAAGACGTTGCAGGATTAAAAGAAGAAAAAGAAGAAGTAAGAGAGTTAATCGATTTCCTTAAGAATCCTAAAAAGTTCCAAAAACTTGGAGCTCGTATTCCAAAAGGTGTATTATTAATGGGTCCTCCAGGAACAGGTAAAACTTTATTAGCGCGAGCTGTTGCAGGTGAGGCAAATGTTCCATTTTATTTCATAAGTGGATCTGATTTCGTTGAGTTATTTGTTGGTGTTGGTGCTAGTCGTGTAAGAGATATGTTCCAACAAGCAAAAAGAAATGCTCCATGTTTAATATTTATTGATGAAATAGATGCTGTAGGACGCCAAAGAGGAACTGGTTTAGGTGGTGGACACGATGAACGTGAACAAACACTAAACCAATTACTTACTGAGATGGATGGTTTTGGTGAAAATGAAGGTATTATAATAATAGCTGCAACTAATAGACCTGATGTTTTGGATCCTGCTTTACTTAGACCAGGTAGATTTGATAGACAGGTTACTGTTAGTTTACCAGATATTAAAGGACGTGAAGAAATTTTAGCAGTTCATGCTAAGAATAAAAAATTGGCAAAAGATGTTACTTTAACTAACTTGGCTAAGAGAACACCAGGATTTAGTGGTGCTGACCTTGAAAACTTACTTAATGAAGCTGCTTTACTAGCAGTAAGAAGAGATAAAGATGCTATTACAATGCATGAAGTAGATGAAGCTACTGACAGGGTATTAATGGGACCTGCTAAAGTTAGTCATAAATATAGTGAAAAAGATCGTAGATTGGTCGCATATCATGAGGCTGGTCATGCTGTTATAGGTTTAAAATTAGCTAATGCTTCTGATGTACAAAAAGTTACAATTATTCCAAGAGGTTCTGCTGGTGGATATAATATGATGGTTCCAAGTGAAGAAAAAATTATGTTCTACTAAAACTGATTTATTAGAACAAGTTACTGGTTTACTTGGTGGTCGTGTTGCAGAAGAAGTTGTTTTTAAGGAGATAACTACTGGTGCTGAAAATGATTTCTCAAAGGCTACTAAAATAGTAAGAGCTATGGTTACTGAATATGGTATGAGTGATTTGGGACCAATGCAATTAGAACAACAAGAGGGTGCAGCTTTCCTTGGAAGAGATTATAATAAGACGAGAAACTTCTCTGAAACTGTTGCTCATGAAATTGATGAAGAAATGAGAAAAAATTATTAATGGCTGTTATGTTGATGCTAAGAAAATAATAAAAGAAAATAGAGACTTATTAAACTTAATTGCTGAAACATTATTAGAATATGAAACATTAACAAAAAAGAACAAATAGATTATTTAGTTGAAAATGGTTGTATGCCAGATGAAAATAAAGATAACTTAGAATCAATGTCATTAACTAGTTTAAAAGAAATGGCTAAAGAAAAAGGAATTAAAAATTATTCTAAGATGAATAAAGCAGAAATTATTGATGAATTAGATAAAGTCAATAAAGAAAAATAAAAAAAACGTGTGTACTTGTTTTACACATGTTTTTTTGTTATAATAAGCCGGTATGGAGAAATAGTATGTGGAAAATAGGAAATGTAGGAATTGATAATCAGGTAGTTTTAGCGCCTATGGCCGGTATATCTAATTCTGCTTATAGAAGAATTTGTAAAGAAATGGGTTGTGGTCTTATTTATGCTGAAATGGTTAGTGATAAGGCTATTAGCTTTGGTAATAAGAAAACTCTTGATATGTTATATATGACAGATAGTGAAAGGCCTATTGCTCAACAAATATTTGGTACTGATGTGGAAAGTTTTGTAGTGGCTGCTAAGTATATTGAAAAAACTATGAAACCTGATATCATAGATATAAATATGGGATGTCCGGTTCCTAAGGTAGCTTTGCGAGCTCAAGCAGGTTCTGCACTTTTAAAAAATCCCCAGAAAATTAGAGAAATAGTAAGTGCTGTTGTTGCAGCAGTTAACGTTCCTGTTACTGTAAAAATACGTAGTGGTTGGGATAGTGACCATATTAATGCTGTAGAGGTTGCTAAAATATGTGAAGAGGCAGGAGCTAGTGCTATAACAGTTCATCCAAGAACTCGTAAGCAAGGATATAGTGGTAAGGCTGATTGGCTAATTATAAAAAATGTAAAAGATAATGTTTCAATTCCTGTAATAGGTAATGGTGATATTAAAACACCTGAAGATGCCAAGAGAATGCTTAATGAAACAGGTTGTGATGCTATTATGATAGGACGTGGACTACTTGGTAATCCATGGTTAATCAGAAATACTCTCAATTATTTGGCTGGCCGTGATTATGAGTTACCATCTACAGAGGAAAAAATAAAAATGTGCATTAAGCATTTGAAATATCTTTCTGAAACTAAAGATGAGAAAATAGCAGTTTTAGAAATAAGAAGTCATGCTGCATGGTATCTTAAAGGAATAGAAAATGCCTCATTAATTAAAAATAAAATCTATCAATGCAATAGTATTCGTGATATAATGCAAGTATTGAATGAATTTTTAGGAGGAAAAAGTAATGAGTAAAAAAAATAGTGATGAAAATAATAAGGCCTACTTTTTACAAAGATTATTAGCTTATGTTTTTGATATGACTATTGTGGTATTGGTTTCTACTTTAATTAGTTATCCATTTATTTCCACAAAAACTGTTGATAAGTTGAATAAACAATCTTCAGAAATATTAGAAAAATATCAAAATCAAGAAATAAGTGCTAAGACCTACTTTAATCAAAGTATGGATAATAGTTATCAACTTTCCAAAGAAACAGGACTTACTAATATAGTTACAATAGTAGTTTATGTATTATATTTTATTGTTTATCAAATGTATATGAATGGTCAAACAATTGGAAAGAGAATAATGAAAATTAGAGTAGTTAAAAATAAAAGATGGAACTTTAAGTATGAATGATATGTTAATTAGAGGTTTGATTAATAATTATATTTTAGCTTAATATTTTAATTGCAATTTTCGTACTTATTAATAGAAATACATATGTATATGGTTCTTCAATTGTTCAAATTATTCAGTATGCAATTTTAATTGCAAAGTATTTTTATGATTATTATTAGAAAAGATGGAAGAAGTGTTGCTGACTTAATTTGTGGTACAAAAAGTAGTTAGCTTGAAGGAGGAGTAAAAAAATGAGAGAGTTTAGTGAACAAGAACAAGTAAGAAGAGAAAAACTAAAAAAAATATTAAGAATCCATATCCTGATAGATTTGAGGTTAATTGTGAAATAGCTGATGCCTCACAAATGGAAGATGGTACTACTGGTATAAGAGTAGCTGGTAGAATAATTTTAATGCGTAAAATGGGTAAGATGAGTTTCTTAACCATAGGTGATATATTAGGAAAAATACAAATTTCTGTTAAAGTAGATATGATAGGTGAAGAAGCTTATCAAGATTTTAAGGCAAATTATGATTTAGGTGATTTTATTGGCGTAGAAGGTGAATTATTTACTACTCATACTGGTGAAAAGACAATTAGAGCTAGTCATATAGAATTTTTAGGAAAAGCTTTAAAACCATTACCAGAAAAATTTCATGGTGTAGAGGATATTGAAACTATTTATCGTAAGAGATATCTTGATCTAATTACTAATGATGATAGTAAGAAGAAATTTTTATTTCGTAGTAGATTTATAAAAGAGTTGAGAAATTATTTAGACTCTAAGGGCTATTTAGAAATAGAAACACCAATTTTGAATAATAAAGCAAGTGGTGCAACGGCTAAACCTTTTGTTACTCATCATAATGCTTTAGATATTGATTTATTTCTAAGAATTGCCCCAGAAACTTATTTAAAAAGAGCTATTGTTGGTGGCTATACTAAGGTTTTTGAAATTGCTAGATGTTTTAGAAACGAAGGAATAGATGCTACTCATTTACAAGATTTTACTATGATTGAAGGATATGGAGCATATTTAAATTATAGGGATAATATGAAATTCCTTAGAGAAATGTTACAATCAATTATTATGAATATTTTTGGTACTTTAGAGATAAATGTTGGAGATAAAGTTGTGGATTTATCTGGAGAATGGGAAGATATTAGTTTTAGAGATTTGATATTGAAGTATTCAGATATTGATATTAATGTTTATAATACTAAAGAATTATTATTACAAAAAGATAAGAGAAGATAATATTGAAATTGATAGTGAAACTCCACTTGAGAATTTAGGTTATGGTAATTTAGTTGATCAATTATATAAGAAAATCGCAAGACCTTATATAATTAATCCTGTATTTTTGACTAAACATCCTATTAGTCTTTCTCCTTTAGCTAGAGCAAATGATTCTGATCCAACAATTACTGATCGTTTTCAGTTAGTTATTAATGGTGCTGAAATTATTAATGCTTATTCTGAATTAGTTGATCCTATAGAGCAAGAAAAAGAGACTATTAGAACAAGCTAGATTAAAGGCTAATGGTGATGAAGAGAGTATGCCTATGGATTATGATTATATCGATGCTATGGAATATGGTATGCCTCCTATTAGTGGATGGGGAATGGGAATTGATCGTTTAGTACAATTACTTACTAATTCGGCTAATATAAAGGATGTTGTTTTATTCCCACTTATGAAAAATAAAGAAGATATTACTAATGATTAGTAGTATTTTTTTTTTAAAATTTGGGGTAAAAAGTGTTAAAAGTATTGTAAAAATCTAGCTATTATAGTATAATGATAATGGGAGGAGAAAATTATGAAGAAACATAATACACTAAAAGTCGTTCTTATTACTTTATTAACTTTTTTAGTATTAAGTTGGATATTTACTTCAGCATATTATTCAAATGGTTATGTTGAACAAGGACGCATTCAAATGGGATTATTTGATGTATTTTCATATCCTGTGACAGCTATTTCTTATTTTGGTTATATAGCTTTATATGTTTTTGCTATTGGTATGTTCTATGGTGTTTTTTAAATCATATTAGTGCTTATCGAGTAATGATTGATAAATTAGCAAAATCATTTAAGGGTAAAGAAAAAATTGCTTTAGCTGTTATAATGATAATTCTTGCAATTATTACTTCATTTACAGGATTGAACTTGGCACTATTGTTAGTATTCCCATTTATTATTTCATTAGTTTTAGTAATGGGCTATGATAAAATAGTTGCAGCTTTAACTACTGTTGGTAGTGTTGTTGTTGGTGTAATGGGTACAACATTCGCTTATAATAATACTAGTATTTTAGCAAGTGCTTTATCTTTAAAAGTTACTTCTGGTATGGTTTATAAGATAATTATTCTTGTTTTAGGTTTTAGCTATTCTTATTGTAAATACAATTATGTATATTAATAAAATGGCTAAAAGATCTAAAGAAGATACTAAAGAATTAGAAGCTTATATTCCTGAAGTAGTAAATGCAAAAAGAAAGCAAAACTACTAAGATATGGCCATTAGTGTTAGTATGCGATTTAATATTAGTAGTTATGATTTTAGGATTTATTCCTTGGTCTGCAGTATTTGGTGTTACTTTTATTCGATGATGTTACTAGTGCTGTTACTGGATTTACAGTACCTGCATTTGTTGCTTTATTAGTTTTATTATTAATAATCAATATAGTATTATTTGTAAAGAAAAAGAACAAACATGCATATATTATTGATGCTGCAGTTGCTATTGTAACTATTGTTATATTAATTGGTAGATATTTAGTTAAAGCTAAATTATTTAAAACTTTGGTTTCAGCTTTATCTGTTGACTTTGCTATTTTTGGTAAATTCTTAGGTACTGTTAAGTCATTTGGAAACTGGTCTCTTACTGATATTTCATTACTTGTTATTCTTGGAGCTATTATTTTAGCTATGATATACAAAGTTAAATGTGATGATGTATTTGATGGAATGATTAATGGTATTAAGAAGTCAATAGTACCTGCTATCTTAGTTGTATTGGTATATTTCGGTTTGGTTATTGTAACATATCATCCATTCCAATTACCTATCTATAAGGCAATATTTGGATTAACAAAAGGATTTAATGTATTTACATCTACTATTGTTGCTATAATTGCTACAGTATTCAATAGTGATCCAATGTATGTATTCAATAGTGTTGTTCCTTATTTAGTTAGTTTAGTTACTAATACAAAGGTATATCCTGTTATTTGGGTATTATATCAATCTGTATCAGGATTAACAATGTTAGTTGCCCCTACAAGTATTGTTTTACTTCTAACTTTATTCTATTTAGATATTCCTTATAAAAAATGGTTAAAAACTGTTTGGAAATTAACTTTAGAAATTTTAGTTGTATTACTTATTGTTTGTACAATAGCACTTGCAATTGTTTAATCTATTTAGAAAGGCTTAGTCCTTTCTTTTTTTTGTCGTTTTTTTTAGAACATAATTTCTTGTCATTGGTATCAAAATATACATAAAATATTATTGAAGGGATGGGAAAAAATGTTTTCAAAATTTAGTGAAGAAGCACAGAAAAGTTTGTTATTAGCGCGTGAAGAAATGATTAAGTTAAGGCATCCATATATTGGGAGTGAACATCTTTTGTTGGCCATACTTTCAAATAAAAATTTACCTATTACTAAGATGCTTTCAAAATATAATATTAATTATGAGAGTTTTTATAATGAAATAGTAAAAATAATGGGGAAAGGAACGAAGGTAAGTTCTTGGTTTTTATATACTCCGCTATTAAAAAGAATTATAGAAAATGCGACATTTGATAGTAAAGAGAGAAAGGAAAAAGAGGTAACAATAGAGCAATTATTTTTATCTTTACTAGAGGAGGGTGAAGGAGTAGCTATTAGATTACTTGTTGGAATGAATATAAATATAGATGCTTTATATGATGATTTTTCCAATAAGTATATTGTTAAGAAAAGTAAGAAAGAAAAAAAATTAATTATAAATGATTTTGCAGTTAACTTTAATAAGAGGGTTGTTGTGGGTGAGATTGATCCGGTTAGTGGCCGTGATGAGGAAGTTAATAGAGTAATAGAAATTCTTTCGAGAAGAACAAAAAATAATCCTTTACTAATTGGTGAGGCAGGTGTTGGAAAAACTGCTATTGTGGAAGAGTTAAGCCGAAGAATAGTAAATGGAGATGTACCAAAATTTTTACAAAATAAAAAAATACTTTCTGTTTCAATAGCGTCACTTGTTTCAGGAACTAAGTATAGAGGAGAGTTTGAGGAAAGAATAAATAAAATAATAAAAGAAGTAGAGGAAGATGGAAATATTATTTTGTTTATTGATGAAGTTCATACTATAGTTGGGGCCGGTGGTGCTGAAGGGGCTATTGATGCTTCTAATATATTAAAGCCTAGTTTAGCACGAGGAAAAATTAAGATAATAGGGGCGACTACTAATGAAGAATATCATGAGTATATAGAAAGAGATAAGGCATTGGATAGAAGATTCCAAAAGATTAATGTTTTGGAACCTGATGTGGAAAAAACAAAAAAGATGTTAATGAATTTGAAACCACTTTATGAAAGTTTCCACAATGTTGTTATACCAGAAGAGGTGATTGATTATATTATAGAGTTATCTAATAGATATATTCAAAATATGCGAAATCCCGATAAATCAATTGATATTATGGATGAAGTATGTGTAAAAGCTTCTTTAGAAAGTAAAAATAAAGATGATAAAACTTTAGAACTAAATAACAAGGTGAAAAAGATTATTCAGGAAAAAAATAAGGCAGTGCAGGAACAAGATTTTGAAGAAGCATCTAGACTCAAAGATGAACAATATAAGTTAGAAAATGAGTTAAGTAATATGATAGTTAAAAAGAGTGTTAAAAAACCTTTACCTGTAATTACTAAAAAGCAGGTTGCAAAAATAATAGAACTTAAAACAAAAATACCTATATATGAGGTTAATAATGATACAAAAGCTTTGCTAAAAAAACTTAATAAAAATTTGAAAGAAAAGATTTTGGGTCAAGATGAAATCATTAATAGTATTTGTGCATATACTAGAAAGATTTATTTTGGATTTAAGAAAGATAAACCATATTCCTTTTTGTTTGTAGGACCTACTGGTGTTGGAAAAACTTTATTTGTTAAAGAGTATGCTACTTCTTTATATGGAAGTGATAATTTCATTCGTATTGATATGAGTGAATATAAAGAGGAATATTCAATAAGTAAGTTATTGGGTTCAGCTCCTGGATATGTAGGGTATAGAGAGAATAATACAGTAATGGAAAAAATACGTAATCATCCTAATTGTGTTATTTTGCTTGATGAAATTGAAAAGGCCTCTCCTGCAGTTATCAAAGTTTTTCTTCAGGCTTTAGATGAAGGGGTTGTACATGATGCAGTTGGAAGGAGTATTAGTTTTAAGAATGCCATTATTTTCATGACTTCTAATTTGGGCTGTAATAATTTATCTATTGGTTTTATGGATGATAATAGTTTAAATCAATCATTAAAAGATTTTTTATCTGTTGAGTTTTTAAATAGAATAGATAAAGTATTTACCTTTAAGAAATTAGATGAAGTAGTTGTTAAGAAAATAATTAATAAGAAACTAAATATGTTAAAAAAACAATATTATGACAAAGATATTAATGTGGTCTTTTCTAAAAAAATTGTGGATAACATTTTAGTAAATTCTAATTATTTAGAATATGGGGCAAGAAAAATAGATAAAATTATTGAAGAAGAAGTGGAAAATTATATAATGGAAGAAATTATTTGTGGAAATAGCAGTATTTCAGTTAGAGAATTTTCTGGGGAGTGATAATTTACATAGATTTATATTTATGCTATAATTGTTGGCATGAAAAGGTGATTATATGAAATTATTTAATACTCTACATAAATCGGTAGAAGAATTTGTTCCAAGAGAAGAAGGAAAAATTAAAATGTATACATGTGGGCCTACGGTTTATCATTTTGCTCATATTGGTAATTTACGTACTTATATTTCTGAAGATATTTTAGAAAAAGGATTTAGATATTTGGGTTATGATGTTCAAAGAGTTATGAATATTACTGACGTTGGTCATTTGGTAGGTGATGGTGATACTGGTGAAGATAAAATGTTAGTAGCGGCTAAAAGAGAACATAAATCTTCACGTGATATTGCTAAATATTATACTGAATGTTTCTTTGATGATTGTCGTAAACTTAATATAAAAAAACCTGATGTCGTTTCCAATGCTACTGATAACATTGCTGAATATATTAAAATTATTTCTAAATTATTGGATGATGGTTATGCCTATATTGCTGGTGGAAACGTTTACTATGATACTTCTAAGTTTGAAAGATATTATGATTTATCGGGAAGAAATAAGGAAGATTTATTAGTAGCTGTTCGTAATGATGTTTCAAAAGATGACTTTAAGAAAAATCCATTTGATTTTGGGTTGTGGTTTACAAACTCTAAGTTTAATAATCAAGAATTGCAGTGGGATAGTCCTTGGGGTAGAGGATATCCGGGATGGCATATTGAATGTAGTGGTATTGCTATTAAATATTTAGGAGAATATTTGGATATTCATTGTGGAGCTGAAGATGCAGTTTTTCCACATCATACTAATGAAATAGCGCAGAGTGAGGCTTACTTAGGTCATAGATGGTGTGACACTTGGGTTCACTTTGGCTTTTTGAATGATAAGACTGGTAAAATGAGTAAATCAAAGGGAGATTTTTTAACCGTGTCTTTGTTAGAAGAAAAAGGGTATGATCCTTTAAGTTATCGATTTTTATGTTTAAATTCATATTATCATAACCAACTTACTTTTAGTTATGAAATTTTTGGATGGGGCACAACAAGCTTATTTTAAATTAAAAAATAAAGTTAGAGCTTTGGAAAAGAATGGAACATTGGATAATACAGTATTTGAAAAATATAATTCATTATTTAAAGCAGAAATAGAAAATGATTTAAATACCTCTAATATGTTAACTCTTGTATATGATGTTTTGAAAGATTCAACTAATTCTTATACAAAGTATAGATTGATACATGATTTTGATAAAGTATTGTCATTATCGTTATTTGATGATGATGAATTAGTCATTGATAGTGAGTTAGACGCTTATATAAAAGAACAAATAGAAATTAGAAATAAGGCTAAACGAGAGAAGAATTTTTCACTTGCAGATCAAATACGTGATGAGTTAATGAAAAAAAAATATCAAATTAATCGATAGTAGGGAAGGTACTAAGTACGAAATAATGTAGTTGGTAATTGGTAAGTATATGGATTTAAATACAATTAATGTATTAGTGCTCGCATATTTAGGCGATACAATTTACGAGGATTATATTAGAAAAACATTGATATCTAGAAAAATAAATCATGTAGATGAATTACAAAAAGAAGCTGTAAAGTATGTATCTGCTAAAAGTCAAGCAGAATTTCTTCATAAATTAATTGAAGAAGAATTTTTTTTACGGAAGAGGAAATGTCTATAATTAAGAGAGCTAGAAATTATAAAAAGCAAATCACATCCTAAAAATTGTAATATTATTACTTATAGATATGCTACTGCTTTTAGAAGCTGTGATAGGATATTTAGAATTAAAAGAGGATAAAAGTAGAATAAATGAAATAATGCTACATATTTTTTAGGAGGTAAATAATGATAGTTTATGGTAGAAATGTTGCTTTTGAATATTTAAAAATTATAAGAAAGATATTCGAAAAAATTATAATTCAAGATGGATTTAATGACAAAAAAACTTCTTTCTGCTTTAGAAAATACAAAATTTGATGTAATTTACAAAGATAAAAGATATATGGATGATTTGTCAAAAGGTGTTCATCAAGGTATAATATTAGACGTTATGGATTACCAGTATACGCCTTTAAATGATTTATTAAAGAGTGATGCTAAATTTGTAGTTATTTTAGATCATTTGGAAGATCCACATAATTTTGGAGCTATTATTAGGACAAGTGAAGCTGCTTTAGTAGATGCAATTATTATCCCACAAGATAGAGAAGTTCAAGTTAATTCTACAGTTATGAAAACAAGTGCTGGTGCATTAGCAAAGATGAATATTTGTAGAGTTACTAATTTAGTTCAAGCAATTAATAAACTAAAAGATGATGGATTCTGGATAGTTGGTACTGCTATGGATGGAACGGACTATAGACAGATTGATTATAGTGGGAAAATAGCACTTGTTGTTGGCAATGAAGGAAACGGGATGAGTAGGTTAGTTAGAGAGTCCTGTGATTTTGTAGCAAGTATTCCTATGCGTGGAGAAATAAATAGTTTAAATGCATCAGTTGCAACAGGAATAATGATATATGAAGTAGTCCGTAATAGAAAGTAGGAAATATGCAATATAAAGATATAAACGATTATGAAGTTTTATATCTTATAGGAGAAAATCAATTAGAAGAAAAAGATATTATTTTTAAGAAATATAAGCCTATTTTTGATTAGTATTAGTCAAAAATATTATATGAGATTAAGGGATAAAAAAATAGAATATGATGATTTATATCAGGAGGCAATGATTGGACTTAATTATGCTATAGATCATTTTAAGGAACAAAAAAACAATATCTTTTATTCGTATGCAGTATTATGTATTAGTAGTAGACTTAAAACTTATGTTAATTCTTATCTTAATAGTAAGAATAAATTCTTGAATGACAGTGTATCTTTAGATGATGATTCCGATAATAATTTGGATAGTGTCTCTTCTATTCGTTTTTGTGATAACTTTATTTATTTTTATGAAAGATTGATTAACTTTAAAAATAATTTGGATAATAAAAAATCACAAGTATTTGAACTTAAATATAATGGTTTTTCTAATAGAGATATAAGTATCTTATTAGATCTTTCAGTTAAATATGTTTATTACTGTGTATGTTCTATTAAAAAAATAAGTTAATTATTAGTGGTTTTGAATTGTAATTTTTTTGTATTTGTAATACAATATTAATTATAATAGGGTGATGTAATATGAATCAAAATAGTGATAAACAATTTACACAGACTACTTTTGAACAATTTCTAAATTCACATAATTCTAGTAGAAAGACGGATGAGGTAGAATTTCAGAAGTTGTTTTTGAGTTTAGACAAGAAAATGCATTTATATCATTCTAATGGATATGCTATTTCTAGTTTTAGAATACAAGATATAGTAGTTTATCAAATGATTAATAATGATGGTGAAATATTATATGATGTTGATTTTAAGAAATGGATACCGGAGGGTAACAATAAAGAAGAGTTAGAGACTCAGAATGTTTTTTACGCTGCTTGTTTAGCTGTTGGTACTTATAATAATTGTTTAAGTTATATTGATCCTGATCATCCAGAATTCTTAAAAAATAATTTTTCTTTATTTGCGGAAAATATGCCGACGGAAGTTGTACCTTATTATCGAGGTGTTATTGAGCGTGGTAGTTTTGTATACTTAGATTCCTATGAAACGGCAAGAAAAAATAGAAATATACGAACTATGCAAGAAGAAGAACGTAAAATGAAGGAACAAGAGGAAGAGATGCATAAGAATATGAATCCACCAAAATCATCAAGAAAAAATGATAAGTGGGGAACTTCGGAATCTGCATTCATTAACTTATCATTATTCCCTTTTGTGATGGCTATTCTTAGTATAGTTATTCCGATTATTATTGGTATCTTTGCTTAAATGATTAAAGGTATTGACATTCTTTTGGTGTTGTGCTATTTTATGAGAGAACACGAAAGAGTGTTTTTATTTTAGAAAAAATAAATTATGAAGGTGGAAATATGGCGAAAAAGAAAGATGAAAAAAAAGAAAAAAAAGGTTTAGGTACTAGGTTTATGACTTATTGTCGTGGTGTAAAAACTGAGTTTAAAAGAGTACACTGGACAACAAAAAAAGTGATTTAACTAGATATTCTATTGCAACATTAGTTTTTTGTAATTGTGTTTTCACTATTCTTTTATGGTGTTAATGCACTTAATGCTTTAATACATTCATTAGTTGGTTAGGAGGAATTAATATGGATAAACAGTGGTATGTTGTTAATACTTATTCTGGTCATGAGAATAAAGTAAAAAGAGAAATTAGAGATGAGAGCTGAATCTATGGGAATGCAAGATTATATATATCGTGTAGTTGTGCCTATGGAAAAAGTAAAAGAAACTAAGAACGGTGTTGAAAAGGAACATGAAAAGAAAATGTTTCCTGGATACATTTTAGTTGAAATGGTTATGAGCGATGAAGCTTGGTATATAGTTCGTAACACTCCTGGTGTTACAGGATTTATTGGATCTAGTGGTAAGGGAGCTAAACCTACTCCTTTACAACCTTATGAAGTTGATAAAATCCTTAATAGTATGGGTATTTCTAGAATGGATGTAGATAAAGATTTAGCACCTGGTACTAAGGTTAACATTACAGATGGACCTTTCAAGGGTATGCTTGGTAAGATTGATTCTATTGACTTAGAAAATAATAAAGTTAATTTAATTGTTGACTTATTTGGTCAAGAGACAAGTGTTGAAGTAGAAATGAGTCAAATACAAAAAATATAAAAAGCTTGCACTTATAGAAAAAGTGTGATATCATTTATTCGCTATATTTATTTTGATATAGATTTAGTGGGAGGCAGTTAAAGCTAAAATTTAATAAAGCGGACAAAAGCTATTTGAACCACTCGCGGAAACGAAATGGAAATATAGGAGGTGTTTTTCGTGGCAAAGGAAGCAATTAGAAAAATAAAGTTACAAATACCTGCAGGTAAAGCTACACCAGCTCCACCAGTTGGAACTGTATTAGGACCAGCAGGAATAAACCTACAAGAATTTTGTACAAAATATAATGATGCTACTCGCGATAAAATGGGTGACATTTTACCAGTAGAAATCTCAATATATGATGATAGAAGTTTTGATTTTATTATTAAAACTCCACCTACAGGTTTCTTATTAAAGAAATTTGCTCATATTAATAAAGGATCTGTTAAAGGTGCTAATGAAGTTGTTGCTACATTAACAGTTGATCAACTTCGTGAAATCGCAGAAATTAAATTACCTGATTTAAACTGTGATACAATTGAAGCTGCTATGAAGACAGTTGCAGGAACTGCTCGTAATATGGGTATTGCAATTGACGGATATGATGCTTCATCAGAAAAATAATAGGAAATAGAAGATAATAAATATAAGATCCGCTTACTTATATAAGTTTTAATTAATTCATTCCGCTTATAAAATAAGGAGGAAATTCATGAAAAAGAGAAGTAAGAAATATGTTGAAGCCTTAGCAAAAGTAGAAAAAGGAAAAGCATATACTGTAGATGAGGCTGTAAAATTAGTAAAAGAAACTTCTACTACAAAATTTGATGGTAGTGTAGAAGTAGCTATTAGACTTAATGTAGATACAAAAAAAGCTGATCAACAATTAAGAGGAGCTATTGTTCTTCCAAAAGGTACAGGTAAAACTACTAGAGTAATTGTTATTGCTAAAGGAGAAGCAGCTACTAAAGCTAAGGAAGCTGGAGCTGACTACGTTGGTGATGTAGATTTACTACAAAAAATTGAAAAAGAAAATTGGTTTGATTTTGATACTATGATTGCTACTCCTGATATGATGCCTTTATTAGGTAAATTAGGTAGAGTTTTAGGACCAAAAGGTTTAATGCCAAACCCAAAAACTGGAACAGTTACTATGGATCCTGCTAAGGCTGTAGCAGATGCTAAAGCTGGTCGTGTAGAATATAGAACTGATAGTTTTGGTAATGTTCATGCAGTTATTGGTAAAGTTTCTTTCTCAGAAGAAGATTTAAAAAGAAAACTTAAATGCTTTTTGTTTCAACTATTATGAAAATTAGACCTGCATCTGTTAAGGGTGATTATGTAAAAAATATTGCTATCACTTCTACAATGGGTCCTGGTATAAAAATTTCTTTAAATAGTTTTGACAAATAATAAAAAAAATAGTGTATTATAAATTTAATTTGTTGGTGCCATAGACAGTAGGTTGTTAGTAAATCCTACCGAGGACTACTTTATAGAAGGGTTCTTGTATTGGCAAGAGCCTTTTTTGTGGCAACTCAAATATTTGAGGGAGGTGTATGTATGGCAAGTGAGAAAATCTTAAAACAAAAACAAGCAGTAGTTGAAGAAATTAAGTCTCATGTTGAGTCTGCTACCAGTATAGTTTTATTTGATTATCGTGGACTTACTGATAATGAAACTAAAGAGCTTCGTACTAAGTTAAAAGAATCTGGAACTTTTTATAAAGTATTCAAGAACACTTTAATGGCAAGAGCTTTCAAAGACTTAAACATTGATTTAGGTGATGCTTTAAATGGACCAAGTGCTTTAGTTTATGGTACTGATCAAGTAGCACCTGTTAAAACTTTAACAGAATTTGCTAAAGATCATCCAGCATTAGAACTAAAGATTGGTGTTATTGATGGAGAGATTGCTGATAAAGCAAAACTAGCTGAATATGCTTCATTACCATCAAGAGATGGTCTATTGACTATGTTAGCTGGTGGAATGATTGGATTGGTAAGAGATTTATCTATATGCTTAGATTTATATTCTCAACAAAAAGAAGAAAATTAATTTAAATAAGGAGGAAAAAGAAATGGCAAAATTAACAAAAGATGAATTTATTAGTTCTTTAAAAGAAATGAATCTTTTAGAAATAAAAGAATTACTTGACGCAATGAAGGAGGAATTTGGTGTAGATCCATCTGCAGTAGCAGTTGCAGCACCAGCTCAAGGAGCTGCTGCTGATGCAGCACCTTCTACAGTTACTGTTTCAATTACTGATGCAGGAGCTGGTAAGGTTGGAGTAATCAAAGTTGTTCGTGAAATTACTGGTCTTGGATTAAAAGAATCTAAAGATATCGTTGATAACGCTGGAACTCCAGTTAAAGAAAAAATATTTCTATTGAAGAAGCTAATGAAATTAAGGCTAAGCTTGAAGAAGCTGGAGCTACAGTTGAAGTTAAATAATTTAATTAACTTTCAAATAGCAAGTTACTTATGGTAACTTGTTTTTTTATAACAATAAATTAATAATTTTTTGCTTCACTATTGACAAATTTTACAAAGTGGTGTATTATGGTTTTTTACGAAAGGAGACAACTATTTATGTGTATAAGTAGTTGTCTTTTTCTTTGTTAGAGGTAATTATGGGACAATATTTTACTAATGATAATAGCATTCCAAGTAAACTTGTAAAGACTAGAGCAGTTGTATTAAATAACAGTTTTATATTTTATACTGATAATGGTGTGTTTTCTAAGGATGGCTTGGATTTTGGAAGTCGTTTATTACTTGAAAATATTCCATTAACAGAAATTGGTGAAAGTTTACTTGATGTTGGGTGCGGTTATGGTGTTTTTGGAATAGTTTTAAATAAAATTTTTAGGCGTTAAAGGTTACGATGTGTGATGTTAATAGGCGAGCGTTACATTTAGCAGAAAAAAAATATTAAAGAAAATAAATGTAGTGATTGTTCAGTTATCGAAAGTAATTGTTATCAAAATATTAATTCTAAATATTCCACTATTATTACTAATCCACCAATTAGGGCTGGTAAAAAAGTAGTGTATGAAATTTTGGAGGGAGCAAAAGATTATTTGCTTCCTGATGGAAGGCTGTTTTTTGTTGTTCGGAAGGAACAAGGTGCTAAATCGATTATATCCGACATGCAGAAAATATATAATGTAGAAGTATTAGAACGAAAAAAAGGATTTTTTTATAATTAAGTGTACTTTTTTTAATTGACTTATTGGCAAGTTTGTGCTAATAATATAAATTGGCAACGTATTATTTTTTATAAATATGTTCTTTGAATTTATTATGTATAGGGGTGAAATATGTGTCATATAAAATAGTAAATTGTGGTGGCCACCGAGAGAGAAGAAATTTCTCTAAAAAATTCGTAATGCATACGAATTAAAAGACTTATTAGAAATTCAAAAAAAATCATATCAATGGTTTATTGAGAAAGGAATTCAAGAAGTATTTCAAGATTTATTTCCAGTAGAAGATTTTTCTGGTACTTTTAAGATAGAATTTGGGGATTATCATTTTGAAGAACCAAGATTTTCTATAAAAAAGAAAAAAGATAGAGAAACTACTTATTCTGCACCTTTAAAAGTTGAAGTTCGCTTATTTAATCGCGAAACTGGTGAAGTTAAAGAACAAGAAATATTTATGGGTGATATGCCTATAATGACTGATTCTGGTACTTTCGTTATTAATGGAGCAGAGCGTGTTATTGTATCACAGTTGGTTCGTAGTCCAAGTGTTTATTTTAATCATGAAATTGATAAAAATGGACGTGAACTTATCACTTCTCAAATCATACCTACACGTGGTACTTGGTTAGAGTTTGAAACTGACGCTAGAGATATATTATATGTTAGAATAGATCGTACTAGAAAAGTAACTTTAACAACTTTATTACGTGCTTTTGGACTTTCTAGTGATGATGATATTTATAATATGTTTGGAAGAGATCTTTATTTAGAAAATACTATTAGTAAAGATTCTACTAAGAATACTGATGAAGCATTAATAGAAATCTATGAAAAATTAAGACCGGGTGAACCTGCAACATTAGATTCATCAAAAAATAATATTATTACACGTTTCTTTGACGAATTTAGATATGACTTAGCTCGTGTTGGACGTTATAAGTTTAATAGAAAGCTAAATGTTGTTGATAGATTACTTGGACAAACTTTGGCAGAAGATATCATAGTAGATGGTAATGTTGCATTTGCTAGTGGTACTGAAGTTACTAAAGCAAATTTAGAAGATGTTAGAGTTGCCTTAAGTAGTGGATATGGTGTTAAACAAGTTAAGATTAATGAAGATTTGGATTCTTATGATAAAGTTCAAATGATTAAAATTGTTGATCCTTCTGATAAAAAGGTAAAACTATAACTGTTATTGGTAATGATCAAACTATAGATGTTAAACGTCTTACTATTTCTGATGTTTATGCCTCTATTTCTTATTACTTAAACCTATTACATGGAGTAGGTAACTATGATGAAATCGATCATTTAGGAAATAGACGTGTTCGTCAAGTTGGAGAACTTTTACAAAATCAATTCCGTATTGGTGTTTCTCGTATGGAAAAAGAGTTATTCGTGAAAGAATGACAACTCAAGAAATGGAAGAAGTTACCCCTAAAACTTTAATTAATATTAGACCTGTTACTGCTTCAATGAAAGAGTTCTTTGGTAGCAGCCAATTATCACAATTCATGGATCAAACTAATCCGATTGCAGAACTTACTAATAAACGTCGTTTAAGTGCTTTGGGACCAGGTGGTTTATCTAGAGATAGAGCTGGCGTAGAAGTACGTGATGTCAACAGTTCTCACTATGGTAGAATTTGTCCAATTGAGTCTCCAGAAGGACCAAATATCGGACTTATTACAAGTTTAGCTAGTTATGCAAAAAATTGATGAATATGGATTTATTATGACTCCATATCGTAAAGTTGAAAATTCTAAGATAACTGATGAAGTAGTATATTTAACTGCTGATGAAGAAGAAGATTATATTATTAGTCAATCTACTGTAGGAACTAGTGATGAAAATATAATTACAGACGATTTAGTCAATGCTCGATTCCGTGGAGAAAATATTTTAGCGAAACCTGAACAAGTTGATTATATTGATGTTAGTCCTCAACAAGTTGTGTCTGTTACAACAAGTTGTATTCCATTCTTGGAACACGATGATGCTACACGTGCCCTTATGGGTGCTAACATGCAACGTCAGGCTATGCCTTTATTAAAAACAGAAGCTCCTTTTATAGGAACTGGTGTTGAACATATTGCAGCTAAAGATTCTGGGTATGTATAGTAGCAAAAGCTGATGGTATTGTAGAATATGCAGATGCTAAAAAAAATAATTGTTAAGAATGCTAAGGGTAAAGATACTTATTATTTATCTAATTATGAATTAGCAAACTCTAGTATTTGTAGTCATCAAAGACCTATTGTTAAAGTAGGAGATAAGGTTGAAGCTGGAGTTACTATTCTTGCAGATGGTAATAGTACTGATAAGGGTGAACTTGCCTTAGGTAAAAACATGACTGTTGCATTTATGACATTTAATGGTTATAACTATGAGGATGCTGTAATTTTAAATGAAAATTTAGTAAAAGATGATGCTTATACTTCTCTTCACTTAGAGGATTATGAGATGCAATGTCGTGAAACTAAATTAGGTCCTGAAGAGATTACTAGAGATATTCCTAATGTTAGTGAAGAAGCACGTCGTAATCTTGATGAAAATGGAATTATAGCTATTGGTACAGAAGTAAAAGAAGGAGATATTCTAGTTGGTAAGGTAACTCCAAAGGGAATGGCTGAACTTACTTCTGAAGAAAAACTATTACATGCGATCTTTTGGTGAGAAGACTCGTGAAGTAAGAGATACTTCTTTAAGAGTTCCTCATGGTGGAGATGGTATTGTACACGATATTAAGATTTATTCTCGTAAGGATAATGATGAATTACCTGCCGGAGTAAGTAAAGTAATTCGTGTATATATTATTCAAAAGAGAAAGATCCAAGTAGGGAGACAAGATGTCTGGACGTCATGGTAATAAGGGTGTTATTTCTTTAATTCTTCCACAAGAAGATATGCCATTTATGTCAGATGGTACACCTGTTGATATTATGCTTAATCCACAAGGTGTTCCTTCTCGTATGAACTTAGGACAGGTTCTAGAGTTACATATGGGTATGGCTGCTAAGAAATTAGGCGTTCATGTTGCAACTCCAGTATTCGTTGGTGCTCATATTGAAGATATCGAAGAGATGATGGCTGAAGCTGGAATGGATCCAGATGGAAAGACAGTATTATATGATGGTCGTACTGGTGAGCCTTTTGATAATAGAAATTTCTGTCGGTGTTATGTACATGATTAAATTACATCACATGGTTGATGATAAATTACATGCTCGTAGTACTGGACCTTATTCATTAGTTACTCAACAGCCACTTGGAGGTAAAGCTCAATTTGGTGGTCAGCGTTTTGGTGAAATGGAAGTTTGGGCATTATATGCATATGGTGCTGCACACACATTACAAGAAATGATGACAGTTAAATCTGACGATGTTGTTGGACGTGTTAAAGTTTATGAGTCTATTGTAAAAGGTAATCAAATAGATGAAGCTGGTGTTCCAGAATCATTCAGAGTTCTTATGAAAGAGTTCCAAGCATTAGGTTTAGATATTTCTATAATTGATGATGAAGGTAAAGCTCTTGAATTAAAAGATATTGAAGAACAAGAAGACAAAGAAGAATTAAAATTATCTATTGATGAAGTAGAATCATCGCCTGCTAAAGTAGTTGCTGATAGTGTTATTGAGGATGATGACGAAATAGAAGAGTACGACGAAGACATTGATAGTGAAAAGTTTGAAGCTGAGTTTGATAGCTTAGATGATATAGATGATGAAATAGAGGAAGGAGAAGATTTCTAATGATAGAAGTAAATAAAATAAAGGCTTTAAAAATTGGTATAGCTTCTCCTAGTAAAATTAGAGAATGGTCTTATGGAGAAGTAAAGAAACCTGAAACTATTAATTATAGAACTTTAAGACCTGAACGTGATGGACTTTTCTGTGAAAAGATTTTCGGACCTACAAAAGACTTTGAATGTGCTTGTGGTAAATATAAGAGAGTTCGTTATAAAAATATAGTATGCGATAGATGTGGAGTTGAAGTTACTCGTTCTAAAGTTCGTCGTGAACGTATGGGACATATAGAACTTGCTTCTCCTGTTTCTCATATTTGGTTCTTTAAGGGTGTTCCTTCTCGTATGGGATTAATCCTTGATATGAGTCCAAGAGATTTGGAAGAGGTTTTATACTTTGTAAGTTATGTAGTAATTGATAAAGGGAATGCTCCTTTAGAGAATAAGCAAACATTATCTGAAAAAGAATATCGTGCATATTATGAAAAATATGGTAACGGATTTAAAGTTGGTATGGGTGCTGAAAGCAATTAAAGAATTGTTAAAGGAAGTTGATCTTGAAAAAGAAATTAATGAAATTGAAAAAAGAATTAGAAACTGCTCAAGGTCAAAAAGAGAATTCGTTTAGTAAAAGCGTTTAGATGTACTTGATGCTTTCTATAAATCAGGACAAAGACCTGAATGGATGATTCTTGATTGTATTCCAGTTATTCCACCTGATTTAAGACCTATGATTCAATTAGATGGTGGTAGATTTGCTACTAGTGATTTAAATGATTTATATAGACGTGTTATTAACCGTAATAATCGTTTAAAGAAGTTAATTGATTTAGGGGCTCCTGGAATAATTATTCAAAATGAAAAACGTATGTTACAAGAAGCTGTTGATGCATTATTTGATAATGGTCGTCGTGGTAGAAGTGTAACTGGTGCTGGTAATAGACCTTTGAAATCATTATCTAGTATGTTAAAAAAGGTAAACAAGGACGTTTCCGTCAAAACTTATTAGGTAAACGTGTTGATTATTCTGGACGTAGTGTTATCGTAGTTGGTCCATCATTAAAGATGTATCAATGTGGTATTCCAAAAGAAATGGCACTAGAATTATTTAAACCACATGTTATTAATGGATTAGTAAAACGTGATATTGCTCATAATATTAAAGCTGCTAAAAGACTTATTGATAACAGAGATCCATTAGTTTGGGATGTTGTTGAAGATGTTATTAAAGAACATCCAGTATTATTGAACCGTGCTCCTACTTTACATAGATTAGGAATTCAAGCGTTTGAACCAATTTTAGTTGGTGGAAAAGCAATTCGTCTACATCCACTTGTTTGTCCAGCTTTCAATGCGGACTTTGATGGAGACCAGATGGCTGTTCACGTTCCACTTTCTGAAGAGGCTCAAGCTGAAGCTAGATTGTTAATGTTAGGATCTAATAATATTTTACATCCAAAATCTGGAGATCCAATCGTTACTCCTTCTCAGGATATGGTTTTAGGTAATTACTATATAACTATGGAAAAGGCTGGAGAACATGGTGAAGGAAGGTTGTTCAAAGATTCTAATGAAGCTTTGATGGCTTATGAGAGAAGAGAAATTACTCTTCATACAAGAATTGCGTTACCTGTTAGTTCATTCAAACATAAGTTGTTTACTGATGATAAGAAAGACAAGTACTTAGTTACTACAGTTGGTAAGATTAAATTTAATGAAATTCTACCAGACTCTTTCCCATTTGTTAATGAACCAACTGATGAAAATATTCAACAAATTACTCCTAGTAAATATTTTATTGATCGTGGAAAAAATATTCCTGAAGAAATTGCTAAAATGCCACTTGTAAAACCATTTGCAAAGGGTGCTTTAGAAAAAATAATTGCTCAAGTATTTAAACGTTATAAAACAACAGAAACATCTATCATGCTTGATAAGTTAAAAGATTTAGGATTTAAATATTCAACTTTAGCTGGTATCACAGTTAGTATGAGTGATGTTGCTACTAGTAGTAAAAAACAACAATTTATTGATGAAGGTCAAGCTATTGTTGATAAAATTAACAAACAATATAAACGTGGTTTAATTACTGAAGAAGAACGTCATAACAAAGTAATTGAAACATGGTATTCTGTTAAGGATAAAGTTCAAGCTGAACTTGAAGAAATTTCTAAATTAGAAGTTGATAATCCTATATTTATGATGATGCATTCTAAAGCTCGTGGTAACATTTCAAACTTTACTCAGGTTGCAGGTATGCGTGGATTAATGCAGAAGCCAAATGGAGACCCAATTGAAATTCCAGTACTTTCAAACTTTAAAGAAGGTCTTTCTGTTGCAGAATTCTTCTTGTCTACACATAGTGCTCGTAAAGGATCTGCTGATACAGCATTAAAAACTGCTGACTCTGGATATTTAACAAGACGTTTAGTTGATGTTTCTCAAGATATGATTGTTAGATGTGCTGATTGTGGTACTGATCAAGGCGTTGTTGTTCATGACTTTATTAATGAAAAAACTGGTTCTGTTATTGAAGGATTATATGATCGTATTGTTGGACGTTTTGCCAATAAAAAAGATTATTAATCCAGAGACAAAAGAAGTTATCGTTGATAAGTTAGAAATGATTACTGAAAATAAAGCTGAAAAAATAGTTGCAGCTGGTATTAAAGAAGTAGAGATACGTACAATTTTAACTTGTGGTGTTCAAAATGGTGTATGTCAAAAAAATGTTATGGACGTAACCTTGCTACAGGTAATTTAGTAGAGATTGGTGAGGCCGTAGGTGTAATGGCTGCTCAATCAATTGGTGAACCTGGTACTCAGCTTACAATGCGTACTTTCCATACCGGTGGTGTTGCTGGTGGAGAAGATATTACTCAAGGTCTTCCTCGTGTTCAAGAGTTATTTGAAGCTCGTAATCCAAAAGGTAAAGCTACTATCGCTGAAATCGATGGTAAAGTTACTAAGATTAAAGAAGATCACGGAAAATATAGGATAAGTATTACTAATAAATTAGAAACAAAAGAACATGTTACTAATTATGGATCTAAATTGTCTGTTGAAAAAGGCGATGAAGTTAAATGTGGTGACAAGTTAACTGAAGGTGCTATTAGTCCTAAAGAGTTACTTGATGTTACTGATCCTATTACTACTCAAGAATATATCTTGAAAGAAGTTCAAAATACTTATCGTTCTCAAGGTGTTGATATTTCTGATAAACATATCGAAATAATAGCACGTAGAATGATTTCTCGTATGAGAATAATTGAAGGTGGAGATACTAAATTCTTACCTGGATCATTAGTTAACTTCTATGATTTTACAAATGGAAATAAAGATGCAGTTATTCATGGTAAGAGACCTGCTAGTGGTAAACCAGTTTTACTTGGTATTACTAAGGCCTCTCTTGAAACAGATTCATTCTTATCTGCAGCATCATTCCAGGAAACAACAAGAATCTTAACTGATGCCGCTATAAAAGGAAAAGTTGATGTCTTAGAAGGTTTAAAAGAAAACGTTATTATTGGTAAAGCAATTCCTGCTGGTACTGGTATTAAGGATTATCAAGATGTTGATTATACATTAGCAAAAGAATTTATTGATGAAGAACCTTTAGAAAGATTAGAAGATCAATTTATGGAATAGGAAACTATTCCTTTTCTTTTGCTTTACAAAGGGAATATTATTTAATAAAATGATATTGGGTGACTAAATTTATGAAAAAAATAAATCAAAAGGGATTTGGAATGTCAACTATGATTGCTATTATAGCTATACTAATATTATTTATAATTATTTTTTCAATCATAGCGTATAATAATGGTTTAGAGAAAGATTCTCCTAATTCTATTTATGAAAGTACAGAGGAAAATGATTAATGAATAAGGAAGAAAGTTATGCAAAAATTGCTTCTTTGTTAGTTAGTATTATGCCTACAAAATGGGAGCAAGTCGTTTTTTCTCTATTAGTTAGAAAATGTATTGTAAATAATAATCAGGCTATTAGTAAAGAATTTCAATGTAAATGTATAAAACAAAATTCGAAGAATATAATTAATATTGTTGAGGTAAGTGAAAATAATTTTTCAGTAGAAGATATTATTTTTGATATTATGGGTTTACTATATAATTTATATAACGACAGTTCTAAAGAGAGTGATTGGAATTTTATAATGTTTAAATTATATAGTAATGGTCAATATGAAGTTAAAGTTTTTAGTAATATTGATGATAGATTTGATGCTAAAATTATTAATAATACAGTAGATAAGTTTTTGATTACTGAAAGTTGATTTTTTTATTGACTAATTAGTTAGATAGTGTTATATTATTGTTGCTTATAGATGAATTTTGCATTTTTGTGCAAAATTTTATTTAAAGGGTAGTATGATACACCAGGATATGTGTCAAGAAAGGAGATATATATTATATGCCTACAATTAATCAATTGATTAAAACAAAACGTAAAGATAAAGTTCGTAAAAAGTAAATCTCCAGTTTTAGGAGTAGGACTAAATACTATTAAGAAGAAGAGTACTAAAATTAGTGCCCCTCAAAAGCGTGGAGTTTGTACTCGTGTTGGTACAAAAACACCTAAAAAACCAAACTCAGCTTTAAGAAAATATGCTCGTGTACGTTTAAGTAATGGAAAAAGAAGTAGATACTTATATTCCAGGTATTGGACATAACTTACAAGAACATAGTGTAGTATTAATACGTGGTGGTCGTGTTAAGGATTTAATCGGTGTACGTTATCATGTTGTTCGTGGAACACTAGATACTGCAGGAGTTAAAGATCGTAAACAAGGTCGTAGTAAATACGGTGCTAAAAAACCAAAAGAAGGAAAATAAAATTAAATAAATTTTGAAGGGAGGAATGAATAATGCGTAAGAGACGTGCAGTAAAAAGAGATGTTCTTGCTGATCCTATATATAATTCAAAATTAGTTACTAAGTTAATTAATACAATTATGTTAGACGGTAAAAAAGGAATAGCTCAAAGTATTGTTTATGAAGCATTTGATCAAATTAAAACAAAAACTGGTAGTGATGCTTTAGAAGTTTTCACAAAAGCTATGGAAAATATCACTCCAGAAGTTGAAGTTAAGTCTCGTCGTGTTGGTGGATCTAATTATCAAGTTCCGATAGAAGTTTCGGCTGCTAGAGGTCAAGCATTAGCACTTCGTTGGTTAACAAAATATTCTCGCGAACGTGGCGGTAAAGGTATGGCTGAAAATTTAGCTAACGAAATTATGGATGCTGCTAATGGAACTGGTAGTGCAGTAAAGAAACGTGAGGATACTCACAGAATGGCTGAAGCTAATAAAGCTTTTGCACATTATAAATGGTAGGAGGAAAGTAATATGGCTAGAGATACTTTCACTAGAACAAACTAGAAATATTGGTATTATGGCTCACATAGATGCAGGTAAAACTACAACTACTGAGCGTGTATTATATCATACTGGTAAAATTCATAAAATTGGTGAAACTCATGATGGTGAAAGTCAAATGGACTGGATGGTGCAAGAACAAGAACGTGGTATAACAATCACTTCTGCTGCAACAACAGCTTATTGGAAAGGATACCGTTTTAATATTATTGATACTCCAGGACACGTAGATTTTACAATTGAAGTTAGTCGTAGTTTACGTGTATTAGATGGTGCTGTTGCATTAATTGATGCACAGGCTGGTGTTGAACCTCAAACTGAAACTGTTTGGCGTCAAGCATCAGAATTTAAAGTACCTCGTATTATCTTCGCTAATAAGATGGATAAGATGGGTGCAGATTTTCAATTTAGTTTAAATACAATTAGTCAAAGATTAGGTGTAAATGCTGCTCCTATTGAATGGCCAATTGGTGCTGAAGATAGATTTTTGATGGAGTTGTTGACTTAGTTTCTATGAAGGCATATCACTATGATGGTAAGCCAGAAGAAAATGCACAAGAAATAGAAATTCCTGAAGAATTAAAAAGATATTGCTTTAGAAAAGAGAAATGCTTTAATTGAAGCAGTTGCTGAATTTGATGATAACTTAATGGAAGTTTATCTTGAAGGTGGAGAAGTTAGTGCTGAAATGCTTAAGAAAGCAATTCGTATTGGTGTATTAAATGCTGAATTCTTCCCTGTTATGTGTGGAACAGCACTTGGTAACAAAGGTATTAAGTTATTACTTGATGCTGTTATTGATTATTTACCAAGCCCACTTGATATTGAATCAATTAAGGGTACTGATTTAGATGGTAATGATGCAGTTAGACATCCAAGTGATAGTGAACCTTTCAGTGCTTTAGCATTTAAAGTTATGACTGATCCATTCGTTGGACGTTTAACATTCTTTAGAGTTTATTCTGGTCACTTAAGTAGTGGTAGTTATGTATTAAACTCAACAAAAGATGAAAAAGAACGTATTGGACGTATTCTATTAATGCATGCTAATACTCGTAAAGAAATTACTGATGTTTATACTGGTGATATAGCAGCAGCAGTAGGATTAAAGGCTACTACTACTGGTGATACACTATGTGATGAAAAAGAAACCAGTTATTCTTGAAAGCTTAGTTGTTCCAGATCCAGTTATTGAACTTGCGGTAGAACCAAAATCAAAAGCTGATCAAGATAAAATGGCTTTAGCTTTACAAAAGCTTGCTGAAGAAGATCCAACATTTAAAGTTCATACTGATCATGAAACTGGTCAAACAGTTATTGCTGGTATGGGTGAGTTACACTTAGATGTTCTTGTTGATAGAATGAGACGTGAATTTAATGTAGAAGCTAATGTTGGTCGTCCTCAAGTTGCTTATCGTGAAACTATTAAAGCTGCTGGAGATTGTGAAGGTAAATATATTAAACAATCTGGTGGTCGTGGAACAATATGGTCACGTATGGGTTAAATTTGAGCCAAATCCTGATAAGGGATATGAATTTGTTGATCAAATCGTTGGTGGTGTTGTTCCTCGTGAATATATTCCTGTTGTTGACAAAGGATTACAAGAAGCAATGCAAACAGGTATTCTTGCTGGATATCCTATGATTGATGTTAAGGCTACATTGTTTGATGGTTCTTACCATGATGTTGATTCAAATGAAATGGCATTCAAAATTGCTGCTAGCCTAGCATTAAAAGAAGCTAAAAAAGAATTGTCAACCAGTATTATTAGAGCCTATTATGAAAGTAGATGTTACTACTCCAGAAGAATATTTTGGTAATGTAATGGGTGATTTAACTGGAAGACGTGGTAAACCACTTGGACAAGAAACTCAATTAGGAGCTGTAAAACTTAGTGCTATGGTACCACTATCAGAAATGTTTGGTTATGCAACTTCACTTCGTAGTAATACTCAAGGAAGAGCTAACTTCGTAATGTTCTTTGATCATTATGAAGAAGTACCAAAAAAGTATTTCAGAAGAAATAATTAAGAAAAGTGGAAATTAATGATAAATCAAAGATAATTATTTAGCTTTGGTTATCATATATGTTTTATCTTAATTCTTGAAAAAAATGTAAAATAATAAAAGTTGTATCAAAACAGTTGAAAATTTATCAATTGTTAGATAAAATATAAGTTGTAATTAGAAAATTTATAGGAGGAATTAAATTATGGCAAAAGAAAAATTTGATCGTTCAAAACCACATGTTAACATTGGTACAATTGGACACGTAGATCATGGTAAAACTACTCTTACTGCTGCTATTTCTAAAGTTTTAGCTGGTAAGAATGGTAACCAACAAGTTGCTTTTTGATAATATTGAGAAAGCACCAGAAGAAAGAGAACGTGGTATTACTATTAATACTGCACATATTGAATATAGTACTGAAAAGAGACACTATGCTCACGTAGACTGTCCAGGACATGCTGATTATGTTAAAAACATGATTACAGGTGCTGCTCAAATGGATGGAGCTATCTTAGTTATAGCTGCTACTGATGGACCTATGGCTCAAACTCGTGAACATATCTTACTTGCTCGTCAAGTAGGTGTACCTAGAATGGTAGTATTCATGAATAAATGTGATATGGTAGATGATCCTGAATTATTAGACTTAGTAGAAATGGAAATCCGTGACTTATTAAACCAATATGATTATGATGGTGACAATACTCCAATTATTCGTGGTTCAGCATTAAAGGCTCTAGAAGGAGATCCTGCATATGTTGAAAAAATCAATGAATTAATGGATGCTGTTGATGAATGGATTCCTACTCCTGAACGTGATGTAGATAAACCATTCTTAATGAGTATTGAAGATGTATTCACTATTACAGGACGTGGTACAGTTGTTACTGGTCGTGTTGAACGTGGTAAATTAAAATTAAATGACGAAGTTGAAATCGTTGGTATTAAAGATACTCAAAAAACAGTTGCTACAGGTATCGAAATGTTCCGTAAACAACTTGATTATGCTGAAGCAGGAGATAATGCTGGTGTATTATTACGTGGTATTTCTCGTGAACAAGTTGAACGTGGTCAAGTTTTAGCTAAACCAGGAACAGTTACTCCACATACTAAGTTTAAAGCTGCTATTTATGTTTTAACTAAGGAAGAAGGTGGACGTCATACTCCATTCTTTACAAAATATCGTCCTCAATTCTATTTCAGAACTACAGACGTAACTGGTGAAATCGAATTACCAGAAGGTACTGAAATGGTTATGCCTGGTGATAATGTTAACATTACTGTTGAATTAATTCACCCAATCGCTATTGAACAAGGTACTAAGTTCTCTATCCGTGAAGGTGGACGTACTGTTGGTGCTGGTAACGTTAGTGAAATTATTAAATAATAGTATTTAGTGATTATTAAACTATTAGGTAGAAATACTTAATAGTTTTTTTGTTTATATAGAAAAATGATGCAATAAAAAACATTGGATAAAAGTTCCAATGTTTCTTTAACTATTCATGTTTTTAAGTTTATAATTTTTTTCTTTACTAAAACTTTGATATAACTTGTAATTAAAGTTATTTAAGATTAAGTCAAATTCCCCAATATATTCTGTTGGTATTCCATCAAATCCAATTTTATTTTCATTAAGTCCACTGTAGGGATTTTTCTTTCTAAATTCACCAGAAATACAATTCATATTAAAATATTTATATTGCTTTTTTACTCCTTCGTTGATAATATACCATCTTATCAAATAGTTACAGCACAAGTTTTTATATTTTTTATCATATCCATCAACAATTAGATATATGGCGTTATCATATTCAATAGTAAGGGCTCCACCTAGTATTAAATTATTTGGATAATCTTGTAATAATTTTGTAGCCAACACAAGTTGATTTTTATATACGTTTAGAAGTCTATCTGATTCCATTTTGGAGTTTAATATATTCTTTTTAACTGGTTTCTTAGTAGCAATGCCATGTTCTTGAATTTTCTTGGATAAGTATTCATTTTTTTTTTCAAGTTCATGTTCGTATACCTTTTTCGAAGAAATAACAAAAGTATTTGTATCTAGTACGGCATAATATACATTGGCCTTAATATTAAAGTTTTTTACTAGATCTTCATAATATTTTTTACTTTTATTTGCTTTTTCTTTGATAAAATTATATAAAAAATCTATATTTTTATTTTTATCATTTACTATCATAATTCCTGATGCTGATGCTTTATTAATTTTGTGACGTGTATTTTTTAGAAAAACTTCGATAGATACTTTTAATATCTCTATCAGCTAATAGAGTTACGGCTTCATATCTTCCTTTTTCATTTTCAAAAAATTGGTTTTGTCCTTTATATTTAAATCCAGCGTGCTTTAAATTTGACATTATTATATTAATACCATTATTCATGTTCTTTACTAAGCCACGTTTGTTTCTAATAGTTGCCGGTATATATGGATCCATTCTCAAGAGAAGAAATCCTTGCTTTCCTAGAACTTGTTTTAATTTATTTACAAGCTTTTGTACACTTGAGTAATCATAACTTGTGATACAGCCAACTCCACAGTAAATGCAAGCAAAAGCAATTCTGAAAAGCTGGGATTCTTTTCTCGGCAGCTGGCAGTTGGCAAAATAAAATAGGCCAGGCTGAAAAATGCCTCAGAATTATGATGGTGACAATAACCAATTATTCGTGGTTCAGCATTAAAGGCTCTAGAAAGGAGATCCTGCATATGTTGAAAAAATCAATGTAATGAGGATGCTGGGTGATGAATAGTTCCACTACTCCCCAGGCATTGATGTAGATAAGCCATTCTTAATGAGTAATTGAGGAATGTATTCACTATTACAGGACATTGGTACAGTTGTTACTGGTCGTGTTGAACATTGGTAAATTAAATTAAATGACGAAGTTGAGAAATCATTGGTATTAAAAGGAATACTCAAAAACAGTTGCTACAGGTATCAATGTTCCGTAAACGAAAAACTTGATTATGCTGAAGCAGGAGAATAATACTGTGGTGTATTATTACGTGGTATTTCTCGTGAACAAGTTGACACGTGGAGGTCAGTTTCAGCAGCAAGGGGCAGTTGCTCACATACTAAGTTTGGCTTTAACATTTATTTAATAAGGAAGAAGGTGGACGTCATGCTGGGTATTTCTTTACAAAATATAATTACTCAATTCTGATTTCAGAACTACAGACGTAACTGGTGAAATTACAATGTTAACATTGCTGGTGGATGAATTCTTTTGATAAGCCTATTGAACAAGGTACTAAAGAGTTATAATGAAGGTGTGGACGTGCTGTTGGTTAACAATGATAAAATAGTGTTTGGGAGATTGGGTAGAAATACTTAATAGTTTTTAATGGCATTGGTTCTTTTAACTATTCATGTTTTTTGCTAAGCAGTTTATAGGCATTTTTTTCAACACTGAAACTTTGTTATAACTTAAATTCAGAGTCAAATTCCCCAATATATTGTTGGTGTTCAAAATGAATCAATTTTATTTTCATTAAGGTAATGAGGGACTTTGGCTTGGAAATACATTAAAAATATTGCTCCTTCGTTGATAATAAATAAATAAATAATAAAGATATACAATGTCCAAGTATTTTGGATAATCAACAATAACACAGTTGATTTTTACATATAAGTCTATCTGAGTTCAAATTTGGGTTTAATATATTTCTTTTTTTAACGCTGGTTTTGTACAGTAACATGTTTTCTTGGACTAGTATTCGTTTTTTCAAGTTCTACTATTGTTCAATGTAACAGAAGAAATAACATTTTAAGCATCTGATGACATATTTCTTAATATTGGGACTTTTTACTAAGATCATATTTTTTTTTTTTTTTTTTACTTCTTCCTTTTCATTTCAGGACACATTATATTCAAGCGATAACTTTTAATTTGACATTAATATTCTTCAATACCCGACATTTAATGTTTCTTTTACTAAGCCGTTTGTTTCTTAGTTGCCGGTATATATGGATCCATTCTCAAGAGAAGAAATCCTTGCTTTCCTAGAACTTGTTTTAATTTATTTACAAGCTCTTGTACACTTACTGAGTTACTGTAATCAAACAATATTCCTCTTGGAGCATAAGCTATTTTTTTGATTCATAAAAATTTCTTTTTATAGATAATTAAAGTAGCGCCAATTAAGTGATTAAGATTGTCTGTAATTCCTAAATAATGTATTTTAAAACCGTTACTGGCCATTGTATTTCCGTAGGCGGATGTTTGATAATAATTTCTATATCTGTGTGTACTAGCAAACTTATCAAATTCTTGTGGACTTAAAGTTATGATTTTCATTATATACCTCCTACATTATTACATAAAATAAGTATATCATAAATATATTTGTTTTTAAAGGGAGTATTTTGTAGTATAATTATATTGGTGATATATATGTTTGAAAATAAAAAAAATATTGATTTTAGGAATGGCTCGTAGTGGATATGAGGCAGCTAAAGTTTTAATTAAAAGGGGAAATACTGTTATTTTAAATGATGGTAAGGAAGAAGAAAAGCTTAATAAGGAACAAGTAGAAGAACTTAGAGAGTTAGGTGTTACTGTTATTTTGGGTACACATCCTGATGATTTATTAGATGATAGTTTTGATTATTTAATTAAGAATCCAGGTGTTCCTATTAGACATAAATATGTTGTTAAAGCTAGGGATTTAAATATCGAGGTTATTAATGAAGTAGAGCTTGCATATAGATTGTTACCAAAAACAGTTAAGTTAATAGGAATAACAGGTACTAATGGAAAAAAACAACAACAACGTTAACATATGAAATCCTAAAAAAAAGCATTTAATGATAAGGTTCATTTGGCTGGTAATATTGGATATCGCACATGTAGTATTTAAAGTAGTTGATAGTATTGTGTAACTGGAAGTTTCCAGCTTCCAACAAAGAATCTAGTAACGTTTAAACACAATGTTAAAT
>VOFK01000939.1_pt1 | contig 39292 bp, 53 predicted proteins | sample 5384121 | NCBI WGS metagenome assembly VOFK01 (sample SAMN12384730, study PRJNA508395) | human gut metagenome | isolation source: healthy gut J | host: Homo sapiens | reverse complement strand
CTCGGTACTTCGTTCAGTTACGTATTGCTAACAAATGAATACGAATTATAGTTTGGCACGTTTTAAGACTTTAGTTTGGCTCGTACTGCCTCTATGATTGCGAGGCAATATAGAGATGAAGAGATATCGAGTAGCAACAATCAGCAGTTTCAGGATTCCTCTTGGCACAAACGGAAGGTCTCGAAGAAATAACAAGCGTAACAGAATAAGCCTTAACCCAAGCCACTTTTTGCCACTTCAAATTATACATCATAAAAATAGTAATAGTTCATCTTTCCCATTCCTGCTACGAAGAGCAAACGTGCGTACTATCGGGAAAAAGAATCTGGCAAGAATAATTGTTTTCCCACCATATTTCTTATAAAACTCGTGTGTCTTCTCCAGATGGCTTTGTTTGAATATCTTGGGAATTGGGATTATTAAAAAGCTTTCGACCGAGAAGAAATGTCCGATCATGTAATTGCAGGAATCGCCCTAATACCGGCAGCGGCAAATAAAAGGTGATAACGAGTATATGCACTGATAGGCATGTCAGGTAAAGGCAGAAATAGCTCCTGCAACGAAGAAGGTAAGAGAATCACCGGGAAGAAAAGGGTGACCACTAATCCGGTTTCACAGAAGATTATAAAAAACAAAATGGCATACGTCCAGGCGTGATAATCACGCACAATCATAACCATATATTGATCGATGAAGGATGAAATCAATAAAAGTGCATTTTATATACTTTGGTTGTTATGGTAAAAAGAATGTTATTGGCTTCCGGACCATAGTGAATACTCTTTTCACTTAAATGGAGGACGCAAACAGAAAGTGAGGCATCAAAGACTGGAATAGTCTTATGCCGGAAAAAAAAATATAAAATGGCTAAATGGTATGTGACCTAATGAATAGATATGATATCTATCAGAATATTTAAAAAAGATTGGTATAATATGAAAAACCTGTCCATTGGTTTTGAGGAAGCTGAATCTTCAGAGAGCTTAGTATACGGATAGTGACAGAAGGAATATTGAATCGTAGTATCTTTTAAAGGAGAGAGAGGTGTCGGAAAGAAAATGGATTTAAAACACCATTATCGTTATTGTAATCTTGCTTTCCGGTGTATTCTTTTGTTTTGACTAGTTTCTGTTCTTTATCCAGCTGTATGATATTAGTTTTTGGAGGTGTATGATTTGGTATAGGTTTGTATACTGGTACTACCGGTTTTCTAACCGGTATGCCTCCTGTGCTTCATCGGAAATCAGATGGAATCCCCAATTCAGAAATACGCCTAATAGTATACAGAATATGTACTTCATCATAACGGTCGCAAAGGTAGAAACTATTTTTATATGAAATACATATTCACAAGCATAATTAACAATTATAATTGTAGCTCTATCGGGAATTCATTATAGTTATGTTAAGTTGTTTACATACAGTAGTCGTAATGCACAGTTCGCAGTTTTTCCACACTTGGGGCAGGTGTATTTATGATTTTGCCATATTAAGTTTTCCCCTGTTCTTTTATGAATGGATTCATAATCATACTTTTGTATTTGTTTTGGTATCTTGCATCTAGTGCAATCGTTTGCAAGAAATTTGCCAAAACAATAATACTTTTTCTTATCACATGAGAAAATAATACAGTTTTGAACTTTCCCGAATTTTTCCTGTTTGGGTTCTACAACCGAAGGCTTTTTATGGCATCTTGGCATAACATAATGCGCGTCCATTCCACAAGGTGCGATGGAACTTGATTCTGACTGTCCTCTTGAATATCATTGGCGTATAATTGTTAGTACATAGCCGAAATGCCTTTGATAAAAACGGATAGCGTACGTGGATGAATTAACAGTCATTTTCTACCGATCATTGAAGAAACTTCATTCATAATGTTTGCCGGATACGCTTTGCATTGGTACTTTTTTCGGATAAAGAATAAAGAAAGATGTTTCCCTTCATGCTTTGTCCCCATGATGCCAACCAGATTTTATCCTCAAAAAGCACCGTAAATCACTAATTCATTCATCAGTTGCTCGCTGGAAAGATAAAGCTTTTGAATGAATTCAAACCTTCTTCATCGAAGTCTTCCGCCCACATTGTATATATACCCTCCAATGCTAACGATGCAGCCAGGGCGTATTCGGTCTTGTCTAATTTGCGTATCATAGTGATTGCTTTTATCATTAATTTGCCGGGAAAATTACTATTAATTTCCGGATATGGTATTGAAATCTGATTTCTTTTTCTTTTTTTTGTAAAAGCTGTAGGGTATTTCCAGTCTGAGCGCTCTTATTAGTAGAAACGCAATTTATTTACCTTTAAAAAGCATCAGTATGAAGAATGTAGAAAAACACTTGGTTGGATGGCTATCAGTTTGTTTGCTGCTTTGGTAGCTATCCTGTGTGGGCGCAAGGAGATGCCGGAGATTATCTTACGATTGTTGGTATGGTGAAAGACAAGCAAAATAAAAAAGCTCTGGAGAACGTAAATGTATCGGTGCATGGTAGCAATATCGGTACTGTGACCAATGCGGAAGGAGAATTTGCTTTGAAAATCAAAAAAACAGAAGCGCCGCGCGAACTGGAGATTTCACATATAGGTTATGTAAATAATCATATCTCTCTGGAGAAAGAAACACCCTCTAAGTTGACGGTTTGGCTGACACCCTCATGCCAACCTGCTGAATGAAGTGGTGGTGTTTGCTGAAAATCCACGTATGATTGTAGAGAAGGCAATCAGTAAGATTCCTCTAAATTATAGTGATAAGCGTGATATGCTGACGGGATTTTACCGGGAGACTGTACAGAAAGGGCGTCGGTATATCGGTATATCGGAGGCTGTGATCGATGTGTCTAAAACAGCCTATACTAATAGAAATACTAATTATGACAAAGTAAGGGTGGTGAAGGGACGTCGCCTGCTTAGCCAGAAAGCGAGTGATACATTAGCTGTCAAGGTTGTTGGCGGCCCTAACTTGAGCATCACTTTGATGATGTTGTGAAGAACAAGGGAGCATTACTCGATATGGAAGAATTGAATAATTATGAGTTCTGGATGGCGGAATCCATGCTTATAGATAACCGTATGCAGTATGTTATTAATTTCCGCCCGAAAGGTAATCCTTATGTATGCTCTCTTTGTATGGCAAATTATATATCGATCGTGAACGCTTGTCATTTACCCGTATAGAGATGAGTCTGGACATGCAGGATAAATCGAAGGCAACCACTGCCATTCTATATAAAAAGCCTCTCGGTTTAAGATTCAAGCCGCAAGAGCTGTCCTTACCTGGTCACTTATAAAGATGTGGATGGAAAAACTTATCTGAATTACATTAGCAACACAATCCGTTTCAAATGTGACTGGAAGAAGAAACTGTTTTCCACAAGCTATACAGTAGCTTCCGAAATGGTCGTGACCGACAAGAGAGAAGGAATGTTGGAGACTATTCCCAACAAAGAAGCCTTCAGCTTGAATCAAATATTCTATGATAAAGTAGACGAATATTGGAGTCCTGACTTTTTGGGGAAACTACAATATCATCGAACCTACGGAATCTTTGGAGCACGCAGTGGATAAATTGAAAAAGCAATCGAATTGAAACAGGGATAGTTTTCTTATATTTGAAGTCAATCATAAAGAAAAGAAGTATGCTGGATGAACTGCTCATACTAAAAAAGATAAAGGAAGGTGACATAAAAGCGTTTGAGGAACTCTTTCGCCGTTACTATTTTCCTCTTTTGCTGTTATGCGGCAGGCATTACCGGGCAGATGGCGGTAGCGGAAGAGATTGTAGAAGAGCTTTTTTATGTACTTTGGAAAGAAAGGGAGCGCTTACAGATCTTTCAGTCCGTTAAAAGTTACTTGTATAGAGCGACTCGTAATCAATCTTTGCAGTATTGCGAACACGAGGAAGTTCGGAACAGATACCGTGAAACTGTATTGACTACTTCCAACCCAGAGCAGTCAACAGATCCTCATCAACAGATGGAGTATGAGGAATTGGAGAGATTCATAAATGGAACCCTTGAAAAGCTGCCGGTTCGCAGACGGAGGATTTTCGAGATGCATCGGCTGGAAGGGAGGAAATATGTCGAGATAGCGACGCAGCTTTCGCTTTCTGTTAAGACAGTAGAGGCTGGAATGACAAAAGCCCTCCGGACATTACGAGAAGAAGTAGAAATTTATATTCAAATGAAGTGATGAAAACAGATATTCATAAAATAAAGACAGATCAGGCGTGGAATCGATTGTATAATCGCTTGGACAATGACCGTTTACTTGCGAAAGTGGATGAAGGCCACCATACACGCAAATATTCACAATGGATCAGGTACGGAGCAGTTGCCGCCGTTTTGATAGGCGTCATTTGGGGAACTTTGTATTGGGTGACCGGTTCTGATAAAGAACTGGCACAGCATCTTCTTACACAGGAAAATCAAGGTGTTTCCACTTTGGCAACGACTCTTGAAGACGGTTCTGTGGTACTTTTGGCAAAGAGAAACCTCCTTATTATATCCGAAGCATTTTATTGCTGATAAACGGGAAGTGAGTTTGCAGGGAAATGCTTTCTTCGACGTAGCAAAGAAGCAGGGACAACCCTTTTGGATTGATACGGAACAAGCTAAAATTGAAGTGCTAGGTACTGCTTTTAGTGTGCAAAGTGATGAACATGCTCCGTTCCGTTTATCTGTACAAAGAGGGATTGTGAAAGTTACTCTAAAAAAAGGAAATCAGGAATGTTATGTAAAAGCGGGGGAAATGGTAGTAGTGCGATCGCAACGATTAGTCGTTCTCGATGCGGATAAAGAGAATGAAGAGTGGGGGAGCTTCTTTAAGCATATACGATTTAAAGATGAATCGTTAGCGAACATTCTGAAAGTCATGAATTTGAATTCGGATAGTTTGCAAATACAAGTTGTCTCACCGGCATTGGAGGAACGTCGGCTGACTGTCGAATTCTCTGACGAATCTTCTGAAGTTATAGCTAATCTGATAGCTAATGCGCTCGGTCTGCAATGTATCCGGCAAGGAGATATTCTTTTATTATCGGAATAGAACTCATTAAAGTTGGGAAAAAATGAAACAGTCTTATCATTATCTGATCCGTTCTGCTGATACTCTTCTTCTTCGTCGATATGATGAGAGCGGATGGAAGTGATGTGCTGGAACGTATAGTCAGACTTCCCAAGATAAAAGGTACTGTTTATTCATTGTTGAGTGATGTCTCTCAACAGTCGGGATATATGTTTATTTATGATAGTAAAGTCATTGATAATGATGCAGTAGTGAAGATAAAGGGAGGCGAACGTTCCATTCGTCAGGCAGTGTATGACATCGTAGGAAATACCAGTCTGGAGTTTCAGGTGATGGGCACTCACATCCTTGATTACTCTCCTCCCTTCGGAGAAAAAGGTACGTGTGCAACAAGATTTTGTTCCGGAACAGATAACAAACTTTGTCATTATCGGTACTTTGCTGGATAAGGAGACGGGTGTGCCCATCTCATCAGCTACTGTTGGAGTGAGGGGGACATCTATCGGCAGTATAACGAATCAGAATGGAGATTTTAAACTGTCTTTACCCGATTCTTTAAAAAACGATTCGATTACCTTTTCTCATATAGGTTATCTTTCACGAGATATAGAGTTTGCTTTGTTGATTGGACGGCACAATATACTTAGTCTCGAACCTAAAGTTGTCCCTTTGCAGGAAGTGGTGATTCGTCGAAGTGATCCAAAGAAACTTTTTGCGTGAAATGATTGAGCGGCGGAATAAGAATTATTCGCATACTCCGGTATATCTGACTACTTTTTATCGTGAAGGAGTTCAGTTGAAAAACAAATTTCAAAACTTGTCGGAAGCTGTGTTTAAGGTTTATAAGACATCCTCATATTCTTCTGTACCGGATCAGGTGAAGCTGTTGAAGATGAGTCGGCTAAGTAATGTAGAAGCAAAAGACAGCTTGCTTGTAAAAGTAAAATCCGGAATTCAGGCTTGTATCCAGATGGATATCATCAAAGATATGCCCGAGTTCCTGACTCCTAGTGTAGAGAAGGGTATTTATGACTATACTTCAGAAGGAGTAACATTTTTAGAGGACCGATTTGTAAATGTGGTGTATTTTGAGCAGAAAAAGGGAATCAGCGAACCTCTTTTTTGTGGAGAGCTATTTCTTGATTCCGAGACAAGTGCTCTATTGCAAAGCCCGTCTGGAAGTTCATCCTGTATATGTGAAGAATGCGGCAGGTATGTTTGTCGAAAGGCGTACGCGTAACGTGCGAATGATTCCTCAAAAGGTGGTATATACAATTTCTTATAAACCGTGGCAAGGGACTTATTACATACACCATATCCGTGGAGATCTTCATTTCAAAGTGAAACGGGCAAAAATGCTGTTCGGCAGCCGGGATCTTCATATCTGGTTTGAGATGATTACTTGCAAGGTGGATACCGAACAAGTGGTCGTATTTCCCCGTACAGAAAGATTGCCTACCCGTACAATCTTCTCCGACACATATTTCAAATACGATGAGAAACTTTTGGAAAGACTTCAATGTGATCCCATTGGAAGAAGAAATCAGTAAACTGATAGAAAAGATCTCTTTGAAGATAGAAGAAATAGGAGATTGATTTGTTTTGCCATTCAACGGGATTGCTGTACCTTTGCCCCCGGTTTAAAAGATTGTATGTTATGGAATTACCAAAAGATCCGATGATGTTGTTCAGCGTCATCAATATGAAGTTACGTGATTGTTATTCTTCACTTGACGAACTTTGTGAAGATATGAATGTGAACAAGGATGAATTAGTGAATCAGTTGAAAGCCGCAGGCTTTGAATATAGTGCGGAACACAATAAGTTCTGGTAATCATCTTCTTGTTTACAACTTATAGATAAACTACTAAAAAGTGCCTTCATCGCCTTTACAAAGGATATGGAGGCACTTTTTATATCTTATGCGCAGCTTTCTCTTACTTTTCTTGTTAATAAAAGCAAAATGCGGATTCCCGTATTTAACTTCCCCGCTCTTCTTCGTTCTAACTAATAAAGTTCAGAAAAAAAGAATTGATGATAAACGAGAATAAAATTCGTGAAGCTTGTGCCTCGAATCGCGAACGGGGATTCAAGATGCTGATGGACTCTTTTCAGGTGCCGATATATAATTATATCCGTAGACTGGTTGTATCTCATGAAGATGCGGAAGATGTGCTTCAGGAAGTCTTTATCCGGATATTCCGGCATATCGATCAGTTTCGCGAAGAAAGTTCACTGTCAACCTGGATTTACCGGATTGCAACGAATGAGAGATTACGCTTGCTCAACGGACGTAAAGATGAAGGGAGTTGTTTCTGCGGAAGATGTTCAAAGGAAGAGTTGATGGGCAAGTTGAAGGCTTCCGATTACATTGATTATGAAAATGAGTTGGCAGTAAAGTTTCAGGAAGCTATTTTAAGTCTGCCGGAAAAGCAACGGCTGGTATTCAACTTGCGTTATTACGATGAACTTGAATATGAAGAGATTGCCCGTGTACTGGATAGTAAAGTGGATACACTAAAAGTGAATTACCACTATGCGAAAGAGAAGATAAAGGAATATATATTAAACAGATAGAACGATGAAAAAGGATTTTGATTTTGATGATATTGGAAAACGGACACCTTACCGTACTCCTGAAGGATTCTTCGAGGATGTGCAGCGAAAGGTGATGGAGCGCGCCGGAGTGAAGCAACAGCGGAAATCTCACATGAAGCTGATTATTTCTACGGTGATTACCATAGCAGCAGTATGGGTCGGATTTCTGTTTTGTTCCATCTTTGAGACAGGCAGATGAGGTGACAACATCTTCTTCGAAAGTATTAGCCAATGGTACGGAACCGGTAGATAAATGGATTAAAGAACTATCAGATGAGGAGTTGGAAGAGCTCGTCAGCTTCTCTGAAAATGATATATTTTTTGAATTAAGTAACTCAATTAATTATTTTAAACGTGAAGATTATGAAGACTAAATTTATTTATGTAATTATGGCCGTTCTCCTGATGGGAAGCCAGATGACTTTGTCTGCACAGAATACAGATAACAAACAAAAAAACAGCGTCCTACACCAGAACAAATGGTGCAGATGCAGACTAAACAAATAGTAAATACATTGATGTTGGATGATGCAACGGCAGCTAAGTTTACTCCGGTATACGAGAAGTATCTGAAAGAATTGCGTGAATGTCGTATGATGACTCATAAGGCGAGAACAGAGAAAACTAAAGCACAAGGCACAGACGCTAATGCTAAGAAAGAACGTCCGTCTATGACTGACGACGAGATTGCAACCATGTTGCGAAACCAGTTTACTCAAAGTCGTAAAATGCTGGATATTCGTGAAAAGTATTACAATGAATTCAGCAAGATACTTTCGCAGAAGCAGATTCTGAAAATTTATCAGCAGGAAAAGATGAATGCTAATAAGTTTAAGAAAGAGTTTGACCGAAGAAAAGGACAGAAACCGGGACAGGGACATCACCAGGGGCAAAGATCTCGCGCTCCACGTCCGGACCAGAAATAAATATTAGGTTTATTTTATTATAGTTTTATTTTTACTAAATCAACACAATTTGAACATAGACAGCCATATTTTATTCTTTTCAGTACCGTTTGATTACTTGTTATGTCTTGTTACTGATTAGTTTGACTGTTTTTGCTCAGTCCGGCAAAGAGCGTTTTTCCGGTCGTGTGATTGATACTGAAACCTATCAGCCGGTACCGTTTGCTACGGTCCGGCTTTTAGCTTTACCGGATAGTACATTGTTGGGCGGCGGCGCTACGGATGCTATCGGTAAATTTCAACTTTCCGTTTCTATTCCTAATCATGCAATTAAAGCGAAGTCTTTATTATTACAGGTGTCATATGTCGGATATAAGCAGGTTTTTCATCCCATTTCCATTTCCACCAAAAAGCTCTTCTTACGAATTGGGGGATATAAATCTGACTCAGGAAAGTTATGCTTTGATGAAGCAGTGGTAGTAGGGCAGGCTCCAATGGCGGTGACAGAGGGGGATACAACGGTATTCAACGCTTCTGCCTATCGTACTCCCGAAGGCTCAATGCTTGAAGAATTGGTAAAACAGCTTCCGGGAGGCGAAATAGATGCAGACGGTAAGTTGCTAATACATGGCAAGGAAGTAAAAAAGATTTTGGTGGACGGTAAAGAGTTTTTCTCTGATGATCCGAAAGCTGCTCTTAAAAATCTTCCTGTGGAGATGGTGGAGAAGTTAAAAGCGTATGAACGTCAATCGGATTTGGCACGTCTTACGGGAATAGATGACGGAGAGGAAGAGATGATTCTGGATCTGTCTGTGAAAAAAAATATGAAACGGGGCTGGATGGAGAATTTTATGGGAGGATATGGAAGTAAAGACCGTTATGAATTAGCCAATACCTTGAACCGTTTTCGTGAAAACTCTCAATTAACCATTATCGGGAATCTGAATAATACCAATAACCAGGGATTCTCGGAATTACAGAATGAATCTTCCAGTTCAACAGGCAATATCCGTAGCCGGATGGGACTGACTACCTCCCGCTCATTGGGGCTTAATGCGACTTATGATTGGAAGCGCGTTAAATTACGTTCAAATATTCAATATGTGGGTACCGATCGTTTGGAAGACAGCCGTACAACGGTCGACAACTTTCTCCGGGAAGATAAATCAATCAATCTGGGCACGAGTCATAGCCGGCAACAGAATCACGAACTGGTGGCCAATGCTTTTCTTGAATGGAAAATGGATTCTGTTACTACATTGATTTTCCGTCCTCAATATCGTTTCTCGGCCAATGACAGAGAGAATAGTGGCTTTCAGGAAGGGTGGGGGAATGATGTGTTGTTGAATGAGAGAGTCCTCCGGCACCAATCATAATTCCCGGTATAATCTGACGATGATGTTGCAACTTAGCCGGAAATTGAGTCGTTTGGGGAGAAATGTTGCTTTGAAGGTAGACTATGGTACTAATGCTTCAGCTACAGACCGAAAGAGCCTTTCCACCACCCGGTACTTCAAAAATAATACGAAGAAGATTCAGAATCAGAAAATAGAGGATGATGTTGACGGGTATAATTACCGGGTGCAACTGGTATATGTAGAACCGTTGCCGTGGCGGCATTTCCTGCAACTTCGTTACAGCTATCAGTATAGAGTGAACAATTCGGATCGTTTTGTCTATGACTGGGATAAGGAACTGGAAGAGTTTGCTCCTGACTTTGATGAAGACTCCAGTAACCGTTTTGAAAATCAATACAGTAATCATTTAGTGAACCTTGCCATACGTACTTCACAGAAAAAGTATAATTATAATATTGGTGTTGATTTTGAACCTCAAAAGTCTGTTAGCCATTCATTGTTGAGTGATGCTCCCGAAGATCAGTTGGAAAGATCGGTCATGAATTTCTCACCCACAGTCAATTTCCGCTACAAGTTTTCAAAACGTACCCGTTTGCAAATTGTGTATAGAGGAAAAGGAAAACAGCCAAGCGTACGCGACCTCCAACCTGTGACCGACCGTACCAATCCTTTAAATATCCGTGTCGGTAACCCTTCGTTGAAGCCTTCATATACGAATACGTTTACATTGAATTTTAATTCCTACAATACCAAACATCAGCGAAATATGGTAGCTACCGCTTTGTTCGAGAATACCATTAATAATGTAACTAATCAGGTGACTTATGACAGCGAAACCGGTGTGCGAACTACGTCTCCGGTCAATATGAATGGTAATTGGCGGGCCATGGGGTCTTTTTCTCTCAATACTCCTTTTAAGAATCGTAGCTGGATATTTCGCACTTACTCCTATCTGCAATACCGGAATCAGAATGGCTATACAACTCTGAATAAAGAAGAACCGGTGAAAACTTCCGTACAGCATTTAACGGGACGTGAACGTCTACGGATTACTTATCGTACCCGCCAAATGGAACTTACAGGGCTTGTTGGCCTGACTTATAACAATTCTTATAATGACGTACGGGAGAAACGTACTGAAACTTTTTGATTATCAGGCAGGAACTGAATTGCAGCTTTATCTTCCTTGGGGGATGGAGTTATATAATGACCTGACTTATTTCCTTCCGCACCGGTTATGGTTATGAAGGTTATGCCAAAGAGAATTTCATGTGGAACTGCCAACTGTCAAAAGCCTTTTGAAGAGGAAACAGTTACTAATCCGCTTCAAAATATATGATATTCTTCATCAGGACATTTCTATGATTCGCACGATAACCGCTACTGCCATTCGTGACACTGATTATAATGCACTGGGGTCTTACTTTATGGTGCACGCTATACTTCGTCTGAATATGATGGGAAGATAATTAGAAATTAAATCTTCATGAGTTTGAAAACCACAGCAGGGTTTTGATTGTTGTATGTCCTACGTATAAAAACAATGTAAGGCTGGCTGAATGTTTCGACTGATAAAAAAGATAAAAGATAAAGGTCGTTGGCGCATTTTTAAACTTAAATTGATTGATGCGCGACTGTACTTTGTCAGTATCTTCGTAGGATTACTGACAGGACTTGTGGCTGTGCCTTATCATTACCTATTACAGTTTTTCTTTAATCTCCGTCACGATTTCTTTGATTCTCGTCCCAAATGGTATTGGTACATACCTCTTTTTCTTTTGATGTGGGGAATACTTGTATTCGTATCCTGGTTGGTAAAGAAAATGCCGCTTATTACCGGTGGGGGTATTCCGCAAACACGTGGAGTTATCAATGGACGGGTTGATTATAAACATCCTTTTCTGGAATTGGTGGCAAAGTTTGTAGGTGGAATACTTGCATTAAGTACCGGATTGTCTTTGGGGCGTGAAGGACCTTCCGTGCAGATAGGTTCTTATGTGGGATATTTGGTCTCTAAATGGGGAAGAGTGCTTAGCGGCGAACGGAAACAATTATTGTCTGCCGGTGCAGGTGCCGGATTGGCGGCTGCTTTTGCTGCCCCATTAGCTTCTTCATTGTTGGTTATCGAATCTATTGAGCGGTTTGATGCACCTAAAACAGCCATTACTACGCTTTTGGCAGGAGTTGTGGCAGGCGGGGTTGCCAGTTGGATTTTCCCCATCAATCCTTATTTTCATATTGATGCTATTGTGCCGGGAATGACTTTTTGGGGACAAGTGAAACTGTTCTTTTGTTGGCGGCAGTAGTTTCTGTTTTTGGAAAATTCTTTTCTGTCACTACTCTTCAGATGAAACGTATTTACCCTGCTATTAAGCATCCGGAATACGTGAAGATGCTGTATTTGCTTTTTATTGCTTTTTTGATTTCTATGGCCGAGTTTAATCTGACGGGAGGAGGGGAAGTTCTTGCTATCACAGGCCATGCATCCGGATACACATATTCTTTGGATTGTTGGCATGATGTTGTTGCATTTTGTTTTTAGCACTTTTTCTTTTTCTTCGGGTTTACCGGGAGGAAGTTTTATCCCGACGCTGGTGACGGGAGGACTTCTTGGACAAATCGTGGGATTAATTATGGTTCAACAGGGTGTGATTGCTTATGAGAATATTAGCTATATCATGTTGATTTGTATGTCTGCATTCCTTGTAGCAGTAATCCGTACCCCTTTGACAGCTATTGTATTAATAACTGAAATTACGGGGCATTTGGAAGTCTTTTATCCTTCTATTGTTGTAGGTGGATTAACCTATTACTTTACGGAAATGCTTCAAATCAAACCGTTCAATGTTATTTTATATGACGATATGATTCATTCGCCTGCATTTAAGGAAGAATCGCGTTACACATTGTCTGTAGAAATTATGAGCGGCTCTTATTTAGACGGGAAAATAGTAGATGAACTCCGTTTGCCTGAGCGTTGTGTGATAATTAATGTTCATCGTGACCGGGAGAACTTGCCTCCTAAAGGGCAAACATTAATGCCCGGCGATCAGGTGCAAATAGAGATGGATTCGCAGGATATAGAGAAACTGTATGAACCTTTAGTCAGTATGGCGAATATTTATTAATTGTCTGACTCTTATCCTTTGATATATACAAAGAATAGCTGAAAGAATCTCTCTTTCAGCTATTCTTGTATTAGTATATTAAGTATTTATTTTTTTCTTATACCAATCGGAGTTTGTACCATATTTAGCCCAATCTATAAATTTAGGATAGATTTCATTGATAGGCTTTTTCTCATTTTTATTGAAATTCTTTAATTCTGCAATATCATCAGCGTTGGCATTTGCCAAATAGAATGCAAAAGGATAAATATTCTCTTGATTAGATACATAATAAATACCTTCATTGGGCTTGAACGGTCATCGTTTTGTCCAAAGAAAGAAGTGTCGTCGACTTTGGAAGTCGGTTTTTGCATTGGGCAATGAATTTCCAAGCGATTACCTTCTTTACTGGGACGATAAATGAATGCGTCGATTGATGTTTCCTGTTTTTTATTTGAATTTTTATCTCCGTATTTGAACGTTACCTTATATTCGGCATTCGGGTTTGTTTTGACATTATCAGTCAATATGATTGCATTACTTTCACGGGTAAATTTATCAGTTCCCCGAAGCTACAGTGAACCCTTTTTCACCTTCTTTCTTAATTAAGTATTCGGTTGACTGTGCATTTCCTGCATTTGAAAGGGTGAAACCTAATCCGTTAGTGAATACTGTATACTTATTATATAAAAGTTTTAAACGTAAATGACTCGCTTAAGATTTCATTGTATATATTGAAAACTTTTTTGATAAGTATACTGAACCAATACGTCATTCATGTCATAATCACCAGCTTTTAGGCCATTCATCTTCAAATGCGTATACACCGGTTTTTTCGATGGTTGTATCTTCAAGTCTTCATCTACAGGAGGAACATTGGTTATTTCAGGATTAGCTTTTAATGAGAACACAACATCTGTAAAGTTTTGGTCGTCCATGAAATCTTCAAAAAGCAATAGCAATGTTGTTGTTTTTATCTCTAAACATAGCTGTACGTACATCTATACCGCTATTAACTTTTGTGCTGAATCCTTTGTGGAGCAAGCATAAAATCCATAGGTTAGAGTATGGCTATTGAAACCTGTAAAATAAGTGTTCCATGCGTTGCATGCGAGAACAAAACCGATGCTATATCCTTTGGGAAAGTTCGTCCCCTCCGGGTTTTCAGGATCATCAAAAAATATTTTAGTTGTACAGCTGTACCTTCTTCTATACCTTGAGGAGAAGCTTTGAGGCTCCCGTTATTCCACGTCATTTGGGTATTGGGGAATATAGCATATACCTTTACGTCTTTCAGGCTAGTAGGAAGCTGATCAGCTCGGTAATAGTAGTAGCCTAATGAGCTGTTCCAACATGTCCAACCTTTCAATGCTGTTAATACTACGGCTGTTTCATCTTTCTCTACATATAAATCTGCTTGAGTACGATAATCTTCAGGACAATCTTTAAAAGTATTCAATACTTTATTTACAGTAGTACGTAATTCATTCATTTCAGATTTACTCAATGTGAGTTTACGGTCCTTACCTTTATAAGCGTAATAAATGACTCCACTGTACTCATCGTATTTACCTAGATTCGTCTTCCATCCTAGATTATCAAATCTATTCTCATCAAATTTTGTGGATTCTCTGTAGGATGCTCTAGTCGTAGGTTGCTCATCTGTGTCTGATACTTTCAAAACACCATTAACAATTTTCCCAGGTATTGCTCGTCTGGCGAAAGGTGATGTAGAAACGATATATACATCAGATACATAAGCTGGCAAATCAACCGTTGCGGTAAATTTACCTTGTTCGTCTGTCCATGCACCGTCTAATGCCTGAACATTTTCTCTTTTTAAGGCAATAGTGTTTTCACCTTCAATTAATGGATTTCCATCATAAATGGAGAAAGGGACTCTTGATTCAGAATCGGAATAGTCAATTTCTACTTGTACTTTTTGTACGGTAGAGAAACTAGAGGGATTAGTACCAGTTCCTGGATCTTCCTGGTATAAGTCTTTGTCACTGTCTACACAACTGCTTACACCCATTGCAATAATCATTGTACATGCTAACCAAAACTTCTTCATATGCGTTGTTTTTGTTTATGCGATAATTTAAGTCTGTTTTGTGTTTTTAAAAAAATAAACCCGTAAGTTCTTTGGAGGTCAAAGGCTTACGGGCACAAAGATATATATTTATTCAACACAATCATCGAAAAGTTGAATAATTTTTCGAAAAATGTATTCTATAACTTGTATTTTTTATTCTTTTGTCTCATTATTCCATACTTCTTAGCCATGTAATTTCTTCTTTCCATTTACTTTCATCCGGAGTTTCGAGTATCAACGGTATATTATCAAATCTCGAATCTTGCATCAATCTTTCAAAAAATGCTTTTCCAATCAATCCTTCACCAATGCTATCGTGGCGGTCAACATGGGTGCCTAATGCTTTTTTAGAATCATTCAAGTGCATACCACGGAGGTAGTTGAATCCGACTTCTTTATCAAATTCATCAAATACTTTATCATATTCATTGACAATATCGTAACCAGCGGTATAGGTATGGCAGGTATCGAGGCAAACACCCACCCGGCTCTTGTCGTTTACCCGATCAATGATATATTTCAATTGCCAGAATTCGCTACCTAGATTACTTCCTTGTCCGGCAGTGTTCTCAATAACGGCTGTTACGCCTTTTGTTTTTTTCTAAAAGCGATATTAATGCTTTCTGCGATGAGCGACAGGCAATCCTCTATTGAAATTTTGTTGAGAGAACTACCGGGGTGGAAATTTAAAAGCTTCAATCCAAGTTGCTCACAACGTTGCATTTCATCCAGAAAAGCGGCACGACTTTTTTGAAGTCCCTCTTCCTCCGGATGCCCCAGGTTGATAAGATAACTGTCATGTGGCAGGATATATTCCGGCTGGAAGACGTATTTCTCACAATTCTCTTTAAAGAGGCTGATACTTTCTTCTGTTAGAGGTTTACTTACCCATTGACGTTGATTCTTGGTGAATAACGCAAAAGCATTTGCTCCTATTTCATGCGCATTAACGGGGGCGAACTCTACGCCCCCGGACGCGCTTACATGTGCTCCGATATATTTCATGGTTACTTCTTTATTTAATTTTACTCTGCAAATATAACGTTTTTAAAGGAGTATATGTTTGTAGAGAGAACTCTTCTTGGTTACAATTCATAGGATCATGTACTTTATACTCTGTTCTTTATCTTTTATTCTCTATAAAAAATATCCCGTTATTCAATTTTCTATAAATTGAATAACGGGACAGTTTTTTGGGGGGAGAGATTAAATCTCAAAATCCGGTAAATAGTCTGTCAGGACTTTATTAACCTGTTTCCCTTTTACCTGATCTGTTACCGTCGTTGCACCTTCCTTTTTACCGGCATCGTAGTTTAAGGAAACTTTCTCCACTTTATTACTAACGTGAATAGCGGCTTTTCCTTTTTCCGTAAGGTTGCAAGTGATAGTCCAGTCACCTACTTGAATGATATTGCCTTTGCGAACTACCTGCATATCCGGACGGTTGTCTCCATGTGTATCCATCACAGTCAGGAAACGGGCGGTTTTGCACGGAACTGTTGTAGAAGAGAAATGCCAGTGATTAGGATATTTCAACGCTTTCCCTTGTGCGTTCGTCACATTTTTCCAGTTGGTTGGCGCGCAGAAGAAAGTATCTACCATCGCTTGTTCCGTTTTTGCCGAACTGAAAAGATGGGCAACAGAGATACCGCCAGCTTTATTCCTTCCGGTTACTTTCACCTCATCGGTCAGTTCCTGTATTTCCATCGGTAATTCTACAGTATGTAAAAGGTAACTCCATGTGACGGCCTCCTTTCCCTTCCAGTTCATCATAAATCACGAAAACTCCGGTACTTCCCAATTGGATGATATGACGGCGGAACATATTCAGTTTGTTCTCATCCCATCCTTTTTTTCAGGCGTATATTGCGTACCGGATAATTCGCCACGTTTCAACCATAGGGGAGAAGTCACTTTACCATAAGCATTGGAAGCGTCTCCTACCATGTAAGCGATTTTCTCTCCTTCATACCACCGTGGAATCCAGCCATATCCTTCCGTCCCGATCTTCTGAGTCATTCCATTCACCAAAATACTGTTGTGTGCACGAGTATTACGGTAAGAGTACATACAATGATCGTCTGTAAAACCTGTACGATGTCCGCTGCTGTAAAAAATGGCTTTACCTCCATAGAATGTATTAAAAGCATTCTGGTTGGCTAGTGCATGGGAAGTGGAACCATAAGAACTGGAGCGGAACGACAGCATTGCATTCTTATCTATGTCTCCCAAAGAAGTATTCATCGTACCGATTCCCGTTTCATTGAATACTTTTGCCATCGGTAATTCTGCAAGAGTAGGTCCCTCTTTGGGGAGCGCTTTCTTTGTTGTACAGCGATACTCTCAGGTCAGGTCTCCGGATTTTCCGAGGAAAGTCTTTTCCATGATATCCGGTTCCTTTTTGCAGAATGGTACGTACATAAGCAGCCGCCCACGGATTATTACATTCACGTGCCAAGGCATCCGCATAACCTACTCGTGTACCGTTCGGCTTCATTTTGCTTTCATGTGAATTGCCTTGTCCTGCAGATTTTGAGAATGGAGGCTGCTGGTAGATGACGTAAAATGCATTGTTGTTATACCACGGATCGGCGAAGAAATCGAATCCGCTGATACGGGAGTAGAAAGCGGGAACTTCAATCAATGTGCGAAGATTGACCTGGAAATAAGAATCACCATTGTGCCATCCTCCATCCGCGTTGAGGCCCGGCAGACGGGATACCCATTCATTGTAGCAATAATCCACCCAGGTGGAAGCCATCGGGAGTTCGCCATACGTAGCAAATGCCGCCATATTCAAGATACGGAAAGTCATTTGCCAGACATGATTATCAGCAATGCGGTTTTCCAAGTGATTGACATATTCATGATAGAACTTCTTTCCATTGTCACGAATCGTTCTTAGGGAGTAGTTTTCTCTCATTCGAGTCAACAGATTGTACCATGCATCATACGCTGAAGTGCTCATGGACAGAATAGTAGAACGATTGAAATCTCCAGCAAAGTACTTACTTTTTTTTTTTCCAAAAGAATTTCGGAAAGACGCTTAATGCCTTCTTTGTAGTATACCTCATCTTTCGTTAGCAGGTAAGCACGTACCATGGCTTCGATATTTGCTTCTTCACGGTCTACAATCTTACGACTTTCCCGAATCAGGGCAGAACGATATTGAACAATGTTTGTCAACTTGACAACCTGGGTTGTATCAATTTCTTCTTCCAGATGTTTCAGCGGGTGGTTCAGGCATTTATCGGCTTTTTCGGATATAAGCCTGTGCTTCCGGATTGTTTTTATTCCGTTCGATGATATTGTCCCAATCTTTGGCATCAAGCAAGATACGGGATGCGTCTTGGGTAATTTGGCTAACACCTCTTGTAGAGAAGGCGGGTTGAATGTACGTATATGTTCGTCTATATAAAAATGATAAACGGGTGACCATTCTTCTTTTTCCTTCTTTTGTTAACGTAGGCATGTTGCCAATACCATTTCCCTTTTTCAAAGAGTTTGAATGGGTTGAAAAATGCCCATTTTCTTTCGGCGGTAATCACTTCCGATTTAAATTCGGGGTCGCGTGCAATACGGATGCGGTAGGTTACTTCGGGTTTGTAGTCCTCTTCTTCAACTCCGTCCAATACAGCACCGAGGTGCGGGAACTTATCCGGCCACATAAAACGTGGGGGATTGACAGTAATATGCTGTCCGTTCAGGGGCGAAGGCGTTTCGCGGACCTCGTGCATCAATGTCTGTTGAGTCAGACGCATGATTCCTTTTTGCGCATACCCATTGGTGGATAGCAGAATACCGAGCAAAAGAGAAAATATAGACGTTCGTTGTTTCATCATCTTATTTTAATATTTATTATTCATCATGTATCATTCAGCGTTTATCGCTGTTTGAACAATTCTTTCAGACGGATGGTCTTGTTATTAATTAGTGGACGTGCCCAAAAACCGATAAAGGTTATGTAGCCTACGAAAACCAAGATAAATAACATTCCTGTGCGGAGCGATGTAGCATCTGCCAGTGTACTCACAATCATCGGACCACCCGCACCACCTACTATTGCAGAACATAGAATACCCGCAAAGGAGCCGTGATGTTGTGAGGCGGAGTTCAGTGCCAATGAGAATACGATGGAATACATCATTGAGATGCTGAATCCGACAGCGGGAAAGGCAATGATAGATACTTCTTTGCTTCCGAACAAAGCAGATAATAGTAGGATGATGGTCAATATTCCGAGATTTGTAACAACCGTTTGCTGTCAATCAGCTTGAGTAGAATCATACCTACCAGACAACCGGCTGTCATCAGCCCCCAGAAGTAGCTTACAGCTTGTGCACCTTCAGTTTGCGGATTTACTCCATGATATTGTTCGAGGAATGTACTCATAAAAATAGAAGTTCCCTGTTCCGTACTTACATAACAGAAGATTCCCAAGAAAAACAACCATACATATTTCTGTTTGAACAAAGCCAGATATGAATCTTTGTGACCCGCTTTTCTCATCTTCTTTCAATTCGATCTTGGGAAAGCGGGAGACACCAACGGCAATCAGCATGACTAACAACAGGCTGGTAAATACCCAGTAAAGAGATACCCACGGCATTTCTCGTGGGGTGATATCGGCCAACAAGTCGATAAAGAAACCTTTACCTGCTGTATATGTTGCCGGATCAAGTTCACGAATCAGATAAGTATATACCAGAGGACTTAGGAAAGAAGCAATGCCAAACATGAATTGTGCCAGTTCGGCTATAAATGCATAGTTTTCTTCTCCTCCTACAGTACGCTGGAGCGGATTCAATACAGTTTGCAACATGGCCATTCCTAATCCGATGATGAAAGAAGAAGCCAATAACATCGGATACGTGTGCATGCAGGCAAAATAAGATGGTGCCGATGAACGGCATCAGGAAGCCACCGAATAATACCGGCTTTTCACCGAAACGGTCAATCAGTAATCCGGCAGGGATAGACATGATGGCGTATGCTAGGAAGAAAGAGGTCGGGATAAATCCCGCCATCGCCAGGTCACTTAGATTGAAGTTGTGGATAATATCCGGAATGAGTGGTCCCAGAATATTAGTAATAAAAAGAGATGGTGAACCAAAACGCCATAATCAGCGCCAACATTCCTAAATTCTTTCTTTCATAATTTAATCAGGTTTGGAGCAGATAATTGAGTAAATACAAGTGACGCAGCTCCAATACTTCCGGCCTTGTTTCCAAGAGCGGCAGCTATGATTTGAGTATTCACGGCACAGTCGGGGATGGCATAACTACGCGCTTTTTCGCTTACTTTCTGAATGTAAAAAATCTCCGGCTTCGGAGAGTCCTCCGCCGATCACAATCTTTTGCGGACTGAAGATATTAATAAAGCCTGCAATTCCGTGTCCCAGAAAAGTCGCAGTGTTCTTCCAGTGATATTTTTGCAATCGGATCCCCTTGTTTATAAAGGCGGACAATCAATTCACCGTTAATCTCTTCATCCGGGTAGGAGATGCCTGCGTCTATTATTCGTTGACTGAAGCGGCGTACCAAAGCAGAAGTGGAAGCATAGTGTTCCAGGCAGCCGACAGAACCGCAAGCACAAGGTTCACCATTGGCAATGAGAGGTACGTGTCCCAGCTCCGTTCCCCGGTTGGCATAACCGTTGAACAATTTGCCGTCGATGACTACTGCACCGCCAATACCCGTTCCTACCGTCAAGAAAGACAACATGAGTGGCTCCCTGACCGGCTCCGATACATTGTTTCTCCCAGTCCCATTAGATTGGCATCATTTCCCAATAAAGCAGAAAGTCCGGTTTCTGTTTCAATGTGGTCTGCCAAGTGAATGTTTTCCCCAACCGTTGATGTTTTCCGCACCTCCTAAAACAACACGGTTCGTACAATCCACAATGCCCGGTGTTCCGATGCCTATACCATCAATTTTGTAGCCTTTTTTTCTTGTGCAAAGGCTTTCACTTCATTGATAGCAGTAACCAACTGTCCGATGACAGCTTCTGCTGATTCATCGGCTTTCGACGGTAACTTTCCTTGAAAGTAAAATACGCCTTCATTATCAATAAGGGCGTATTTTACTGAAGTTCCGCCAAGGTCAATTCCTATAGCGTATTCTTTTTCCATTTCTATTTAAGTACTAGATTATTCATTGCTTTTACTGTTTAACTACACTCTTTCCGCCCAAATCGGTGAACTCCAAGCCCATTGTCCGTCACGTTGACGAACGCGTACATAGTAATAGTCCGTATCACGTTGAGGCTCTTTATCTTCCATGTAATGTTCCAGAGTGAAACAGCTTTCCGGCATAGCACGATTGAAAAGGATCGCCTCGCTCAACCAACCGATCATGAAGTGTGAACGTGAACCTTCAAGCAACTCGCCCAACGTATGTTCAAATTTCTTGCCATTGAATTCGGCAATGACTTTTCCATCTTTGGGCATTTCCAGTTCAAGGATGACAGCTTGCATGGCTGCGGTAGTCGTATTCGGATTTTTGCTGCTGTACATATCCAGTTCGGTTTCCTTGTCGCCAACGGATACAATACGGTTGACATGCGTGTGGAATTCAGTTTCACCTTCTTGCGGAGAAGTGAACGCTGCGCCACGGAAACAAGGAGTTACACTATGGATCTGTCCTTTGTCCACGGACAGTTTACCCTGCCAATGTACGTATTTCTCTTCACGGTTCCAACCGAAGTCTACTTTTACTTTGCAGCGTACCGTGTCACCTTCCGGGAGCAACCGGAGTCAATGGACCATTCATACGGGCCAGAATCTGTCCGTTCTTTACGATATCTACATAGTCGATGCAACTTTCTCCGTCAACGTTCAGATAGATACGGCGGCTGTTGCCGCGAACCACATCGCCCATGAAAGCGTCGTTGAGGCGGAAGTCGATAATAATTTTATCACCGGTTGCGGCACATACGTGGCGGGTGCGGAGAGCTTCCCAAATGGCGTCGCGGGTCAGTGACGGAGCCAGGACACCGATGCGGCCGTCGCCGTAGCTGCCTGGGTAGCCGGAGTGCTGGTCGGTGGAAGCCATGATTCCGAACTTATTTCCTAATTCAAGACCGTATTGGATGGTTCCTTCCCATTGGCGAGGCCCCATATCATGTAGATACGGATAATCACCCTGGTCACTTTCTGCCAGACCATGACGGGAATACATTTCTACGAATGGGGTAATATCTCCTTCGGTAAAGCATTTCCAGTTGTAACCGCGATAGCCGCCCTGGTAACCCATGTGATGCGGAGTGATAAATACTTTGTGCCCTTTGTGCCTTTTGTTTCCAGTCTTCGATAGAAGTACATTCTACAAGCGGTGCGTCCAGATCATAATTCAACGCAACATGATCTCCATGTTCCATACTATGAGCTTCGTATCCGACAAAAAAGTAAGGAACTCACCTTCTTTATTATATTCATTCGTCATTTTTACGTACTTCTCATAACCGCCTTCACGCAAACGTTTGAAAGCTCCTGTGTGATAATCAATCACCCATTTCAGGCGGGGATCATCTGCTCCGGGAATATCCGGCCACATAGCATGAGGAGTGACACTGACAAAATCTAATTGTCCTTTCGCTGCTTCAAAAGCATCGCGCATGTCGCCGTGTCCGTATGTGATGTTGCAATGGTTATGTAAGTCGCCCCAGTACATTTTGAGGTTACTGGCTGACGGCATAATCTTTTTTTTAGCTTCTTTGCTTCCAGCTGCGCAAGAACCCAGCAAACTGCCTGAAGCTGCCAATCCGAGGAAAGACCAGCCTGTGTTTTTTAAAAACTTTCTTCTATCCATGGTTTTATCTAATTTATTCGGTTATTAGGCACGGATTACACGGATTTCACGGTTTTTTAGAATGATGATGGGTAAAAGCAACAGCGTTCATCCGTGTAATCCGTGCCTAATTTTATTATATAACTAACTATAAAGCATATTGGGGACACCTTGCCCTCTTAGCGGTTTTGCATTTGCCGGCGATCACCTTTAAAGAGGACTTTTTCCTTTTCATCCGGGTCAGTATCTTTGTACTGTTTTTGAGTGTCCTGAAGTAGCTCCATCAGTTCTTTTTTTGTACTTTAGCATACTCCGGTTTGCCGAAGACGCTGTTCATTTCTCTCGGATCAGCTTTCATGTCATACATTTCCCATTCGTCGATGTCGTTGTAGAAATGAATCAATTTGAAGTCTTGTGTGCGAATACCATAATGACGCTTCACAGAATGTTCAGCAGGGTATTCGTAGTAATGATAATAAGCAGCTTTGCGCCAATCGGCAGGAGTTTTGCCTTCGTTCACCAATACCGGTTTCAAAGAGGCTCCTTGAATATCTGACGGGATATCTACTCCGGCAAAGTCGAGGAAGGTAGGAGCAAAGTCTACATTCATGCTGATTGCATTACTGGTGCTTCCTGCTTTGATTGCTTTCGGATAGCGAATGATAAGCGGCATGCGCTGACATTCTTCATACATGAAACGTTTGTCAAACCAGCCATGTTCGCCAAGGAAGAAACCCTGGTCGGAGGTGTAGACAATGATTGTATTGTCCAGCTCACCAATTTTTTCGAGGTAATTCAGCAGGCGGCCGATATTTTCGTCTACTGCCAGAACTGTTGCCAGATAATCACGCATATATTGCTGATATTTCCAGCTGATTAATGATTTGCCTTTCAGGTCACCTTTGCGGTATTCGGCAATGCGCCCGGCGTATACAGAATCCCATTTATCCTGAACTTCAATAGGCATACGTTTGTAAACGCTATATAGTCGGTTGGTTGTATCTTTCAGCATTTCTTCACGAGTCATCAATTTGAGATCCCAGTCGTTTGTCAACGTGTGCTCGATAGACATATCCTGCTCGCGGGCTGCTCTTCCACGGCCTTCATAGTCGTCGAACAGATTAGCCGGTTCCGGGAAAGTGGTATTGTTGAATATACCCAGATGACGGGGAGCAGGCATCCAGTTGCGGTGTGGGGCTTTCTGGTGATACATCATGCAGAACGGTTTGTTCTTGTCCCGTCCTTCAAGGAATTTAATTGCTTTGTCGGTAATAATATCCGTAGCATATCCTTTTTCTACGATATGTTTTCCGTCTTCCCAGAAATCAGGATCGTAATAGTCACCTTGCTCATGCTGACCGCTCAGGATACTCCAATGGTCAAATCCTTGAGGTTCACTGATAAGATGCCATTTACCAATTATTGCAGTCTGATAGCCGGCTTGTTGAAGCAGTTTGGGGAATGTCTGCTGATCGCCGTTGAATGTACTTGCATTATCGGTAAAACCATTCTCGTGACTGAACTTGCCGGTGAGGATGCAAGCGCGTGAAGGTCCCGAAAGAGCATTGACAGCGTAACAATTATCAAAGCGAATACCTTCGTTGGCAATCCGGTCCATGTTAGGAGTCTGAATCAAATTTCCTCCGTAGCAGGACATTGCTTGAGTGGTATGGTCATCCGTCATCATGAAGATGATGTTCGGCTGTCTGACTTCTTCTTTCTTTTGGCTGTTGCAAGAAACGAGGCTTAGTGCTGCCAATGGGAGGAGTAGGGTAGAGGAGGTGTAATAGTTTTCCATAATGATAAGAAGCCTCTCCCAAGAAAGGGGCAGGGAGAGGCTTTGAGGCTTTTTATAGTTTGTATTTTAATGACTGTTTCTTTCCGTTTACTTTCACTTCTACTTCCAGTCCGTTTTCATCGAACGCTTTGTTCTTGAACTTAGCTGCAAATTTAGGGGCATCTGCGCTTTTCTTAACTGGATAGATAACTGTGATGTAACGAACAGCTTCTTCGCCGTCTTTCTTCACGTTGAACGATACATTCATACGTTTGTAACGTTTGCGATAAGCTGTTGAACACCATCCCGGTTCTTTTTCAAAGTCATGCCGGTAGGGCCGAAGCATTGCAGTTTCATGTTGCTTCCATCTTCAAATTGTGTCAGGAACGTCATGTCTTCGCGGCTGTTGGCAATTTCTCCTTTAGGCATCTGATAGTGAAGATTGATAGAACCTTTACCGCTACCTGCCATTTCGTCTACAATGACAAAGTAAGTGTTATCAACGAAGAATACGGAACGACGGTGTTTCAGGTTTTTGTAACTCGGATTTTCAGTCACTAAAGTCTGGATAGCACCTTCCGGTTGCCACAATTTAGTAACAGATTCTGTTGTCTCGAGATTTTTGTTGTCCAAGGTTACTGTGTTGTGAACACAAGTCTGACGATGCCAGTTGCGTTGTTCCATAACTTCTCCTTCGCCGGCATATACATAGGAGCCGGAGTCCGGGAATAAGTTCTTGCCGTTGAACCAAAGTTCAAATGTGCCATTATCCGGCTGACAGTGCCAAAAAAGCTTTCGGACCTGCCTTTACTACCATTTGGGTAGCATCCATTCCCCATGAGTTACGGAATACAAAGAAACCTGATTTCTAGAATCCTTTAGACATATAATCCGGCAATGCACCTTCTTTTTTCCTTCTGTGGCAAAGTATTTGATTGCCTGGTTCTTTGGGAACAGTTTGCTCCATGCTTTGTAGTTTTTCACCATTTCTTTCTTTGTTGTCAACTTGGCATCGCTGAAACATGGATTGGTGTAATCAGGGAAAGAAATGTTTGCGTAGAACATAATCATGCTTTCGATTGTATCCAGATAATCTTGAGGGAATTCCTTACGGAATCCATTAGCATCTGCGATACCTAAAGCTTTACAGAAAATGTTAATTGCTGCCAGATGGTAGTGTGGGTCGAGTTCGAACTGTCCGCCGTCATTATATACCTGAACGTTAACCTCACGATTCAGAATATCGATACCACTTTTTCTCCATGCCGGGGCATCTTTCAATTCAGGGAAAAAAGGCACCTGCATAAATCATGCGTTGAGCTTCAAACAGTAAATGGTTGCCTTGATCCGAGTAATTAGCAAGGATATGTACAGCATGTTTGTAATAGTTCACCAGGAATTCTGTCAGGAAGTCCGGAGTGAAAGAAGGGGAGGGAAGGAATAACTGGAACTGTGAAGTCTGGTCTTGCAGACGATTACTAACTTCCAGCGGGCGCCATGCAAAACGTACGTTTTCTATTTCACCTTTGATTTTTCCATCACTTAACAGCTCATATTCTTTTTTGTCCATCTTTACCAACGGATTCTTTTTAATCCAGTCGATATACTGATGTGCCCATTCTTTAGCATATTTCTCGTCACCGGATATGCGATAAGCCTTTCCCATCGGAGTGAACCATTTGTGGCGGTGCAATTGCCAACGGAGTTCATTGTCTTTCACCGGCCAGTATTGCCAGTTGATGTCTTCTCCGTAGTTGTAAGAAGGCTGATAACCTTTATGTACGAAGAATGTATGTTTCAATCCGTCATCTGCCCACTGCTGTTCTTCTTTGCTGATAGTCACTTTGTTCAGATTGATATCCGGAGTTTTTACATTGGTACGTGCACGGTAATAGTCTAATAATGCTTTGGCAGCATCCTCATCTTTACCTTCCTGATGCAAAGCTTTCACTTTTTCCAATCCCGGATAGTCCAGGTTAAGAAGCGAAAATACTTCGCTTTTCAGTTCTTGGGCGTAACCCTTTGCTTACGAAAACATGCGATTGCAAGCAAAATGATGTACTTTAAAGTTTTATTCATGATATAATTTACGATTTTACGATTTACTATTTACGATTGAAAAGACTCTTGCTTTTGTATTATTGGATCACTCTCAACTCTCCATTCTCAACTTTCAACTTCTTCAATTCCATGAATCTCTTCAATGCTTCCAGATAGTAATAGTCAGCATAGTTCAATGGAGTATCTATTTCAGAACCGTTAGGCAGTGAACCGACAGAATGCATCAGAATGAATCCTTGATTGTCACCCACTTTTGCAAGATATGCGTCGCTTGACAAACTCTTCAGAATCTTTTCCGCATAATCCAGATATTTCTGTCCGTCGGGAACCATGGTGCTTAGTTCGATCATGGCAGAAGCAGTGACAGAGGCAGCAGATACATCGCGCGGAGTTTCTTTAGTTACAGGAGCATCATAATCCCAGTAAGGAATGGCATCCTCCGTTTTTACGCGGTCCATAATCATATTGGCTATATCCTTTGCAAAGTTCAGGAAAATGCTGTCATTTGTTTCACGGAAGCAAGCGGTATATCCATATATAGCCCATGCTTGTCCGCGTGCCCATGAAGAATCATCGTTCTTTCCTTGGAAAGTTTGTTTGCTTTCCACTGTACCGTCGTTGTTATAGCTTATTACATGCCAGCAGGTATAATCCGGACGGAAGTGATTATGCATGGTGGTCATAGCATGTTTGATAGCAATGTCTTTGTATTTATTGTCACCTGTCGCTTTTGCTACATTAAACAGAAGATCGAGGTTCATCATATTGTCGATGATAACCGGGAAGTTCCATGTTCCGAAATCCCATGAACGGATAGCACCGATAGAATCGTTGAAACGACCGCAAAGGTTATCGGCAGTTTCTCTCATCACAGCGGCAATGGTGTCGTTGGGTGAAAGACGTTCTGCGTTGCCATAGCTGCAGTTGACCATGAATCCCAAATCATGCGTACCTTTATAATAGCGTACCGGATTCAGAAGATTGGTATATTCGATTGCTTGAGTTTTCAGTGTATCGTTTCCTGTCAGTTCGTATGCATACCACAATGAGCCGGGGAAGAAACCACTCGTCCAGTCATAAACGTTGCAGAGGCGACGTTTGCCTAGCTGGTCAGCAGTGGGTTGTGCGCGTAGTGAATCTTTGAATGTTAATGAATCTCTTTCCAACTGACGGCAAAGGAAATCCATGTCATAGCCGGTACGGATGGAGCGTGGCAACATTCCCGTACCACTAACCTCTTCAGCAGAAAGTTGTAATTGGGCAGAAGCTACATCCAACCCTTTTTTAATCCAACTGTAGTCTTCCTTTGGAGTTGTTTGGCACGACGCAAGTGCGATGGCAACTGAAGCAAAGAGAACAAGTTTCTTTTTCATGTTATTCATTTTAAGTGATTGTTTTTAGAAGTTTTGTAACTGATGCAAAAGTAACCGAAAGGCAAAACTTTCCGTTGCAGGATTGTCCAAAAGGAGTTTGAACTCTGCTTTTTAAGTTTTGATTTTGTTGAAAAAGGTTTTAAATTTCTCCAATATGCCCCTAATTAAGGCATATTGGAGAGAATGAGGACTATTCCCAATTCGGATTTTGATTAAATTTAATCATCAAGTCCATGTCTCTTTTGTGGAATGGGAAATAGTTCATGCTTACCTTTTACAGTATGTCTGTAAACAACATAATTAAATTCAGTTTCCGCAGTCCACCAGTTAAGCAAATCACTGTATGTTTTTTGAATAGTTTCATAATATATTCCCCAGCGGATTAAATCCATGCGGCGGTGTCCTTCAAAAGCCAGCTCATAAGCTCTTTCTTGATAGACTGCTTTTTACGAAAATCTTCTTCATTTAAATCTTTTAAATCACAAATACTCGTCTTACTAGGATTACCAAATCCACGACGGCGCACCATATTGATCGCTTCATAAGCTTCATCAGTAGGTCCATGTTTCCATTCATTCAAAGCCTCTGCGTAAAAAGTAAAAGTACATCTGCATAACGTAGGAAATACCAATTAACATTTGATTTATCGTTATTGATTAATTTACTGGTGGTTACATATTTTTCAATGTCCCATTTAGCAGGTGTATAATTTTGTTTTTTTTTTGTCCTTTACTGGGGTCTTTGTCTTTTCTCTTTAGCAGAATAATCGGTATCATTTTTTCCTTTTGTCCAAAGTACTTTATCATCATCGTATTTATAATTGGCAACGGAAAGAGCGCAGCGTAAGTCTTGAGGATGTTCACGCCATTCTGTTACGAAAGTATGCACCACTTTCACATTTCCTGCGCAACTTCCACGCTGTCCTGCGATTGATGTGGTTTTAACTCCATTCCATTTTCCAATACGGCCTACAGGGTCACTGTTTCCTGAAACGGTAGGGGAGTAAAATGATATTTCGATCAAGCTTTCTGTTGGGTCCCAAACCCCCGTTACAAGTGTTTTTCCATAATTGTTCGTAATCAGATAGAAGAGCATGTTTGCCGGATTCTATTAAAGTACGCGCGGTTTTAGCGGCTTCTTCCCATTTTGACTCATCATATACAGGATATCCTGCCCATGTGGCGTAAACTTTTGATAATAAGCCTAGAGCAGCCCCCCTGGAAAAACGATAGCTGTTATCGATGCGGTATTGGTCATCTTGTGCATAGGGCAGTATTCTACTAGCGTAAAGCAGGTCATCTTCGATGAATTCATACACTTTTTCCGGTTTTACTTGAACAAATGTTCTTGGATCTTGTTTCGACATTTCTGTATTGGTCATAAGAGCAATATTACCATATCTGCGCACTAATTCAAAGTAAAACATAGCTCTTAAAGCTCTTGCTTCAGCTATATATAAAGTGGCCAATTGACGGTCGGTATCTGAGTATGTATTTATTTTGCTTGAGATTCTTTCTAGAAAATCATTCGCATTATAGACACCGGCATACAAAGATGACCAAGTAGTTTGTACTTCCGATTGAGTGGTAGGAAATGCATTGGCTGGTATGATACGATAGTTCTCCGTACTATTTCCTTCTGCCTGCTCCATATCTGTTCCTAAATTAAACAATATAGATAAATGATAGCCATATTGTCCATCTTCTATGGTTGAACGATAAACACCTTGTAATACAATCTCTGCCTCTTTAGCATCTCGCATAAAGTTTTTCTTTTCTACATCGGTGCTGGTTTCTTCGTCTAATGTGCAAGAATTAAAAGGTAATGCACATATTACTGATATTGCTATATAGTATAGAATCTTTTTTTTCATTGTACTTAATTTATTATTAAAATTGAATATCAAGCCCAAAAAGTAAATACTTTACTCTTTGGATATGCACCCCAATCTAGTCCAGGAGTCATCGGATTGCTCCCTGCTGTACTTACTTCCGGATCATAACCACTATATCCTGTAACACAGAATAAGTTTTGTCCTGTAGCATAAACACGAAGTCTGGATACATAGAATTTACTTGTCCATTTTTTAGGTAAAGTATAACCTAATGTTATATTTTTCAAACGAAGGAATGAACCGTCTTCTACAAAACGTGAATAGACATCATTGGTAATGTATCCATTATATAAAGGTACTTTATTGGATGCATTGGTCGGACTCCAGCGATCCGCTACTTCAGCCAGCATATTTCTACGTCCGCTTCTTGATTGAGTTGAATATAGACGGGTTGCATTATAAACGTCATTGCCGTAATTGAATTGTAGCATGAAACTGAAGTCAATCCCTTTATAATTTAGTGTATTGGTGATACCTCCATACCATTTGGGGATTGCAGAACCGATGACAGTACGGTCTTTGGCTGTAATTTTACCATCTCCGTCTTGATCTTTATATTTTACTACACCCGGTCTTAAAGGCTCTTTTGTACTATAGCGCGGGTCATTAACGACTCCGTCTTTTAAATACAATGTAGGATCGCCTGGCTTTGTGTAAAAATCAGAACTTTGGTAGATCCCATCAAACTCATATCCGTAGATCAATCCTAAAAGATTCACCAACTTTGGCTATGTAATCATATGCGGTGAAGTTGCTGTCGAATCCGGAACGTGCATACATCGCATCTACACCGGAAGCAAGTGACTTTAATGTGTTTTTGATAAATGATATATTAAAGTTCGTATTCCAAGTAAAATCTCTTGTTTGTATGTTAATACTGTTCACATTTAATTCAAATCCTTTATTTTGTGATCTTACCAATGTTCTGCATTTGTGAGTTAAAACCTGTAATGTGTGCAAGTGATTGAGCTAGCAAGAGATCTTTTGTATTTTTGATAAAGAAGTCTGCTGTAATATTTAGGCGACTATCAAAGAAACCAAGATCTACACCCTAAGTTCACGGTATTGGAACCTTCCCATTTCAGGTTAGCGTTTTTGAGTTGTTTCGGTGTCAATACCGTTACTGTATTATTACCTACTCCATATTTACTGGCTTCATATAAATCTAATGATAAATAGTTTGAAATACGGTCATTACCGACAGTACCCCAACCGAAGCGAACTTTAAAGTTTGACAACCATTTTATATCTTTCATGAATGCTTCTTCAGAAACACGCCAAGCAGCTGAGAAAGAGGGAAAGTATCCCCATTTATTCTTTTGGGAGAATACAAAGTAGAACCATCTGCACGTATTGTCGCTGTTAATAAATAGCGATTGTCATAATTATAGTTACCACGGGCGAAGAAGGATAGTAGCATCTTGTCACTATAGCTGGAGCTCACTTTACTAGGAGTAGCTCCGATGCCTAAATTGTCATTGCCCAGATTATCAAATGGGAAATCCATCGCTTCTCCTAATAGATATTCGCTGCTTTTGAATGAAACTTCATGGCCTAACATCACATCATAAGTATGTTTTTTAATCTTTTGTTTCCATGTGAGGTTATTATAATTAGTCCAACGTACGTCGCGTCCCATTTGAGTTCGGCCATACGGCTTTTCTCCATTACGATATGCTTCTTTAGAACCTGTTTTGTAAAAAAATGTCAGTTCTGCTGTCAGTTGTATTATAGGTACCAGCTGTCTTAAATGTTAATCCTTTAATAATTTGCCAGGTTATAGATGCATTGGCTGACCACATTTCTCCACGTTTATTATTAGTAACGGATTCGGGTTTGCATGACAGGATTGACTTGAGCAAGGCTTTCTCCAGTCTCTAGCATTTCAGGGTCAATAGCAGAATTTAATAAATCTTCATCTGTCAGCTTCAGACCACCTGTTGGACGTGCACTTAGAATTTGTGCTAACATATTAAAACGTCCGAGTCTGCGGAAGTTCCCACGCCTTTACGGTTCGTTTGTGCGTAATTAACTGTTGTATCAAAAGTGATGTTTTTTGTTATCTTTTGATTAAAGCGAATTTTACCTGTCGTTTTATCAAATCCACTATTCTTAAAAAATACCATTTTCAATATAACGGAAAATGAAGCTGTATATTTGGTATTATCACTACCGCCTGAGATGGATAGATTATGGTCTTGTGACCATGTCGGATTGAAAGTCTCTTCTTGCCAGTCTACTCCTTTCATTCCGATATAATCTTCCGCTGATTGATAAAGATAAGGAATTCCATTATCATCATTTCCTGATTTATAGTAGGAATTTGCATATTCTGGTTTTTATTTCTCCTTGCAATTTAACGAATTCATAAGGAGAAAGTACATCTAACATTTTTTTGAAATCTTACGATAACTTGCAGAGCCGTTGTAGTTAATTACAGGGCGTCCTACTTTACCTGACTTGGTGGAAACCATAACCACCCCATTGGCTGCGCGCACCGTAGATAGCGGCAGAGGAGGCATCTTTTTAAAAACTTCTATAGATTCAATATCGGAGTTCGATAAATAATCGATATTAGCTACTGGAAAACCATCTACGATATAAAGTGGAGAAGCATCTCCTGTTAAAGTACCTACACCACGGATGTTGATATTAAATCCAGCTCCTGGTGTACCGTCAGTTTGGGTAATTTGTACTCCGGCAATTTGTCCTCCTAAAGCCCCCATAACAGAACTGCTTTTTATAGCCTTCAATGTCTTTGGAAGCGACGGATGCAACAGAACCTGTCAAATCACCTCGCTTCATGGAACCATATCCGACAACAATAACTTCGTCTAAAGTTTTATTATCTGGTACCATTTTAACATTCATAGGAGATTGTCCGGTATATTTAATCTCTTGGGTTTTATATCCAATATATGAGAAAGATATTATTGAACCTTTTGAGGTTGTTAACGTAAAGTTTCCGTCGAAGTCAGTAATAGCTCCAGTAGATGCACCTTTTACCATAACTGTTGCTCCGATAAGCGGAGTGTCTGTTTCATCTACAACAACACCTTTTACAGTTATGTTCTGGGCTTGTAAGCTGATTGTGAAAATCAGTGCTAAGAGGGTGATATACCCTCTTAGTTTTATTGATTTAGTGATTGTATTATACATAGTTAATGATGTTTTGCTCATTATTTAATAAATTTTTTGTCAAACCATATGATGATAGGTGCTATTTTCTTTCCATTTTTTAATGATTCTCCGGTTTCTGTTGTATCAACGGTGACATTTGTAAGGAAAGTCATTTCTCCAACCATAATTCCATTAGCATATTCTCCATTACTATTTTTCCAGATATTCGGACTGATATGTATAGTCAGGTCATTAGGAACTACATAGGCTAATGCTACGGATAGTCTATCCGATTGATTAGGTAATTTCTTACTATGGCTCATGTCGTATACGCTGCCGTAATATGACATCGGATTCCTAGACCCGGTTGATAGTTTTATATCCATAGCTTTATAATATGTAGTCCATAGTTCATTTAAGAATGAACCGGCAGCTCCGGGTGCTCCTTTTACTAAAGTACCTTCTGTGGGATAGTAGTTAAATGAACGGCGGTAATCTAATGCGAAATTAGAAGTTGTAGTTATTCCGTTAACTGTAACCAACGGAACTGTTGAATTACCACCATTTTTCGGATCAGCTTGGAAGACAAAAGGATTATAATGGATATGTACTCCATTATTTGCTTTTAAGTCATAATGAATAAATACAAGAGTTGTTTGAGATATTTGGCTATCTTTATCTGTTCCGGCTGTTGCTGTAACATAACAAAAAATCCTATTGTATTTGCTTTGACTCCATTTTTTATCTGCGGGCCATGTAGCTTCTTGATTGAAACTGATTTTTCCTGTATTGCTATCGATTGTTAAGTTGTCACAATTATTTCCGTTCTTGATGCTCCATGCGACCGATACATTCCCTTTAAGCCCTGTTTGTGGACTTGGGAAAGTGAAGCTTTTTAATGTAGCATCCGCATTAGCTTCATTATCTTCTGTAATTCTAAATTGATTAGCATTATTTTCTTCTGGTACATCAATGTTGTTTCCATAACGAATATCAGTGAAGTAATTAGGATTCTCAATGATATTCAGAGTAAATGTTGCATCTGCAGGATTTTCTGCGTTTTTAGAGTTAGTAGCTCTCACGGTAAGTGAATAATTTCCTTGTGGAATAGTATTTCCCTTTTCTACAGAGATTGTTCCAGTTTGGGCGTCAAATTCTATCTGACCCTTTAATGCATCCGGTTCATTAATCAAGCTGAATTGGATATTATCTCCTTTCAACCCTTCCTTAGGACTAATGGTGAACTTTGAATATTGATATTTATCAATACTTGTTTCATATTCGAATCCTGAAATTGGCTCAATGTATTCTACGACTTGTAGTGTAAATGCATTATTGAAATCTTCTTCTCCAAAATTGTTTTTAACATGTATTGAGATGACATAGTTATTCCCACTTTGCAATCCGTGGTCTTTGTCAACGGAAAGAACTCCGGTAGTTGGATCTATTTTAATTTTATCTGTTGTGGGAGTAATATTTTTTTATAGAATATTCTATTCCTTCTAATGAACCTTTAAGTGCAGGCGCATTACTCTGAAATGAGGTCTTTCCACTTTTGTCGTTTTCAGCTTCTAGCATATCTTCGTTAGAGTGTACTCCAAACCAAAAGGTGCTGACGTGACATTTATTTCTAGTGCATTCTCAAATATTCCTTCATCTTCAGAAGAAGCTCCGGTTGTTAGTTTTAATGAGATGTTATAAATACCAGAAGAAGTGCTGTGCTACCTTTGATAATACTTATTTTTCCACTTTTAGTGATGTCGAAGTATTTTGAATAGTCACTTTTTGCAATCTCATATTTGGTAATGGTTACATGATCTCCATCTGTCTTGACTTGCGCTGTTGGTAGTTCTACTTCACTTGTTTCATCAATAATATCATTATATTTGACTTGGAGTTTGTTGGGTTCCACTGTAATTCCATCGGGGACGGCCTTCAAGAAGTTTATTTCTACAATATCTTTAAATTCATAATAATTCCCTCCGGATATGCATGATATGGATAATTTATATAGGCCAACTTGCATATCTTTGGTGCTATTTATAGATATGAATCCATCATTTGGGTCGATAGTAAAACAATCTCCGGAATAGGCTTCACCTTTTAAAGTTACTTTGGTTATAGCAAAATCAGAAGGTGTATTTCCTTTATAAGTTGGGCTACTAATTCTTCCACTCATCGAAGGACCTATATCAGTCATACCTGAGTAGAATATTGTGAATTTAGTAGAATCGGTAGTTTCTGTATCATCACAAGATGTATAAACTACACTCATTATAACTATCATCAGACTCATTATAAGCCTTGATTTGGTTTTTTAATAATGCATGTTTCATTTCTTAGATATATTAATTAAGTGTGTATGATAAATTATATTCTTTATTATCAATAATTACTTTTTACTGATGTTCCATTTGCATGGAATGTTCCAGCGGCTTCATCATCTGCTATATCTGTAAATGTGGCTGTCATGTTGATGTTTGCTGCTTCCGCGCCATCATTAATTGGATAAATTATGCTAATGAATCTTGCAGCACCATTTACTATTTTAGGTTTACGTATGGTAACTTGATAACCTTTACGTTCGGTTTTTTGTCCTATATCATTAGAAGTATTAGTCGTTTTTACGGATGCGCTATAATCGTTGGCTGTTTCAACAAAGGTTCTAAGCATGATATTGTTATTGTCGCTAAAAGCCGTATGTGCACCGTAAATATGGCTGTCTTTTTGTCCTTCGTCTATTACGACATCGCTCGATGCGTTTTCAATAGGACATAAATGAAAATTCACATTGATGTTACTGTTATGGTCTGCTGTGGTATCATATCCTTCATCTACTATCACAAAGAACTTTTGATTAACAAAAAATACAGAACGGCGATGGGTCAAATTCAGATGTTTTTCACCTGAAACAGTATATGTCGGATTTTCAGTAACTAAGACATCGTAGGATGTTGCTTCATCCGTCTTTGTTGTTAATTGAAGCAATTTCCCTTTCATACTATCATCAGGTATTGTTTTACTCATTATGGTTAACGTGTTATGTCTGGCTGTTCCGCGATAGGTCTCTATCGCTCCCACTGTATGCGTATGACCCTGCGTCAGGGAAGAAATTACGTCCTTTTTTATATAAACTAAATGTACCGTTATCTGGTTGACAGTGATATTTATTATTAGGATTATTGTTGTTTTTTAGGATCATCATCATAGATTGGTCATCCCATTTATTACGCAGAATATAATATCCTCCATTTGTATAAGCTTTTTGTAAATAAGTAGGTGTGGATCCACTTTGCCTTTCTGAAGCCATCCATTGTATTTTTGATCATCCGGGAACATTTCTGCATACTTTTTTTGAAATTTTTAATGAGTACACTTTTTCCTAAACGACTGGAACGGGTATCATTAAAAGTTTTCTACACTGTAATTAGGATAAGTGATATCCATGACAAAATGAGCAGGTAATTTTAACTTCTCAAGGTATCCTGCCGGAAATCCGCCAGCTTTATTATTTAATTGAGCTACTCTGTAAGTTTCATAAAAATCAGAGATGGCACCAACGTGGTAGCTAATGTCAAATTCGTAATGTACTCCATCTGCAAGGAACTGTTTATCTATTTGTTCTCCTAGTTTCTGAGAACCTTCTGATAGCCATTCATTGGCATTTTGAACTCAGGCATAAGTATGCCTGCCATTGCTACAGCTTTGTGCTTGGGTAACCAAAATGTTACCTTCTTTATAATAATTCAAACGAATACATTCTACTTCTTTGGCAAATGCTGTCAAGAAAACAGAGAGCCATTCTGGCGTGAAATTTTTAGATTGAATGAAATAAGTCATGATATCTATCTGTGAGATAACTCTTTTCAGCTACCTGTAAACCTTTCCATTGATAATCAACATCATTCTTTTCCTCCTTCTTTCGGGGAATGTTGTTCCTTCTTCATAAGGAAAAGTCTTAAGCCAATCCGAGTAAACATTGATCCATGATTCTGCATATTTTTCATCACGACTTGTGCGATAGGCTTTTTGCTTGTGGAAGCATCCATTGATGGCGATGAATCTGATATTTAAATTCTTGGTCAGTGACTTTACTGGGAATGAACGACCAGTCTATTTTTATTATCTTTGGTAAAAGAATAATAGATCTCTTTTTCCATCCTCAACTCGCTCTGCAAATCCTCTAACATAAAATCTGTTTTCTAATGCTTGGTCAGCTATATTTAGTTCAGATGCCGTAATTGGTGTGTTCATCAGTTGAATATTAGGGTTGATGACACTTGTCCGATTTCTGTAATACTCTAATAATTCATTTACTGCATAGTAGTATTTCCCCTGAATTATAAAATTCTTTTTAGCTTTTTCCAGTCCTGGATAATCAAGATTGATAACTGCAAATAGTTTTTCATCGATCACATCATTAGGTTGATTAGGAGGAAGCATATCTATGTCTATATTGCCTCCGGTCAATATTTCCTCCTCGTTGTCTGAGCATCCGGCAAATGCTAGCAGACCGAACATACAAATAAAGAAGATGTTCTTCATACTTTATTAGGTTTTAATTATTAAAAGTTATATTTTACTGTTTGCAAATGTAATCTGTTTATTTAGAAATGATGATTTGTCCTGTTCACACTTTGTTCAAAAAATGATTTTTTGATATTAATATTGTTGAATCATATATTAATAATGTTTAGAAAAACGGTTTTTAGGCTGATATTAAGCTTTTTATACATCATAATGTAACCTTCATCCTATTCATTTTTATGAAATGAACTAATTCATTTTTGATATGGGAGGGGAACGGTACGGAGACGAACTAAACGCTAGTTGTCAATAAGAGATAAGCTGTCTTAATACTGTGTTTAGTTTCCTATCTTCTATAAATAATAATTAGCTCTACATTCTAGTTTGCGTTCCACTTAAGTTGAACTATCGCTCCACTTAAGTGGAACGCAAATTTATTAGGGAACGAAGAAAATAATAGCTCCAAGAAGAAATATTAAAAAGACTATTGCACTAGATTAATCTTTGTAACTATGAATTTAGCTCAAAACCCTACTGAAAAAAAAAGAAAAGTACTGTTTTTATACATTGGGGTTGTTTGTTATGTATAAACTCTCTTCCAATCCAAAAATATTATGATTTTTTTACGGATTGATTCCGTAAAATCATAATATTTTTTGGATTTATACCCTCTCTAGTTGTTTATCCCTTTGCCTTCTTAATATACTCTGTAGGCAAACATCCGAAATACTTTTTGAAACTCGTAGCAAAGTAAGACGGCGTATTAAATCCTACCATTGTGCTGACCTCTGCTATTGTATAGCGGCCATCCTTCAGTAGTTTTTGCCGCTTCATTGAAACGAATCTTGCGTATAAAGTCGATAGTCGATTCACCTGTGATAGCTTTCAATTTGAGGTGCAGATTAGAACGGCTCATATTCATTTCTCTGGCGAACTCGTCGGTAGAGAATTCAATGTTATCCATGTTCTTTTCTACGATGGCAACGGCACGTTTCAACAAAGCTTCATCCATGGCGTTGAACGTAATCTTTTCCGGTTCCACTTCCAGAGATTTGGAATACCGTTCAAGCATACGCCTGCGGGTACGCATCATATTCTGTATCTTCGTAGTCAGGATAGCCAGCGAGAATGGTTTCGGGATATAATCATCTGCGCCCATTTGCAGGAGGCATTCCATCTGATCTTTGGTTTCGCTTTTGGCAGACAGGATAATCACAGGAATGTGACAGGTACGGATATTCTGCTTCACATTCTTGCATAGCTTGATACCATCCATCACAGGCATCATGACATCAGTCACAATAATGTCCACTTCATTCTCTTTCAGCTTTTCCAGGGCTTCTTCACCATTTCCGGCTTCCAGTGTATTAAAAAGTTCGGCAAGTCCGCTACTTAGATAATGGCGGATTTCATTATTGTCTTCTACGATAAGAATCGTACCACGTTTCTTGTCACCAGTTTCGATCGTTTCGTTTTCTACTTTTTCCGTATCAATGAAATACATCTCTTTCGAGTTGGTAGAATAAACTTGGTCCTCCTCATTTTTAGCGTCATTAGAAGCTAATTCGGAAGATTTATAGATATTTATATCCTGTGGCAGATAAACAGAGAAAGTGCTGCCTTTGCCTTCTTCACTGTCTAACTCAATACGTCCGTGATGCAGT
>VOFK01002648.1_pt1 | contig 39299 bp, 69 predicted proteins | sample 5384121 | NCBI WGS metagenome assembly VOFK01 (sample SAMN12384730, study PRJNA508395) | human gut metagenome | isolation source: healthy gut J | host: Homo sapiens | reverse complement strand
TCAATTCAGTTGCATTATTGCTGCAAACTGCCTTGTAGACTGTCGGAAGTGTCTGGAAATCACGCTTGGTTGCTTCTCCGTGAGGGAGTACCAGATGATGACATTCGTAAGTGAAGTCAATGTATGGATCAGCCGGTCACCATATAACGGAAATACATTGTCATCGGAAATGATCATAATGCGTTTTCCGTGGTAGATCTTTCGGATGTAATCTCCGGCCTGGGATAATATGTTGTTTTCAATATAGATAGGATAACTGTCTTTTTCCCAGATTAACTGTAAGTTTCATAATATATACTCCTGTAAGATTTTTGTCTGAACCGCCATGCGTTCGTAGGAACTGCCAGTGGCAGGTTATCTGCATTAGATCGTCTTTGCCGAACAACACCTGCAATCTGTGAAACCTTTTTTGATCAATTCGTCGTATTTCTTAGGTTTTTTAATGACTGAGCTCCGTCGCAGAGTGCAGATTCCGGATTATTGTGAACTTCAATCATCAGTCCGTCCGCTCCTGCTGCTACAGCAGCCATTGCCATAGAATCTACTAACCACCATTTGCCACCTGCATGACTTGGGTCAACGATGATTGGAAGATGTGTCAGTTTACGAAGTACCGGGATACACTGAAGATCCAGCGTGTTTCTGGTATAAGTCTCGAAGGTACGGATTCCTCTTTCGCAGAGGATAACATTTGGTCATTTCCGGATGCCATAATGTATTCTGCTGACATCATCCATTCTTCGTAAGTAGCATTAAGTCCCCTTTTTAAGAAAGGATTGACGATCAAGCTGTCCTAATTCTTTTTAACAGGTCGAAGTTCTGCATATTACGTGCACCGATCTGGATAAGATCTACTTTTCGTTAAAGATATCGAGGTATTTGTCTGACATCAGTTCGGTTACGATCGGAAGTCCTGTTGTTCTTTTTTACAGATGTTAAGATGTCGAGTCCTTCCAGTCCGAGTCCCTGGAATGAATAAGGACTTGTTCTTGGCTTGAATGCACCTCCGCGGAGTAAGTTGGCTCCAGAAGCTTTTTGCAGCCTGGGCGATTTCAAGTACCTGTTCGTAAGATTCTACGGAACAAGGTCCGGCGATCAGTGCCAGATGTCCGCCGCCAACTTTGACACCAGATACATCGATGATGGTATCGTCCGGATGGAATGCACGGTTGGCTAATTTGTATGGCTCCTGTACATGCATAACTTTATCGACTGCAGAATCAATTTCGAATAATTTGGAATCGACTTTGGCTGTGTCACCGATACAACCGATAACTGTCATCTCTTCGCCCTGTACAACGTGTGTGTTAAGTCCTCTCTTTTTTTTGACCATGTTCTCGACACGAGAAACATCATCTTTTTGTAGTGCGTGGTTTTAATACGATAATCATAATAAATATCCTCCAACATGTATGATAATTGTGCCTGTGGATATTTCTTTTCCCGTGTGAGTCTAGTATAGTCGCACTGTAAAATATTCGCACTGCAAAAACTTTAATTACTTAAAGCGTAAAAACTAATGATATATTAACGCAATGGGATTTGATTGTCAACACTTTTTTTATTCGATAAATTCTTTCATTTTTTAAAAGTGTGTTAGACTAAAATTGTATAGTAAAAAGGAGTGGGAAAATGGTAAATGTATGGGCAGCAGATATTACACCACTATTAATAGAAGAGACGTATCAGGCATATTATGATAAAGTGCCTGAGTGGAGAAAAAGATAAAAGCGGATAAACTTAAAAATGTGGATGACAAAGCAAGGAGTGTCGGTGCCTGGATATTGTGGGAAAAAGATGAAGAAGGCTCTGAGACTTCCGGAATCGGCAGTTTTTCAATCGGTCACATTCGGGAAAATATGTATTGTGTGCCTGTAGTGACCGTGAAGATGTTCAGACAGGCTGTGATGATGGAGATGAAGGAAAGTCGCGGGATGCCGGTGGCAGAACGGTATTTTTGCCGGAAGAATGTGAGATCATCCGCAATGGGAAGGATGAAAAAAGAACAGGCAGAATGGTTCTACCGTTTCTGGTATTAAAAGGAAAAAGCTTTATGAAAGCCACCAGAAGAGAATGGGCCTGGACATGCGCACATATGAATTTGCCTGGGGACAGGACGGCATACCATATCTGAAAAAGCAGTCTGAGGAATATCCCGAGAAATATTGTGCAGGGAATATGAATTGAAGCAGGGGGATGCAAGAACCGCAGTGATTACGACAGATGATGAAATCGGGGGGAGATTACAAGAAAGTCAGACTTGCTTAAATAAAGGGGTGTATGAACATGAAAACAGTTAATGACAAAATGGGCAGACAATATAAATGAAAAAAGAATGTACTAGGGAGTACCCAAGACCGCTCATGCGCAGAAAAAGCTATGTAAATCTGAACGGAATATGGAAATATGCAATAAGAGAAACAAAAGGATTTCAAAGAAAATGGATGGGGATATCCTGGTTCCGTTTTCGCCGGAAGCTGTATTGTCGGGGGTAAACAGACAGTTAAAACCAGAAGAATATCTATGGTATAAGAGAAGGCTTCCGGATGAAGAAAGCCGGAGAAGGGAAGCAGATGGATCCTTCATTTTGGAGCGGTAGATCAGTGTGCGGTCGTATATATAAAATGGAAAGAAACAGGGAAAGCATGTGGGAGGCTATCTTCCATTTTCATATGATATTACGGAAGCATTAAAAGAAGAAAAGAATCTGTTGACCGTAAAAGTAAGAGATTATTCGGAGACTTGTTATTATAGCAGAGGAAAACAGAAACTTAAAAAACGGAGGGATGTTCTTTATACGGCACAGAGTGGAATCTGGCAGACCGTATGGATTGAAAAAGTTCCAGAGTGTTATATCGGACATCTTAAGATCACACCTCTTTATGACCAGTGTTCTATAATGATCCAGATGGAAGAAGAACATGGCATAAAAGATATTGATTACGAAGTTACGATAACGGCAAGAAAGATGTGGCCGGTGAAAGCATCCGGAAAGACGGGAAAGCCGTGTGTGATCATGATACCACATATGAGAAGCTGGAGTCCGGAAGATCCATTTCTGTATGAGCTTCATGTGAGGATGGGAGAGATTCGGTAGAAAGTTACTTTGCCATGCGTAAGGTAGAAGTTAAAAATGACAAAGAGGGAATAGCGAGGATATTTTTTGAACAATGAGCCGTATTTTGGAAAAAAGGGAGTACTGGATCAGGGATATTGGCCGGATGGTCTATACACACCGCCGTGTGATGAAGCGATGATCTATGATATCCAGAAGATGAAGGACCTGGGGTTCAATATGATCCGCAAAGCATATTAAGATCGAACCGCAGAGATGGTATTATCACTGCGACCGTATCGGTATGCTGGTCTGGCAGGATATGGTGAACGGAGGACGGGATTATAAGAGCTGGTATGTTAACGTATATGGCGACAGCCATGGAGGGAATGCATATCCGGGCAAAAGATACCAGGATTCATCTGATGGGACGTCAGGATCCGGCCGGGCAGACAGTTTGAAAAAGAGATGAAGGAGACGGTTCGATTGCTTTATAATCATCCATCCATTGTTACATGGGTTATTTTTTAATGAAGGATGGGGACAGTTTCAGACGAAGAAGATGACAGATATAGTAAGGGCAGAAGATCCTTACAGGCTGACAGATTCTGCGAGTGGCTGGTTTGATCAGGGTGCGGGGATATACGAAGCATCCATGATTATTTCTTCCTTTGCATGTAACACCGGAAAAGAGGGTAACGGCACTTACTGAGTTTGGCGGGTATTCGCTGCAGATCCCCGAAGCATAGTATGTACGAGAAAAAGGTCTACGGTTATAAAAAGTTCAAGAGAAAAAGAGAACTTACGGCGGGCTATGAGAAATTGATAAAAAGCTCATTATTCCGAATATCAGCCGTGGATTAAGTGCAACTGTTTACACACAATTATCGGATATAGAAGAAGAGGTAAATGGAATCATTTCTTATGATAGAAAAATAGTCAAAAATGGATGAAAAGACCGTTAAAAACTGAATGAAAAACTTCATTTTTAGCCTTTATTTTTCGGGGAAATGTAACGTAAGCAGAGTTGACGTGTTTTTCTGTGATTTGTTAGAATATAAAAGGGAAAAATAAAGATTTATCAAGATAGAAAAATGTTTACAAAACCATAAAAAAGCACACGAGGAGAGTATGGGAGAGTAAAAATAATAAGGAGGAAAAAGAATGTTGGAATTAACGTTTGGAGAACAGGTCAAGATCATTCTGAGCCGTAAAGGGATGACGATCAAAGAACTTGCAGAGAAGATAGAAAAACAGACAGGAAAGAAGATGTCGCGTCAGAATCTGACCCAGCGTCTTGGCAGAGATAATTTCAGGAGCAGGATATGCGCATGATCGCAAAGATTCTTGAGTGTCCGTTTTATCTGGATATATTAGAAGAACATGAGGAGCATGAAGAGAAGCCTTCAAAGGCCCAGAAAATTATAGAGCCTGAAAAGAAGAAAACACCTGCCAAAGCAGAAGAAAGAGATATTACGATAGGTGAGCTTGTAGATATTCATAAAGAATTAGATGCAATAGAAAAGAAGAAAAAGAAGAAGTCTAAAAAGGTTGTAGAGCCAGATCCGGAATATGTTCAGGAAACAATATTTGATTTTGTAAGAGAGAAAGAAGCGACAGCAGAACCTGCCACAGAAATAGAAGAGCAGGAAGAAGAGAGATACAGGAGCCGGTGGAAGAAACCGGAAGTTCGGAAGCTGTGACACCGGAAGCAGACGAGCCGGTGGCCGGAAGTGAGGAAGAAGAACCGGCAGCGGGTGTAGAGGAGCATGCTGAGAAACCTGTATATGAAGACGAGCCGGTGTATGAGTCAGAATCGGAATATGCAGAAGAACCAGTGTATGAGTCGGAATCGGAATATGCAGAAGAACCAGTGTATGAGGCAGAGCCAGAATATGCAGAAGAACCGGTGTATGAAGCAGAGCCAGAATATGCAGAAGAACCGGTGTATGAAGCAGAGCCAGAATACGCAGAAGAATCGGCGTATGAAGCAGAGCCAGAGTATGCAGAAGAACCAGTGTATGAAGCAGAGCCGGAATATGTAGAAGAACCAGCCTATGAAAGTGAGCTGAATATACAGAGGAGCCGGCTTATGAGTCGGAACCGAAATATACAGAGGAGTCAGCTCATGAGTCAGAAACCGGAAGTAGAAGAGCCAGAGGAACCGGAAAAACCGGAGCCGAAGAAAAAGTTGAACCGGAGAAGAAAGCGCATGGATGGAGAGCGCTCTTCGGAATACGTAAAAAGCATGAAGAAGAATCAGCGCATGAAGAACCGGCAAAAGAAGAAAAGCCGGAAATCCAGTATCATGAGTTTGATTATTCGGGAGACGGTGAGTCAGAGAAACTTGCAGAAGAATTTATGCCGGAGGAAACCGGAACAGGAGGAAACATATGCAGCAGCTGATGAGACCTCCGGTTATGAGAATAACGGATATCAGAGCCGGTATGCGCAGGAAAATGAAGAAGACTTATTCACATCTGATGAAGAGGATCTCAGTAAAGGTGAACTTAATCCTTACACAGGACATGAATATGAATCCAACAGTGTGAGAATGCATCCAAAGAGAATCGGTTATGTCCAGGTCTATGACAGAGAAAAACATCAGTGGACAGATATGACGGAGTGGGCATTCCTTGGATATCAGGAACGTAAAAAAGGCACTTCTTGAAAAGATTATGAGCCGCCGATCTATCTGGATTAGTGTTGAATGAACATAGAAAGAAAATGTTATGAATAAAGGTGTTCAGCCGGATCTCCGGCTGGACACTTTTTATACAAGGGATGCAAGAGAAGCTGCCGCCTACAGGAACTTCCGGTGGCAAATTTTGTAGATTAAAATATGAAGGAGGAGCAGAAAATGGAATGGACAAGGCTTTTATCAACAAAACGTCAAAGACAGAACAGATACAAGAGTCAAAAATATGGTGATGCAGACCTTAGAAGTGAATTTGAAAAAGATTACCATCGAATTATTGGCAGTGCTTCATTTCGAAGACTTCAAGATAAGACACAGGTATTTCCACTGGATAAAAGTGATTTTATCCGTACGAGACTGACCCATTCCATGGAAGTCTCTTCGCTGGCAAAATCTCTGGGTCAGAATATAGGAGAAAAGCATATTGGTACACAAGAAAGATTCCAGTTTCACTGTACAGATGAAAGAGGATATCTGCAATATTCTTCAGTGTGCAGGACTGATTCATGATATCGGCAATCCACCGTTTGGTCATTATGGAGAAGCGGCGATCAGGGAATGGTTTGAAAGAAATCTTCCGCTTCTGACATATCATGGAACGTCACTTGAGGAGTTGCTCGAACCTCAGATGAGGGAGGATTTTTATCATTTTGAAGGAAATGCACAGGCACTTAGGCTGGTCAGCAAATTACATTTTCTGGTAGATGAAAATGGAATGAATCTGACGTATGCGCTTTTGAATACAATTATAAAATATCCGGTAGCATCTACAAAGATCCATCCGGAATCAGGAGATATCAGAGAAGAAGATGGGCTATTATTATGCAGACCGGGAACTGTTCGAGGATATTGTATCAGAGACGGGTGGAAATCACAGACATCCACTTACCTTTATACTTGAGGCAGCAGATGATATTGCATATAAAACGGCAGATATCGAAGATGCATTTGTAAAAGATTTCTTACATATCATAGTCTCAGAGATGAACTCAGAAAAACTACAGAACAGGGAGAAAAAGTATGCAGACCCAGAAGAGAAAGATCAGAACTGGTTCTGCCCGGCAGATAAACTGGTAGAATTATACGACCGTGCAAAAGAAAGAACAGGGGTAGATGATCCCGGTGATTATGCAGTGAAGAACTGGATCGTAAAAAAGCACAGGGATTTTTGATTGGCTGCAACTTCCGGATTTACTTCTCATTATGAAGAGATTATGGAAGGCACGTATAAAAAAAGATCTGTTTGCAGGTACTTTGGCTGAAGGATTGGTAAAAACTGCTTGGAGAGATAGCGTGCAAATGTGTATTTAAAAACAGAGACGATCTATCGTATGGAAGTGAAAAAAGCAGTGATGCTGGATAATCTGTTGGACAGGTTTGTCGGTGCGGCAATAAAATATGATGATCCAACGCAGAAACTGAACTCAATAGAAGAAAGACTGATTTCATTTATTTCCAATAATTATAAAAAAAGCATATCGTTATCATGCAGAAGAAAAATCAGAGGTTTATCGTCTTTATCTGAGACTTCTGCTAGTTACGGATTATATCTGTGGTATGACAGACAGCTATGCGAAGAGGCTGTATCAGGAATTGAATGCGATTATGGCATAAAAGAAAATATTTCAGAATAGATTGTGATAAATAGCCGGAAACAGGAGAGGATATTTTTTGAGACAGTTTATTCGATATCTGTATGAATACGAACAAGAGAAAAAGATGCGGAATGTAGGCTTTGTAAAAAGTAGAACAGGATGTGGATCAGTGCGTGATCCATGTGCACGGAAAAAGGATTCCGGATGGAAGAAATGCGCAGGGACTTAGGGCGTATCTGTTCTGGAATACAGAAGATAAATGTATTGGAATCCCGCAGGGAGTGACAGAGGTTCCCGGCCCGGCGGTGAACTGGCAGCTATGCTATACACCGGAGGATGTCGGTAAGAAAGAAAATTATGATCTTGTCAACGGAATTATATTAAAGGACGTAAATGGACACTGGTATGCGGCAGTCTGGAATGACGATGTAGTAAACGTCTGCAGGATGGAAATGTGGAAGATGGAAGAAGATTCCGTGCAGGGTGAAGAAACTGAATGTAAGAAAGGGATTAGCGCAGGACGAAGAACCGGAATGTAAGAAGGATTAGCGCAGGACGAAGAACCGGAATGTAAGAAGGGATTAGCGCAGGACGAAGAACCGGAATGTAAGAAAGGAAACCTTGCAGGATGAAGAATCAGAGAGTGGGAAACTTGAAGATGATTTGGAAAAAGAGGCCTGCCTGGGTGGGAAAGTCCGCAAAGATCCAGCGTAAAGATATGGTGTGTCTTCCGAGGTGTGAATGGAGACATGCAAATAATAGTTTTTGATCCACGGGTATTATAATTATCACCATCTGATATTGACAGTCCGTGATGACCGGTTAAAATTAGGAGTACCGGGAGTGTATCATCCGCAGGAAGAAAAAGCCACAGAAAAGCTTTGGATTTCCGGAATTCATTCCTGCAGAAGAGCTGGATCTTAAACTTACAGATGAAGAGAAGAATGACAGAGAGAAGTTCGGATACTGGTGCAGGGATATAAAGAGGATCACATGACTGTGTAGAATCTCAGAAGAGATAGAAAACAGGAAAATAGACGGAGAATGAATATGCAAAGCACAGATGAAAAATATATGAAAGAAGCGATCAAACAGGCAAAGAAAAGCATATGCGATCGGTGAGGTGCCGATCGGATGTGTGATCGTATATCAGGATAAGATCATTGGGAGGGATATAACCGCAGAACAATTGATAATAATACCCTGGCGCATGCAGAACTGATCGCGATCAAAAAGCAAGAAGAAGATGAATGACTGGAGACTGGAGGATTGTACGATGTATGTAACTCTGGAACCATGCCAGATGTGTTCCGGTGCGATCGTACAGTCCCGGATGACCTGGTAGTAGTCGGATGTATGAATCCGAAAGCCGGCTGTGCAGGCCCTATCTTAAATCTTCTGGATATGCCTGAATTTAATCATCAGGTAGAATTGACGACAGGAGTGATGGAAGAAAAGAATGCAGTCAGATGATGAAATCATTTTTTAAAGAATTGAGAGAAGCAAGGAAGAAGAAAAAAAAGCTGGAAAAAAAAAGAACAGACCGGGGAAATATAAAAGACAGGTGATCATATGAATGAAAAGACAGTAGGAATGCTTGCAAAAAGTTTACAGGTGTGTCTGTACATACAATAAAATATTATGAAGATTGGTCTTCTGAGTTCTACGAGAAGAGAACATTCGAATTACAGGTCTTACGATATAAGGGCATGCACGGATATTTACGAATGTATGAAGTATAAGAATCTTGGGTTCGCATTGAAAGAGGTCAGGGAATCTGATAAAGGAAGCAGATTCAGAAGCGATAGATAATCTGTTGAAAAAAAAGATTAGAGGAAATAGATGCTTCACTGTCAGAATTGCAGGAATTAAAAAAAACGATGTGATGGATTATCTTGCAGAGACGGAAGAGATAGAAAAGAAACAGGGAAACTGGTATATAGAAGAAATGCCGGATTTCTGGATCAGATTTCAGACGAATAACCTGGAATATGGCAAAAATGCACAACTTGAATCGGACGGGATTAATTTCATGGATTATGCACCGGAAAGCAAATCGGTACTTAAGATAAGCAGAGAAAGTCTGAATGGAACGGAAAACCAGTTCTCCTGGGGACAGGCAGTACGGGCAGAGTATATAGAAGATATCGAAAAAATGAAAATGTCTGGAGCAGGCAAAAAGGATATACCAGGATAAAAGGCGGAAGAGCATTTGTCCTGTATCTGAAATTACCGGACCGTATGCAATCGGAAGGAGTGCTGCAGAAGAAAATCCGAAAGATATACCGAAAGTTTCAACAAGATGCAAAGATACCGGGAGATGCTTACTGTGTAAGGATTAAGATCACACATGATGAAGAAGGAAATGATTGGAATTATTTGAAAAATATATATATATTACTGAAACCTGAGAGTTAATCTCAGGTTTTTTGTACTTTAGTGAGGTAAAAATGCCATTGAAGAGGTGAAATTAGAAAGAAAAAAAGAATAGAAAAAAAATTAATAGAAAATGATTAAAAGACTGAAAATTATAAAAAATGTATTAATAAGAGTACACTTGACCTGATACCTGTATCCAGTTATAAAATTAACAATATAGAAAAACGGGTCAGGAGGAAACGGATAATGACAAGTGAAGAAATCAAAAATATGAGTTTTGAAGATTTTCCGGACACAGATTGAGGGATGGAAGAGGTTCAGAAACTTACAGCAGACGGAACGGAGAGATATGGTATATATAAGCATGATGTATGCTATGTAAACAGAGACAGGATTGAGCGTACGCTCAGATGATCGTACCAGAGACGAATGCCAAAGCACCAAAGATATATCCGGCAATTTTGTATGTTCAGGGATCGGCATGGAGAAAACAGGACAACTATAAACGGCTTGGAGCAATGGCAGATCTTGCAAGACGTGGATTTGTGACAGCGATTCTTCAATACAGAGAAAGCGATCTTGCTACATTTCCTGCTCCTGTAGAAGATGCAAAAGACAGGTGTACGTTTCTTAAGAAAACATGCAGAGGAATATCGTATTGATCCGTCCCAGGTCTTTATAATGGGAGATTCAAGCGGCGGCAATACAGCGTTTATGCGGGGGTTACGGCAGATCAGGGAGCTGATGGACACAGATGTATATGGAGAATATTCCTGCAAAGGTAAATGCAATCGTAGATTTCTACGGAGTTGCATGCGTACAGATAAAAGAAGAGTTCCCAACTACATTGAACCAGGGAGAACCGGACAGTCCGGAAGGAATGCTGATCGGTAAGAAGAATGTATATGAATATCCGAACTTTCCAATGCAGTTACCTGTATGAATTATGTAAAAAAAGACAGAGATGCCACCGGTACTGATGATGCACGGACTTGCCGATGATCTGGTAGCACCGGGCAGAGTATCCGCCTGTATAAGAAATTAAGAGAAGAAGACAAAGAAGTAGAATTCTATCTGGTAGAGAATGCAAAACACGGAGATCCGGCATTCTGGACAGAGAAGAATATGGATATTGTGGAAAAAATTCCTGAAAGCACACATGAATTAAGGAGGTGCAGACTATGAATGCTACTGTAATGGCTATTATTCTGGTATTGATCGTTGTGGCAACGGTTGTCACGAAGAAAGATACCATTTAACTTTGTATTATTTATTGTACCGATCATTTGCTCGTTACTTTTGGGCTTTAGCTTACAGGAGACAAGTGACTTTTGTACTGGAGCAGTTCAGTTCGATCATGAAATCTGCGGGATTCATGTTATTGTTTGCATTTCTGTATTTTCAGATGCTTACAGAAGCAGGAGTATTTGATACTATCATATCAGCAGTGACGAACAAGCTTGGCGATAAGATGAATGTCATCGTAACTATGATCCTGACATCAGTAATTGCAGCATTTGCAATTCTGACAGGAAACTTTACACCGGCGTACCTGATCACATTCCCGATCCTGGTACCACTTTATAAGAAATATGATTTTGACCGTGAGGCAGCATTTATCATAGCACAGACTGCAATGTCTGCGATGTGCTTCATTCCGTGGGGGATTGGAATGGCATATACGGCATCTTCTGCAGGATTATCTGCCAATGAACTGTCAAAGGCATCGGTTCCATGGGCATTATGTTTTATCCCGGCCATCGTTCTGCAGTGGGTATACTTTGGGATCAAGCATAAGAAACGTGTGGGAACATTTGGCGTAGTTGTAGAAAAATGTAGAAGAGGAGACAAAAAAGAAGTAGAAGAGAATCCATACAGACGGCCAAAAAGCTTTTTCTGGATTAATTTTTATCTTATTCATTGTATTCATGGTCGGTCTTGGTGTATTCAGTCTGCCTCCATATCTGGTATTTATGGTAGCAACGGTCGTAACGGCAATGATCAACTATCCAAAGAATTTTGGTGAGATATTTGGTAAAGTCGGACCGATGTATCTGAACATTATCGTAATGTCGCTTGCAATCTCTGTATATCAGGCAGTATTCAATAATACGGGAATGGTAGGAGCTATCTCAGACGGACTGATTAAGATCTGTCCGAAGTTCATGCTGGAATATATACATATCATCTTACTGCTGTTATGTGTGATTATCATTTACTTTTATTCCATTCCAGATCTTTAATGCAATGTATCCGGTGTTCATCTCTATCGGGGCAGGATTTGGAATTCCGGCAGTGACGATCATTGCACCGTTCGTATGTAACCTGTCACTGGCAACGAGTTCAACACCGACAAACTCATCAACTTATCTTGGATGTGCATTGACAGAGACAGATGTACAGCACTTCTGTAAGAAGGCAGTTCCGGTACAGACAGTAACAAATGCAATTGTGATATTGCTGGCGTTAATATTTGGCATAGTATAAAAAAAACGGAGACAGAGGAATTTTGGAAATTCTTCTGTCTCTATTTTTATAGAAAACCGGCCATGGCAGGTTCTGTATATAAAAATACCCACATGCGAAAAATCACAGTGGATAAGATGAATACTATATTATTATTTATGTGCATTGCGCTTCGAACGAGCCTTCACAGACGTTACCCTAGCAGTAAACTCAACCCAGGCACCCTTACGGCACCCGAAAGATTCCACTTAGTGCTTGCTTCGTTCCCGACCTGACACGGTTCATGGATTTTCGTCGCGTAAGACCCAAACATCAACGCCACTTTCCAAGGGGCAGCTCTGCAAAAAACAAGCCCTCTGCGCAATATCACCCCTGCTATAGCGGATTGCAGGTTCAAGGTGCCGCTACCTCCCCGGCTGCACAGCTCAACATTTTAACGTGTTCCGGGCAAAAAGTCAATGGAAATGTTGTAAAAAAGGCGATACCAATTTATAATACCCTAGATATATGAGAGAATTTATCTGATCGGGTGTATGCCTGAAGGGAAAAATTCTGATCTGGAGGAAAAAGAATAATGAAGATATTGCTGGCAGCAGTCAATGCGAAATATATACATTCCAATCTGGCGGTTTACAGTCTGAAAGCCTATGCCGAGGATCCGGCGGTGGAGATCGGAGAATATACGATCAACCAGCAAAAGGGACGATATCCTGATGGACATCTATAAGAGACAACCGGATATTCTCTGCCTTTCCTGCTATATCTGGAATTTGGACTATATAGAAGAAATTGTGCTGGAAATCGGAAAGCTGCGTCCGGATATGCCAATCTGGCTTGGCGGGCCGGAGGTTTCCCTATGATGCAAAAAGAAGTATTAAGACGGCTTCCATGTGTCAAAGGAGTGATGAAAGGCGAAGGAGAGAAAACTTTCAAAGAAATCTGCCGGATATACCGAAATGAATTCGAAAAAAGAGAAAATGTATGTGGATATCAGGATAAAAATGTGGATAATTCCTGGAAGAAATCGGAGAGTGTGGATAACCAGTTAAAGGGTGTGGACGGAATCACTTTCCGGGAAGAAAAAGAGAAAATTATCGACAATCCGTGGCGTCCGATCATGGATCTGAGCGAAGTCCCATTTGTCTACGATCATATGGAAGATTTTGGAACACAAGATTATTTACTACGAGACAAGCAGAGGATGCCCGTTCTCCTGCAGCTATTGTCTGTCATCGGTGGACAAGCGTCTGCGTTTCAGGGATATAGAACTGGTGAAGAAGGAGCTGCAGTTTTTCCTGACCACAAAAGTACCGCAGGTGAAATTTGTTGACCGTACATTCAACTGCAAACACGATCACAGCATTGCTATCTGGAAATATATCATGGAGCATGATAATGGCATTACGAACTTCCACTTTGAGATTGCCGCGGATATTCTGAATGAAGAAGAACTGGAACTTCTGGAACAGATGCGCCCGGGACTGGTACAGCTTGAGATCGGTGTACGGTCAACAAATCCGAAGACGATCAAAGAGATCCACAGAGTTATGGACTTTGAAAAAAGTATCTAAAATCGTGAGAAGAATTCAGAATAAGGGAAATGTGCACGAAATTACATCTGGATCTGATCGCCGGCCTTCCGTACGAAGATGTGGAAAGCTTCGCACATTCCTTTGATGATGTCTATGCATTAAAACCGGAGCAGCTCCAGCTGGGATTCCTGAAAGTGCTTAAAGGGATCCTTTATGCAGGAGCATCAGGAAGAGTACGGCATTGTCCATAAAGCGCACCCACCGTATGAAGTACTGTATACAAAAATGGATTTCCTATGAAGATGTGCTGCGCCTGAAAGGGATTGAGGAGATGGTGGAGGTCTACTATAACAGCCGTCAGTTTACGAATACGATGGAAGAACTGGAAAAGGAATACGATTCTGCATTCACCATGTATGACCGGCTTGCATCTTATTACGAAGACAATGGTTATAACGCCGTTCAACACAAGCGGAGTGCCAGATATGAGATACTGCTGAATTATATACGGCTTCATCATAAAGAAAAAGAAGATCTGTTCCGGGAAGTGCTCACATATGATTATTATCTTCGTGAAAATGCGAAGAGCCGTCCGGAATTCGCCGGGGATTATCTGGTGGAAAAAGAATGTGGCGAGAGCATTTTATGAAAAAGAAGAAGAGACACATATGTACCTTCCGGATTATGGAAAATACGACAGAAATCAGATGCGTAAAATGACGCATTTAGAATATTTTAAATTGGCAGATACCTATATCCTGTTCGATTATCAGAACAGAAACCCGCTGAATCAGGAAGCCAGGGTCTGTAAAGTGGAATTGATAAAGTGAGAATAAAATAAGTATTAATATAAAAGGAAATAGAATTATGAAAAAAAGAACGGGAGAGATCCTGGAACTTCTGGATGAAAAATACGGAACAGAATTTATCTGTTATCTGAATTATGAAACTCCGTGGCAGCTTCTGATCGCTACGATGTTAAGTGCGCAGTGTACCGATGCAAGAGTCAATATTGTAACAAAAGATCTGTTCCGGAAGTACCCGTCTGTCGAAGCATTTGCGGATGCAGACCTGAAAGAATTAGAACAGGATATCAAACCAACGGGATTCTATCATAATAAAAGCGAAGAATATCATAGCCTGTATGAAAGACATCCGGGATAAATATAACGGAGAAGTCCCATCAGAACTTGAAGACCTTTTTAAGTCTGGCGGGAGTAGGCAGAAAGACAGTCAATGTGATCCGCGGAAATATCTATCACGTGCCGAGTGTGGTTGTGGATACATGTAAAGCGCATATCCAATCGGCTCGGACTTACGAAGAATCAGGATCCGGACAAGATCGAACAGGATTTGATGAAGGAACTGCCGGAGGATCACTGGATTCTCTGGAATATTCATATCATTACATTCGGACGTACGATCTGCAGTGCAAGGAGTCCGAAATGTGAGGATTGTTTCTTGCAAAAATATTGTAAAGAGTATAAAATGTAGAGAAATACGTTACTGTTTACGTAAAAACTGATAATCGGTAACGGAATAGAATTAAAGAAGGTAGAAGAATGAATTTTAACAATAAAAGAACAAGAAGAATTGTATCAATTGTTGTACTTATTGTTATCATTGCCATGGTGGCAACGATGATCATTCCGTATCTTGTATAAGCATCTTATATAAAGAAAAGTGTGCTGCCATCGTGCAGACATAGTAAGAATGTACGGAATGCTGGGAAGGAAGAGAATAAAAAGATAAAAGGGGAACGTAACAAGCATGAAGTTAGAGACACAGACAGAACAGCTTATAAGCGAAACAGTTACCGTCTACGGTTTATCTCCGCAGATCGGTGTACACGCACTTGCACAGACTGCAAATGCACTGGCAGCGCAGGGTACAGTGTTTTCTGTCTGCCCGGATATAACAGAAGACGAGGAAACAGACACAGATATAAAGAACGAGGATATGCAGGATACGCACGAAACATCTGCAAGCGTCAGTGTACAGATTGCCTATCCGGAATATGTGTTCAAATCCAGAATCCACAAGATCGAAAAAACTTCTGAAAAAAAAGCATGTAAAAAAATATAACATAAACCTTGTTGCGGTACAGGCATCCGCCAATCCGGCAGTTCAGGTGATCGCAGTGACTGTTACGGGAATTGCAAAGGCACCGAAGGAAGAAGCCTGGAACCGGGAAACCGCACGAGCCTGCAGGACATCGTGTTCGTGGGTCATGCGGGAATGGATGGCATGCTCAGGATCACAGAAGAAAAAAGAACAGGAACTTAAGACTCGTTTTGCGCCGGTTTTCATGAAGCAGATAAAGTCATACGGACAGCAGATATTTGCTCCAAAAAGAAATCGAAGCCGCAAAAGCCGGGGGCGCATTTGTCGTACGTCAGGTCGCAGATGGCGGGATCTTGGCAAAGACTGTGGAATCTGGCACTGGAATTAGAGCAGGGACTGGATCTTGATATGAAGAAGATCAGCATTTTACAGGAAACGATCGAGGTATGTGAACATTTCCGGCTGAATCCATATCAGATGATATCTACAGGAAGTTTTCTGGCTGTGACTGACAATGGGGAAGTACTGGCAGATGCGCTGAACAATCAGGGGATTACAGCAGCAAATCGGACATACAACAGACAACAACGATAAGATCTTAAGAAATGGAGAAGAGATGCGTTATATCGACCGTCCGGCTCCGGATGAGATCTTGAAGCTATATAGCGGAGGTATGAATGATGGAAGAATTAAGAAAAAGCAGATACTCCTGTATCTGGAGAAGCATAGCAGGGTAGACCTCGGAGAACTGGCAGTTCTTCTTGGAACCGATGAAGTAACCGTAGCAAATGAGATTTCAGCCATGGAAAGAGCAAAGATCATCTGTGGCTATCATACACTGATCGACTGGGATAAGACAGGAACAGAGTATGTGAATGCCCTGATCGAAGTAAAAAGTAACACCACAGCGTGACACAGGATTTGACAAGACCGCAGAACGGATCTGTAATTATCCAGAAGTATCGGCTGTATATCTGATCTCCGGTGATTTTGACATGATGGTGCTGATCGAAGGCAAGACTTTGCAGGAAGTGTCAAGGTTTGTATCAAGATAAATTATCACCGATCGAAGATGTCACAGGAACCAGTACACAGTTCGTACTGAAGAAATATAAGGATCACGGAACAATCATGTTCGGACAGAAAAAAAAACAGAAAGGATGCTTGTAACACCATGATGAGAAATCCATTATCTAAGAAAATCACAGGCATCGAACCATCTGGAATCCGTAAATTCTTTGATCTGGTAAGTGAGATGCCTGACGCAATATCCCTTGGTGTAGGAGAACCTGATTTTGACACACCATGGAGAATCAGAGAGGAAGGTATCTACACCCTGGAACAGGGCAAGACTTTCTATACATCGAATGCAGGTCTTAAGGATCTGAAGATTGAGATCAGTAAATATCTGGAACGTAAGATCCATGTAGAATATGACCCGGATCATGAGATCATGGTGACGGTCGGAGGAAGTGAAGGAATCGATGTGGCACTGCGTGCAATGCTGGATTCAGGGAGATGAAGTCCTGATCCCGCAGCCAAGTTATGTGTCTTATGTGCCTTGTACGATTCTGGCAGACGGTAACCCGGTTGTGATTCCGCTTCAGGAGAAGAATCGAATTCAAGCTGACGGCAGAAGAACTGGAAGCAGCGATCACACCGAAGACAAAGATGCTGGTAATGCCGTTCCCAAATAACCCGACCGGATCGATCATGACAAAAAGAAGATCTGGAGCCGATCGCCGAAGTTGTGAAGAAGACATGATCTGTATGTACTTTCGGATGAGATTTACTCCGAACTTACATATAAGACAGAGCATGTGTCCATTTCATCCCTTCCGGGAATGAAGGAAAAGAACACTGGTGATCAACGGATTCTCCAAAGGATTTGCCATGACTGGATGGAGACTTGGTTATGCCTGCGGACCACATGTGATCATCGAGCAGATGATCAAGATGCATCAGTTTGCAATCATGTGTGCGCCGACCAACAGCCAGTATGCAGCCATCGAAGGCTTGCGTCACTGCGAAGATGAAGTGCAGCAGATGAGAAATGCATACAACCAGAGAAGAAGATATCTGGTAAATGAATTTGCGAAGATGAAGTTAGAATGCTTCGAGCCGTTTGGTGCATTCTATATCTTCCCAAGTATCAAAGAATTTGGTATGACTTCTGAAGAATTTGCAATGCGTTTCCTGGAAGAGGAAAAGGTTGCGGTCGTACCGGGAAGTGCGTTTGGTGAGAGCAGGGGAAGGTTTCCTGCGTGTATCGTATGCGTACTCACTGGAAGATCTGAAAGAAGCGATCGGAAGACTCAGTCGGTTTGTTGAGAGACTGAGAAGCCAGAAGTAAGGTTGACGGAAGCTGATTTGAAGAGAATTTAAAAAGAAATAATAGAAATAGAAAAAGTCGTCAGGGAATGTTAATGTATGAATTAGAATTATATTCCCTGACGGCTTTTGTTATTGCTATGCAGCTTCTGCAGATATCAGAAAATACAGGATGAATTGTATAATCCGGAATTTACTCTTTACATTTTTGGAAAAAAATCTTGACTTGGAGCGAACTCCAAGTGCTATAGTAATGAACGGAAAGGTGGTGTCTGGATTGACGATAAAAAGAAGTAAGTGAAACATTTGACATTTCCGCTGATACCCTGCGTTATTATGAACGCATCGGCATGATACCGGAAGTAACACGTACGGCAGGCGGAATCAGAGACTATCAGGAATCAGACCTTGGATGGGTGGAGCTTGTGATCTGTATGAGAAAAGCAGGACTTCCCGTGGAGGCACTGATCGAGTATGTAAAATTATATCAGGAGGGCGACGAGACATTTGAAGCAAGACTTCCAGCTTCTTTCGGAAGAAAGAGAGAAGTTAGAAGAGCAGAAAGCGCAGATAGAGTCAGCGATCAACCGGTTGAATCACAAAATTTCCAAATACGAAGAAGCAGTAAAAAGACAGGAGTATTAAACTGGGAGGAGAATAGTTCATGTATATAGAAAAGATTAACGGACCAGAAGACGTAAAGAAATTAACCGTAGACGAGATGACCGTAATGGCAGGTGAGATGAGAGAAGCACTGTTAAAGAGAGCCAGTATCCACGGCGGACACTTCGGACCAAACTTCGGTATGGTAGAGGCAACGATCGCACTGCATTATGTATTCGAGTCACCAAAAAGACAAGATTGTATATGACGTATCACACCAGACCTATCCGCACAAGATGCTGACAGGAAGAAAGGATGCATATCTCTATGAAGAGCATTACGATGATGTGTCCGGCTACAGCAATCCAAATGAAAGTGTACACGATCATTTCACTGTAGGTCATACATCTACATCCGTCAGCCTCGCGTGTGGACTTGCAAAAGCAAGAGACCTGAAAGGGGAAGAAGGAAATGTGATTGCAGTGATCGGTGACGGTTCCTTAAGCGGCGGTGAAGCACTGGAAGGACTGGACTATGCAGTAGAATTAGACGGAAATCTGATCATCATTGTAAATGACAATGTGATATGTCCATCGCAGAAAACCACGGCGGATTATATGGCAATCTTAAAATTACTCCGTGAGACAAACGGACAGGCAGAATGCAGCCTGTTCAAAGCTATGGGATTAGATTACATTTACGTGGATCACGGAAATGACGTCGGAGAGCTGATCGAAGCATTCCAGAGTGTCAAAGACAGCAAGAAACCAGTTGTTGTCTATATCAATACCTTAAAGGGGAAAAGGTTATGCACCGGCAGAGCAGAACAAAGAAGTATGGCATTATAACGGACCATTTCATATCGAGACAGGTGAGCCGTTATACGAGATGATGACAGAAGAAGACTATTCGGATATTTCCATGAATTATCTTTTTGGATAAGATGAAAAAAGATCCGGCAGTGGTAGCGATCACATCCGGAACACCGACTGTTATGGGATTCACAGAAGATAAGAGAAAAGAAGCAGGGCAAACAGTTTATAGATGTCGGTATCGCAGAAGGAGACAGCCGTAGCACTTGCTTCCGTGGAATTGCTGCAAATGGCGGAAAACCGGTTTATGGTGTATACAGCACATTTGTACAGAGAACTTATGATCAGATCGCACAGGATCTCTGCATTAATAACAGCCCAGCAACTATTGTAACATTCAGTGGTTCGGTCTACGGAATGAACGATGTGACACACCTCGGACTGTATGATATCCCGATGATGGCAAATATTCCAAACCTTGTTTATCTGGCTCCAACCACCAAGGAAGAGTATCTGGCGATGCTTGACTGGAGTCTGGAGCAGAATGAGCATCCGGTAGGAATCAGACTTCCGGGCGGCAGTGATCTCTGACGGAAAAGAGATTACAAAAGACTTCGGTGATCTGAATAAATACGAAGTAACTCAGAAAGGTTCTAAGGTTGCAGTGATTGGACTTGGAACATTCTACGGACTTGGTAAAGAAGTTGCCGAAGAGCTTAAGAAAAGTAACCGGAACAGATGCAACCGTGATCAATCCATATTATATTACCGGTATTGATGCAGAACTTCTGGAAGAGATTAAGAAGGATCATGATGTTGTGATCACGCTGGAGGACGGCATCCTGGATGGAGGCTTCGGTGAGAAGATTGCACGTTTCTACGGAGATTCGGACATGAAGGTTCTGAACTTTGGACTGAAAAGAAAAGTTCCTCGACCGTTATGATGTAGCAGAGTTCTGAAAGAGAATCATCTGACGAAAGAGCAGATTGCGGAAGATATAATGAAGTTTATTTAATAATTGAATAAATAAAACGTATATGATATACTACTATAAACAACCGTAATATGGGTGGAAGGCCTCCTAAGATACATAGATAGGAGGTGGTGTAAAATGAACAATAAAAATTTTTGACTTTAAAGATTTAATGCAATTTGGTATGTTCATAATATCACTGCTGACTTTTATATATTTTGATATGTTAGTAGGAAATAGAAAACCCACCCTCTAAAAAGTCTTGGCAGGACTGGGTGGATTTCTATTACTCAATATGGCCAACCACTTTGAGCGGTTGTTTTTTGTATAATTATAATATCATAGAAATATATCTTTAGCAAGTAATATAAAAAAACAAAAAGGGAATTTTTAATTGTAATTTGTTGGTATGCCAACAGCTAAAATCATGTAAAATAAGATAGAATCATACGATCAATAATTTTAAAAATATATACGAAAAGAAAGAGAGGACACACACATGGATCACATATATGACGTAATCATCCTCGGCGCCGGTCCGGCGGGATTAAGCGCAGGCTTATATGCAGGCAGAAGCAGACTGGATACCCTGATCATCGAAAAAGGACAGGCCGGCGGCCAGATTATCAACACAGACGAAATAGAAAACTATCCGGGACAGATCGTAGAAGGAGAGACGGGAGTTTCTCTTGTACGCAGAATGTACGAACAGACAGAACAGTTCGGCGCAGAACATGTCCGTGATACGATCACAAATGCAGAATTGAGCGGAGATATCAAAGTCCTGACAGGCGAAAAAAGATACGTATCAGGCGAAAAATATCATCATTGCAACCGGTGCATATGCAAGACCGATCGGATGCAAAAGGCGAGCAGGAGTACAAAGGGACGCGGAATCTCTTACTGTGCAACCTGTGATGCGAACTTCTTTACTGACCTGGAAGTCTATGTAGCGGGCGGCGGGGATGCAGCGGTGGAAGAAGCGCTGTATCTTACAAAATTTGCCAGAAAAGTTACGATTATTCACAGAAGAGACGAGCTGCGTGCAGCAAAAGTCTATTCAGGAGAAAGCATTTGCCAATCCGAAGATCACATTTCTGTGGGATTCGGTAGTCGAAGAAGTGAGCGGCGACGGACTGCTCCAGACGATGACCGTGAAGAATATAAAGACCGGGAGTTTACGAAGATAGAAGCTGATCCGAAAGACGGACTGTTCGGACTGTTTGGATTCATCGGTATGATCCCGAATATCGGCGTGTTTGCAGATAAAGTAGAGACGGATGACAAGGGATACATTAAGACGGATGAGGACATGCATACCAACGTACCGGGCGTGTATGCGGCCGAGATGTAAGAGTCAAGAGCCTGCGCCAGGTAGTGACTGCGGTAGCAGATGGTGCGATCGCGGCAGTGCAGGTGGAGAAGTATATCAGAGTATTAGGAACATCCGGCAGAAATGATGATATTTTCTGCCGGATATTTTTTATGAGTTTGTCTTTGAGTAATCTCCCGGCTCCGGTATTTCGCCGGAAAGTAATATGCAGCTCTTTCTTGAACGCCCGGATAAATGTCTCTGGATTCTCATATCCAAGAATCTCACTGATATCCGCAACGGACTTCTGCGTATTCACCAGAAGCCGTTCTGCTTTCTGTATCCGGAGAAGCCGCTTCCAGTCATTAAAAGACTGTCCAGTCGTGGACTTGATCAGTCTGGAACAATACGATAGTGAGAAGCCGAAATGATCCGCGATGTCCTGCAGAGTGACATCTTCCAGATGACTCTGCATATAGTGCATAACCTTAAAATTTTTCCGGTTGGTGTTCATTCTTGTCACGGTAAGAAGATTCTACCGTATTCCGGTAATGGCGCATCATCTTTGCGCTGAGCTGAGTAAGCATGCCGACCAGAACCCTGATCGGAAAATGCATCGTGAAAGAGGTGTTCATGGTATACATTTAGCATCTCTTTCTGCGAATCGATCAGATGCTCACCGCCGGAGTGGAAGATAACGTAGTCGATCTGCTGGGAATGATACAATCCTTCTGAGGAGAATTCATTTAACAGATTGTTTCCCTTCATCAGCGGAATAAACATCTGTGAAAATGTGGATTTTCGCAGAAGGATGTTGAATACGATGGAATTATCGTCAAAGACTTCCATCGTATGATACACACCCGGGGCAATAAAAATCAGATCCCCTTCGGTAAAATCTTTTTTCTGGTCGTGGAGATAGTCTGTGAGCAATGTCCGGTAAATACAAAGATAATCTCAAAAAAAGTCGTGCTTGTGTAAAAACGGAGGCGTGTACCGATTATGTTTGCTGATGAATACATTCCGGTCATTGTCTTTAAAGTATTCATCATCATTCATTTCATAAGAAATGATATCCGGCAGCAGTTCCGGGATAATCAGATGGCGGCGGATGGCATCATCCAGATCTACCTTATCCAGAAATTTCTTCAACTGACCGGTAGAAGCAGAAACTTCAAAAATAATCTTTATAAAATTTCTCATCTTCATTCAGCTCAAATAATTCATTTAATGTTTTCCTCTAAATCAGCCATAATATAGTACCTCAGCATATTATGATGTAAATGTTAAAAAAGTATTTGTAAGAAGTTGTTAATTCAGTATGTTGTAAAAAATAGTCAATATCCACTCATTTTTAACCTTATCATCACATATATGTCAAAAAGTCAATTAACGTGTCAAAATATCCAATATTCATAAAGGTATTTCTGCGTTATAATCCTCTTGAAGTTAAGAAAGCGCGCGATAAATCATAAGAAAGGGATAAGAGATGGGTAATACAAAAGTCATTTTTGTACAGACAGAGATTTGGCTATGGACTTGGAGATTTTGCTTGTAACTTAATATGGCAGATGATTTCTCTGTACTTACTGTATTTTTACACAGACGTTATGAAACTCAATGCAGCATCGATCGCTGTTATGTTTATCGTCTGCAGGATTATTGATGCTGTTACTGATGTACTGGTTGGATTCGCAATCGATAAGACCAGAACCCGCTGGGGAAAAGAGCAGACCATGGTTTCTCTTTGGAGCTGTGCCGTTTGCAGTGGCAGCATTACTGGCATTCAGTGTGCCGGACATTTCACCGGATGGGAAACTGGTGTATGCATATGTTACATACATCTTCCTGTCATTCATGTATACAGTGGTAAATATTCCGCTGGCGTCCATATTGCCAACTTTGACGGATGATATGAATGAGAGAACCGTACTTGCGACATGGAGAAAATTCTTCGCATTTATGGGTTCCACGATTGTATCTGCAACCGCATTGTATTCTGGTAAAAAATAGTCGGAAACGGGAACGAAGCAGTCGGATTCCGGGTGGTTATGGGAATCTTCGGAGTTGCGGGATGTGTATGTTTCTTGCTTACATTCGCACTGGTTCGTGAGAATAACTTAAGTCAGACGGAAAAGTCAGCGACCTTAAAAGAGACGATTCGTCTGCGGCACAAATACACCGTGGAAGTTATTTGCACAACATTCTGTTCATGTGGACAGGTTATTTCATTCAGTCGTCTGCACTTGTTTATTACTATAAATATTACGTGGGAAGTGCAAAAATGGCAACGATGGTAGCTACGGTTATGACAATGGTACCGCTGGTGGCAAATTTAACCGTTCCATTTCTGGCAAAACGTCTCGGGAAAACGTAACCTTTACAGCGTATCCGCAGGATTACAGCTTGCAGGTCTGGCCGTGATCTTTATCAGAAATGTGAATACATCGGTCATCCTGGCCGGGGCAGTGATATCTGCGCGGGATACGGATGTAGGAGAGTATCTACTTCTCCATGCAGGCAGATCCGGTGGATTACGGAGAGTGGAAGACTGGTATTCAGGCAACCGGAACGTTGTCGGCAATCAACGGTTTCCTTGGAAAAGTAGCACAGGCAGCAGCCGGAGGAATCTCGGGTCTGTTACTGAGCTGGGGAGCTTATGACGCAGATGCCGTTCATCAGACAGCAAATGCACTGACGGCGATCAAGATGATGTATATCTACATTCCGGCGCTCCTGATCATTTGCTCGATCATCACGATGTCGTTTTACCATCTGGATAAGGAATTTCCACAGATTCAGAAAGAACTGGAAGAACGCAGGAAAGTTCAGAATAAATAATAGAACCAGAACATATGAAACAAGAATGAGTGAAAGGAATTAATTATGAATAAATCAGCAGAAACGAAGAAATATATGCCGCTGGTTGGCGCGGCAGGAATCGGATCTATGCTCGGATCCGGTATCATCATCGGACTGTCCGCTACAATTAACAGCAGTATGGCAGTCAGGACTTGGAACTTACCGATGGACAGGTCGGAATCCTCTCAGGAGCACTTACATTTGCAATCGCAGCAGGATCACTGCTTGCAGGAAATATTACAAAGTTATTCGGACTAATCTGTTCATTTAACCTGATGAACCTGATGTATCTGATCGGTGCGGCAATCTGCGTACTGTCAGGCAACTTCCCGGTATTACTTGCAGGTCTGATCATCACAGGATTTGCTTCTGGAGCAGATCTTCCGGATCAGCCTTACTGTAATCTCACATGATGCACCGAATGAAAAAGTATTATCTGCAAGTCTGATCGCATCGACACAGGTATTCTGCCAGATTGGTGTACTTGGATCTTACGCAATGGCATTTATCGTATCTCACGTAGAAGGCGCAAAGCAGGAGCAAGAATGGTATTCGCATTACTGGCCGTACTTGCAGGAATCGCATTCGTATGGAGAACATTTTCTAAGAAATTCAAAGAGTTTCATGCGGCAGGAGATGAATACCGCGCTGCAGAAGGTACAAAGACTTCTACAGAAGTATCATTTGCATCTCTTTTTAAAGGAACAGACGGAAAGAAATATGTATCATTTTTCTCATGCATCATTATCTTCTATGTATGTTGGAACCTGTTAGCTAATACATTCGGACAGTTCCAGACTTATATCCTGGTTAAGGCAAATGCATCACAGTCACTTGCAACAGGATGTGGAATCGTATTGAATATTGTAGGCCTAATCTGCGGAATCTTATTTGCATCTGCAGCAGGAAGTAAACACAGAAACAAATTCTTCTATGTAGGTATCGTAATTCAGGCAGGTGCCATGATCGGTATCACTTTTACGGCGGAACGATCGCTATGATCGTAGGTATGATTGCATGCTACAACATCGGTAACCAGTTTGCCGGAGAGTCTATTTTACAAAGTATGGACACAGGAGTCCTTCCCGGTTGAGGCAAGAGCTTCTATGCAGGGATTCATCAATGGATTTTCAAAAGATTCTGCTGTGGATTATTCGCACTTGTAACACCTTATCTGGTAGCCGGTGACAGAATCCACACAACTATGTATGGATTCGCAGGAATCGTCCTGATCAGTGCAATTGCCGGAACAAGAATGATTATGTTACAGAAAAAACACGGCGTCGGACAGATGTAAGCAGGAGGAGAGAACATGGCATTTACATTTCAGATCAATAATGATGTAAAATTTAAACATGACGAAAAACTACTGGCAAAAGCAGAAGGCTTCCGTCCGGAGATCAAAAAGAAAGAATCCATCCAACACGTATTGTCGAAGTGATCGAAGATCCGTTGAAATTAAACGGTGTCGGTGTAACGGAAAGTGATAAGAACATTGATAAGATTGAAGAATATGGACTGAAAAAAGAAATGATAAAATGATTCTTGACTTTGGAGATCACAGAGTCGGAACATTTAAGATTCATATCGACCAGACCGGATCCCCGATGGATGCACCTCTTTATATGCGTATTAAGTTTGCAGAACTTCCGGCAGAGCTTGCGGCAGAGTCCAAAGACTATGAAGGATGGCTCAGCCGTTCGTGGATACAGGAAGAGTTCATTCATATCGATGAGCTTCCGGCAACACTGGAACTTCCGAGAAGATACAGCTTCCGTTATGTAGAATTGAAGGTTCTGGATACATCTCCGAAGTGGCAGGCAGTATTCTCTGATCCGACGGTTGTGACGACAGGGGGGTTGCAGATTACAGCGGCTTCGGAACCGATGAGATTCGAAGATCCGGAACTGCAGAAGATTTTATGATATCGGTGTGAAGACGCTGGCGGACTGTACACAGGACGTGTTCGAGGACGGACCAAAGCGTGACAGAAGATTATGGCTTGGAGATCTCAGACTGCAGGCGCTTGCAAACTACGCAACCTTTGATCAGACGGATCTGGTAAAGAGATGCCTGTATCTGTTCGCAGCTATGACGACAGAAGAAGGTAAGATCTCTGCAAATGTATTCGTAAAGCGGGAGAATGTACCGGATGATACATGCCTGTTCGAATACAGCCTGTTCTTCATCTCGACCTTATATGATCTTCATCAAAGCACACCCGGATGAGAGCTGATAAGAGAACTGTATCCGATTGCCAAGAAGCAGATGAACATTACATTAAAGATGTTCGATGAGAATGGCAAAACTGAATCCGGACGAGAACTATCCGGTATTCGTAGACTGGTCCAATGACTTTAATAAAGACACAGCAGGACAGGCAGAGATGATCTATGTCATGAAGCAGTTCATCGAGCTTGCCAAAGTCGTAAGAGACTCTGAGATCAGCATGTACGAAAAGAAACTGGGCTGATCACAGACTATGCAAAGAACGTGCTTTTCCGTCCGGAAAAAGAACCTCTTTGAACAGCCTGGGATGAATACAACATTGCAAGTCAGGTGTGGATGGTGCTGGCACATGTAATGTCAGACGAAGAGAATAAATCCATCATGCAGACCACGATTCAGGAGTTATTCCCGGTGAAGAATATCGCAACACCATATATGTATCATCACATTGTGGAAGCATTATTCGAGGCAGGACTGGATGAAGAGGCCATCCATCTGATGAAGAGCTACTGGGGTAAGATGATCTCACTTGGGCGGATACCTACTGGGAAGCATTCGATCCGGATCAGCCGGAGTATTCTCCGTATGGTTCACCGATCGTGAACAGCTACTGCCATGCATGGAGTTGTACGCCGGTGTATCTGCTTAAGAAGTATGTGAAGAATAAGTAGGCAGATGTGCTGACTGTAAATGGGACGGAATAAAAATATTACATAGTGTGCAGGAATCCGCCGGACGGGAAAATGTCCGGCGGATTTTTGCGTAAAAAATATATTCAAAAAGCCGCCAGTGGCAAATGTTTTACTTCGATTTGGATAAGATGAAATGAATTGGAATAATATATAATAAAAAATATGGAAAATATACTTGATAAATGGAATGATATATAATAAAATATGGAAAACAATACCAGAAATATAGATTACCACATGTTCGGAAGAATCCATCGATGGAGAGTCCTGTAGAAGGAAGGAGATGATCCTATGACTGTAGAAGAGATGAAAAAGAAGAAAACAGAATTAGGTTTCAGTTGCGAGCAGATATCAGATCGTTCCGGTGTACCGTTGGGAACGGTACAAAAGATATTCAGCGGAATAAAAAGACCAAGATATGACACAATTTGTCAGTTGGAAAAAAGCATTTCCGATTGAACATATTATATTTACAGATAATCATGGACGAGACTACAAAGCGTCTGGAAACATAGGATCACCAGAAGATATGAAAGGATCTGTTTCTAATCCATATCCTGGTATGATGAAAGAAAGCGTATCGGCTTATCGCATCTATGGAGATGGCACAGATCATGAAGGTGATATCTGGAAAAAGTTTTCGTGGTAAAAAAGCAAGGCGAATACACACTAAAAAGAGTATGAAGCGATTCCGGACGAATATAGAGTGGAATTGATTGACGGAGTCATCTACGACCTGAATACGCCAACCACGATTCATCAGCAGCTTGCATTTGAAATCAGTATCAGATTAAGAGAGTACATTAGGCAGAACAAAGGATTATGTATGGTACTGCCGTCACCGGTCAGCGTACAACTAGATGAAGATAACCGGACGATGCTGCAGCCGGACGTCGTTGTATGCTGTGACAGAGATAAAAATCCTTCGAAGTCATGTCTATGGAGCTCCGGATATGGTAATCGAGATATTGTCACCATCTACAAGAAAAAAAGATATGGGATTAAAACTGAAAAAATATATTACTGCAAGAGTCAGAGAATACTGGATGGTTGACCCGGATAAGAAAAAAGTTGTAGTATATGACTTGGAACATAATGAGTTACCGGCCATCTATGGTTTTGAAGACCAGGTGCCGGTGAAGATATTTGCTGGAAAATGTCAGATTGACTTTTCGGAAATATACAGCTATATAGAATTTTTTATTTGAAAAAGAATAGGATGCATTTTCAGTGCAATCCAATATTTGATTTTGAAAAAAGTAAGTTAGTGAAAACGGAGGACCACAACATGTTAAACATCGTACTACACGAACCAGAGATCCCGGCAAACACAGGCAACATCGGAAGAACCTGCGTAGCCACCAACACCAGATTACACCTGATCGAGCCACTCGGCTTCCGCTTGAATGAAAAGAACTTAAAGCGTGCCGGCATGGACTACTGGGAGCATCTGGATGTCAGAACCTATATTGATTACAATGATTTCCTGGAAAAGAACCCGGGAGCCAAGATCTACATGGCAACGACAAAAGCACCGAAAGTATATACAGAAGTGAACTATGAACCGGACTGCTACATCATGTTCGGAAAAGAAAGTGCCGGAATCCGGAAGAGATTCTAGTAGATCATAAAAGAAGACTGCGTGCGTATCCCGATGGTGGGAGACATCCGTTCGCTGAACCTCGGCAACTCGGTTGCGATCGTGCTTATACGAAGCACTCAGACAGAACGGATTTGCAGGTATGAATCTGGAGGGGGCATCTTCACGAACTACACTGGTAAGAAAAGGAATCAATCTGTATAAATTCCATATTATTTAGACAAAATAAGGATATTGTCCGTTTTCGTTGAGAAAATGAGATGATATCCTTATTTTCATACCAGGTATATGAAAAAAAAATACAGGAGGCGCTGGCAGGCGTTTCTACTTATTAATAAGTGCACAAATATAAAACGACAAAATGATAAAAATGTATCGAAGTGACATACAATTTACAACAAATGTAATAAATGTATGGTAAAATTGCAGAAATAAGATTATAATTTAAACTAGATTTTGTATTTTTTGAAGGAGAGGTGGTAGATGAATGGTAGAAGAAACCATTAAGACCATCAAGGAAACGGAGAATGAAGCGGATGAGATCATAAGAAAAAAGCAGATGCAACGTGTACCGAGATCCTTGAAAAAAGCTGCCAGAGAGGCAAAAAAAGAGATAAAAAGAGCAGGCTGTAGCAAATGCAAAGAAACAGGCAGAAGCAGATCTTTTGCAGGCGAAAAAGAAGAAGGAGAAGTCTTAAAAAACAGGCTTCGAGAAGACGGAACAGGAGACAGAAGCATTAAAAGCACTGGCTCAGGGAAAGAAGAGGCGGTATCCGCAGTCATCAAAGCATTGCTCTGATGATATGGGAAGAGTAAGAACGTGAAAAAAAAAAAAGGAGGGATGCAGTTATGGCAGTATTGCAGATGCAGCGAATCAGTATCTGCGCATTGAAACATGACCGGAAAGCGATTCTGAAAAACTGCAGTCCATGGGCATGATAGAGATGCATCAGGTCGCGCAGGACGAAGCCGGATTCGAGAAGATGGATACGCAGAGTGCGAAATCAGCTTCGAGAAACGGGTGCAGATCACGGAAAACGCACTGGATGTATTGAATCAGTATACACCGGAGAAAAAATCCATGTTCGCCAGTCTGGAAGGAAATGAGCTGATCGATAAAAAGACGATGGAAGCTGCCGCAGCAAGCAGGAAGCAGTTATGGGAGTGGCGGGACTTCTGATCGCTGATCATAAGAAAATTGCGGAAGCACAGGCTGAGATCGTGAAGCGGAATACCCAGATAGAAGCACTTACACCATGGATGAGTCTGGAAGTTGCGATGAATTATCCGGGCACGAAAAAGACGGCAATGCTTCTTGGAACCATGGCGGCGGAGACGACACTGGAAATGATCTACGGAAAGCTTGCCGAAGATCATCCGGAGATCGAAGCCGTAGATATATCGGTTATAAGTCAGGATAAAGATGCCGTGTACTTAAGCGTGTTCTGTATGAAGGACCAGGCAGCAGATGTGGAGAATACACTCCGCACTGCAGGATTCTCAAGACCGGTTGTATCGACAGAGCAGATTCCGGCAAAGCAGAAAGAAGAACTGGAAGAACAGATCAGACAGATCGAACAGACAATTGCAGATATCCGGGGAGAGATCATATCTTACGCAGAAGACCGGGGAGGAACTGAAGATCATCGGTGACTATTACCGGATGCGTGCAGAAAAGTACGAAGTACTGGGAACACTTCCGCAGTCCAGACGTACATTTATTATCAGTGGTTACGCAAAGCAAAAGAAGCGATACCGGCGATCCAGAAAGGAATCGGGGATGCGTATGACTGTGTGATCGATGTAGAAAGTTAAAAAGAAGATGAAGAACCACCGGTGATCCTTAAAAATAACGGATTTTCGGAAAGCGTGGAAGGAGTTCTGGAGTCTTACGGACTTCCGCATAAAGGGAGAAATCGATCCGACCGCGATCATGTCATTCTTCTATGTATTTTTCTTTTGGAATGATGTTATCAGATGCAAAGCATATGGTGCGATCATCGCAATCGTGTGTCTGATCGTCCTTAAGAAATTCCCGCGCATGAGTGCAGGTATGAGAAAATCCATGAAAATGTTCATGTATTGTGGAATTTCTACTATGGTATGGGGAAATCTTATTCGGTGGATATTTCGGAGATGTCGTAGACGTCGTATCGAGCACATTCTTTGGAAAAGAACTGACGATCAAGCCGCTGTGGTTTGCACCGTTAAATGATCCGATGCGACTTCTGATTTATTCGATGGCATTCGGACTGGTCCATCTGTTCGTGGGTCTTGGAATCAAAGGATATATGTTGTTAAAAGACGGAAAGGTACTGGATTTCTTCTGTGATATCGTACTGTGGTACATTTTCCTGATCGGACTGATCCTGATGCTGCTTCCGTCAGAGATATTTGCTTCAATCGCACAGACCAAGATCGTGTTCCCTGCAGCACTGATTACATTGTCGAAAAAGCAATGGCGATCATCGGAGCACTCGGACTGTTACTGATGTCCGGAAGATCAAGCAAGAATCCGGCACTCAGACTTGCACTTTGGAGCATATGATATCTACAACATTACCGGATGGTTAAGTGATGTATTATCATACTCCAGACTTCTGGCACTGGGACTTGCAACAGGTGTTATCGCATCCGTTGTCAACCAGATGGGAAGCATGCTTGGTAAGAGTGTATTTGGAGTCATCTTATTTATCGTAGTATTTATCGTCGGACATGCAATGAACCTGGCAATCAACCTGCTTGGTGCATATGTCCACACCAACCGACTTCAATTTGTGGAATTCTTCGAAAATTCTACGAAGGCGGTGGAAAACCTTTCGAACCGTTTCATGCGGAGACAAAATATGTAGATATTAAGGAGGAAAATAGATATGAGTATTTGGAATGATATGGGAATGGTATATGCACTTCTTGGTGCGAGCAGTGGCAGTATTCCTGGCAGGTGCAGGATCTGCGATCGGGTTGGTATTGCAGGACAGGCAGCGTCCGGAGTTGTAACAGAAGACCAAGCAAATTCGCAAAAGTACTGATCATGCAGCTGCTTCCTGGTACACAGGGAATCTACGGACTGCTGGTTGGTTTCATTACATTATCCAAAGATCGGACTTCTTGGCGGTGGTGCAGCAGATCTGGATCCTAAGACAGGGACTTCTGATCCTGGCAGCTTGTCTTCCAATCGGAATCGTTGGTCTGATCTCAGGAAAAAGCACAGGGACAGACAGCAGCGGCAGCGAAGAATCGGAATTGTAGCAAAGAAACCGGATCAGTTCGGTAAAAGCAATGTTGTTCCCCTGCAATGGTTGAGACATATGCCATCCTTTGCACTTCTGATTTCTATCCTTTCCGTAACAGCAATTCAGGTATAGAAGGAGTGTGAAGGACAATGGCTGGATTAGATAAGATCAAAAAGTCAGATCCTTGACGAGGCAAAAGTGACAGCGGATGCGAAGATCGAAGATGCGAAAGCACAGGCAGAACAGATGAAGCTTAAGGCACAGGAAGAGGGAGCCAGACAGGCAGATACTATCCTGAAAAAGTCGGAAGCAGATACTGCATCGCAGAAAGAGCGTGTGAAATCAGCCATCGATCTTCAGAGAAGAACGAGACTTCTGGAAGCAAAGCAGGAGATGATCGCAGAGATCATCGAGAAGGCGTATGAAAAGGTTATAAACCTTGCGCCGGATGATTATTATCAGATGCTTCTGTCGATTCTGGAAGCATATATACTTCCGCAGGAGGGAGAGATCTATTTCTCCGTAAAAGATCTGGAAAATATGCCGGTAGGATTTGGCAAAAGAAATTGAAGAAATAGTTCTGGCAAAGGGAGGAAAACTTTACCGTGGCCGGAGCAGGCAGAGATAATATTGACAATGGATTCATTCTTGCGTACGGTGGAATTGAAGAGAACTGTACGATCAGGGCAATGTTCGATGCGAAGCGGGATGAGCTTTCAGATATCGTTCACCGGCTTGCTCTTTTGTATGATGCGGAAAGCATCAGAAGAACCAGTAGGAATGTTCAGATATCAGGAATGTTCGGAAATGGAGGGACAACATGAGTGAACAATATACCTATGCGGTCGCAAGAATCCGTGCCCTTGGAAGTATCCTGTTCTCTGACAGTACCATCGACCAGCTGATTGCGTGCCAGAATTATGATCAGGCACTGCAGTTCTTAGAAGAGAAAGGTTGGGGAGATGCCGAAAAGCAGCGGGGATGCGGAAAAGATCCTGACGAGAGAAGAAGAAAAAAGACATGGGAAGTAGTAAAAGAACTGTCGATCGGAATGGAACATTTCGATGTGCTTTTCTTATCCGAAAGCTTTTTTCATAATTTAAAGGCAGCGGTCAAGGAAGTATGCACCGGAGATAAGAACCGGCATATCTATTATGAAGATGTTCGGATTCCCGGGGAAGAGATGCGTAAGATCGTAGAAGACAGAGACTTTGGAAAGCTTCCGGACAGTATGCGGATCGCAGGGAGAAGAAGCATACGAGACACTTCTTCATACAGGAGACGGGCAGCTCTGTGATGTGATCATAGACCGAGGCACTGGATGCTATTTATCAGGCGGGAAAAGAGTCACCGGATAAGATCATACAGGATTATGCAGAATCCACAGTGGCAGTGGCGGACATCAAGATCGCTGTCCGGTCACAGAAGACCGCAAAATCAACAGACTTTATGAAACGGGCAATGGCGGAATGTGATTCCTTAAGTGTCAGCCAACTCTCGAAAGCGGCACTTAGCGGCATGGATGCCATCTGTGAATACTTAAGAGGAACGGCTTATGCAGAAGGTGCGGATGCACTGGCAGAGTCGCCGTCGGCATTTGAAAGATGGTGTGACAACCGGATCATTCAGACGATAAGCCCGGAGAAATATCATGCATTTACGATAGGACCGGTAATTGCCTACGTAATTGCAAGGCAGAATGAGATTAAAACGGTACGAATCATTTTATCCGGAAAGCAGAATGAACTGCCGGATGATTCAATCCGGGAAAGGGTAAGGGAAATGTATGTATAAGATCGCAGTAGTGGGTGATTATGACAGCATCTTCGGATTCGCAAAGACTGGGCCTTGATACATTTGCCGTCCAGACCCGTGAGGAAGCGCCGCAGAGAAATTACATCAGCTGGCAAGCAGGGCGGATATGGAATTATCTATATCACAGAGAAACTTGCCGCTGAGTTAACGCATGAGATAGAAAAATATCAGGAACAGGTCACACCGGCGATCATTCAGATTCCGGGTATCGCCGGAAATACAGGCGCCGGAGTTGCAGGTGTGAAGAAATCGGTAGAGCAGGCTGTCGGTTCCGATATTATATTTGGCAGCTAAAGGAGGTTGATTCGTCGGTATGAGTAAAGGAACGATTAAAAAGTGGCAGGCCCACTGGTTATCGCTGAAGGTATGAGAGATGCGAACATGTTTGACGTGGTACGTGTAAGCAGCCAGCGTTTGATCGGAGAGATCATAGAGATTCACGGAGATGAGGCATCCATCCAGGTATACGAAGAGACATCGGGACTTGGACCTGGAGAGCCGGTAGAGTCTATGGGAGTACCAATGTCAGTAGAACTTGGTCCCGGACTGATCACAAGTATATACGATGGAATCCAGAGACCACTGGATGACATTATGAAGATTTCCGGAAATAACTTAAAACGAGGCGTGGAAGTCGCATCGTTAAAAGCGTGATAAGAAATGGGAATTTGTACCGGTCGCAAAAGCCGGCGTTGAGGTCGAAGCAGGTGACGTACTCGGAACTGTGCAGGAGACCATCGTTGTACAGCAGAAAGATCATGGTTCCTTATGGAGTAAAAGGAACGGTAAAAGAGATCAAAGCCGGAACATTTACCGTAGAAGAAGTGGTAGCAGTGATCGCTACCGAAAAAAAAGGTGACAAAGAACTGACGATGATGCAGAGATGGCCGGTACGAAAGGGCCGTCCGTATCAGAAGAAGCTGCCGCCGGTAAAAACCACTGGTAACCGGTCAGCGTGTTATCGATACATTCTTCCCGATCGCTAAAGGTGGTGTGGCAGCCGTTCCGGGACCTTTCGGAAGCGGCAAGACAGTTATCCAACACCAGCTTGGCTAAGTGGGCAGAGGCTGATATCGTGGTCTATATCGGCTGCGGAGAGCGTGGAAATGAGATGACAGACGTTCTGAACGAGTTCCCTGAACTGAAGGACCCGAAGACAGGACAGCCTTTGATGCAGAGAACTGTTCTGATCGCAAATACATCGGATATGCCGGTTGCAGCCCCGTGAGGCTTCCATCTATACCGGAATCACGATCGCAGACTATTTCCGTGATATGGGATATTCTGTAGCCCTGATGGCAGATTCTACATCCCGTTGGGCAGAGGCACTTCGAGAGATGTCGGGACGTCTGGAAGAGATGCCTGGTGAGGAAGGTTACCCGGCATACTTAGGTTCCCGTCTGGCGCAGTTCTATGAAAGAGCAGGACACGTGGTATCCCTTTGAAAAGAAGGAAGAGAAGGAGCACTTTCCGTTATCGGAGCAGTATCTCCTCCGGGTGGTGATATTCCGAACCGGTATCACAGGCAACCCTTCGTATTGTAAAAGGTATTCTGGGGACTGGATTCCGCACTTGCGTATAAGAGACATTTTCCCCAGCGATCAACTGGCTGACCAGTTATTCACTGTATGTTGACAATATGGCAAACTGGTTCAACGAGGAAGTGGCAGCGGACTGGATGGAAGACCGTCAGAAGATGATGACAATCCTTCAGGAAGAAGCCGAGTTAAATGAGATCGTACAGATGGTAGGGTATGGATGCCCTGTCACCGACCGACCGTCTGAAGATGGAAGCGGCAAGATCCATCCGTGAGGACTTCTTACATCAGAATTCCTTCCACGAGATTGATACTTACACACCGCTTCGTAACAGTATCTGATGATGAAACTGGTACTGGCATTTTATGAGAAATCTGTCGACGCACTGAACAAGGGTGCGGACATGAATGCACTGATCGCCATGCCGGTAAGAGAAAAGATCGGCCGTTATAAATATACAACAGACGCCGATATCGAAAGCGAATATAAGAATGTAGAAGAAGAACTGGTACAAGGAAGTTGCGGCTGCATTCGGGAAGGAGGACTTCTAATTATGCCTAAGGAATATAGAACAATACAGGAAGTTGCCGGACCGCTGATGCTGGTACGCGGCGTTGAAAATGTAGCCTATGACGAATTAGGGAGATTGAGCTTGCAAGCGGTGAAAGCGCCGTTGCAAGGTTCTGGAGATTAATGGAAATGATGCACTGGTGCAGTTATTCGAAAGTGCCACAGGGTATCAACTTAAGTAATAGTAAAGTACGTTTTCTCGGACGAAGCATGGAGCTTGGTGTATCGGAAGATATGCTGGGACGTGTCTTTGACGGACTGGGCCGTCCGATCGACGGCGGGACCGGAGATCCTGCCGGATGAAAGACGTGACATCAACGGACTTCCTATGAATCCGGCAGCCAGAAGCATATCCGGAAAGAGTTTATCCAGACCGGTGTATCTGCCATCGACGGACTGAACACATTGGTTCGTGGACAGAAGCTTCCGAATCTTCTCTCGGCATCCGGACTTCCACATGCCAATCTGGCGCACAGATTGCAAAGCAGGCAAAGGTACGCGGAAGCAATGAGAAGTTCGCCGTAGTATTTGCCGCTATGGGTATTACATTCGAAGAGTCCAACTTCTTCGTAGAATCCTTCAAAGAGACAGGAGCCATTGACCGAACGGTACTGTTCGTCAACCTGGCAAATGACCCGGCGATCGAGCGTATTTCCACTCGTATGGCGCTGACGGCAGCGGAGAGTATCTGGCATTCGAAAAAGATATGCACGTACTGGTAATCATGACGGACATTACCAACTACGCAGATGCACTCCGTGAAGTTTCTGCCGCACGTAAGGAAGGTTCCGGGACGCCGTGGATATCCCGGATATATGTACACCGACCTTGCAACCTTATATGAAAGAGCCGGAAGACAGAATGGCAAGAAGGGAAGTATCACACTGATTCCGATCCTGACCATGCCGGAAGATGACAAGACGCATCCAATCCCGGACCTGACAGGATATATCACCGAAGGACAGATCATCTTAAGCCGTGACTTTGTACCGCAAAGGTATCAAGCCTCCGATCGATGTATTGCCATCTCTGTCCCGTCTGAAAGATAAGGGAATCGGAGAAGGTAAGACAAGAGCCGACCATGCAAATACCATGAACCAGTTATTTGCGGCATATGCGCGAGGAAAAAGATGCGAAAGAATTAATGACTATCTTAGGAGAGGCAGCTCTTACTGATATTGACCTGGTATATGCGAAATTCGCAGATGCATTTGAAAAGGAATATGTATCACAGGGATACGATACCGACAGACCGATTGAAGAGACACTGGAGATCGGATGGAAGCTGTTGTCTATGTTGCCAAGATCAGAGTTGAAACGAATTGATGATAAGTTCTTGGACGAGTATTATGGTAAGCAGTAAGCCACGCGCAGATTGATCAGATATGGAATGCAGGTTAACCTGCGATTCCATATCTGGCAAAGATGCATAGGGCGTCAGTCCTCAGCGAGAAGAAGAAGCAGATTCGAGCCGGCATGGCGTCCGGTATAAAAAGTATAGAAAGGAGTGATACTATGGCGTCAACCCCAGGTAACCCCTACCCGTATGGAACTGACCAGAACTAAGAAGAAACTGGTCACAGCCATAAAAAGGTCACAAACTTCTGAAAGATAAACGAGACGAACTGATGCGTCAGTTTCTGGAGCTGGTAAAGGAGAACATGGCACTTCGGGAAAAGGTAGAAGCGGGGATTCGTTCAGCTAATAAGAACTTCGTCATAGCCAAAGCCGGCATGGATGAAGCAACCCTGAACACGGCACTGATGGCACCGAAGCAGGAAGTAGATCTGGAGTCGGACAGAAGAATGTCATGAGTGTAGACATTCCTGTATTCGAGACGAAGACCAGAACGGCAGATGCCAATGATATCTATTCCTATGGTTTTGCTTTTACCTCCAGTGATCTGGACGGAGCCGTAAAATCTCTCTGGCAGAGATATCCTACCGGGATATGTTGAAAGCTTGCGGAGACAGAAAAAAGCATGCCAGCTTATGGCGGCTGAGATCGAAAGACAAGACGTCGTGTAAATGCGCTGGAGCATGTGACAATTCCGGAGGCACAGAAGAATATCAAGTATATTACGATGAAGCTGGACGAGAACGAGAGAAGCTCCCAGATCCGTCTGATGAAAGTAAAAGATATGATGCTGGAGGAAGCTCATCATTATAAAGAAAGAGAATAAAAATACTATATTCTCAGATAAAACCGCAGATATAAGTTGAAAAAAGCTTGCATCTGCGGTTTTTTATCGCCATTCGTTCGGAAGAAGTTGCTGATGGCAGGTTTTGTACCGAGGAACTGACCCAAGAGGTGTTCTGGAAGTGCAACACCGATGCGGGAAGCGCTCAGCAAGTGGGGTGGCCGAATGGTGCGTGCAGCAGTGCAAAGAGCTGAGGCCCATGGCGTCCCAAGCCTGCCTCTACTCGGTAGAGCTTTGCACAGACAGCATCAGGGAAGTAGCCAAACAAATCTACTAAACAATAGATAATCGATAGTTGGACAATTGACAACTGGCAGGTCACAACTTATAACTCACTCAACCCGTGTTCAGTTTCAAGGACATAATAGTCAAGAGGCAGCCAAACAAAAGGCTGACACAAGAAGTGCAGGAAGGACGTATTCCCCCACGCACAACTTTTCTGTGGCCCTGCCGAGTAGGAAAAACTCCCATTGGCACTCTGCCTATGCCTGCTACATCTGCTGTCCCAACCGGACGGAAAACCGATGCCTGCGGTACTTGTCCCTCCTGCGTGAAAATGGAACAAGTTGGTGCACCCGGACGTACACTTCGTATACCCCATCGTCAAGAGTGCCAAAGCGGAAAAAGGAAGTTCGCGACGACCATGTCGCCAACTGGCGGCACCTGCTGCTGAACAGCCCTGCTTCGACCGAAACCATTGGCAGCAATAATGCACCGAACGAAGCAATACCGGAG
>VOFK01003215.1_pt1 | contig 39378 bp, 37 predicted proteins | sample 5384121 | NCBI WGS metagenome assembly VOFK01 (sample SAMN12384730, study PRJNA508395) | human gut metagenome | isolation source: healthy gut J | host: Homo sapiens | reverse complement strand
CCAGTTCGCTCCAGCTCGGCAATCTTTAAGTTCCTCCACATAGCCTGCTTCATATTTTCGCCCTCGTCGTATTCGCTCTTCCTTTGATTTTTTCCAGCAATCTCCTTACGCTTACGTAGCAAGCCTCCAAAAGCTCCCTTCCTTCTCGATTGCTTGCCCTGAGCGGTAAGCTTTTACTACCTTTTCTTTCGTTTTCAGTTTTAGTTTATTTCTTTTGCCATAAAGATTTACCCTGCTCCCAGGCCACCATTCGATACGTTTCCGTCGTTACGCATAAAATTACTGGGATTTAATGTTTGCTGTCCGCTGTCCGGCGTATCCTGCGCGGGACTGTTTTTTTTCCTGATATGAATCTGGCAGCAAGGCGAAGTACTGTTGTCGCACCTCGGCGGTGCCGCAAGTGGCTTAATCAAAAGCCGTCGGGATAGCTGCCCATAGATTCCATCGCCTGCGCAATGCCCATTGCCCCGACGGCATAATCGGAAATGTCCGCCCCTGTCGCTAAAGTCATAACTGCCGGTTGCGCCCTCAAGCCCTTTGATTTTCAGAGCAAGCACTGAGTTAATAATGCCGAAAAATTCATTTTCGGCAGCCTGGCATTAGTCGCCTGCCATGCGCTGGTCGTAAACCATAGCACGGGTAAACTGTCCTCCCTAAAGCGGCGGCGTCGCCGCGTTTCGCCAATACCCCGCGTTTTGCGCCCTCGAAGTAGCGCAGCTTCAAGATACCAGGTTTAAGTAAATATCCGCAAAACATCGCCTTCAAACAGCGCAGCGCGCATTATGTCGCGTTGTTTTTACTTTGTAAATTGCGAAGCGTCCGTGCTCATGGTTTCCATTGGGTCAGGCCAGCCGACAAACGGCTCGCCGTTCGACACTGCCGTAGCACTGGCGGTATCGTCAACAGCGCTCGCCGCCCGACGCGGCGCCCGACCGCGATGCCTGTGTACCGTTATGCGAGCTTTGCCGTTTCGTATTTAACCGCTGTTTCATTGTAAAGCGCGCACCGCGGCGGCATTTGTGACGCCGGAATAATTCCATTCCAGCGTTCTAAATCGGGTGTCATAAAAGCGTACGATAATTAATTTTTGCCCGCACGCATGATCCGCGCGCATCGAGCCAGTAATATCGCTGACGACCATGCCACTACCCGCTTCCAGTATGGGCGTAGGGTCGAGCTCGCCGGCGGCTCAATAAAGTCGCCCTATAAATACGGCAGTCGCCCAGATGCCCCAGCAGCACCGTAAGCAGCTGCCAGTAGCAACACAGTTGCTTCAAAGCCAGCGTCAGCATCATATTATAAGCATAAGCACCGACCGCCCACTGAGTGTCAAACGGACCGGGCCGCATTGAAATATGATGTTAGCTCTTCTCGCCAAAACAGCCTTGCCGCTCTCGACATTTGCTTTTTCATTCGGCATATGCCGCCGATTTTTCGGCGACCACTCGTTAAAATGGGTGCCGTTCCATTCGTTTTCTGGCGCGTGCGGTGCAAAATAATCCAGTCATAAACCGCGCGTATTTTCAACCGGTGATTTATCACCCGCCGTCGGAATTTCTTCCTTCAGGATTTCATCGTTATAATCAACGTCGATATAGCCGGAGATTGTAACGGGCGCCGCTGCTGCGAAGACCTGCGCCGGTATCATAGAAACAAGAAGTACAATACCAAAAATACATGAAATGATTTTTCTTTTCATAGCAACAACCTTACCCGCCAGTAAAGCGACTTCAGAAAACCTGAAGTCGTTTATATAAACTTTTTACTTATTCATACTGGCGACTTCTGCTGCAAAGTCGTCCTGTCTCTTCAAGACCCCTCGCCCCTTTTCAGTTTTCAAACGAAACGAGCTTTATATCAAAGCCAAGGCTCTTTGCCGACTGAGTTGACATATATACTGCTCGACGGATATCCTGGACATGCTTGACATAAGCCTGCTTGAGCAGACAGTTTTCTCCTGATAAAACTTATTGATTTTACCCATTACCATCTTTTCTTATTTATTTGGCATCGGGCTTATCTGCTGTTTTTGGGGTCGTTCTTTATCTGAGCGATAAGAATATTTTTTTCGTGCTCGATAACCTCAGCCGAAACATCGTCGGGGCGAGAGATACTCGGGGAGTCATTGCAACGTACCTGGCCAGATGTTCTTGCCCAGCTCCTGGAACTGAGCACTGTCGGCGTTGCCTGTCTCGAACTTGGCGATATGCCGCGCTGCCGCCGCCGAACGTAGCTTACAAGGTCGCCCCCAAGTCTTGCAAATCTGCGGATTTTCATGTTTTCGCCGATTTTGAGAATTTTTCTCTGAGTATATCCTCAACCGTAAACTCGGTGTCGCTTGTATTTGCGCGAAAGCGCGTCCATCGGCGGGGCTGCTGTAATCCGCAACTGCTTTTTGCCGCGCCGTTTACAAGCTCCTGAAACTCCGTTTTCACAACAAAATCGGTCTCCCGAGTTAACCTCGATGATAGTCCCGACTTTCTTTTTCTTTGTCAATATATACGCTTACCATGCCCTCGGCGGCAATTTCGCCCAGCACTTGCCTGAGCGGCGAAGTCCCTTCTCGCGCAGCTCGATAGCCCCTTATCCTGTCGCCGTTTGCCTCCGTAGCGCTTTTTACAATCCCATCATGCCGCAGCCTGTCTTCTCGCGAAGAGCCGCGACGTCTTTTGCCGTAAAGCTCATACTACAATCTCCTTTTTGTATTACTCGGCAGTCTCTCTTTCGCTGTCCGCGGTTGCCCCTTCTTCTGCTTCGTCTTCAAAGCTGCTCGCCCTGTTTACCCCCTCTTAAAACGGCGTTTGCCATCGTCTCGGCTTCTGCTTAACCGCACGGATAGCATCGTCATTTCCGGGAATGGGATATTCATTTCATGTCGCAGTTTGTATCAACAATAGCTACAACCGGAATACCCAGCGAATGTTCTTCCGAAATTGCAATTCTTTCCCTTCTTGGGGTCAACCACAAACATAACCGACGGAGCACTCGGCATATCGCTGATACCGCCGTAGTTTTTCTCAAAATTTTCCTTTTCGTGCAGGGAGACCGAGCACTTCCTTTTTGGGCAGAAGCTCAAATGTGCCGTCCTCTTCCATCTTTTCTATCTGGCGCAGACGCTGAATGCTCTTTTTGATGGTTTTAAAGTTTGTAAGCATACCGCCGTTGGCGCTCGCTGACGTAAAACATATCAACGCGCTTTGCCTCATCGCGGATAGAATCCTGCGCCTGCTTTTTTGCCGACAAAAACAAAAAACGGTGCCGCCTGCCGCCGCCGTATCGCGGACAAACATGTACGCTTCCTCGATTTTCTTGACGGTTTTTTGCAGGTCGATGATGTGAATACCGTTTCTTTCCGTGAAGATGTACTCGCTCATTTTCGGGTTCCATCTTCTGGTCTGGTGTCCGAAATGAACGCCTGCCTCCAACAACTGTTTCATTGAAACTACTGACATAACAATGTCCTCCTTTTTTAGTTTATACCTCCACCCGGCGCGTATTCGCCAAACCGACAGAGCGGCAACAGCGGCGTGCACCGAGGTGTGCGTATTACGGTTTGCTATTATATCATATAAATGCCGCAATTTCAAGTGTTTGGAAACATTTTTTAACAGACTTTTTCAGATATAAAAAACAACCCCGCAGACAGGGCGGCAGGCGCCAAAGCGCCGTGCGCGTCCGGGAGCGGGGAAAAATAACGAAATATCAATTTCGGTCAGATATTCTGTTTGAAATTCTCAACGGTATTTGAGATATCCCTTTCGGCAAGGTCAAGGTACTGGGTAAAATCGTCAAGATAGTGGCGGATTGTGGTAAGACGGGTATCCATTTCGATTTCGAGAGCATAACATTCTTTTTCATTTCCCTGAAATCGCCCCTCAAGCCGCGCCATCTTCTCAAAGGTCTCCTCCAGCAGCTCGCCCGACTGCTTCTGCGCGTCATTCATAACCTCCGCCGCGTCGGTGCGCGCCTTTATCATAAGCTCTGCCAGCATTTCCTTCTGCTCGTCGTACATCGCCGATTTTTCACGCAGCGCATCCAGCTCCTCGCGCGAATGATATAAACGCCGCCCTCGCTGTCCTGCTTTGTACTTATTTTCAAGCTCCAGCTCCAGCTTTACCCTAAGCTCGCGCTCGGCATCGGCATAAATCTGCCGGCGCAGCTCGCTTTCCGCATCCGCCGAGCCTGCATTTTCCGCCTCGCTCACCCGAACCCTGAGACGGGAAAGCTCGGTCTCCTTGCTGTCCAGCTGCGCTTTCAGCTCCTCCATCTGAGAATTAAGCGTCATTATATAATCCGCGACGTCCTGCTTGTTATAGCCGCGAAATTCGGTTTTGAAAATCTCACTCATTACGTAGTCCCCGCATGAAAGCCGTTATTTATAACAGTATATCATCGCGGACGGCAAAAATCAACTGCTTTTTCAATACTTGAGAATATCCGGCACACCGTTTTTAAACACCAGCAGCCCGTCGTCCACCTCAACGCTGTCGTATTCCACGCTGAAAGCTCGGAAAAGTCTGCCGTCCTCCTCGATAAACGGACTGATAAGCCCCCTTATCAATGGGCACGCCCGACACGCTGACCGACTCTATTTCAAATGCCGCCATTCCGCCGTTATCCGAAAGTCCGCCGATAACCTCAATGTTGCGGTTTTCCACGGCGGACAGCAAAAGAGAATATTTTTCAAGCTCGGGGTACTGCTCCAAAAGCGCATCCTTATCCTTTATCTTTGCCCCGACCTTTATTTCGCTGTCCGACTTTAACTCTACGCTGACATTGTTCAAAAACCCGTCAAGAGAAAAAATATTGCGCGCAAGCTCCGTTATCTGATCCTCCGTAAACGAAACGGCGCCGACATTGTCGGGTACATCCGTAAACTCCTCCGTGCCGCTTTTGTCATCCGTTTCTTTCTGACTCGGCGCGGGCTGCTCCTCAGCTGTGCCGCCCTGCGAATTGAGATACAGCATAAACGCAAGCACAAAGCACGCGCAGACAAGCAGCGATATAGTAAACGCCATCATCCAATTTTTTGTATATTGCTTCACTTTCACACTCTCCGTTCTCAATTTATTGTATCAGAAAATATGAAATTTATAATATATATTGAAAAAACACATCAAAAAAGTTATACTGATTATGAGGTGAAAAAATTGAAGAGAAAACAGCTTACTGCAATACTGTGCGTTATTATACTGATAATCGCCGCCGTCACGGTTGTATCCGCGACAAATATTATCGGCGGCAAAAAAACGGACGAAAACGGCAAGCCCGATACGGGTGAAAACGACACGCCCAACGAGAGCGACACTCCCAACGAGAACGACACGCCGAACGAAAGCGACACACCCGACGAGAGCAACAAGCCGGATACAAACAACACGCCGGACGAAAACGACAAGCCGGATACAAACGAAAACGACACATCGGACGGAAGCGGCAAGCCAAATGACGGCGGCAGCGGATATAAAAGCTTTTCGCTGACAAGCGGAATGAGCGCCGCTCAGGCATATGAATATCTCGACTCATTTTTAAGCTCAAAATACTCGATTTTAATAAACAAGCAGCACAAGGTCGGCTCCGACTACGCCCCCGACAATCTTACGGTTCCCGCCGGCTGCGACTATCAGATGGAGCAGACGGCGGCAAAGGCGCTTACAAACATGCTGGCGGCGGCAAGGGGCGGACGGGTACAGCGACCTTATTCTCTACTCGGGATACAGAACATATGCGTCTCAGAAAAATAAATTCGAAACGAGAACGCAGCGGTACCTGAACGAAGGGTATTCACAGGCTCAGGCTGAAGAAAAGGCAGGCGAATACATCGCGCCGCCCGGTTCGAGCGAGCATCACACAGGGCTTGCGGCAGACGTCTGCTCATCGAAAATCGTCTCGAAATTCGGCTATCTCGACGACAGCTTTGACAGCACCGACGAGTACAAATGGCTGAAGGAGCACTGTGCGGAATACGGATTTATCATGCGTTACCGCAAGGATGCGGAGGACATAACCGGCTTTTTATACGAGCCGTGGCACTACCGCTATATCGGCGTTGACCACGCAAAGGCGTGCACAGAGCTTTCTCTTACCTACGAGGAGTATTATGAAATGCTTGAGAAAATGCGTGATGAGGCAAAGGCAGAAGCCGGACTGTAAAATACAAATTTGCATAAATAAAGGAATTGTGTGCAAAATAAGCCACGAGGTGATTAACCCCGTGGCTTTTATTATTTTACGGTGCTTTATCTTATATTTTGCGGTAATTCTGGCAGTGAGAATAATGGGCAAGCGCCAGATAGGCGAGCTTCAGCCGAGCGAGCTTGTTATTACAATACTTATTTCCGAGCTGGCGTCCATGCCGATACAGGATACCGACCAGCCGATTCTGTCCGGCATACTGCCCATTTTCACGCTCGCGGCGATTGAGCTGGGCATATCGCTTATTACCCTGAAATCAATAAAAACCCGATATTTTTTCTACGGAAAGCCCATTGTGATGGTATACAAGGGTCAGATATACCAGCATGAGATGGAACGCGCGCGGGTATCCATAGACGACCTGACAGAAGCAATGCGCACGTCGGGAGTAATGAAAATCGAGGACATTGACTACGCGATACTTGAGACAAACGGAAACGTAAGCATAATATCAAAGCCGGAAAAGCTGCCGCTTACTCCTCAGGATATGAAGGTAAAGCCCGCCGATAAAAACGAAATGCCCGACAATATTATAATAGACGGCAGGATAATAAAAGAGAATATGCCCAAAGACCTGTCGGACGGCTGGCTTGACCGCGTGCTGGCAGCCCAGGGAGTGTCCGACCCCAAGGAAATATTTTTACTGACGCGCGACAGCAGCGGCAAGACATTTATTGTGAAAAAGGAGAAAAAACAGCGTGAAAAGAAGCGTCATCTGCTTTAGCCTGCTCTTTGTTATGGTAGCTGCGGGGGCTGTTTCGGAGATATTCTATTCCAACTCATTGGCACGGAACATTGACAGGACGATAAATCAGTGTCAAAGCTCGGACTTTGACGAAAAAGCAAGACTTTGCAGGGAGCTATCCGACAGGTTTGACGGCAAAGAAGTGCTCAACGAGCTGTTTTTTTTCACGCGAGTTAATAGATAAAATCAGCCGGGGACTCAGTGACCTTATAATATATGCCGAATATAAAGACGAAAAAAATTTCAGGCGCGCACTGAACAGCCTGAAAATCTGCAACCAGGAAATACACAACGCCGGGATATTTTAACCAATATCCGCCGTTCTGCATAATATAGGTTAAGAACGCAAAGGCGGTGAGTGTCAACGATGAATCAACGTAATTTAAAGATTTTCGGGCTGGCGCTCACCTGCTTTTCGCTCGGCACGATAATGCAGATATTCATTCCGGATATTTTCTTGGTGCTGATATTCGCATGCGTTCTGCTTGTTATCGGTATATTTTTGCTGAAATGCTGAAGGAGGAGAGCCGCAGTTGAAAGTTGTCGTTATAAAACCGCCCCGCATGATTGCAGGAATCCTGAAAAGAATTTTCAAGATACATAACTCATAAAAAAAACAACACTATCCGCAGGGGTCATAAAGCGGATAGTGTTGTTTTTTGCACTGAAAAACGTGCATATACCGAGTATGTGTAGCCTTAAATATAACAACAAGACAGAAAAGATGAATCGGTAATTACAGCCGTACGTCTTCATCTCAATATTTTCGCATTACATACTATACCCGTATTATAATGTATGAAATGCAATTTTTTTGTCGAATTTTGTCTGATTTTTCACAATCTTGTCTTTAGCTTTCAAAAGCTTTAAAAACAAGTAATATATTACTTAGTAATTATTATAATCTACATGTAAACTAAAGTCAATAGCAAATATCTAAACTATGGAAATAATGTGAATATATGACAAATACGGAGATATGAAGCGCACTCATGTGCGCTTTTTATTTTTCATAGTTTTGTATAAATGCGGATAAAACAAGCACACTAAGTCGATATATAGACTAAAGTTATTAGTCTATATTTAAGCTATGATAGGATTTTGAAAAATTATCAAAAAAAGGAATGAAAAGGTTTGGATTATGTAAAAAGGATTCGTGATTTACGTGAAGACAGCGACAAGACTCAAAAAGAAATCGCCAGAATTCTGCAAACTACACAAAGCTATTACGCTCAGTATGAAAACGGAAAGCGGGAGCTGCCTATTCATCATCTTATTACACTGTGCCGTTATTACAACGTATCGGCGGATTACATGCTGAGGTTTACAAACGTATGCAGACCGCTGAATGAACGCAAAAAGTAGATGACATTCAGTGTATATCTGAAAAACAGCCGCGTAAAATGATTGAATTTTTACGCGGCTGACGGATTTATATAATATAAAGTAGAAAAAGCCTAATTTTTTCCGCCGAACTTCACCTTGGCGCGCTGAGTGTTGGAAAGGATAGTCTTTCTCAGGCGCAGATTTTCGGGAGTCACCTCGATAAGCTCGTCATCCGAAATAAACTCTATACAGGCGTCCAGGCTCATTATGCGCGGCGGAACAAGGCGCAGCGCCTCGTCCGAGCCTGAAGCGCGCATATTTGTGACGTGCTTTTTCTTGCATACATTTACATTGATGTCCTCGGCTTTCGGAGACATGCCGACAATCATGCCCTCATAAACGGGCGTTCCCGGAGTAATAAACAAAACCCCGCGCTCCTGCGCATTATAAAGCCCGTAGGTTACCGCCTCGCCCGTCTCAAAGGCGACAAGCGAGCCTGTCGTGCGGCTGTTTATTTCACCCTTATAGGGTGCGTAGCTGTCAAAGACCGTACTCATAACGCCCTCGCCGCGCGTATCTGTCAGAAATTCGTTTTTATATCCGAAAAGCCCGCGGGACGGCACAAGATACTCAAGGCGCATACGGTCGCCCGCCGGAGACATCTGAATCAGCTCGCCCCTGCGGCTGCCCAGCTTTTCCATAACTGCGCCCATATAATCGGACGGAACATCGCACACAAACCGCTCAACCGGCTCCAGCTTTTTGCCGTTTTCCTCTTTATAAAGCACCTTCGGCGCGCCGACCATAAACTCATAGCCCTCGCGGCGCATAGTCTCTATCAGGATTGACAGGTGCATCTCTCCCCTGCCCGCGACACGAAAGCTCTCTGTGCTGTCGGTTTCGCTGACACGCAGCGACACATCCTTTAAAAGCTCGCGCATCAGGCGCTCGCGGAGATGGCGGGAGGTGACAAACTTACCCTCCCTGCCCGCAAACGGGCCGTTGTTTACGGAAAAGGTCATCTCAACCGTAGGCTCCGATATCTTCACAAACGGCAGCGGCTCGACCGCGTCGGGCGCGCAGACCGTATCGCCTATTGTAATATCCGCAACGCCCGATATGCAGACGATATCTCCGGCGAACGCACTGTCAACGGGAACGCGGTTAAGCCCCTCTATCTGATACAGGTTTACGATTTTGGCGCTGTACGGCGCATGAGCGCCGTGATATTCGCAGATTTTTATTTCCTGATTTTTCACCATAGACCCGCGCTCTATCTTACCGATACACACACACGACCCACATACTCGTTATAGTCAATAGAGGACACAAGCATCTGGGTGCCGCCGTTTTCCTCGATAACGGGCGGGTCGATATGCTCAAGTATCGCGTCCATCAGCGGCACAAGGTCTGTACCGGGCACATCGGGCGACAGCGACGCCGTGCCGTCCCTGCCGGAGCAGAAGAGCACGGGGCTGTCAAGCTGCTCGTCGTTTGCGTCAAGGCTTATAAGCAGCTCCAGCACCTCGTCCACCACCTCGTTCACACGCTGGTCGGGGCGGTCGATTTTATTTATGACAACAATAACCTTATGCCCCATCTGAAGCGCCTTTTGCAGCACAAAGCGGGTCTGCGGCATCGGTCCCCTCCGCAGCGTCCACAAGCAGGATAACACCGTCCACCATTTTGAGCACACGCTCCACCTCGCCGCCGAAATCTGCGTGCCCCGGTGTGTCGATAACATTTATCTTGACGTCCTTATAATGAATCGACGTGTTTTTTGCAAGAATCGTAATCCCCCGCTCGCGCTCCAAATCGTTATTGTCCATAACACGCTCGGCAACAACCTGGTTTTCACGGAAAGTCCCGCTCTGCCTGAGCATCTGGTCAACGAGAGTTGTCTTTCCGTGGTCGACGTGCGCCACGATAGCGATATTTCTTAAATCCTCTCTTTTTGTCATGTTTTTTCCTTCTTTTATTTGTTTTTAACCATATTACTTTACTATAAACATAACCGATTGTCAAGAACACATACCCATACGTCTGAATTTCGCTTTAAATTTTATCGAAAACAGCAAAAAAAGCTGTACAATCGCCTGCGATTATGTTAAAATAGTCACAGTATTTTTAATTCATATTTATTCAGACTTAAAGATTTATTTATATTTGCGCTGTAAAATTAATACAGTGCAAAGAAAGAGTTGAGTTTATGGCTATAAAAACCTTTAAGCGGTACGAATTGAAATATATTCTTGATCGTAAGCAGTACGACGCTGTCATAACCGGAATTGCGCCGTACGTAGAGACGGACGCCTACTGCGTCGGCGGCAAAACATACGGTCTTTTCAACATCTACTACGATACGGACGACTATGCGATTATAAGACACTCGGTATCCAAGCCGCCGTTCAAGGAAAAGCTGCGGCTGCGCTCGTATTATGAAAATCCCGCCAATGACGACAGGGTATTTATAGAGCTTAAAAAGAAAGCGGACGGCTGCGTCAACAAAAGACGTGTAACCATGAAATACGCCGACGCGCTGAGGTTTCTTGATACGGGCGTCTGTGAAAAGACAGGCGATTATATGCACGACATGGTGGCGCACGAGATTGAGTATTTTCTTAAATCCCGCAGGGTTTCACCGAAGGTATTCATAGCCTACGACCGTGCGGCATACTTTTTAAAAACGGACAAAAAAATACGGCTTACCTTTGACACGAATGTCCGTGCAGGTCCCGCGCAGTACGGTGCGTCAGGCTGCGTCCCGCTGCTGAAGGACGGTCTGTATCTCATGGAAATTAAGGTCAGCGACCATATCCCGCTGCCCATTGTCAGGATACTGACCGAAAACCGCATATTCAGGCAGGGCTTTTCAAAATACGGTACTTATTATACGAATAATATTTATAATTCTGAGGAGATAAAAGAAAATGCAAGAGTTTTTTGAGAATCTTTTTGTACCGTCCGTCGGACTTTCGCTGACAGTCGGCAGTATGCTTATAACCATGCTTTTTGCAATTCTCATCGGCGTCATCATCGCAGGCGGCTACATGCTTGTCAACCGCCGCGACGGGTACTCGTCCTACTTTGTGACGGCGCTGCTTGTGCTCCCCGCCGTTATCGCAATCATAATCATGATGATAGGCAGCAACATTGCCCGCGCCTTTTCGCTGGGCGGCGTGTTCGCTCTTATACGCTTTCGCTCGGAGCCGGGAAATCCGCGCGATATAACCTACATATGCGTCACAATGGCGTCGGGGCTTGCGTGCGGCACGGGATATATCGGCTACGGCGTTATCTTTGCGGTTTTAATCACGCTTTTGCTCATAATCATAAATGCCGCGGGCTTCGGCAAGCAAAACCAAAAGGCGATGATGCTCAAAATAACCATACCGGAGGATCTCGACTTTGAGAACGCATTTGAAGACGTGTTTGACAAATACACCAAGTTCCACAAGCTGGACAGAGTAAAGACCGCCGACTTCGGCTCTCTGTACCAGATACAGTTTACAACGGCGCTGAGGGACGGCACAAAGCAAAAAGAATTTTTGGACGAGATACGCACGATAAACGCCAACCTCACCGTGTCCATGTCCTCCATAGTATACGAGGAGGGCAGAAAAACCTTCTGATATCGGCAAATCATTAAAAATATTTGTTACAAATGAAAATTTCAGTTGACAATTCGGGCAAGTGTATTTATAATATTAATTGCTATTTTGAAGCAGCCTGTATTTTTTTGAGGGCTGCCAAAAGGGTGAAATATGAAAATTTGTGTGCGTGACGCGTTTGCGTCCGATTGCTACCGTAAAGAATACAGCTTTGTCCTTGACAATACGCAGATATCGGATTTTCCGCACGGTGCCGTGACAGACAGCGTAGATGTCAGAGCGGAAATTTCCGCACGTGACGGCATTGTGAGCTGCGCTTTGACGGTCAGTGCCGATTTCAGTGTAATTTGCAGCCGCTGTGCGGCAGAATTTACACCCCGTTTCGTTCCTTCTCTGTAAAGCAGATAAAGCGGCGCGACGACGGCGAATTTGAAGACGTCATCTTTGCCGACGGCGGTTTTTGCTTTGATATTGCCAAGGAGGCACGCGCGCAGATATATTTTGAATTTCCCGCGAAACCGCTTTGCCGCGAGGATTGTAAGGGACTGTGTTCCGTATGTGGATGCGATCTTAATGCAGGCAGCTGTTCGTGTGATATTAAAACGGCAGACCCGCGTCTGGACGTTCTCAGAAAATTAATTGATAATAATTAGGAGGATATAAAAATGGCAGTTCCGAAGAGAAAGACATCTCACTCAAGACAGGGCAAAAGAAGATCAAGCGTATGGAAGCTCAACGCTCCCGACATGGTAGAATGTCCTAATTGTCATGAGCTGACCGCTCCCCACAAGGTATGTTCCAGCTGCGGTTTCTACGACGGCAAGGAAGTACTCAAGGACGGCAAGCTTGCCAAAGAGCCTGCTAAGAAGGCCGACGCTAAGGCTCAGAAGACCGAAAGCAAAAAAGACGCTGAGTAATTTAGTAGTTAAAAAGAGAAGGCTCGCCTTCTCTTTTTGTTTTAATTGAGGATTTTACAAAAAAAGGGGGGGATTATAAATGCCTGCTGTAATATCGGGAACAGCCCCCGATTCCATCGCCTGTCAGCTCGGCTTCAAAAAGGGCGACACGCTCATAAGCATAAACGGACAGGAGATAACAGACGTTATCGACTATATGTATTACAGTGAGTGCGAAACACTTGAAATAAAGGCGCTGTGCGGCGGGCAGGCGGTGGAGTTTGACATTGAAAAGGACGCCTGTGAGCCGCTGGGGCTGAATTTTGAAACCTACCTCATAGACAGTCAGAGAAGCTGTAAAAACAAATGTATTTTTCTGCTTTATCGACCAGCTGCCCCCCGGACTTCGCCCCTCGCTCTACTTTAAGGACGATGACGCGCGCCTGTCATTTTTAATGGGAAATTATATTACCCTTACAAACCTTAACCAAAAGGATATAGACAGAATCTGCAAAATGCGCATCTCCCCGATTAACGTGTCGGTGCACACAACAGACCCGCAGCTTCGCGTTAAAATGATGAAAAATCCTAATGCGGCAAGGATAAACGAGATAATGCGCCGCTTTGCGGACGCGGGCATTACCATGAACTGTCAGATAGTCCTGTGCAAAAACGTAAACGACGGAAAGCAGCTCACCCGTACCCTCTGCGACCTTCAAAAGCTGTATCCCGCCGTAAATTCCGTATCCATAGTGCCTGTCGGTCTGTCCCGTCACCGCAAAGGGCTGTATCCGCTTGAGAGCTTTACGGAAAAGGACTGCGCCGCCGTCATCAACGACATACATAAGATAGCCGAAAGCTGTAAAAAGCAGCTGGGCATACGGCTGTTTTATCCGTCCGACGAGTTTTTCATAAAGGCAGGCATTCCCTTGCCGGATGAGCAGTACTACGACGGGTATCCGCAGATTGAAAACGGCGTGGGACTGTCAACAAGCCTTCTGACGGAGGTCGATGACGCCGTAAGCTTGCTGAGCTTTTGCGACAAGCCCGCGGAATGTGCAATCATAACGGGGTTCTGCCCGCAAAACTTATGCAGGATATCGCGACAAAAATCGCCCTTAAAAGACCGCGGCTTAACTGTAAAATATATCCGATAGTCAACCGGTTTTTCGGCGAGGAAATAACCGTTGCGGGACTTGTGACCGCAGCCGATATCATCGACCAGTTAAAAAACGAGAGTCTGCCGCAGCGCGTGCTCATCCCGTCATCCATGCTCAGAGCGCAGCAGGATATGTTTCTTGACAGCATAACAGTGGAGCAGGTCGAAAAAGCCATTGACAGAAAGCTCATAATTACCGGCTGCGACGGGCATGAGCTTGTGGAAAAAATACTTGATGAAAGGTTAAACTGCGATGTCTAAACCAATAATTGCAATAGTAGGACGTCCCAACGTGGGAAAAAGCTCGCTTTTCAATAAAATTACCGGGAAACGGCTGTCCATAGTTGAGGATACGCCGGGCGTAACAAGAGACCGCATTTATGCGGACGCCGAGTGGTCGGGCAAAAGCTTTACCATTATAGACACGGGCGGAATCGAGCCTGAGGGCAAAGACGTTCTCCTGTCGCAGATGCGTGAGCAGGCAAGCATCGCAATCGACACTGCCGATGTTATTATACTTATAACCGACGTAAAAACAGGCGTCACCTCGGCGGACCGCGATATTGCTACGCTTTTGCGGCGCGCGTCAAAGCCGGTTGTGCTGTGCGTCAACAAGGTGGATGCCGTCGGCGCGGTGCCGAGCGAATTTTACGAATTTTACAACCTCGGACTGGGTGAGCCCGTCGCCGTTTCCTCCATACACGGCACAGGCACGGGCGACCTTTTGGACGCGGCGTTTGAGCACATTGATTTCAGCGAATTCGAGAACGAAGACGAGGATATCATCAGGGTTGCGCTTATAGGCAAGCCCAATGTCGGCAAATCGTCGCTCACAAACTGTCTTTTGGGCGAAAACAGAATGATTGTATCGGATATCCCCGGCACAACGCGCGACGCGGTGGACGTGCAGATTGAAAACGAGCACGGCAGATTTTGTCTGATAGACACCGCGGGCATACGCAAAAAGAAAAAGGTGGACGAGACGATTGAGCGGTACAGCGTGCTGCGCTCGTTTGCCGCAGTAGACCGCGCGGACGTATGCGTTATAATGCTGGACGCCAACGAGGGAGTCACGGTTCAGGACACAAAAATCGCAGGCTTTGCAAACGACAAGGGCAAGGCGCTTGTAATCGCCGTCAACAAGTGGGACATAGCCCAAAAGGAGACGGGAACGATGGAAAGGCTGAAAAAGGATATCTACCGCGACCTGTCATTTATGGATTTTGCACCGATTGTGTTCATATCGGCAAAAACAGGTCAGCGCACAGACAGGCTGATGGCGCTCATTTATCAGGCGGCACAGCAGAACAAGCGCCGCGTCACAACAGGAATGCTGAATGACTTTCTGAGCGACGCGACAGCCCGCGTTCAGCCGCCCTCCGACAAGGGCAAGCGGCTGAAGATTTACTACATGACGCAGGCATCGGTATGTCCGCCGACCTTTATCTTTTTTGTAAACCGTTCGGATTTGTTCCATTTTTCATATAAGCGGTATCTTGAAAACAGACTGCGCGAGGTGTTCGGGTTTGAGGGCAGTCCTGTGCGATTTATTGTCAGAGAACGCGGAGAGGACGGGAAGGTATGATGTTTTTCTGGTTTGCGCTCGTTGCAGTCGGCGGGTATCTCATAGGAAGTCTGAACTATTCCATTATCTTTTCAAAGGTGTTTATGCACTCCGATGTGCGCTCAAGCGGCAGCGGCAATGCGGGCAGCACCAACATGATGCGCAGCTACGGCTGGCGCGCCGGCGTCATTACGCTGATAACGGATTTCTCAAAAACCTTTGTCGCAACCGTCGGCGCATGGGCGATTTTTACGCTTAACTGCCCGCAGTGGGTGCAGCCCGCCGTCGCGCTGACAGGGTTTTGCTGCTGTCTGGGGCACTGCTTTCCCGTGTTTTTTAAGTTCAAGGGAGGAAAAGGCGTTGCAGTCGGCGGAATCATGTCTATCATGGTGGACTGGCGCTGCGGAATTGCGGTTTTTGCGGCATTTTTGATTTTTGTCGCAATCTCAAAATATGTTTCGCTCGGCTCAGTTATGGGTGCCGCGGCGTTTCCCGTATCGCTTGCGTTTTTCACGGACTTTTCAAGCAAGCAGGACGTGACAACGCTTATAATTGCAGCACTTGTCGCCGCGCTTATCATATTTTTGCACCGCAAAAATATCGTGCGCATAGTAACGGGAAAGGAAAGCCGGCTGTCATTTAAGAAAAAATAAAAATACCCTCACGCTGCTGCGTAGTATTCTCAACAAAGATTTACAAAAGAAACCGTCAACGATATGTTGACGGTTTTTTCGTTATATAAAGTAGGTTCGGGCTTGTGCCCAACGGCATTTGTATCTACAAGTGCGACGCCGCTTCTTCTTTACTTTAACTTTTATACAGATAAGGCTAACAGGAGTGAAATCTGCCCTTTACTAAAAACATTTGATAATATAATAAATTTATGCTATAATTTATCAAAAGGCGGTGTTGATATGAGTTTTAACCATTTTACAGAAATAATAATTAAACTTTCTGCGACAAAGAAATTCATTGAAGCTACTGAACAAATTAAGAGTTATGTTAATGATTTAGACAGACAAACAGTTATCGAGATCGTAAAAGATATCGGAACTATACCTGAATGTATTGAAGCAAGTTCTTCTTCCGAAAAATTGTTTTCCAAAGCATCGGATTGTATTTTAGCGCGTTGTTTTTCAGAATTAGGTTTACCGTCTATTGCCGTAAATGAGCGAGGTAACAGCGCAGATATCGTTGCACGAAGTATACACGGCTATACTTTAGTCGCCGATGCAAAAACATTTAGACTGAGCCGAACAGCAAAGAACCAAAAGGATTTTAAAATCGATACTTTGAGTAATTGGCGTGGCTCAGAACACGATTTTGCATTACTTGTTGCCCCATATTTTCAATATCCTAACACCGTAAGCCAAATATACTCGTCTGCATTAGATAAACAGGTATGTTTGCTTTCGTGGGAACACATTTTGTTTTTGTTAGTAAACAATGTAGCGGAATCTGACACTTTAAGTTTAGAGGCTGTTTGGAACGCTCCGGTCAGGCTTGCAAGAGATACCAGAATTGCATATGCGGATAGAATGAATTGTCAATTTCCGTATATAAATCAAATGCTTTGCGATCGTATTTCAATCCCAGTCGAAAAATTTAATGAACAATTAAATAATTGTAAAGAAACTATTCGCAGTAGAGGTAATTATGAATTAGAATACCTCAACACAGAAAAAGAAGCAATAACAGCATTAACCAGGGACGAGGCTATATATGAATTGTTAAAAAGCAAAAAGGGTTTTTAGAAAGGATTTCAACGATTGAAAAATTTGTATCATCTTTGTAGGAGAAAAAATATGAGCACTGTAATTTGCGGAGATTCAATTAAGGAAATAAAAAAAATAGATGATAATTTCATACATTTAATTCTTTCTGATATTCCTTACGGAATTTCCTTTGATAAGTGGGATGTTCTACATAATAACACAAATTCCGCGTTGCTTTTTGGGGAAAAGTCCTGCACAAAAAGTAAAAAGCAACCTCTTTAAAACGCGTGGAAAACCTTTGAACGGGTGGTCTGAGGCAGATAAGCAAATACCATTGGAATATTATCAATGGTGTACGAAATGGGCTTCGGAATGGTTAAGGGTTCTTAAACCGGGAGCCAGTTGTTTTGTTTTTGCCGGTCGCAGATATGCCCACAGATGTATATGTGCGTTAGAAGACGCAGGCTTTATTTTTAAGGATATGCTTTCCTGGCAAAAAGACGCAGCGGCACACAGAGCGCAAAAATGTATCTGTTGTATTTGACAAAAGAGACGACACTGTCAATGCAAAAAAGTGGGCGGGTTGGAAATTAGGAAATTTAAGACCGCTTTTTGAACCGATTTTATGGTTTATGAAACCTTATGCTATTGGTGACACTTTAACTGATAATATTGTTCAGCATGAAGTCGGCGGATACAACGAAAATGCCGTAAAGAACCAACCTCTCTTAAATCAGGGAATAGAGATTTGTTCCAATATCATTAAATGCAGGACGGAAAAATCAGACAGAGGATTGCACCCTGCTCAAAAGCCTATTTCTCTTATGAAATATCTTATTGAATTAACAACCTTAAAAGGACAGACTGTGTTAGATCCGTTTTGCGGCTGCGGTTCAACCTTGCTGGCTGCAAAAGAATTAGGCAGAGAATATATTGGCATTGAAATAAACCCGGATTACTATAATATTGTTTGTAAAAGGTTAGACGGCTAAAACAGAAGTCAGGGAAACAATGTTTCCCTGACTTCTGTTTTTATATTGCAGCACAAAATATATATTTAATATTGAACCTGACAGACATCTACCCATGCCGCAAAAGACGAATACCTTTCAAGCTCGTCTATTGTCAGCTCAACGGCGCTGTTGGCACTGCCGCATGCCGGAAACACGGTATCAAACCGCTCAAGCGACCTGTCAAGATATACCTGTACGCCGTCGTTTACGGCAAACGGACAGACGCCGCCGACCGCATGCCCGACAAGGCGCTCCACCTCATCATATGCGAGCATTTTTGCCTTTGTCTGAAACTGCGCCTTGAATTTCGGGTTGCTTATTTTGGCGTCCCCCGCGCATACAACAAGAACGGCGCCGCCCTGTACGTCAAAGGATAAGGTTTTGGCAATACGGCACGGCTCACAGCCGAGCGCTTTAGCCGCCAGCTCAACCGTCGCGCTGGATACGTTAAACTCCCGTATTCTGTCCTCTATTCCGAATTTTTTAAAATATTCCCTTACCTTTTCAATAGCCATATACTACATTCTCCTTTTTATTAAAAAGAATTGAAAATCCGCGTTCCCCGCTTTACAATCCACTGCCAAAGCAGCGCGCACACAAGCAAAAGAACAGCAAGCGTCAGCGCCAGAAATGCAGTTGCCGAGACTGCCGCATGAACAAGATAAAACAGCCCGCAAAACAGCACTATAACTCCCCCCAGCTGCCAAACAGCGCAATCGAAACGCTGGCGCTCTGCTTTACCGCCACCGTCTCGTTTATCCACGTAAAATTGGGAAATTTCAGGTTTAAGATTATACCGAACAGCGCCGTAAACAGAACAAACGCAAGCGGCACCGCCAGCATTAAAGCGGCTGCAAGGAAATCCGCTTTTGCCGCAGTTACCGCTGAAACCGAAAACAGCAGAACAAACGGAAGCGTAATATACAGATGCAGCTTGATTTTCGCAGACAGCACCTGTATCGCCGAAACGGGCAGCGCCCTGGAAAGCCAAAGGGTTTTCCCCTCAAGGGAGACAGACGGGGCTGTGATATCGTTCATAGTCGAAGCAAGGCAGACCGCCGCACAGCCGAGCAGCGGCAGATACGCCTCCCACCCGGAAATTTGCACAAGCATTTCACGCAGCTGCGCTCCCTTTATAAACACGTACACGGCTCCCGCAAGCATGAAAACCGAACCGAGAGAGCAGTTCATAATATACGACGGAAGCGAGCGGTAACGCAAAAACTCCTTTTTAAGCAGTGCACCGGAAACACTCCCGACCTCAAGCTCACGTTTGACATACCTGCGCTTGGACGCGGCGCGCTTTGCGGTTACAATCCTTATAAAGCTGAGCGAAAGCACGGCGTAAACCGCACAAAACAGCACGGCGGTAAAAACCAGGAAAATGAGCATTGACACAAAATCGCCCGAAAACGCAAGCCCCAGCTGCCTTAGCGGAAATACCGCGCCGAGGTTTTTGCCTATTCGTTCAATGTTGGCAAGCAGTAAATTCAGGTAGCTGTTTATCCTTGAGTACACAATAAAGTATACCGCAAGGAACAAAACCGACAGCAGGACGGAAAACAGGCTTTTATTCTTCATTCTGCTGACAATAAGCGCCACAACCCATCCGAGCACGCACGAAAGGGCAAGCGCGACAAACGGCAGTATAAACAGCATCAGTATACCCGGCACGCTTATCCCGCCGAAGGGATAATATACGATAAGCGCCGGCACCATAACAAGCGCCTCAAAAAAGAATGTCTGTATGTAAAGCGTCAGCATACGCGACAAGAGCAGCATACGCGGCGGAATCGGCATAGACAGCAAAAGCTCGTTATCCTTTGCCTCATACAGCTGGCTCTGTGTTGCAAACACACTGAAAAATACGCCCATGACCGTTGCCGTCAGCGCCATAACGCAAAAGTACAGCCAGTCAAGCGAGAGCTGAACAAAAGGAGCGCAAAGCGTTGACGCAACCACCCAGAACATCCAGCCGAACACGCCCACTACATAGAGCATAAGCAGTGCGTAAAGCGCGGCGCTGCCCTTGGAGCGCATTTTGCCCGTCTTGCCGCTTTTGAACAGAAAAGACATTATCTCAAGAGTTTGCTTTTTAATCAGTGCTCTAAGCATTGTCGTCCTCCAGCTCCAAAAATACATCCTCCAGCGACGTGTCTCCGCGCACCTGCTCCATAGTGCCCGATTTTATAAGTCGTCCGTCCTTTATTATGGCGACCTTGTCGCACAGCTTTTCCGCAACCTCCAGCACATGCGTCGAGAAGAATATCGCGCCGCCGCGGTTGCAGATATCCCGCATAATTTCCTTTAAAATATGTGATGCTTTGGGGTCAAGCCCTACAAACGGCTCGTCCATTATAATAAGGCGCGGCTCATGCAGCAGCGCCGAAATCACCGCAAGCTTCTGCTTCATTCCGTGCGAATACGAGCCTATCGGCTGGGCAAGGTCCCCTGTCAGGGAAAACATATCGGCGTATTTGTCAATCGCCTCCTGCCGCGCGGCTTTGGACACTCCGAAAACATCGGCGACAAACTGCAGATACTGAATCCCGCTCATAAAATCATAAAGGTCGGGATTATCGGGGATATATGCCGTTTTCGCCTTGCAGGACAGCGGATTTTCCTTGACGGATACGCCGTCGACATAAATATCTCCTCCGTCAAAATCCAAAATACCGCAGCACGCCTTTATCGTCGTCGTTTTCCCCGCGCCGTTATGTCCGATAAAGCCGTAAATCTCGCCCGGCTGTATATGCAAAGACAAGCTGTCCACAGCGCGCTTGTCGCCGTATGTCTTTGTAAGATTTGTTATCCTCAGCATAGTTTTCACTCCTAAATTCATTCTTGTATTATTATAGCAGTACAAGAATACGTTTTCAAGAGCTTTTAATAATATTTTATAAAAGCGTCAGAGACGTGCCCGCAGTATACATCCTTTCCGGCACGCCGTGATTATCATTCACATTTGTAAGATAGCTCCAGCCGTATTTTTCATAAAAGCCCGTGTGGTCGGTCACAAGGTACAGGCGCCCGATGCCAAGCCCTGCCGCGTCCGCCCGTATAAAGTTCAGAATAAACCCCGCTATGCCGCGCAAACGGAAATTTTCCTCCACATAGAGCGCGCAGAGGTTGGGAGCAAGGTCGGGGCGGTCGTGAAAATCATTTTGAATAAGCCCCGCACCGGCAATTATATTGCCGTCGTTGTCAAGAATTACATACCACTGCGGCACGCCGCCGCGTGCGCTGACCGCCTCGCGCATACTCTTTTCATACGCGCTCTGCGGCACCGACCACTTATCCGAAAACCATGCGGCGGCGCGTGAAATCAGTTCCGGTCGGTCGCTGATTTTAATGATGCTTTTAAATTCAAAGTCTTCCATTGTGACTCCTTTTATAAAATGATGATTATTTTCAAAAAATTCACATATATTATGTTTACTGTAACCAAACATTGCAGTACAATAATAATAGAATGAACAGCAGATATTTTACTTACGGTAAATAATCCGACTGAATCTAAACGGAGGTAAAAACAATGAAAAGGATTTTTATAATAACAGGCGCAAACGGATTTTTAGGCAACAATATCGTAAGAAAATTAACCGAAGATGCTGAAAACGAGGTGCGGGCGCTTGTGCTCCCCGGCGACGCGCTGAAATCGCTGGACGGGCTGCACTGCCGCATTTTTCACGGAGACGTAACCAAAAAGGAGACGCTGACGGCTGTTTTTGAGGATACCGGTAACGCAGAGGTTTATGTAATTCACTGTGCCGCCATCGTGTATATAAAATCGAAATTTATCCCGCAGGTATACGACGTCAACGTAAACGGGACAAAAAACGTAATAGATAAGGTACTGGAAAAAAACGCAAAGCTCGTATATGTAAGCAGCGTTCACGCCATAACGGAAAAGCCAAACGGCGCCGTTATGACCGAAATCACAAGATTTGAGCCCGACAAGGTTGTGGGGCAGTACGCAAAGACAAAGGCGGAAATTGCAAACTATATTCTCGATACCGTACGCGGGCGCGGCTTGCGCGCATGTATCGTCCACCCGTCGGGAATGATAGGACCGTATGACTTCGGCAGCAGTCACCTCACCCAGCTGATTATAGACGTTGCCGCGGAAAGCTTAAGGCGGGCGTGAACGGAGGCTACGATTTTGTAGACGTAAGAGACGTTGCTGACGGCATAATCAGCGCGTGCTTTAACGGAAAAGACGGTGAATGCTATATCCTGTCAAACAGATATGTAAAGGTACGTGAGCTGCTTGACACAATCACCGGGGTGCGCGGCATAAAGCGTATAAAGTCTGTGCTGCCGATGTGGTTTGCCAAGCTGACGGCGCCGCTGTCGGAGCTGTACTACTCTGTCCAAAAGCAACCGCCGCTTTACACCAAATACTCGCTCTACACGCTCGGCTCAAACGCCAATTTTTCAAACGCCAAGGCAAGGGCGCAGCTGAATTTCAAAACACGAAAGCTGACGGAAACGGTCAGGGATACGACAGTTTGGCTTGACGAGCAGAACAGACTGTCCGGCGGCAAGAGAAAGCATACGAAAATCAAAAGAAAGCACCGTGCAAAAGGCTGGTAATCAAATAAGCGAATATATAAAACAGTCCGAGTATATCACTCGGACTGTTTTTCCTTCGAAAGGCGTTTAAACAGGCGCAGCAGAACTATAACGGCAGCGCACGCGAGCACAAACTCCGCGCAAAGCTGAGCGTACGCCAGACCGTAAAGCGGGAAGATAATATTCAAAATAAACAGAGCGGGGATTTCCAATAATATCTTTCTCATGAATGCAAAAATCAGGGAATGTTTGCCGAGACCGCATGCCTGGAACAGCCCGACCGCAAGAAAATCCACGCAGAGAAACGGCTGAGCAAGACAAAGCCCGCGCAGAAAGCTCTTTCCGTAAGAGACAACCTGCTCATTGTCCATAAACGAGCGTATGAGAGGCTCGGCAAAAATGAGATACAGAGCAGTCGCGCAAAGCATTATACCGAGCGATATTTTGAAGGCATAGAAAAAACCGTTTTTCATACGCTTTATATTTTTTGAGGAATAATTATACCCGACAAGGGGCATGATGCCCTGTCCCAGACCCATACTAACCTGCATCGGTATCATTGCCAGCTTCTGCGCGATGCCCATGGCGGATACCGCCTGCTCGCCGAATGCGGAGGTAAAGTTGTTGAGCACCGTCATGCCCGTAACATTCAAAAGATTCTGAATCATTGCGGGAATGCCGACAGAGCAGACCCCGCCCGCTATGTGCTTATCAAGCCTGAATTTTCTGAAATCGACGCAGACATAGGTTTTGCCGCGTTTAACAAAAAGCAAGACCGCAAAATAGAGGCAGGCAACGCAGTTGGATATAAAGGTTGCGCACCCCGCGCCCGCGGCGCCCATGTCAAGACCCCACGGCATAATAAATACAGGGTCAAGTATAATATTCAGCAGGCATCCACTCATAGTGCCTATGCTTGCATGGAGAGCAGAGCCCTCGGCGCGCACAAGATATGCAAGAACAACATTCAGTATCGACGGCGCGGCGCCCAGCGTCACCGTCCAGAACATATACTGTGACGTCGGCTGTGAGGTAACGCTGTCCGCACCGAGAATTTTCAAAAAGAGGGGACTGCAATACGGTAACAAGCAGCGAGAAAATCACGCCGCAGAAAGCCGAGCAGTAAAATCCGAAAGCACTGCTGCGGTAAACCGTTTCATACTCCTTAACTCCCAGCGCGCGGCTCATCATGCTTGACGTACCGACACCGAACAAGTTATTAATCGCGTTGAAAGCAAGCAGAACCGGAGCTGCAAGCGTAACCGCGGCGTTTTGAACGGGGTCATTGAGCATTCCGACAAAAAACGTGTCCGCAAGGTTATACAGCACCATTACAAGAGAACTGAGCACCGTCGGTATACAAAGCTTCAGAACCGCTTTGGGAATCGGCGCCGTTTCAAACAATTCGACTCTACTGTCGCCTGACATATCTAATCCTCCGTATACTCTCTTGAATTTTGCATCAGAGCATTTAGATATTATATCAAATATTTTTTTAATTTGCAATAATAATACATGATTTTTACAACAGCACGCAAAAATCGGGCAGCAATAAAAAAAATAACGCCGAGCCCGAAAAAACAAATCAGGGTCGGCGTCACGCTGGAGCAGATGACGGGAATCGAACCCGCGTATTCAGCTTGGGAAGCTGACATTCTGCCATTGAATTACATCTGCATACACAAGTATGATATCACAGTTTACGTGCCGTGTCAATTAATTTTGACAGCGGGTTGAAATTTTATTGCCGTATACTATTGCATTTTTTCACGGATAAGGATAGAATAATAAAATAAGATTTACGGAGGATTTATATGAGAATAGTTGTAAAGGTCGGCACCTCAACGCTTGCGTACTCCACGGGCAACCTCAACATACGCCATATGGAAGGTCTGTGCAAGGTATTGAGCGATATTAAAAACGCAGGGTATGAGGTTATCCTTGTGTCGTCGGGCGCAGTCGGCATGGGTATGGGCAAGCTGGCGCTCAGGGAAAGACCGAGTGAGCTGTCGCTAAAGCAGGCGGCGGCGGCGGTCGGGCAGTGCGAGCTTATGTATACATACGACAAGCTCTTTTCAGAGCACAATCACACAGTCGCACAAATACTGCTTACCGCACAGGATATAAACGACAGTGAAAGGCGGCAGAATTTCATCAGTACAATGCTAAGGCTTTTGGAGCTCGGCGCGCTGCCGATAATCAACGAAAACGACACTGTGGCAACAAGCGAGCTTGTAATAGGCGACAACGATACACTGGCGGCGGTCGTAGCTCAAAGCATCGGCGCCGAACTTTTGATACTGCTGTCGGACATAGACGGTCTGTTCACCGCCGACCCGCACAAAAAGCACAACGCGACGCTTATTTCAAGAGTGGAAAAAATAACTCCCGAAATTGAGGCTCTGGCAGGAGGCGTGGGCTCTGCAGTGGGCACCGGCGGCATGGTCACAAAGCTGAAAGCCGCCCGCATCTGCGTTCAAAACGGCTGCGACATGATAATCGCCAACGGCAAAGACCCGTCCGTACTGTATGACATAATTGACGGAAAGAACGTCGGAACACGCTTTATAGGAGACAAAACCAAATGACAACACAAGAGATAATGGAACGCACCAAGCTTGCCTCGCGCGGGCTGTGTACCGCAGCGACAGAACAAAAAAACCTTGCGCTGAGAGAAATGGCAGACGCCGTAACAGCGGCGTCAGATAAAATCCTTGCGGCAAACAGCGCCGATATGGAGGCGGCGCGGGGTAAAATAACAGAGGTAATGCTGGACAGGCTGCTGCTCACCCCCGACAGAATAGAGGCAATGGCAAACGGAATACTCAAGGTTACCGAGCTGCCCGACCCGACAGGGCAGGTGCTGGAAACAATCACGCACCCCGACGGACTTACAATAAACAAAATATCGGTGCCGATGGGCGTTATCGCGATAATCTACGAGAGCCGCCCCAACGTCACCTCCGACGCGGCGGCGCTTGCGATAAAAAGCGGCAGCGCCTGCATACTGCGCTGCGGCAAGGAGGCGCATGCAAGCGCCAAGGCGATAACGCTTGCGCTTCAGGACGGACTTGAGCGCGCCGGACTTTCACGCGACCTTGTCATGCTGATTGACGACACATCGCGCGACAGCGCAAGAGAGCTTATGTGCGGCAAGGGATATATAGACCTGCTCATACCGCGGGGCGGTTCGGGACTTATCCGCGCGTGCGTGGAAAACGCCACTGTTCCGTGTATCGAAACGGGCACGGGCATCTGTCATATATACGTCGATAAGGACGCCGACACGGACAAGGCACTCAAAATAGTAACAAACGCCAAGGTCAGCCGTCCGTCCGTATGCAATGCGGCAGAGGTGTGCATAGTGCATAAGGACATAGCGCAAAAATTTCTCCCTATGCTTGAAAAGGCGCTTACAGACGACAGAAAAAACTCAGGTCTGCCGCCTGTCGAGCTGCGCGCCGACAAAGAGGCGCAAGCCTTTTTAAAGCATGCAAAGGCAGCGGAGGAAAAGGATTTCAACACAGAATTTCTCGATTACATTCTGGCGGTAAAAACCGTTTCCTCGCTTGAAGATGCGGTATGCCACATTCTTTCACACTCGACAGGTCACAGCGACGCCATCGTCACGCAAAACAAGAGCGCTGCCGATTTCTTCACAGCTAATACGGACAGCGCCGCGGTATACGTAAACGCCTCCACCCGCTTTACCGACGGCGGCGAATTCGGGCTGGGCTGCGAAATGGGAATTTCGACGCAAAAGCTGCACGCCAGAGGCCCCATGGGACTGCGCGAGCTCACAACCTATAAATACGTAATAGTCGGCGACGGAAATATAAGATAGAATTAATAAGGAGTAAAACGCATGAAATACAAGGCAGGATTTATCGGCGCCGGAAACATGGGCGGCACGCTTCTGAGGGCAGTTGCCCAAGCGGCGGGCGGCAGCAATACCGCGGTGTACGATATAAACGCAAATCAGGCAAAGTCCGCGGCAGATAATGCCGGCGCCGCCGTTTTGCCGATGAAAGAGCTGATTTTACAGAGCGAATATATATTTTTGGGAGTAAAACCGAATGTCACAGCGTCTGTATGCGCAGATATACGGGAGATTATTACGGACAGCAGCACCGTGGTTTCCATGGCTGCGGGAGTTGACCTTAATTTTCTCTGCCGTGAGCTCAAAACAGACAGAGTTATCAGAATTATGCCCAATACGCCCGCAGATGTCGGTGAAGGCACCATACTCTACTGCACTGCAAGCGGCGTGAAAGACGAAAGCGGGTTTTTGTCGCTGATGGAAAAATGCGGCTTGGTAGACAAAATCGACGAGTCGCTGATTGACGCCGCCGCGGCGCTGTCAGGCTGCGGTCCCGCATTTGTATACATGTTTATAGAGGCGCTGGCAGACGGCGCCGTGCGCTGCGGTCTGCCGCGGGCAAAGGCGGAGCTGTATGCAAAGCAAACGGTGCTCGGCGCGGCAAAGCTGGCGCTTAACAGTCCCAAGCACCCCGGAAAGCTCAAGGACGAGGTGTGCTCGCCCGGCGGCACTACCATAGAGGGCGTTCTTGCGCTTGAAAAGAGCGCTTTCCGCAGTGCAGCGGCAAGCGCTGTCACCGCTGCATATGATAAAACCGCAAAACTGAAAAAATAAATTTCGGAAATAGTAAAAACAGTGCGAAATTCAAGGCAGTGCCTTAGCGGAGTTTTGAGAGAAGGTATTTTTACAGCCTTCTTTCTTTTTATTGAAAATATGCAGGAGATTATGATATAGTTAATTCGTATAAATACGATTTCAGAGAGGATAATTATGAATGTTTTATCTATAGGAAACAGCTTTTCACAGGATTCTCAAAGATATCTGCACCAAATTGCGCATGCGGACGGAGTTACTTTAAATACCTATAATCTATATATAGGGGGATGCCCGCTTTCGCTTCACTACAGAAATATGATTAGCGAAGAAAATGCATATTATCTTGAAATGAATGGAGTGGGTACGGGGTTTAAGGTTTCTTTAAAAGATGCGCTTTTAAATCGTGATTGGGATTTTGTTACCGTTCAACAGGTTAGCCATAAATCAACCTGCTATGAAACATTTCAGCCATATCTTAATAAAATTGCCGAATTTGTGAGAGCTTGTGTACCTAAAGCAAAAATCGTGATACATCAAACATGGGCATATGAACAGGATTCTCGGCGTCTGAATGCTGAGCTGGGATATGACACGCATACGAAAATGTTTAACGACATTGAAAATGCCTATAAAAACGCCGCAAAAGACATCAAGGCTGATTTTATAATTCCCTCGGGGCAGCTTTTTCAAAGGCTTATTGCTTCAGGCGTTGAAAAAATACACAGGGATACATTTCATGCAAGCTACGGACTTGGCAGATATGCACTCGGATTGTTGTGGTATGCAAAACTGACAGGAAACAAAGCGGGCAGTAATACCTTTTCGGATTTTGATGAAGAAATTTCTTGCGTAAATATTGAAATAGCCAAAAAATGTGTTGAGGAAATCTGCAATACATAAATTTAAATATGCTTGTTAAAGGAAAAAGAACAAAAAATATAAGGTCTCTCCCGTTGGATTTATCTGTTTGATATCATGGAGAGAAGAACCGGCATCACATTTGTGCGTATAAATACAGTCGGGCAGCAGCCCATAGTAAAGGAGCCGTCAACGAATAGCTGACGGTTCTTTGCTTGCTTTAAAATAAAGCTGTGTTAAGAACATCACTTATTTCTCTGCGCCGTTTTGATTTTCGTTGTTTTTGCAACAGAAATTATTCTGAACATATTGTACAATATCATTATAAAAACAAAAACGGAGGTACAATATGATAAGAAAAATCATTGAAATAGACAGAGAAAAATGCGACGGCTGCGGACTTTGCGCCAAGGCGTGTCACGAGGGAGCAATCGGAATTATCGACGGCAAGGCGGAGCTTTTGCGGGATGATTACTGCGACGGGCTGGGGGACTGTCTGCCGGCTTGCCCGCGCGGCGCCATACACTTTGTTGAAAGAGACGCCGCGGCGTACAACGAAAAAGCCGTTGCCGAAAACAAAAAAACGGCAGATGAAAAAACGGGGTCGGCGCCCCTGCCCTGCGGCTGCCCGGGAACGCACTCCAAAACAATTATACGAAAGGACGACAGCGACTTATCGGAAATTTCATCTGCCGTAGCGCGCCCCTGCTCACAGCTGTCACAGTGGCCCGTGCAGATAAAGCTTGTTCCGACAAATGCGCCGTATTTTGACGGGGCAAAGCTGCTTGTTGCCGCAGACTGCACGGCGTTTGCCTACGGTGATTTTCACGACAGGTTTGTAAAGGGGCATGTAACCCTTATCGGGTGCCCCAAGCTGGATTTTACCGATTACTCGGAAAAGCTGACGGAAATTATTAGGCAAAACAACATTAAAAGCGTAGCGGTTGTGCGCATGGAAGTACCCTGCTGCAAAGGCATCGAAAACGCCGTCAAAGCTGCGCTGGCGGCAAGCGGCAAAATGATTCCGTGGCAGGTATACACCGTCTCAGTCGACGGCAGAATAACAGACTAAAAATCCGAAAACAGCCGCAGGAGCATAAATCAATATGCGTCCTGCGGCTGTATTTTTACTTGATTTTCAGAGTACGCAGATACGCTTTTTGCTCAGGCGTTATGCGATAGCTCTCAACGGCTTTTTGAATAGCCTTATTATGCGTGAAAGCGTCAAGCCGCCTCTGCTTCAGATAGGGCAGCACGGCGTCATACTGCTTTGCAAGCGCCGTTGCAAAATACCATGCCGCCATCATTTGGATATAATATTCATCGGAATGAACAGAGCACACAAGCTCTGAATATTCCGGCTTAAACTGCTCGTCCAGATAAAAAGACATAAGCATTCCGATGCCGAAGCGGACTGTATATACCCTGTCGGAGACCAGCCACCCTTTAATACTGTCAAGCAGCTTTTCCGTATGCTTTTTTAAGATTTTCGGGCGCAGCATATCGCAGGTCGCCCAGTTATCTATATATGGCAAAAACCGCTCAAGCTGTGTCATGAGCTCATCATAATCCTTTATCATTGCCAAAAAGCAGGCATGGAGGTTGTCCTCCTCATAGTACCTGTGAGGAAGACACGACATAAACGCCGACGCAGCGTCGGTGCCAACGTACTCACGGGCAAGCGCGCGAATACACGGGGTGCGCACGCCGATAATTTTGCCCTTGTCCACCGTCGGCATAAGCCGTGACTGAAAGTCACGGTACTGCGCGTCGGCAAGCGCGAAAAGCCTATTTTGTATTTCTGTTTGTGGTTTATCCATATTTTCAATCCTGTTTTGAAAAAGTACAGCCGCAGTAATGCTGGCGGTAAAGCTCATACTGCCGTGACAGCTCGATTGAGCGCTGATAGCCGCCGCGCTTTTTAAAATCACACGGCAGCCATTCAATTTTGTGCCTGCGTGCGGCGGCAAGCCCCGCGTCGTTTACAGCGCCTGCGTTTTTATGCGGACTTACGGTGAGGGTCGCCGTGAAAAACTCAAACCCCGCCGCCTTTGCAAGACGCGCCGTATTGTCAAGGCGAAGCTCAAAGCATTTTCGGCAGCGCGCCCCGCCCTCCGGCTCCTGCTCCAGACCGCGTGCGGAGTCAAAAAAGCTCTGCGTATCATAAACGCACTCGACAAGCGGTATATTTAAAAGTCCGCACAGCCGGCGCTGCTCCGACAGCCTATGTTCATACTCGCTTTGAGGATGAATGTTCGGATTGTAAAAAAACACCGTCACATCAAAGTATTCGCTTAAAAATTCAAGCACGTAGCTGCTGCACGGCGCACAGCAGCTGTGCAGCGCAAGCTTTCGCCGGGCGTCCATTCGGGATATGTAATTTATAAGATCGTTATGATAATTTGTCATATTGTCAATTATATATCATTACGTATTGACTTTCAAGATTCTTTGCAATAAAATTTAGCCGTGGCAAGGGTCACGCAACATTAATAACAAAGGACGGTACTAAAGTATGGAATTCAGCCTGCCCAAAGCGGGAAAGCAGCCGGTGCCGCTTTCCCATTTTTCCCACACGCCTTCAGGCGTTTATTTTCCGTGCATGTGAATTTGTGTCGTTTGAAAAAATGGCGCAGATACTTAAAACCGATGTAGAAAACGTAAAAAAAACTGCGGCGCAGATGGGGCTTGAACAGGCGGCGCAAAGCCGCGTCTGGCTTGAAAAGGGGTACATAACGATTATTCGCAGTATGTGGCACATTTTACCTTACGAACAGCTTTTGGAGCTGCTGGAGACTGATGCCAACTCGCTGGCGGTTTTACTGCGCGAGGAGGACTTTCTCGATATAAAGCTAAGTGACAAGCCGGTCTGCGAGCCGCTCAGATGGCGCGAGCTCACAAAGGACGAGCTGAAAGCGACCGAATACATTGCCAAAACCATGCGCTCGCTTAACACAGGCGGTCGGCAGGCATTTGACTTTGAATATATACAGCCGGAGATTGAGTTTTCGGGTGACACGGTGTTTGATACACGCATGATTTACCTATTTTCGGGACTGTATCAAAAGGCGTTCGATGTGGACAGCGAGGAATACTGCTCGGACAGCATGCTTGAAAGCTACAAAAGGCTTGGCATAAATGCCGTTTGGACTCAGGGAGTCTTGTTTCAGCTCAGCGAATTCCCGTTTGACAAAAATCTATCCGCGGGCTTTGAGCAGCGCCTTGAAAGGCTGAGGAAATTTACCGAGCGTCTGGACAAATACGGAATAAAGCTGTTTTTGTATCTAAACGAGCCGCGTACCATGCCGGAAGAATTTTTTGAAAGGTATCCGCACCTGCGCGGGCATTCAGGATCAGATCCGAATAAAATCTGCATGTGCACATCCACCAAAGAGGTACAGGACTATCTGACAGACGCAGTGGAGAGCATCTGCCGCGCCGCGCCGCTTATAGGCGGATTCTTTACTATTACCCGTTCCGAAAACCGCACAAACTGTTATTCTCATTCAACGCCAGACACTTGCAGCTGCCCGCGCTGTAAAAAGCGCAGCGTCGGCGAGGTTATCGGCGAGGTTGTCGCATGCTACCGCCGCGGCGCTGACCGGGTAGACCCGAAAATCAAGGTCATCGCCTGGAGCTGGGCATGGGTTGAATTTAATCATGAAATCATTAGACATCTGCCGAAAGGAGTTATATTTCAAAGCCAGAGCGAGCTGGAAATTCCGTTTGAATTCGGAGGATACAAGGGCACTGTGCGCGACTATTCCATGGGTATAGTAGGTCCCGGAGAGCGCGCAAAGTCGGAGTGGAAAACGGCGCGCGAATGCGGACTTGAGACGTCTGCCAAGGTACAGGTAAACACGACGTGGGAGGGCTCAACCGTTCCGGCACTGCCTGTGTTCCCGCTTGTTGAAGAACATATAAGGCGTCTGAAGGACGAGGGCGTGCGGCACCTGATGCTCAGCTGGACGCTGGGCGGGTATCCGTCCGAAAACCTCATGCACGCGGCAAAGTATTTTTACAGTCAGGTGAAAATTCCGACGGTCAGTGACAGAATAAGCAGAGCATGCGGTATTTTTGCCAAGGCGTTTCAGGAGTTTCCGTTTGATATCTCAGTGCTTTACAGAGGGCCGCAGAACGGAGGACCGTCAAACCTGCTGTTTGAAAAGCCGACAGGATATGCCGCAACAATGACCTGCTACGCATACGACGATGTTGAGAGATGGCGGTCTTTCTATCCGCTTGACGTATTTGAAAAACAGCTGAACCGACTGTGCACGCTGTGGGAGCAGGGGCTTTGCGAGCTTGAAGACGAGCCGGAAAACGAAACGGTGATTATGGCACGTGCAGGGTACTGCATCTACAAATCAAGTCTTGAACAGGTGCATTTTTACACGGCAAGGGATGCGGGCGACCGCAGCGCCATGCTGAAGGCGGCAGAGCTTGAGCTTGAATGTGCAAGTGAAATGCTGAGGCTTATGAACAAAAATGCCGCGCTCGGTTTTGAAGCTGCAAATCACTACTATTTTTCAAAGGGCATGATTTGTGAAAAAATACTGAATTGTAACTATCTTATCGACAAGCTGAAATAAAACCGCATGGCGAAAGACATATGTCTTTCGCCATGATTTTTAATGCAGTGATTTTCACAGCCGATGATATGTATTTTACGGTAAATCAAGATCAGCCTTTAAAAAACCAAAGCTATTTATTGCTTCTGCTGTTCTGTCACCGAGACTGTTATTTTGTGTTCTTACATTTGTATTATCAAGCCTGTCTGAAATCATTTGTTTATTTGTAATTCAGCCGTTTCTGCTTTTGACTTTTCAAAAACCAAGAATGATATGCTTTTCATATCACCGGCTGTTGTATTAATTGTCAGAACGGTCTCAAAAGCAGTGATTACCATATTCGCGCCGAGAAGCACCAATAATGGTGAGAATTGACCCCTTTATAAACGAGCGCTATGATACAGCTGCTTACGGTTAAACACAAGAATAAAGACACCCTTTTGGGTGTCTTTATTCTTTGGCTCCCCCTGTTGGACTCGAACCAACGACCCTGCGGTTAACAGCCGCATGCTCTACCAACTGAGCTAAGGAGGAATATTAAATGGTGACCCCTAGGAGAATCGAACTCCTGTTTTCAGCGTGAGAGGCTGACGTCTTAGCCGCTTGACCAAGGGGCCGTTTGGTGCACCATCAGGGACTCGAACCCGGGACCACTGATTAAGAGTCAGTTGCTCTACCAGCTGAGCTAATGGTGCAAAAAGAGTCGGCATAACATATCTTCCCGGGTCGTGACCAACCAAGTATTGTCTGCACAACAACGAAGCTTAACTGCCGTGTTCGGAAAGGGAACGGGTGGAACCTTCGCGTAATCTACACCGACTGAAAAAAGAGTAAAGGTATAAGTAGTAGTAGTAATACCATACACTCAAAACCGAACAGAAGAAAAAAAAACCGTGTAGTGCAAAGCAGTGTGTCTCGTACACATTCTCTTTAGGTCAAGCCCTCGATCTATTAGTATCAGTCAGCTGAACATGTTGCCATGCTTACACCTCTGACCTATCAACCTCGTAGTCTTCAAGGGATCTTACTTGCTTGTGCAATGGGAAGTCTTATCTTGAGGTTGGCTTCACGCTTAGATGCTTTCAGCGTTTATCCAATCCATACTTGGCTACCCAGCTGTGCCACTGGCGTGACAACTGGTGCACCAGAGGTATGTCCATCCCGGTCCTCTCGTACTAAGGACAGCTCCTCTCAAACTTCCTGCGCCCACGACAGATAGGGACCGAACTGTCTCGCGACGTTCTGAACCCAGCTCGCGTACCGCTTTTTAATTGGCGAACAGCCAAACCCCTTGGGACCGAATACAGCCCCAGGATGCGATGAGCCGACATCGAGGTGCCAAACCTCCCCCGTCGATGTGGACTCTTGGGGGGAGATCAGCCTGTTATCCCCAGGGTAGCTTTTTATCCGTTGAGCGACGGCATTTCCACTCACATACCGCCGGATCACTAACTCCAATTTCGTTACTGCTCGGTATGTCTACCTCGCAGTTAGGCTGGCTTTTGCGTTTGCGCTCTTTGCATGATTTCCGTCCATGCTGAGCCAACCTTTGAGCGCCTCCGTTACTCTTTTGGAGGCGACCGCCCCAGTCAAACTGCCCGTCTGACACTGTCCCCGTCCGGTTGACGGACGCAGGTTAGAATTCCAATATTTTAAGAGTGGTATCCCAACAGTGACTCCATATACGCTGGCGCGTATACTTCTCAGTCTCCCACCTATCCTGTACATAAAATATCAAAATCAATATCAAACTGCAGTGAAGCTCCATGGGGTCTTTCCGTCTGCAGTCGCGGGTAACCGGCATCTTTACCGGTACTACAATTTCGCCGGGCGGGTTGTTGAGACAGTGCCCAGATCATTACGCCATTCGTGCGGGTCAGAACTTACCTGACAAGGAATTTCGCTACCTTAGGACCGTTATAGTTACGGCCGCCGTTTACCGGGGCTTCAAGTCAATGCTTCGCTTTGCAGCTAACATCTCATCTTAACCTTCCGGCACCGGGCAGGCGTCAGCCCCTATACATCATCTTTCGATTTAGCAGAGACCTGTGTTTTGCTAAACAGTTGCCTGGTACTATTCTCTGCGGTATACCACATCTCTGTGGCACTCCTTCTCCCAAGTTACGGAGTCAACTTGCCGAGTTCCTTAACAACCCTTCTCCCGATGGTCTTAGGATTCTCCCTCATCTACCTGTGTCGGTTTGCGGTACGGACATCTAACCAATTCATAAGCCTTTTTCTCGCCTCTGTTCATCAGGGACTTCCAGCCATAATAGCCACCCTTTCGCCCGGGTCTACCAACGCCCGGGTTCCCCTATTACAAAGTGTCAGCTTACTTAACAGTTTCGACGGTAACGGAATATCAACCGTTTGTGCATCGACTACGCCTTTCGGCCTCGCCTTAGCTTCCGACTTACCTGGGCGGACGAACCTTCCCCAGAAACCTTAGATTTTCGACCATTATGATTCTCACATAATTCTCGCTACTCATTCCGGCATTCTCTCTTTTGTTTTTCTCCACCAGTGCTCCCGCTCTGACTTCTCCAAAAATTCCGATCCCCTACCCCTGTACGTATTCCGTACAAGCCTAAGCTTCGGTTATATGCTTAGCCCCGTTGAATTTTCGGCGCATTGTCACTCGACCAGTGAGCTATTACGCACTCTTTTAATGAATGGCTGCTTCTAAGCCAACATCCTGGTTGTTTTTGCAACTATACATCCTTTTCCACTTAGCATATATTTGGGACCTTAGCTGTAGGTCTGGGCTGTTTCCCTTTCGACTATGAAACTTATCTCACACAGTCTGACTCCTGAGTTTAATTATCCGGCATTCTTAGTTTGAGAAGTGTCGGTAATCTTATCGACCCCTTGACTAATCAGTGCTTTACCTCCGGTAATCATTTTCCTCAAGGCTAGCCCTAAAGCTATTTCGGGGAGAACCAGCTATCTCCGAGTTCGATTGGAATTTCTCCGCTATCCACAAGTCATCCACCACCTTTTCAACGGGGGTTGGTTCGGCCCTCCATAAGGTTTTACCCTTACTTCAGCCTGCTCATGGATAGGTCACCCGGTTTCGGGTCTTTTTGCATGCTTCTCGCGCTGTTAACACTCGGTCTCCCTTTGGCTCCTGTCCAGAGGACATTAACCTCGCTGCATACAAAAACTCGCCGGACCGTTCTACAAAAAAGTACCACATCGCACTCAAGTCGTGCTTTGTGTGCTTGTAAACACAGGGTTTCAGGTTCTTTTCACTCCCCTCCCGGGGTTCTTTTTTTTCACCTTTCCCTCACGGTACTGCTCCTCTATCGGTCACTGGGTAGTATTTTGGCTTGGAGGGTGGTTTTTGCTTCCACGGGATTCCTCGTGTCCCGCAGTACTCCGGATTCAGCCGTTGTCTTCGGTTTTCGCCTACGTGATTCTCACACTCTTCGATTTGTCTTCCCATACAATTCGGCTAACCTATTTTTCGCTTTCCGCTGTCCTCTACCCCGATGATATTTCTACCTTCGGTTTGGCCTGATCCGATTTCGCTCGCCACTACTCTCGGAATCTCTTTTGATTACTCTTCCTCGCCCTACTTAGATGTTTCAGTTCAGGCGGTTCCCCCTCTGCACGCTATTTATTCACCTGCAGATTAATAATGTTGCCATTACTAAGGTTTCCCCATTCGGATATCCGCGGATCTCAGCTTTTTGCAGCTCCCGCGGCTTTTCGCAGCTTGTCACGTCGCTTCTTCGGCTCCCAGTGCCCAGGCATCCTCCCTGTGCTCTTCTTAGCTTGACCTTATGTGTTCGAGTCTTTTGGTTTTTCGCTCTTTGAAATTGTTTGACTGTATCTCGCTCTTTCGCTTAATACACTCTTTCCCTTTTTCTCTTTGCTTTTTCGCTTGCTCTCGCAGTTTTCTTCTATTCGGTTTTCAATGCGTTTTCTGCTAATATAAGCAGATTAGATTGTTAAATTAATTCAACAATCTAATCTACTTACAGTAGATAAAAATTGGTGGGCTCAAGTGGACTCGAACCACCGACCTCACGCTTATCAGGCGTGCGCTTTTTGGTGGAGATGAGGGAGAATCGAACTCCTGACCCCCTGCTTGCAAAGCAGGTGCTCTCCCAGCTGAGCTACACGGTTACGAAAGTTCTGAAAAGAGCATTAAACAGCATTCAAATAAGTGTCTCCGTTAATACCGACCATAGGTACAGGATATGTTCATCCATATCCTTCTCCCGAAAGGAGGTGATCCAGCCGCACCTTCCGATACGGCTACCTTTTGTTACGACTTCACCCCAATTATCAATCCCACCTTCGGCTGCGCACTCCTTGCGGTTATGCTACAGACTTCGGGTATTACCGACTCTCATGGTGTGACGGGCGGTGTGTAAAACCAGGAACGTATTCACCGCGGCATGCTGATCCGCGATTACTGCGCAATTCCGACTTCATGCAGGCGGGTTGCAGCCTGCAAATCTGAACTGAGACGATTTTTTGGGTTTTGCTCCGCATCGCTGCCTTGCTTCCCTTCATCTTCGCCAGGTGATCAGCCATGCCTGCTTCCGATACCGGCTACCTTGTTACGACTTAACCCCAATCATCAACCCACCTTCTGACGGCGTCCTCGCGGTTAGACTACCGACTTCGGGTGTTGCCAACTTTATGCGTTTTGACGGGCGGTGTGTACAAGGCCCGGGAACGTATTCACCGTAGTATGCTGACCTACGATTACTAGCAATTCCGACTTTCATGTAGGCGGGTTGCGACCTACAATCGAACTGAGACGATTTTTTGGAGTGGCTGCCTCGCGGTTTTCGCCTCTTTGTTAAACGCCATTGTATTACGTGTGTGGCCAGTCAAAAAGGGGCATGATGATTTGACGTCATCCCCACGCTTCCTCCGTTTGTCAACGGCGAGTCTCGTGGAGTCTCTTGCGTAGCAACTGACCATAAGGGTTGCGCTCGTTGCGGGACTTAACAACATCTCGACACGAGCTGACGACAACCATGCACCACCTGTCTCCTATTGTCTCCGAAGAGAAATACTGTTTCCAGCATCGGTCAAGGGATGTCAAGACTTGGTAAGGTTCTTCGCGTTGCGTCGAATTAAACCACATACTCCACTGCTTGTGCGGGCCCCGTCAATTCCTTTGAGTTTCAACCTTGCGGTCGTACTCCCCAGGTGGATTACTTATTGTGTTAACTGCGGCACTGAAGGGGTCAATCCTCCAACACCTAGTAATCATCGTTTACAGTGTGGACTACCAGGGTATCTAATCCTGTTTGCTACCCACACTTTCGAGCCTCAGCGTCAGTTGGTGCCCAGTAGGCCGCCTTCGCCACTGGTGTTCCTCCCGATATCTACGCATTCCACCGCTACACCGGGAATTCCGCCTACCTCTGCACTACTCAAGAAAACAGTTTTGAAAGCAGTTCATGGGTTGAGCCCATGGATTTCACTTCCAACTTGTCTTCCCGCCTGCGCTCCCTTTACACCCAGTAATTCCGGACAACGCTTGTGACCTACGTTTTACCGCGGCTGCTGGCACGTAGTTAGCCGTCACTTCCTTGTTGGGTACCGTCATTATCTTCCTCAACAACAGGAGTTTACAATCCGAAGACCTTCTTCCCTCACGCGGCGTCGCTGGATCAGGGTTGCCCCCATTGTCCAATATTCCCCCACTGCTGCCTCCCATAGGAGTCTGGGCCGTGTCTCAGTCCCAATGTGGCCGTTCAACCTCTCAGTCCGGCTACCGATCGTCGCCTTGGTGGGCCGTTACCTCACCAACTAGCTAATCGGACGCGAGGCCATCTCAAAGCGGATTGCTCCTTTTCCCTCTAGCCGATGCCGGCTTGTGGGCTTATGCGGTATTAGCAGTCGTTTCCAACTGTTGTCCCCCTCTTTGAGGCAGGTTCCTCACGCGTTACTCACCCGTTCGCCACTCGCTCGAGAAAGCAAGCTCTCTCTCGCTCGTTCGACTTGCATGTGTTAGGCGCGCCGCCAGCGTTCGTCCTGAGCCAGGATCAAACTCTTTATAAATGATATTTATCACTTAAAAAGTGTTAAATCTTCTTCGCTCAGCACGCAATCGCTTGCGTCCTGTGTGAATTACTTTTGGAATTGTTTTTTTTAGTGTTTTTCCAAACACTTAAAAGGTTCACTTACAAGTTTTTCGATATTGTTCAATTTTTCAAGGTCCTGTACGCCTCAGCCTTGCTGCTTACGAGCTGTTTATTTTACCACCGAAGTGGTTTTTGTCAAGCCTTATTTTTTAGAAGCCTTTGAAGTTTATGAACTTGGACATCCAAGAAGTTTCTCAGTGTCAACCGTGAGCTTGTCGGGGTGAGACCCCTCCATCTTGCTTTCGCAAGACCGCTCCGTTGCTTGAACGCCCCACTGGGGCGATTCATTGCTTTCGCAACCGCAAAACTTTTCAGCGTCTATTGGTTCTTTTCAAGGGCTTCCTGCTGGGGCTCTGGAAGTCATTCTTTTTGCCTCAGCGCTTGGCGCTCAAGTATAATAC
>VOFK01000450.1_pt1 | contig 39437 bp, 58 predicted proteins | sample 5384121 | NCBI WGS metagenome assembly VOFK01 (sample SAMN12384730, study PRJNA508395) | human gut metagenome | isolation source: healthy gut J | host: Homo sapiens | reverse complement strand
TGTCAGCTTGTGGTTCAATGTGTTGAGCGAGTCAATCTGCACTATGTAGTTTCCATGATGCTGCGAAGGGTTCCGAGTTCTTCCTCGTACTGACGCATCTTATGGCGGTTCGGCCTTGTCTTGATCCTCTATCAACTGCTAACCTCTTCCTGGAGGAGTCCAGCAGGCTGTTGATCGATGCATAGTCAGATGAAAGGCTGTCGTAGTCTCCCTTGAGGGCGATCATCTGCTGGGTAAGGTCGTCCTTCAGCGTTAAGGTCCTTTACAAGGCTGGACTTCGAGGACCAAATGTAGGCAAGTCCCGCGGCAAAGCAGCACCGCCACAGCCACAAGAATCCACATAACCTTCTTGAGGCTTTCATTCTTTTCTTTCCTGCTCTTCGCGCTCACGACGCTCGCGGATGGGATCAATTTCTGCCATAGTCTTTCGATTTAATGATTAATGACAATAAAAAATAACAAAACTATTTCATATCTTTGCTTCGTTAGCAAAAATCGGACTATTATGAAATATTTTATCAGAGCTGTCAAATACTTTTTCTACTTCACCATCCCTGCTTTCATCGATTTTCCGGTTGATAAGACAGTGATATATCCAGTATCGGCGGAATACATACGAACTCGGTAAAATACAGGCCTCTATTGATTCAGTCCGTAATGACAAGGATGTAGTCATAACTTCCGTATGGCTCAAAGGTTACGCTTCTCCCGAAAGTCCATATTCTCATAATCGGGATCTGGCGATAGGTCGTACAGGCTGCATTAAAAAGAATCATATCAAACAACTATATCATTTAATGACAGTGTGATTGTTACAGAGTATGAACCGGAAGATTGGAAAGGATTGCGTCAATATGTCGAAAAATCCAATCTTGTGCATCGTTCGGAGATACTGGGTATGATTGACAGTCGTTTAGACCCTGACGCGAAAGAAGCAAAAATTAAACGGACTTATCCTGAAGAATATCGTTTTCTATTGCAGAATTGTTATCCTGCATTGCGTCACACAGATTATCGTATTGACTATACTATTCGTAGTTTTAGTGACGTAGAAGAGATAAAAACGTATCATGCAGAGACACAGCCTCAAAAACTCAGTCTCAATGAGTTTTATCTTGTGGCTCAGACTTACGAGCCGGGGAGCGTTGAGTTCAATGATGTGTTTGAAACAGCTGTAAGGATGTATCCTAACGATGAGATAGCCAATCTGAATGCGGCAAACTCAGCAATGCAGCGTAAAGACGTTGAAAATGCAAAGCGTTATCTCCAGAAAGGGGGAGATTCACCCGAGGCACTATATGCTCGTGGAGTTTATGCTTTTCTTGTTGAAGATTACACCGTTGCACGCAAGCAGTTGAATGAGGCGAAGAACAAAGGAGTGCAACAAGCTGAAATCATTTTGCTTGAGATAGATAAAATAGATAAATAATTTATTAATCCATTAATATATACTTATATGAAGTTATCAAATTTATTTTGGAACTTGTTAGGAATAATGGTTCTTAGTGCTTGTTCCAACAGTGACATGACTGAGAATGATCTCTCTGAAACTAATGTTGACGCTCGTTTTATGTCTGTCGATATTACGAATACTACTGGCTTTAGGACGCGAGCGGCAGGTGATCAGTCCGGAGATCTTTATGAAGAAGGGGAAAGTGTTGAAAATGATGTAGAATCGGTTCGTTTTTTATTTTTTCAAGGAGAATGGTAGTCCTTGTCCAGTTAAAAGCGACGGTACGAATTACTATGACTGTAAAAGGACGAAACTGAGTCTGCCGGACAGGATATGCCTAATATTGAGAAAAAGTTGAATGCGGTAATTGTTATCAATACCAGGGAGGGCGACAACTTAGACCAACTTAAATCTATGGTCGCTGTGATTAATCATGAGAAAATAGCACTGGGTACGGCTAGCATGGACCTTGCTACACTTCGAGGAAAGTTTGGTTCATATAGTTATATAAAGGACTCAAAGTTCTTGATGACAAGTTCTGTGTTTGGTTCGGATAATTTCTGTTGTGAAGTGAACATACCGGCGAGTGCTCTCAAAAAGACTGAAGATGAAGCAAAAGAATCTCCGGTAAATGTGTATGTAGAGCGTGTTTTTAGCTAAAGTACGGTTATATACCGATTGGAAGGATATGACTCTTAAAAATGATGTAACCTATGGCGATAATGATAAAAAATATACTGCCGTGAAATTAAAAAAGAGTAAGGACGGTTCCGAATTTATTCAAGTTGACGGTAAAGATGTATATGTAATCTTCACAGGTTGGGAAGTGACATCTACTGCTTCTCAGTCATACCTCTTTAAGAAAGTTAATTCCGCTTGGGCGTTCACACCGGTTTGGAGTTGGAATCATCCTGAATATCATCGTTCATATTGGGCAATGAATCCTGACGGTCTCACATTTGATTATTTACCGTATGATCAGATTGCAGGTAAAAGTAGGTACTCAAGGCGCAAGCGACAACAGCTCTAAATCATATAATGGTACAAACTTATATTGTCAGGAAAATGCTGCAGATAAGTATGAGACCGGTAAGAAGAGCTCCTATAATCCGGCGACGGAGGTAAGTAACCGTACCCAAGCAATTATTGCTGCCGTATTAGTGACTATTGATGATAGTAACGTTGCTCATCCCATTGATCTGGCTAAGTGGGGTGGTACGGACTACACAAAAAGATAATGCGATGACAGCAATGTTGAGTGTTGTGCAGGATCAGATTTATACTAAAACAATAGAGGGTGCAGGAACAGCAGATGCTAAAGAAATCTATACTCCGATTACCAAAGACAAAGTAGAGGCTCGTTTCCGGCATAAAGTCAGGCAATGCCGATAACGAGTCAGAAAATAGTGGCAGATATTTAAGCTACCTTCAATTGAAGAAAGGCGTAACCGATACTTTTTATAAAGCCGATCATACAGCATACGCCAATCTTGACGATGTAAATGATGTTCTGGCAAATATGCCCGGAGCAAGGGGTTTGGTCGAGTGGACAAGCTTACTATTATACTGACATCAAGCATCTGAACGATTTCCTGGGAGTGGATGACACCGACGGTAAATATGGAATTGTGCGTAATCATATTTATGACATTGCCATTAATTCGGTATCCGGTCTTGGAACGCCGGTTCTTGATCCGGAAGAAGTGATTGTTCCGCAGAAGCCTACTAATGACGAAACATATCTGGGTGCACGTATTAATATCCTTTCATGGCGAGTAGTAAAACAGAACATCGACCTTGAATGGTGACAACCTGTAATGAGGTATTGTAAACTATATACTATTACAACAATAATTATGTAGAATGGACAAACCGTCTTATATCAGAAATTTTGGGATGAAAGCATGGGTAATCCTTGTAGAATTACTTTTGTTGGTGTCGTGTGACAATGCTATTTATGACGATGAAGGCGATTGTTCAGTGACCTATCATCTGAAATTTCGTTATGACATGAACATGAAGTTTGCCGACGCTTTCACCCATGAGGTGAAGTCGGTCAGACTTTATGCCTTTAACTCTAATGGCGAGTTGGTGTGGCAAGCCTGACGAACAGGGTGAAATCCTTGCATCCGGTGATTACACCATGAAACTGGAGCTTGCTCCCGGTGATTATCACCTTATGGCATGGTGTGGTCTTGATAATGGTGAGTCATTTACAGTGACCGATGCCTCGCACAATTGCCGGATGACAGACTTGCACTGTAAATTGAACCGTTATCTAGACAAAGCGACTGGTGTTTCCTATTCCAATAAAGACCTGCATCCTTTGTTTCATGGTTCTCTTGACGTAAGTTTGCCTGCCAATGACGACGGAGGTGATTATACATACGTCATGCCACTAACGAAAGATACGAATGTGTTCCGTGTAGTGCTTCAGCACCTTTCGGGACAAGATATAAATGTTGACGACTTTACTTTTTCTATTGAAGACCGTAATGGTTGGATAGCGCATGACAATACACTGAAAGAAGACGAGCCGATCGTTTATCGTACGTGGTCTACTTATTCGGGTGAAGCTGGTGTGGACATTGCGACAGGAAAAGAAAGTCGTGTAACAACAATTGTCAAAGTTGCCGTGGCGGAACTTACGGTAAGCAGACTTGTCTTGCGGGACTGGAGTCTGTATTCGCGTCCGATGTTGATTATTCGTACCACTGAAGGGAAACCGGCAGCTTCTATTCCTATTATCGATTATGCCCTTCTGGTGAAAGGTAATTACAATAGAAAAATGAGCGACCAGGAATACCTCGACCGACAGGATGAATACAATATGACATTCTTCCTCGACGAGCAAAATCAATGGATAAATAGCGTGATACTAATCAACTCATGGAGGGTGGTACTCTCTAACGTAGATGTAGATTGAGTAACATCTTTTGAAAAAAAAGAAGAAAAAAGGAATGAAAGAAATACTACGACATATTGTATGGATGACAATACTTGTCAGCTGGGCTTTATTGTCGGCATCTTGTAGGGGAGGGGAGGTAAGTTATACGGACGAGGTACAGCCGGACGACGATACTGCCATACTCGTTCTGCGTACCGGTCTTCTTGATCAAACGCGTGTATCCGATAGGGTGAATGATGCAGTAGATAATCCTGTCGAATATATGTATACACTACGTATTGTTATTCTTCATGAAAAACGGTACTGTGGAACACAATATGTATATTGATTTCGGTGAGATTCCCCAAACGGAGTGTTACAGGATTTTCAAAGTGACACGGAATGAAACAAAGAAAATCTATCTGATAGCTAATGAAGAGAACGCATCTACTGGATCTTCACGAACAATTGGAGACATTGACGACTGGTAACACTACTTTCTTTCGCAAGCATTGTTGACAATTTCGTTTTCATTCCCGATTATAAGAATCCTATACCAATGAGTTCGGTATATGACGTTCCGGTTAAAGCAGAGAATCTGGTAGAACGTGAATTCTATTTGGTACGTGCTGCAACGAAGTTCGCTTTTCGTTTCACGAACAAGCGTAAGAGTAAAAGTCAGTATAGATGCTATTCATATTTCTGATATTGCCGGGGCTACTTATCTGATTCCTCATAAACGGAACCGTTGTTCATGTCTTTTGACGATGAATCGCTTTATTGGATAAACTGGCTGAAGAAAGTAGCGGATGAATCTCAACAATCACCGGATGATGTGGAACTGGCAGATAAGAGAGGCTGGATACAAAGCTTAGATATCCCTTCGGAAACTTCTCATCAGGAAGTCACAGTTAACGGACCATTAGAAGTGCCGAGTATGACGGGTGACCAACCCGGCAAAGCGGTCTTCCCGGTATTTTACCTTCCGGAAAGTAAAAAACTGAAAGCCGGATCGGCTACATACGGTGAACAAGAATACACCTTGAAGCTCGACATGTCCGAGAATGGCAAAGAACTGTCGTTTACCAAGACCTTTCCAAATCTAAAGGCTCTATTTCGTAACACACATGTACTGGTTGATATCACCTTTACGGAAAAAGACGAAGTAAAAGTGCAAGTAGTACCCTATGCGGAAGTGATTCTTGAGCCGGAGTTCGGACTCAAACCTGAAACTAAGAATTGATATTGTATGAGAAAGAAAGATATTATATTTTGTATTATTTTTGCTTATGTTGCAGTTCATACCGACAGCTTTGCCGGGATGATTACTTTATGAATGAAGAGATAGGCGAAGGCAATGCCACCCTTTCGGTAACCCTGTGTTTCGATCAGGAGGATGCAGCACTGGGGACTACCCGTGCCGAAGGAGGTGATGAAGGCAATTCCATTCAGAATATAAATTCACTCTGCATGTTGTTTTATGATACGACAGGAAAATTAGTTCATAATTATATAGTTAAAGGTGAGGGCCTTGTCATTGATCCCGATGTAAGTGGTTGGAGTTATAATCTGGAAGATAACCGGATAGATGAAGACAAAGACGAACAGGGTAACCAGTTCGAGGATAGTAAGACCGGTACGGCAATGTTCAAGCTCCGTCCGATAAAAGCGGGGTAAGTATTATATCTATGCTGTTGCCAATATGGGGAGATCTAACGCAGTATAAGGATAAAATTACTACCCGTGAAGGATTGAAAGCAATCTCCCTTCAGTGGGATCCTGATGATATTTCCCAAAATAGCGAGATGTTCGGTGTGTTCAGTCTCACTCCCGACCGTAATGCTCCGGATGATCTTGTTACCATTAATTCCCCGGGCGTACAACTTCATAGTTGGTTGCGTCGCGCCGCGTCCAAGGTGACTGTGGCATTTGACGGTTCCGGGCTTTATGCCAATGTGCAGATTTATATCGAAAACGTTATTCTGAAAGATATTCCCAAAACCTGTTCGTTGGGTAATCCGAATACTCCGGGATTAGTTTCAGAAGATGTTCCTGATCCGGATTCTTATAAGGATCCCGATTGGAAACCTGAGATGCATGCTCGTTCGGAACGCTATACTGCATCCAATGGTTTATATTCGGAAGGAAAGTCGATCAAAATCCAGAAATTGCCTGCAGATCTTTCCGTTCTTACGCCCGAAAAACTATATACATATCTGCAATGATTTGCATCGCTATATGGGTAAGGGAGAAGAAGGAGATGAACAAGATATTATAACGAACACCCATGCCCATAAGGCACAATCGCTTTTCTTCTGCGAGAATATGCAAGGAAAAGGGTAAGTCTAAGAAGCAGTCGCAGAATGGCGTAGATATCGACTATCCCGACCCTGATGAGCAAAAAGAAGGCTCCGGTTGGAAAGACGAGAAACCTTATGGTACCTATGTTGAGGTGACAGGGATACTACCGTTGCACGGCGGCAAACGAACATGTGGGAGCGGGACCTATCGTTCCGTTTTATGTTGGGGCAAGACGTTACTACCGACTATAATGCAACGCGTAATACCCATTATAAGTTGACTCTTAAATTCAAAGGTTACGGAAACGATGCCGACTGGCATATCGAGTATGAAGAACCGTCCGATATCTATGTGAGCACCCCCTCAATATATCTCTTTACCTTTATAATAAATCAATGAATGTGACCCTGAAAGTAGTGGGTGAAATAAAGCCCAATTCTACTTTGGATGCAAAAATCCTAGGCAAGGGATGAAGATACCGGGTTTACAGGTTGAAACCATGGGGAAATGGAACAAGTGCATTTCCGACAGTTCCTAATGACTTTTATTATTCAGGTTGGTTTATAACGACGGTCCATGGAACAGCTTTTTGTCATTGAGAAAGACCTCCTTTGTGAAGATTGTAGTTCCCGGATACGAAGACAAGCCCTCATGGCAAACCCCTATTAATACGAAATACAACGAGACCTATTATAATGAAAAAAATAAAGGAAACAGAAGTTATAAGATTAGCAATATTGGCGCCGATGATTTGGCAGACGGTGAATATTCGGTAAAAAGTAATGGAAATGAACATATTTTTTACTATTCCGTTATATACCCGTGCCAAAGAGCTTGTGACAAAAACAGGCTTTACAGGAAATAATCCATATTCGGCCTATCCCCGAAAAGAGAGAATCAAGTTTACCATACAGGTGAAAGACGATGTCACAGGTACCTATGTTCCCAAGACAGCTTATTTGGATATATGATACAAGTACGTCGTATTGAGAATCCGAAAGGCGTATGGCGCAGTGCGGGTAATAGTGATAATTTTCATGTGACGCTTATGCGTCTGCCTTATGACGATGCCGAAGATTTTAAGCCGTTCAATTCCGAAGGAGCATGGAGTGCTACTATTGTTGAGGGAGGAGACGATTTCATTACGTTGCGTTCTACTGTAGAAGGAAGTGGAAGTGACAATGCGCAACAGACAGGTGTGAAAAGTATAGAAGGAGCGGGGGAGCATCCTATAGATTTCTGGATTGATTTTAAGGGTACGATTCCGGAAGGAGCCACTCCTCGTTGTGCTATTGTACGTGTACGTTATCACAATTATACCTGTGAACACGATATCTTTTGTACGTCAAGGTTATGCTCCTATCACCATTAACGGAAATGCGGAAAAGTAATAACAATCCTGCGTGGACATCATATAATGTTTATCGTTTTGATGCAAATAATGCTCCGGTTTATACAAAGTCACCCTTGGAGGAAGGGTCATTGTTCCGTCGCGGAAACCGTACAGCTATTCTCGCTTCCAATAATGACAGATCCGGCTTTACGTTTGGTGTAGAGCCGACAGGTAGTTTCAATGTTCTTGAATTTGGATCGGCTACAACCTCTCAAAAGACCTGGTCGCAACTGGCACCGTCAGCAGATGATGTAAAGAGTCGTTTTTGCAAGTTGGTCCATTGCGGGAGATCATGAACGTATTGCTACAATCGAGGATTTTTTTTATACCTTAAATCTACTTCGATTCATAGTAACATTAATAAAGCCTATGGTGTTCTTTATGGAGACGGTGCAACCGAGACACAGAAATCGGTGAAGGAAGCATTTGGATATGATCATAATGAAGATCCGACCAATTCAAAAAAAGGTATGCGCGGATGTTTCGTTTTCAATGTAAATAATAGTCGTAACATATTTTTCCCTATTGGTAAATCCGGTTATGGACGTCGTAAAGGGATGACAAGTAACGGAGAGAAAGTAGGTACACTGCGTTATGCCCAACGTACCGATTACTATAATAACGATGGTACCGGGAATATTCAGTATGTTCCGCTGTTCTATGACCTGTTTGAACGTCCGGGAGCCATATATCAATGCCGAAACCGTCTGGAAAGTACCAATAATGAAGTGAAAAATTCGAGTGCATTTGATATAAACTATTTCACAATGGGCTTCGAAGGTTTTGAGAATGGTGCGTCAAATAATAATAATGGCAGTGACAGTGATGCATGCTTCATACGGACGGTGAAGTATTAGAGAATTACCCATGACATATTCTAACTACAGATTTTGGCTGGTAAGTAAAAAAGAAAGCATTTTTTTCTTGTTTCTTATTTATTATTTTGCCTATCTTTGCAGCAGGAATTATTTCATTGCCTAAGCAGCAATGGAAAAAGTGGGGTAAAAATATGATCATTAGCAAAAATGACGATCGAAATGTTCTGCCAACAGATGTGATTGGCAGAAGCGTAGCGCACTCTAAACGCTGGTTAGTCGCCATTGTGCGTATCCATCATGAGAAAAAGACAAGTGAGCGCCTCACTAAAATGGGCGTTGAAAATTTCCTTCCTATCCAACAAGAAGTTCATAACTGGAGTGACCGTCGCAAAGGTTGTTGACAGAGTCATCCTTCCAATGATGATCTTCGTCCACGTTGATCCACAAGAACAAAAAGAAGTTCTGACCTTATCCGCTATCAGCCGCTACATGGTACTACGTGGGGGAGAGTACTCCGGCTGTAATTCCCGACCAACAAATGTTACGATTCAAATTTATGCTCGACTATTCGGACGAAACGATTTGTATGAGCACATCGCCATTAGCGCCGGGAGAAAAAATACGTGTAATAAAGGGGCCATTGGCAGGACTGGAAGGAGAACTGGTAGATATGAATGGGAAATCAAAAGTCGCCGTCCGACTGACAATGTTGGGATGTGCGTGTGTAGATATACCGGCAGGATGTGTGGAGCCGGTTTAGTACTTTCGATTGAATTTAAAAATTCAGATTAATCAATGAAAATGCAAAAACTAATGGGTGCGCTCATCCTCATATTGATGTTGGGCGCTACACCTGTGACTGCTCAAAATATGAGCGACTCTCAAGTATTGGAATATGTCAAAGAGGGGATTAGACAAGGGAAAGAGCAAAAGCAGCTGGCCTCCGAACTGGCCCGCAAGGGTGTAACCAAGGAGCAGGCCCTGCGTGTGAAGCAGCTCTATGAGCAGCAGAACAACGTGAACGCTTCCAACGCCACGGGTACGGATATCAACGAATCCCGCCTTCGTGAAGAGATGAAGGAGAACACCTCGGATATGTTGGAGGACCACCCTAGTACCCAAGACCTCGCACGCGGTAATCAGGTCTTCGGACGTAACATCTTCAACACCCGTAATCTGACCTTCGAACCCAGTGTCAATATCGCCACCCCCTTGAATTACCGCCTTGGCCCCGGTGACGAAGTGATAATCGATATCTGGGGGCGAGCCAGAATACTATCCGCCAGCAGATCTCTCCCGACGGCACTATCAATATCCAGAAGATAGGCCCCGTCAACCTGAACGGACTTACGATCGCTGAAGCGAACGACTATCTCAAAAAAACATTAAACAAGATCTATAACGGTCTTAATAATACGAACGACCCGACCTCTGACATCCGTCTGACACTCGGCAGCATCCGTACTATCCAGATCAATGTCATGGGTGAAGTGGTCCAGCCGGGCACTTACTCCCTTTCCTCCTTTGCCACTGTCTTTCACGCGCTTTACCGTGCGGGAGGTGTGAGTGACATCGGCAGCCTGCGCAATGTCCAACTGGTCCGTAACGGCAGGAACATCGCTACAATCGACGTCTACCAGTTTATCATGAAAGGTAACATTCAGGACGATATCCGTCTTCAGGAAGGCGACGTTGTGATAGTTCCCGCTTATGAGGTACTGGTCAAGATCGACGGCAAGGTGAAACGTCCGATGCGTTTTGAGATGAAGAAGGACGAGAACCTTTCCACGCTTATCAGCTATGCCGGCGGCTTTGAAGCCGACGCCTACACCCGTTCTTTGCGTGTGGTCCGCCAGAACGGTCAGGAATATGAAGTCAACACGGTCAAGGACATGGATTACAGTGTCTATAAGATGCGCAACGGCGATGTTGTGACGGCCGAAGCTATCCTTAACCGCTTCATCAACAAGCTTGAAATCCGGGGTGCGGTCTACCGTCCCGGTATCTACGAACTGAACGGCAGGCTGACTACCGTCCGCGAACTGGTCAACGAATCCCAGGGCCTTACCGGTGATGCGTTCCTGAACCGTGCCGTCCTTTACCGTCAGCGTGAGGACCTGACTTCCGAAGTAATCCCTTTGGATATCAAGTCTATCATGGAGGGTACTTCCCCAATCTTCCCTGATGAAGAATGACATTCTTTATATTCCCAGCATTCATGACCTGGAGGACAAGGGTAATGTCACATCCACGGTGAAGTGGCTCAGCCTCCGACTCGTATCCTTATGCGGATAACATGACCCTTGAGGACTTGATCATCCAGGCAGGCGGTCTGCGTGAAGCCGCTTCTAGTCCGTGTTGATGTATCCTGAGAATAAAGAACCCGTATAGTACTGCGGATAATGATACGATCGGCCAGATGTACAGCTTCTCTTTGAAGGATGGCTTCGTAATAGACGGTCGTCCCGGCTTTATCCTTCAGCCCTTATGATCAGGTATATGTCCGTCGCAGTCCCGGTTATCAGGCACAGCAGAACGTCTCAGCCGAAGGGTGAAATCCTTTTCGGAGGTTCCTATACGCCATGACCAGCCGTGAGGAACGTCTTTCTGATCTGGTGAATAAAAGCCGGTGGTCCGACCAGTTACGCTTATCCTGCGTGGTGCAAAGCTGTACTCGTGTGGCTAATGCCAGTGAGAAGAAACGTATGAGCGATGTCGTCCGCTTAATGCAGAGACAGTTGGGTGAGGCCATGATTGATTCTTCTGGGTATCCGCGTTGAAGATACCTTTTACGGTTGGGATTGATTTGGAGAAGGCCTTGAGTAACCCTAAAAGTACGGCAGATATTGTGTTGCGGGAGGGTGATGTAGTCTCCATTCCGAAGAATAATAATACGGTAACAATCAATGGTGCTGTCATGGTTCCGAATACGGTTTCTTATATGAAAGGCAAGGATATAGATTACTACATCAATCAGGCCGGTGGTTATTCAGATAATGCGAAGAAGAGTAAGAAGTTCATCGTTTACATGAATGGTCAGGTGACGAAGGTGAAGGGTAGTGGCAAGAAACAGATTGAACCCGGTTGTGAGATAATTGTTCCTAGTAAAGTGAAGAAACGGACTAATATGGGTGATATATTGGGCTATGCCACCTCTTTTAGTTCATTGGGGTTGATGATTGCTTCTATTGCCAACTTAATTAAGAAATAACAACTATATCTTAACTCACTATGATAGAACAGACACCAGAAAAAGACATAAAGCAGAAACAGAATAATCATAATGATGAAGAAATCGAAATCGATTTAATAGGTATTCTTCGTAAGATTATAGGCATTCGTAAGACAATTTACAAAGCTGCCGGCATCGGTTTGGTAGTTGGTATTATTGTCGCAATAAGTATTCCCAAACAATATACGGTTGGAGTTACTCTTTCTCCTGAAATGGGAGGTTCTAAAGGCGGCGGTTTATCCGGTTTAGCCGCTTCTTTTTTGGGAAGTGGAGTTTCTATGAATGAAGGTACTGATGCCTTGAATGCTTCTTTGTCTGCTGATATTGTGTCTTCTACTCCTTTTTTGTTGGAACTTTCCACTATGAAAATTCCAGCATTGAAAGGTGGAACTATGACCTTAAATGTTTATTTGGATGAAGAGTCTTCTCCTTGGTGGGGTTATGTAATCGGACTTCCGGGTATGGTAATTGGTGGGGTAAAATCATTATTTACTGAAGAAGAGTCTGAATCAGTACCTTCAGATAAGGCAAATCTGGGTACAATTGAATTATCAAAGAAAGAATCGGAAAAGATTGAAGCACTCAAGAAAAAGATTCTTGCTTCTGTGGACAAGAAAACTTCAATGACTACAGTTTCCGTGACTTTACAGAATCCCAAGGTTGCCGCAGTAGTAGCTGATTCTGTCGTAAGGAAATTGCAGGAATATATAATAGATTATCGTACTACCAAAGCAAAAGAAGATTGTCTTTATTTGGAGAGATTGTTTAAAGAGCGTCAGCAGGAATATTACGATGCCCAGAAGAAATATGCTGACTATATGGATTCTCATGATAATATAATTTTTTGCAAAGTGTTCGTGCCGAACAGGAACGCTTGCAGAATGACATGAGTCTTGCCTATCAAGTCTATAGTCAGGTTGCTAATCAACTTCAGGTGGCCAGAGCCAAAGTTCAGGAAGAAAAAACCTGTCTTTGCTGTTGTAGAGCCTGCGGTTATCATCCCATTATATCCTTCGGGAACCAGTAGAAAAATATATGTTTTAGCTTTTATCTTCCTATCAGTTTGTATTGTTATCTCTTGGAAGTTATTTGGAGAAGATATTCTGAATAAGTTCAAAGAAATCCGTGCCTAAAATCAATATTTAATGTGATATGGTATCAACAACCAGTCAAATAAATAAAGTCGTAGAGTTTATTGCAGTATTGGGAGATTTGATTATTCTGAACTTGTGTTTGTTCTTTCTCCTTTTCTTTTGGCAAGAAGCATTTGTGTCTTTACCTTTTTTCCTGCAGAGTTTCATGGATGATGACTTCGTTAAGTCTCTGTTATTTGGCATGCTCGGCGTCCCGGGGTAGAGCATGGAATAGCCGGGCGATTCGTGCTGATCAGCTTGTGGTACGTGTGCTGAAGAATATTATCATCTTTTCGGTTTTTTGGGCGTGTATCATGGCTTTTAGCGGAATCTCCATAATCTCTCCTCTATTTTTTATTATCTATTTTTTTATCCTTTTTTGTTGTATTAAGCGTTTACCGCATTATTATCTGTCGTTTGCTGATTGATTATTGTGCAAAAGGTAAACATAAAAGTTACGCTGTTTTTATAGGTGGAGGAGATAATATGCATACATTATATGAGGAAATGGAAAGTTCTTTGGCCGCCATTTATGAAGTTGTTGGTTATTTTGATGTTACTCCGAATGAGACTTTCTCCTCTAAATGCCGTTATCTTGGTAATCCGGACAATTTTGCTGATTTTATGTCCGAAAAACATCCGTAAAACATGTATTCTGTTCTTTGGCAATGGATGAGGGACATTATAATGTTCCTATTATAAACTATTGCGAGAACCATTTGCTTTATTTTCATGGTGTTCCTAATGTTTGTAAGGGATTTCCCCAACGTATCTGGCATAGTATGATTGGTAATATGCCAATTTTTGAATTTGAGATATGAACCTTTAAGTAAAGTGGAAAATCGTTTCTTGAAACGGCTATTTTGATATTATGTTATCCGGTATTTTTTCTGGTTACTATTTTTCCTGTTATTTACCTAATTGTGGGAACTATTATAAAATTGACTTCTCCCGGTCCAATATTCTTCAAACAAATGAGGACAGGATTGAATGGCAGAGAATTCAAATGCTATAAGTTTCGTTCTATGAGAGTGAATGATGAAGCTGACAGTAAGCAGGCAACAGCCGATGATCCCCGAAAGACTAAATTTGAAATTTCCTTCGACGTTCTAACATAGATGAACTTCCACAGTTTATTAATGTCTTTAAAGGTGATATGTCGATAGTGGGGCCTCGCCCTCACATGTTGGCTCATACAGAGACTTATGCCCGTTTGATTGATAAATATATGGTGCGGCACTTTATAAAACCTGGAGTAACCGGTTGGGCTCAAACGCATGGTTTCCGTGGTGAAACGAAAGAACTGTCTCAAATGGAAGGTCGTGTTCAGTCTGATATCTGGTATATGGAACATTGGACATTGTTGACTTGATTTATATATTATTTATAAGACTATAGCAAATGTGATTGTTGGAGAGAAGAATGCATATTGAGATTTAATGTGTTTTGATATTATTCGCGTTAATATTGCCTGATTTTGAGAAGTTACTTATCTAATTATTGTGAACAGCTTTGTTCCGTTCACCTATGTTTCTTTTGACATATTTGATACATTGATGTTTCGTACAGTATCCGATTTTAGGATGATACATCAAATGGTTGCTAAATTGTATGAAGAACAGTATGGTATTAGTCTTCCTTTGTACCCAAAACAACGTATGGATGCTGAAATTAAAGCAAGAAATGTTTGGGGGAGAAATGAAGTTAATATGGATATGATATTCGAGTATTTGTCAGAATACTCTGAAGAAGAAAGAAATAGATTGCGTTTTTTAGAAGAAAAATGCGAGATTGATAATTGTATAGGTAATCCACTTATGATTGAGGTTTGGAAGTGGTGTCGAGATAATGGGAAGAAGATAGTTATAATCACGGATATGTATTTGCCACGAAGGGTATTAGATACAATTTTAGCTAAAATTGGGGTAGATTATGATTATCTTTATATATCAGGAGAAGAAGGAGTAACTAAGAGAACAAGTGAATTGTTTGCTGTTGTCCTTAGAAAATTGAATATAAAACCAACTCAACTCATTCATATTGGGGATGACCTTAATAATGATATTAATATGCCTCAAATAAAGGGTATAGCTTCTTTACTAAGATTATCTAACGAGGCTAATGTTTTGCCATATATAAAGGTTAAACAATGTGATACATCTTTAGGGAAAAGATCATTTATTTAGTTTGTTGTCCCGTTATTGTTCGAATAGAGAATCTTTTAAATTCCGAACAGCGAATAGGATATACCATTTTAGGTCCTCTTATTGTGGATTTCTGTCAGTGGTTACATGCGATTAGAAAAGAAAATAATCTTCATAAACTTTTTTTTGTTGCACGCGAAGGTTTTTTTATTAAAAAGGTCTATGAAAAGATGTATCCTCAAGAGGCTCATGATTTGAAGTATATTCGATTGAATAAAAAATGTTTTAAGATTACCTTTGCTTAGTATGCATAATGCTTGCGAGTACTTTATGAAAGCCAAGGTTGGACGTTTAATATATGACTGGAAACTAATTTTTGACTTACTTTACATAAGCGATTATGAATCAGCAAAGCATTTTGTAGTACTACGTACAGGATTTGATAGATTTCATGAAAAACAGTAACTCTAAAAGAGTTAGAATCAGGGAAGTACAATGAAATATTAGTTTCTCTCTTTGAATATCAGAGGGAGATGATTGAGGAGCAATGTGCATTACTTGATGAATATCTTATGTCATTGGGACTTTTTGAAGGGTCTGTAGGTCTTGTAAACAACAGTATTAATGGGAATGGGCAATCTATGTTGACAGATTATTTATTATCTAAGGGAAAAAGAATGTGATATATTAGGACTTCAATTTATAAAAACGCCAAAAATGCGAAGAATTGTTGAAAGGGAAATGTAGGGCATGGCTTACAGAAAGTAGTGTTAGTGAGTTTAGTAAAACGAGATTTCATTCTAATTGTTTATTGTTGGAACATTTGATGTTTGAACCTAATGGAACTTCAATACGCCTTTATAGGCATGAAAATAAAATAGAGGTATTATGTGGAGCCTCCTCGTACAGAACAGAAGGATTGGGGAAAGATAGCTAATATTCAAAAAATATGCATTAGAATTTGTTAATGATTATACTAACCATGTTGGTATTTCATTGGATATGGCCGGATTTTATGGTTATTTTAATATGCTATGTCATCCACTTTACGATGATGCAGTATTACTAGGACATTTGAATGATGACGATATGGATGGTGATAAAACGATTTCAAATATATGATTTCCCTTTCGTTTTTTAAGTATCTTTTCTCAAAAGATATACCATTCGACATTACTTGGCGTGAGGGTATTTTTTTTTACATTAAAGAATGTATCCCCGTGGGGTATAAATTTATATTTATATTCTGCTAAATTGCAATTTTACAAGCAGATGGTCAAGAGTCAAATTAAACGAATCATCTTTTCCAAAAGTGATGTAGTGACTGAATATGGTTGTATGATATAAAAACTATTAATAGGTTTACAAAAGGATTATAAAAGTCGATTTTTTTAGAGTATGTCATCACAATATTCTATATCAAATAAAAAAAAGAATAGCAAAAAATACATTATTCCTTTATATCCGCATGATGCTTATCATGGCGATATCATTGTATACATCTCGTATTATTCTCAATGCTTTAGGTATTGTGGATTATGGAGTTTATAATGTTGTGGGAGGTATGGTGGTAATGTTTGGTTTTCTTAATTCAGCATTAGCACAAGCTAGCCAAAGATATATAGCTTATGGTATTGAGAAAGATTCTGTAAATATGCAGATCAAAACTTTCTCTATGCTTTTTTAATGTACATATTATTATAGCGATAGTCATTTTAGCACTTAGTGAAACCATTGGGCTTTTGGCTTTTCTATAACAAATTAGTTATTCCTGAGGAGAGAATGGCATCTGCCTTTTTGGGTTATGCAGTTTTCTATTATCTCTTTATTGGTTTCTGTTACGCAGGTTCCCTATAATGCGTCTATATTTGCTCATGAAAAGATGAATGCATATGCTTATATAAGTATTGTTGAAGTCTTTCTTAAATTAGTGGTTATCGTTATTAAATATTGTTTTGAAGATAAATTAATAGCTTATGGGGCATTAACAATGGGGGCTAGTCTGGTGATTGCATTATTATATAGACTTTATTGTGTTAGAAAGTTCTCAAATTGTCACTATATTCGATATTGGTCTCCCAAATTGTTTAAAGAATTATTTAGTTATACTAGTTGGAGCCTAATAGGTAATTTAGCTTGGACATTTAATAGTCAAGGAATGAATATTCTTATTAATATGTTTTTGGTCCGGTTTTTAATGCTGCTCGTGGAATAGCTTCCTCAGTAGAAGCTGCATTATCTTCCTTTCTTTATAATTTTACAACTCCTTCTGTTCCTCCAATTATCAAAGCATATGCGGTTGGAGATATTAAAGGAATGATTAATCTTAATTTTAGAAGTTCAAAATTAGGTTTCTTGTTATTTATGTGTTTGTCTTTACCTTTGATAAGTGTAGTAGATAATATTTTATCAATATGGTTAATAACACCTCCACCACAATCTAATATATTTTGTATATTATCACTTATTTATATTCAATGCAATGCCATGTCAGGAACTTTACAAAATGTAGTGCAAGCTACTGGCAAAGTAAAAACATATCAGATTTCAAATGGATTACTAAAATTATTAGCATTACCTATAGTGTATGTAATTTATAAATGTGGAGGGATGTGGTTACTTATCTTTGGGTATTGATAGTTTTTTCTATAGTCGGATTATTTGTACAGCTTGAAGTTGTTAATCGTTTAATCTCAGAGTTTCATATCTCGGAATTCTTGGGATCAGTGATTTTTCCTGCATTAGGTGCATATATCTTACCTTTGCTGTTATCCTTATATTTTTGGCAGAAGGATTGGGAATTTATCCAAGCAATAGGGATAGTAGTATTGATGATACTGATTTGCTCCTTATCTGTTTGGTATATTGGTTTTACGCTTCATGAGCGGAATTGGATAGTAGATATTGTAAAAAGTAAAATTAAAAATAAGTAACATGGGGGAATATATATTGGCTCATTGGTGCTATAGTTCCAATTTCGGAGATGCATTAAATCCTTATTTACTCAATAAATTATCCGGAAAAAAGGTGAAATATAGTAATAGTTTTACACCGAATTACAAAAGAAGAAATATTTCACCTAGTTAGGTCTATTTGTCATTTTCATAAGTATAACTTAAGATTGTTATTATCAACAGAGAAGTCCAAACCTGTAGTGCTGGCGGTGGGATCTATACTTTCTCGTTCTCGCACTAATTATCTTGTGTGGGGAGGAGGGTACATGGATGCTTTAGAAAAGGGGAGAGGCGGTAAGTTTTTAGCTGTACGAGGGCCTTTCTCTGCGGACAAATTGGTTGAGGAAGGTTATCCTCGTTGTACGGTGTATGGCGATCCCGCCTTACTACTTCCATTAGTTTATACACCAATCACTAAAGAAAAATGTAAGGTCGGTATTATTCCTCATCTTCGTGACCTTCCCCATATATTACGTGACTTTCCAAATTCAAAGGTTATTAATCTTGGAAAAAAGATTGAGGAGGTAATTGATGAAATTAATTCATGTGAATATATATTGAGTACATCTTTACATGGAATTATTGTAGCTCATGCATATGGAATTCCTGCTTTGTGGATAAAAAAGAGGTTATATTTTTTACGGATGGCTTAAAAGTTCAATGATTATTTCGCCTCTGTTGAGATTCCGTTATATGATGGTTCTAAATATAATCTAGAAGATATAGTATGTAAATCCTTTCACGAACTATCCTCAGAAATACGTTCCCTTATGCTTCCTCATAAATCTGTTATAGAACTTCAAAGAGATTTATTAAGAGTAGCTCCATTTGAAGTCAAACAAAGTATATTAGATAAAGTCCAATAGTGCTATTTGATGTATTACTGCCTATTATTGATACGGATATATGAAAATTAGAAATAACAGATTGATTAATAAAGTCCTAAATGTGTATTGCAATAAATTTTGTGATAAGAAGGAACACCTTGAGTTAAGATATACAGGTTATCAAGACTTAAAAGATCAGGTAGCCAATGACTATGTCTATAAGTTATTGGCATCCGGTAAACCGGTAATGATATCAAAATTTGGATCTGTGGAATTAAGTAATTTAGTTTCTAGGCATATTGATCAAACGACAGGTCTTACAAAAAGATGTAATATATGATTTTCTTCACTATAAAAATGTTGCGATAGATTATAAAGGCTGGTTAAGAAACCTGTGTTCTAATGCTGGTTTTTTTCCTTACGACTTAGATTTAGGACTTCGTTGGTATCGTTTGATGATGCAAGATATTAAAGAGGTAGATGTATTGGGTAGCTATATCTACGAGGAAAAATATATTGCTCAAAGTATGAATTGTCTTAAAAAGAGTAAATATTGATGGCTATTTTGCACCTTTTAGTTGGAATAATCCTTGGTCTAAAGTGTTGAAAGGGAAAAAAAAAGTACTTGTAGTTCATCCTTTTTGTTGAGTCTATAAAATATCAATATGAGAATAATAGCGAACATCTTTTTTGAAAATTCAGATGTACTTCCTGAGTTTAAAGAACTTATCTTAGTGAAGGCTGTTCAAACGCAAGCTGATGCTAAAGATTCACGTTTTAAAGATTGGTTTGAAGCTCTTCAATATATGAAGGACGAGATAGATAAGTGTGATTATGATATAGCATTAATTGGTTGCGGAGCCTATGGAATGTGTTTAGCTGCACATGTAAAACGACAAGGAAAACAGGCTGTACATCTTGCTAGCATGACTCAAATGCTTTTTGGGGTATATGGAAAGCGTTGGCTTGATTCAGAACCAGAGTACCGAAAATATATTAATAAGTATTGGATTCGTCCTGATAAAAAAGAGAAACCACAAGGGGCGGATAAAATCGAGGGAGGTTGTTATTGGTAAATTAGATTGTATTTTATTATAAACTAAGATATCTCATTTTGAATAATAGTCGAATAATAGAAATGCCTACAGATCAAATTTTAAATAGAGGGCAACGTATAGCTTGGCTTGATAATGTAAAGATGTTTGCTATGCTTTGTGTCATATTGGGTCATGTGATGACTATAGTGATTAAGACCAATGTGGATCTCTCAGGGAAAATAATAGAGCATTTTATTGTAGCATTTAATATGCCATTGTTCGTGATTATCTCAGGGTATTCAAATTTGAATACATTTAATAAAAATTACAAAATGGAGGGAGTTGATTGACTTCGTGAAGAAAAGCGTTATTCGTATACTTTTACCCGTAGTGACATTCTGTGTGATTGGATTAACCCCAAATTTTATTTTTTCACCATTTTGGTTTCTGAATATGATTCTATATCTTATGATAGGGTTTGCTGTAATACATTTTGCTGTTTATTCTATTAAGAAACAGCATATGTTGGGGGGTGTCTATTCTTTTTATTTCTTTTATGTTTTATTTGGGTGAATAAAGTTTGGATGGGAGAGATGTGTACATACTATGCCGTTGGGTTGTTGTGTAAAAAATATGGTATTTTTGATAGACCTAAGCGCATAATTTTTCCCATGTTATTACTGTTGGGTATATTAATATTTGTAATATTTTGGTGGTGTGGTGTTTATGTATATAGAGAAAGTAGTTTTTATGCTTGTAATTTCACTGATTTACTGTTACTTAATAAACTAGAACTATGGTTTGAACGTCAATTATTAGCAGGAATACTGGGTGTAGCAATGATAGGTCTATTTTTGAATTATAATGGTAAATATACGCTATTTAGTAAAATGGGGAGATATACCCTTTCTTTTTATTTATTCCATGCTATGATGCTTAGACCTTTTCGTAATGATTTATTGTCGATATATTTCATGATACGTGGTTTTATCAATACTTCTCTGGATCAGAGGTTTTAAGATGGTGTGGAGTTTTTATCATTTTTATAATGATGACACTAATAAGTTGGGTGCTGATTTGTGTATGTAAAAAGTGGAAATGGACACGTTTGTTTTGTTTAGGACAAAAAAGTAATTATTAGAATGTGAAACGAATCGCTATTATTGTAAATGCGTTTGGAGGTTCAACGACTTCTTTAGCAGAAGCTTTTCTTAATCAAGGTTATAAGGTGGATTTTTATCATCTTATTCCGAGGAAAAAGAGTGCGTCATTTGAAACTTTTGATTTGTCTCTTAGGGGGGGCTTATTTTCTATAGTTCCTGTCAGGTCCTTTGATTATGATGGCTTGAGAAGATTTATTCCATTTGCTAGAAATAAATATTTCTCAATGTATCAAATATCAGTTGTTGAGTTATCCTCAATGGGAATAAGATGTTTCATCAATCCCATTTTGGTGCTATATTATGTAAAACTTGCAAGACGAATTGTAAAACAAAAATATGATTTTGTAAATGTTATAGGTCAAAATAAGTCAACGGCTTTTCTTTCTGTTATTTTGCGCTCAAAAGGTGTTAATGTCGTTCACTCAGTTCATGAGGTTTGTGTGAATCATCAAGTTGGTAATAGGCTTAGTGATACTGTTCTTTATCTTATCGAAAAAGAAGATCCCTATTAATGTTTTTTTAGCCAAAAACAGCTGAAGATTTGGTAAGATTAGCAGATAAAAAACTTTAAAATATTCTGTCATACCATTTTCGCTATTTACAGGTTACTTGGAATATAATGAGATTGATATACCTGAGAAACTTAAAGGAGAAACCGATTATGTTCTTTTCTATGGGTTTATTGTGAATTATAAAGGACTGGATGTATTGCTTAAAGTTGCTCATGTATTAATGGATAGAGGATTTACAAGAAAAATAGTGGTAGCTGGTGGTGGCAATGTAGATTGTCTTGCAACAATAAAGAAAGAGAAAAATTTCATTGTAATTAATCGTTGGATAGAAAACGTCGAGATTTCTACGCTGATTAGAAAATGTCATATTGTTGTTTGTCCATATCTTTCATCATCTCAGACAGGTATAACGCAAACTGTATTTAATTTTGATAAACCTATTGTTGCGACAAAAGTTCCTGCTTTTACAACAACAATTGAAGATGGAAAGACTGGTCTCTTAGTTGATGTTAATGATGTTGATACGTTTGCGGATGCTATAATTCGCTCTTATCAGGATGTTAACTTGTATATTAGAATGTGTCATGAGGTGCGTTCTGTAAGCCAAAATAGTGAATCAGTATGGAAGGATATAGTAATGAAATATGTACAAAGTTATATTAATGGGTAACAATAATATGGGAAAACTAGCAATTGTATTTAAAGAGAAATGGAATAGATTCAGTCATTATTTGAGAAATATTCTTCAAAATGATATTGCATGCCTATGTATTACACCTTCTCTATGTCGGAGACTAATATACAATTGGTTAGGTCACAATGTGAAAGGGGTAGTTTTTCCTCATTGTTTTCTTGGAGTAGCGAAAGGCAAACTTACTTTTTAGGACAAAATTCATTTATAAATTATTCATGCTTTCTTGATCTGAGCAATGATATTATTATCGGTGATGGTGTGTCAATTAAACAATATTTATTAATGCTTCGCATGAGATAGGACCTATTGAGCATCGTGCTGGTAAAGGAATAAATGCTCCTATTCGTATAGAGGATGGATGTTGGATAGGTGCTAATGTGACAATAATGCCTGGCGTTACTATTGCGAAAGGATGTATTATAGGTGCAGGGACTTTAGTTACAGAGGATACTGAAGAAAATGGAATATATGTGGGAATACCTGCTCGGTTGATTAGAAAGCTTTAAATAAACAGTGATATAATGTCAGAATTAACTTCTTTGGTTCGTTTATTAGGGATGATTATTAAGTTTATTATAATATCAAACAATACTATATAATGATGAAATATTATATTGCAAAATTACTTCGTATTCCCCGTCGTTTCCGAATGATTTATTATATCTACTTCAATCGTTTTAAGTTTTGGCTTAATGATGTGAAGTTTGGACGTAATATGCAAGTGTATACTAAATTTTTTTCTTGAATAAGGCACCAGGGAGTAAGATTACAATTGGTGATGATTTTATTTATACTAATGGTGATGCTTTTTTAACCCACTGTGTCGCAATATTCGTGGGTGTATTTGCACAGGACTTCCATACTCTAAAATTACGATTGGTAATGGTACGGGTATGTCTTCGGCTTGTTTATGGGCAAATTCAAGTATCACGATAGGGAATCATGTAAAGATTGGTGGTGACTGTATTCTTTTTGGACTCAGATGCACATATAGTTTAGATTACCATATGAGGAGGGTAGAAGAAAGAATAGCAACACCTAAATATATGTCAGCGGTCAAAACAGCACCTATTGTGATAGAAGATGATGTATTGATAGGGACTCGTTGTATTATATTGAAAGGGAGTAACTATTGGTGCTCGAAGTGTAATAGGAAGTGGGAGTGTAGTTACTAAATCTATACCACCCGATTGCATAGCTGCTGGAAATCCGTGTAAAGTAGTAAAAAGTATAGATTAGAGGCAAATAGAAAATACTTCCTAACAAATAATAAGACGGTATAATGCAATTTAAAATAATAGGGATAAATTTATTTTCTACTATTTATTATAATTTTATAACGTTTTCCCTTAGCAAAGTGATACGATTCCCTATTCTTATATTTAGGAAAGGAGTTATAAAGAATGCTCGAAAAGGAATATATGTCTGCATATATAATGTAATGGTATTTTAAATGCAACTTCAAAATATGGATGCGCCAATCATTTCAGTAATTACCGTATGCTACAATGTAGCTTCGACTATTGAAAAAAAAACAATGTTGTCTGTTTTAAACCAGACATATAAGAATCTGGAATATATTATTATAGATGGGAACAGCACAGATGGAACTGTTGATATTATAAAAAGAAATATGCTGAAAGATTAACTTTTTGGATAAGTGAGCCGGACAAAGGGATATATGATGCAATGAATAAAGGCATAGTAAAGGCAACCGGGAAGTTTTTGATTTTCATGAATGCTGGAGATCAATTTCTGAACGAGAAAGTACTTAGTAAATGTCTCCCGTACTTCTTACAAGAAATAGATGTTATCTCTGGAATAGGATATTTGTCAGGACAAAAGTGGATCCCTGCAAAAGCTACAGATTTGTCTGTCGCATTCTTTCTGAAAAGAAGTTTGAATCATCAAGCTACCTTCATTAATAGGAAACTATTTCAGGATAATTTGTATAGAACGGATTTAAAGATTGTGGGAGATTCAGTCTTTTTCTTTCAGGCACTAATTATGGATAACGCTAGTTATGTTGATATACCCATAGAAATAGCTTTATGCGAAAAACCGGGGCTTAGCGGACAAGAGAAAAAGGCATTTGCAGAGTTAGAGGCATCGATTAAAGGAATGCTTCCTGATAGGATGGTTTCTGACGTTGACTTTCTGATTAATTATTATAATCCGGCTGTACGAATGATCGGTGGTTGGTTATATAAAATGCATTTTTTAAAAAAAATTCTTCGATTTATAAGAACTAATCGCAAAACGAGATGAATGTATTAGTTGATGGACGTACTTTTACAAAGAAATCAGCTGGAATTTCGACTTTCTTGAAGTGTAGCCTACAAGAATGGGCTAATAAATCTCCTCAAAATAATTTTTGGGTATTTGTTCCTAAAAAAAAGGATGAAACTATATCTTTTTCTTGTTTTCCGGCAAATGTACATTTTATTAACATCCAATTCTATGGTTTTATACCTAATTTATTCTTATTACTTTTGTGTATTCCTTATTATATAAGAAAATATAAAATAGATTTATATTATTCCCCTGTTCCGTGTATTCCATATTTTCTGCCTAAACGAGTAAAAAAGCTGATAGTGGTCCATGATGTAGTAAATATTGCATATAAAGATACAATGCAATTGAGGAATAAAATAGCTAATTCATTACTGTTTGAACGGTCTATAATAAATGCAGATTATCTTTGGACGAATTCAGAATATACAAAACTACAGGTTGAAAAATATTTTAGAGAAAGAAAAATGTCGTAACATATTCGTTGGATGTTCGGTTGATGATAACATTTTTAAAAGAAATGTAATAAGCAAAGAAAAGCATCAACAAATACTTAAAAGAATAGGTATTAATCATCGGTTTATTTTATTTGTTGGTACTTTAGAGCCAAGAAAAAATTTATCGTTTCTATTGTCTTTAATGCCTAAATTATATAAAGATTATAAACTTCAATTAGTCATAGTAGGGGCAAGAGGATGGAAGGATTCAAACATTTTTGAAATAGTAAATAATCCTACTTATCCAAAAGATAGTACTATTTTTTTGGCTATGTTTCAAATGATGATTTGGCTTGTTTATATGATATGGCAGCTTGTTTTTGTTTCTACATCTCTTAATGAAGGTTTTGGTATGCCACAATTAGAAAGCTTTTAAAATGCGGTTGTCCGGTACTTACCTCGCATAATTCGGCAATGATAGAAGTTGTAAGTGATATTGAGGGCGGACATACAATAGAAGGATATGAAACAGAAGCATGGATTGATGCTATATTAAAGATCGTAAATAACCCAAGATTTGTGAAAGGTGAAAAGTTATCTACATATAATTGGGAGTATATAATAAATGGATTAATGTATTATCTATCGTAATATGCAATTTGCTTGGCCATACATTGCGTTATTTGTATTATATCTTCTTATTTATGCAGAGTGCAGTAAAAAAAGAGTAATTTATCGGAGTCGTTTAAGATATAAAAAGATATTGCTATTGTTGAGAAAAAACATGAATATCTAGTAATTGCGATTTATTTATTATTCTATGGATTAAGAGGTTATATATTTACAGATTGCTTTCAGTATCATAATTATTTTGAAGAAGCATCGTGGAGGGAAGATTCTATATTTGAAACCACTTCATTATTCGAACCCGGATATGTATTAAGTAATATTATTATCTATCAATTTTCGGATAGTCCTTTTTTCTTTCAATTTGTATGGACATTTATAGATGTAATACTTCTGTACATAATTCTAAAGCGAGAAACGGAATGTATTGTATTCTTGCATTTGCAATTTTAATTCCTTTTTGGGATGGCGTACAAATGAATTTATGGAGAAATATTAAATCTATATTAATATTCTGTTGGGCAATAAAATATATTAGGAATCGATGTTTATGGAAGTATTTGTTGTCAATCCTTCTTGCTTGTTATTTTCATCTGACATCATTATTCTTTTTTTTGCCTTTGTACTGGTTCATTAATAAAGACAATCGTACCATATATATGATAATTTCGATAATCTCAGTAGTACTTTATATTGTAGGTGTAGAGTCTTTTTTTGAAAATATTATTTTGATAGGTATATTATTGGGAGGAAAGTTTGATCGTATTTCATCAGGATATATTGCTTCAGCAGTTGATGCTGGTTTTACTTTTTGGATTTTGCTTCCGTTTATTTCTTATGACACTTCTTCTGGTATGTTATCCAAAACTAAAGAAAAAGAATTTGATAATGCTAAATATGGCTTTCTTATTTCTCTGCAGCAATATGGCCTTTAATTCTGTATTAGTCATGAGAGATAGAATTTCAATACTATTTTCAATGGGGATAGTGTGTATTATGCCATATTTAATAGCAGTTCTGTGTCATTCGAAAGCAAAAGTATTTATTGTAGGACTATTGTTCGCTTTTATGTTTGCTCAGGTATATGTACAGCACAATACCCCTGCTGCAAAATATGAGAATATATTGTTGGGTATAAGTGACAAGGCAAGAGCAAAGATCAGAATTTTTGAGGAATCATCCAAAGCAGTAGACAGATGAAAATAACTATAGATTGCCGTATGTGGGGCAAAACATATGGGGGAATAGGAAGGTATACAAGAGAAATTGTTTTGTGGTTTCTTGGAAACAAAAAATGGCACTATTTTCTTTTGGTTTCATCTGCCTCCTATAAAGAATTGAAAGATTATGCAGTTTTTGATAATGTCTGTCTAATTCCTTTTGATGTTCCAATATTATCTATAAAAGAACAAATAATATTATGGCGAAAGATACCACGATGTGATTTGTTTTGTCTCCCTTTATATGAACGTTCCGTTCTTACCATGTTTTGCGAAAAAAAGAGTAGTGACATTACATGATGTATTTCATATTGCTAATCCTCAGTATTATTCTTTTTTGAAGCGAATGGCAGTTAAACCATATTATTTTTTTTGCTGTAAAAAGGAGTGATGTTATTTTGACAGTGTCTGAGTTCTCTAAAAAAGAAATATGCAAATATTTTGGTAGGAGAGTCGGAGGAAAAGTAAAATGTATATATAATGGTTGTGATATTAATACCAATAATATATGTTCTACTCATATAGACTATGATTATTTCCTTTTTGTTGGTAATATAAAACCTCATAAAAATCTTAAGAATGCTTTTATTGGCTTTTAAAGCCTTTGGAAGAGCGTAATATAAAATTTGTTATTGTTGGTAAGAAAGAAGGTTTTATAACGGGAGATACGAAAAATAATTGAACTTGTTAAAGATATAAATTTACGAGAAGAACGTGTCATTTTTACAGGAAATATTGATGATATAGAGTTATATGAATGGTATAAAGACGCTAAGGCTTTAATTTTCCCTTCTTTTTATGAAGGATTTGGTCTTCCCTATTATTGAGGCAATGCAGTTTAATTTGCCTATCATATGCTCTGACATTCCAGTTTTTAGAGAGATTGGTAAAGAAAACTTGTTGTATTTTGATCCAAATGATCCTAGTGATATCTGTAAAAGGATGGTGGATGTACTTTCTGGAAATGATGTAAGTTATCCATATTGGATTACGTGGAAAGAAACGGCCTTACTCACAGCTAGTTTATTTGAAGATATAGTGAAAAATAGACATGCTACTCCATTCAAGAATAATTGATAAGCATTAGTCTTTCAGATAAAGCTGTTTGTGAATATATTATATTTTGATATCTAATGAAAAGATAGTGAAAAAAAGGGAAAAAAGTACTTCATATCTCTAAGTATTATTACCCATATCTTGGCGGTACTGAATCTGTATGTCAGGATATTGTGGAAGGATTAAAGGAGTATGATAACCGGGTTATATGTTTTAATGATTCCAATCAGACTATTTGCAGTGAAATAAACGGTATACAGGTTTTGCGGATTGGGTGTTTTATGAAAGTGGCGAGCCAATCATTTTCCTTTTCTTTATTATTCTTATTTAAAAAGAAATATCCAATCTTGGCAGCCTGATATTATTCATTTTCATCATCCTAATCCTTTTGTTGCATTTCTATTGATTAGATTAATTCCTGCCAGTACGAAGTTAATCGTTCATTGGCATTTGGATATTACGAAACAGAAATATATTTATCCATTGGTGAGAGGGAATGAACGTAAGTTGTTGGAACGTGCAGACAGTATTATTGTAACAAGTTCCAAGTATAGGGATGCTTCATTACCATTAAAACCTTTTTTACAGAAAGTAAAAGTTGTGGCTAATGGAATAAATGTTCATCGCCTTGAATTACAAGATAACGATGAGATGATAATAAAAGATATTCGTAAAAAAATATCATAATAAAAAGCGATCTTTTTATCGGACGTCATGTGGAGTATAAGGGACTAAGGTACCTGATTGAAGCAGAGAAATATATTACTACAGATTGCCATATTGTTATAGCTGGACAAGGTCCTTTGACTGAAGAGTTAAAAGCTAAGGCAAATTTGGAACGCGTCAGTTTTGTGGGACGTTTAAGTAACGATGAGTTACGATGTTATCTTCATGCAGCAGATGTATTTGCTTTTCCTTCTATTACCAAAAATGAGGCTTTTGGACTTGCGCTTGCCGAAGCAATGTATTGTAGATGCCCTGCTGTTACTTTTCATATTGAAGGATCGGGGGTTAATTGGGTTTCATTAAATGGTGTAACGGGAATTGAGGTTGATAATTCGGACAGTAAGAAGTATGCTTCGGCCATAGATACACTGTTGAAAGATGATTCTTTGAGAAAGCAATATGCGGATGCTGCAAGGAAAAGGGTGATAGAATACTTTACGATAGAAAAAGAACAGGAAGCAGCTAATGAACTTTATAAACTATTGTAATTTTTATTTTTTCTAATGTTCGTGAGAATGAAAGTGGTATAAAATAAAATGTTGAGATGTAATTAGCACTTAGAGTGTTTGTATGTGAGATGAAGAGAATGTAGGTCCCTAGTTTCATGTTAACGCATGATTCTCCTACATTACATAGATTGGAAAGAGTACGACGGTACCTTTCCGGTCTATAACCCCGGCACCGGGGGGGGATCCGGTGTTAATTTCCCACGATATCAACGGTCTGTGAAGATAGTTGATATTTTTATAAATAAAACAGCTACGGGAGACAGTATTACACTGCCTCCCCGTAGCTGTTTATATATTAGAATACTCCTTTGTGCAGCTAAAGCACGGGCATTCCTTCATCGGATTCAAATCATGGTGCCCCACGATCAACGCTTTCGGAAACTGTCTGCGCAGTTCGCGTAATAGAGCCAGCAAGGGAACCCCGTTGTTCAAGCGTTCGAGTATCCTTCGGGCAACAGTCAGCATCCAGTCCTCCTTCGTAGCAGATACCTATCGAGTGGGAGTTGTGGTTACGGCAGTGTGCCCCGACCTTTTCGAGAGGACGGCCACGGTGGATCTCTCCGTCGCGTGTAATGTAGAAATGATAGCCGATGTCGTGGAATCCCCGGTGGAGGATGTGGTCCAGTCGGCAGGCTTCCGCCGAAAGGGATTTCCCCTCCGGCGTGGCACTGCAATGAATGATAATCAGTGTGATAGTTCTCATCAGCTACATACAGCTTTGCACTCCGAGCACACCCCTATGGCGGTGGCGACAGTAATGATAATTTTGAGAACTAGGCTCCATACGGAGCGGCGTGACGATGAATTGCTCATAATTTATTTTTTAAGGTTAAGAAATTAGACTGACGGATCAGGAGTCACTCCACCGCCGCCCGGGTTGGGATTCGGCGTATTACCGGAACCACCTCCTTCGGTAGTCGGCTTCTGATACTCCGCTTGCTGCTTCAGTTGGCTGTCGAGTTTCAGGTTGGTAGTCGACAAATTACCGGTGGCACGAGCTTTGAGACGCATACCGGTGATATTCTTCTCCAACGAAAAATCCTCCAGCGTTTCGGCTGCCTTACTGCGGATTCCCACGCCGAAAATGGCGAGATCGTCAATTTTCACACTCTTGCCGTCGAGCAGCAATTCCTTGATACAGTCCACCATGTCGGTGAGTACACCTTTGATGACACCACTCGAATACGGTGAATTGTGTTTCGACATGTGTTCGGCGAGCTTGGCCAGATCGAATGTCTCGTCGCTTACCGCACGGGCGAACCACTTGCCCCGCATTCACACCTTTCTTCTGCTGGTTCTGATAGATTTTGTAACGAATCATAACACTATAAATTAAAGGGTTCAACATATTGTCGTGGGGAGCTGTTTCCCTTCCGACGATACAAAGATAACACCCCGTAATCCCGAAAATCAGTTGTATACAATTGTATACGGTTGTTGTCGGTTAAGGGCAGTAACGGTCGGTTATTCAACGGAAAAGCGTAGGAAATGTGAAGGCTTTTTGTTACATTTGTAGCTAATAATTTAAAACTTATCCATTATGAAAGAATTCACGATACGTGCTTATGGACGCATGGAACTGGCGCAACTTTATTCTCCCGAACTGACCGATATTGCCGCATATCGAAAGATGAAGAAATGGATCGAACGGTGTCCCGGACTTCAGCAACGCCTGTATGATCTGGGCTACCAACCCGAACACCGTTCTTATACACCATTGGAGGTGAGAGTGATTGTGGATGCATTGGGAGAACCTTAGAGGGATTCGCTTTAGGATAACAAAAGCACCGCTTTAAGACAGCTAAAGCATAGCTTTACGTACTCTAAAGCTATGCTTTTTACGTCTTACAAGATACAACGTCTTACAACACACACTACTGTGGTTTCGGGTACAGCAGGTACACTTTTCCGGGGGGCTCTTTACGCACACACACGCGCGCGAGCAATCATATAGTTTCCTTTGCCGTCTACGTGAACCAGATCTCCGTAGTCTACCAGACGTTTCAGCCAGACGAGCGCGGTGTTCTCCTTAATACCCATGACAGCTGCCTGCTCTCGTACCTGTTTGCGGGTAAACGTGGTCCCCAGTTTCATGAAGAAAAAATCACGCTCGACGTTTGCCCGGCGACTGATTTCTGTGGGAGGAAGGAAAGAAAGTATATGCATGGCATGGCAGTAGAGGGGCTCGGCAAGTTGGAGCACCGCTTTGAAATCACTCGGAGTGATCTTGACATCCCAGCGGGTGATGATGCCGTCTTTGATATTGTCATCGGGAATCTCCTTTGTCCGGAGTCAGGAGAGGGGTCGAAGATGCCTTGAGTTGATAGGGCTGTGCGCTTTCGAGCGCACGCAATACAGCCACTTCCGCCATGATACGGCATGTGTTGACACCCAGACGGGCCACGAAACTATACATCTCATTTCCGTTGGCTATACCCGAACGGGTGAAAAGGGCAGAGAATAGAGTGTCAAATTCTTGTTTCTGCTCGTCGGTGAGCCGGAGTGTGTGGAGACCGTGTGCCTTCAGTAAGTCCAGTTTCTTTTTCCAATCAATCCTATGGTGGTGAATATCTCTTCTATGTCTATGTCTCCTGTCGTAAACTGGCTTACCCACTGCCAGATACCGGGCATATAGTAGAACAGCTGGCGGGAGAAAAGCCCGTTTTCCGCCGAAGGGATGAGGGCTTTTACCTGCGCCGGAGTTCCGGAAAGCAGGACGGAGAGGTAGCTTTTTTAATTTCCCGGTATTCCTGGTCGGTACGGCGGTTGTAAGACAAACGGTCGTGGTCGAATGCTTTGCGCAGGGTGTCGCTCCAGTGTCCGTAATCCGATCCTATGGCGGTGGACAGGGTATCCGCTTCGGACTCACAGATAAATCCTGTTCCGTTGGCGTCCATGATGTTTTGCAGAATACCGGTGCCGGTATTGTTGCCCGCCCGCGATGAGGAACATTTTGTTGGCCGGTATTTGCGGGCGTCTATTTTAGAACGTTCTTTGCCCATTGCTTCGTAGGCGGCTTTGGCTTTTTTGTAGGCTTTTATTTCTTCGGCCCATTCGGCGCGGAGCTGGTCATGGATAGGATCCACAAGCAGCCGTATGGATGACAGGGCACTTTTTCCGGAAGCAGGGAGAGCTATAATGAAACTTTGCATGCAGGGGGACTGGAGTTTACCGCCATAAGGACACCGTACATACCGTTCCATGCAAGAACCCAGAGCGGTCAGTGCTCCCAATAGCATGACATCGTTCTGTGCGTCGGTGCTTCCGTAACTCATAATACGTTGCAGGAGTTCCGGCCAGTCGGCTGCCGGAAAGGTGGGTAGCGGCTGTTTGGGTTCGCTACCCGGCAACAGTTCCTCAGACTCCGGACTCTCGCTATTGTATACCTTATTACGCGCGCACGTGTGTGCGGAAAGTTTTTGCGCTGTACCTGCTGTACCTTTTGTACCTGTCCGGCTGTTTGCAACCTCCTCTTTTGCGGACGGTAACTCCTGCCGCTTCGGCGAGATAGAACACCGTGCCCAGATGCATATCCCCATGATTGGCAGTGAGTGCGTTGGAGAATATCCGTTCGGCGTGTTCGCGTTGGTATTTTGGCGGAAACCCGGCACAAGCGGTGGAAAAAAGTCGCGTCCCTCTTCGCCGCAATCGGTTGCAATGGCGAACGCCAGGTGTACGTATTCGATGTAAAGTGGGGGCAATGTCAGCCTTGGCTGTTTCTACTGCCTCCGTGAGGCGGCGTAATGATTCAAGTTCATTCATTTTTTTATAGATTGAGAATTAATAATGTTACGAAATAATGCATCCGGATCGTAATTGAGGAAACAGGCCCTTACGAGGTCTTTTCCCGAACAGTCCACGCCTTTCGAGGCATTTCTGCCAGAATTGTCAGGTTCCGGGCCGTATGCCATTTCGACATACTGCATGGCTTTGTTCATACTTTCCGTGATATTTTGTGCTTCGTCTTCGGGATACAGCGTTCCGGAAGGGACGAAAGCCTTCACTCCCCGGCCGCTCGGACTGACATACGTGAGCACGGGGCAGAGGAAGGGATCATCGAATAGCAGACGGCGCATACTGACGGCTTCGTCGTAGGAGTCGAGGTTGTCCACATCTATCACGACCAGCCCGGAAGGGGATACGAAACACTTGCTGTTGCGGCGTGTGAAGGTGCCGCAGGGTGTCACGTAAGGCAGCAGTGTCGCTTTGGCAGTCCGCATGTCCGAGCGTTGCGTACCTGAGCGGTCAGGAGTTTGAGATTCTCGTTGCAGGTAATCATTTGGAAGACCTGCTCCACGGAGACTTCGCAGAAGGGGAGGAGCGTGGGAGGAGTAACCATTCGTCCCTGTTCGTTCCTGACAGGAGCGATAGGTGGCATGAAATATGACATTCTGTACTGGTTTGGCATAATCTTTGTTGTTTACGGGTCAAAAACTTTTCTTCTTTCAAAACGTGCTTGATTTTCAAAACACGACGTGAAACTACGAAAAAAAAAAATAGACGGTTCTGATATGTCAGAACCAATGTGAAAATAAATAACATACTAAGGTGTATTTTTAACAACTAATAGATATTGAACATGAAAAAGAACTTCAAACACGTCCTTCTAGGTACTTTTATCGATGAATCGCTTAAATGCGCAAACTTGACAATGACTCACTTATGCAAAGAAACCGGTATGGGGAAAGCCAGCTATGAGAATATAAAAAAGGGGAGGATATGAAACTGCACTACTACGAATCCATTCTGAACTTCTACTGTGATAGTCTGACGGAAGAGGAGCTGCTGGAGAAGATACGCGAATGGACACTGCGGTATCTCTGGTATAGAAAGAAGCGCGAGGAGGAGGAGGGTGGAAACGAGAATACCCGTGTGCGATAACGAATACACAAAAAATAATGTTTGATTATACATAAAAAATACGGGGAATGCTTCGTAGTTCACAAATAATGATTAAATTTGCCGCGATTTGTAATGTTGAGTTTGCAAAATGACGAATAATACTATAAAGCATCTGGGTATTGTGGAAAACATTGAAGGTTCTCACGTGCGGGTGAGAATCGTTCAAACTTCGCCTGTTCGCGGCTTGTAGTGTGAAAGGGCATTGCAATGCATCTGAAAGTAAAGAGAAACTGATTGATGTTTTCGACACGAAAGCTTCTTCTTACCGAGTGGGTGAGGAGGTAATGCTTTATGGAACGACTTCTATGGGGATGCAGGCCGTATTGCTGGCTTTTTATCCCTTTCTTGGTATTGCTGATTACTTTATTTATTTCCATGCGTCTTACGGGGGGGGATGAGTTAAGGTCGGCGCTTGTTGCTTTGTCAGCCTTGCTCCCGTATTACCTTATTATATATGTATGCAGGAATAAGTTGAGCAAGAAGTTTTCATTTACGCTTGAACCAATAAAAAATAATTAATAAATAACTAACTAAAATTTATGGATTTAATTCTGGTTGCAGTAATTTCGTTGGGAGCGATTGGCTTGATTGCCGCGGTAATCTTGTATGCCGCTTCCAAGAAGTTTGCTGTGTATGAAGATCCGCGGATTGCCAAGGTTAGCGAAGTGCTTCCTTAGGGCAAATTGCGGTGGATGTGGTTATCCCGGTTGCTCTGGTTTTGCCGGTGCCTGCGTGAAGGCTGCCGATGCCGGTTCGCTGGAGGGTAAGTTATGTCCGGTTGGTGGTGCTCCGGTAATGGAGAAAGTAGCTGCCATTTTGGGATTGGAAGCCGTTGCTGCTGAACCGAAAGTTGCGGTGGTAAGATGTAACGGTAGTTGTGAAAATCGCCCTCGTACTGCTCTGTACGACGGAGCTAAATCGTGTGCCATCGCTCATGCCACTTCAGGTGGTGAGACGGGTTGTACATTCGGTTGTCTGGGTTGTGGTGATTGTGTGGAAGCGTGTCAGTTTGATGCTATTCACATGAATCCTGAAACCGGTCTTCCGGAAGTGGACGAAGAAAAATGTACAGCTTGTGGGGCTTGCAGCAAAGCTTGTCCGCGTAAGATCATTGAAATTCGTCCGAAAGGAAAGAACAACCGCCGCGTAGTGGTGATGTGTGTGAACAAGGATAAGGGAGCTGTTGCCAACAAAGCTTGCAAGGCTAGTTGTATTGGTTGTGGAAAGTGTGTGAAAGTGTGTCCGTTCGAAGCCATTACGTTGGAAAATAATTTGGCATACATTGATCCGGCTAAGTGTAAGTCTTGCCGTAAATGCGAATCGGAATGTCCGAAAGGGGCTATCCAAGCTATCAATTTCCCGCCACGTAAACCGAAAGTAGAAGTGCCGGCTGGTGAGGCTGCTGCAAAACCTGCTGTAAAAGTAGAGGCTTCAAAGGTGGAAACTCCGAAAGCGGAAGCGGTGAAAGCTGAGGCTCCGATAATCAAAATTCAAAGTAAGTAAAAATTAAAAAGATATAACAGTGAAGACATTTAGAATTGGTGGAGTACATCCAGCAGAAAATAAATTGTCAGCAGGCAAAGCCATTGAAACACTTGCACTTCCTAAGCAAGCGGTATTTCCTTTGTCACAGCATATCGGTGCTCCTGCTACTGCCATCGTGAAAAAAGGCGATGTGGTGAAGGTAGGTACGAAGATTGCTGAGGCGGGTGGCTTTGTTTCAGCAGCCATCTTCTCGTCTGTATCCGGTAAAGTGAACAAGGTAGACGCCGTAATCGATGCTAGCGGTTACCGCAAGCCGGCTATCTTTATCGATGTGGATGGTGACGAATGGGAAGAATCAATAGACCGCAGTTCGACATTGGTGAAAGAGTGTGCTCTCACACCCGAAGAAATCGTTGCTAAAGTGAAAAATGCAGGTGTAGTAGGTATGGGCGGTGCTTGTTTCCCTACTCATGTGAAACTTTCTCCTCCTCCGGGCTGCAAGGCGGAATGTGTAATTATCAATGCTGTAGAATGTGAGCCTTACCTCACTGCCGACCATCGTTTGATGCTGGAAAAGGCAGACGAAGTACTGGTGGGTGTAAGTATCCTGATGAAAGCTGCGAAAGTGACTAAAGGATATATCGGCATTGAAAATAATAAACCGGATGCTATTAAGCTGATGACTGAAAAGGCTGCTCAGTATCCCGGTATAGAGGTAGTTCCTTTGCAGGTGAAATATCCGCAAGGTGGTGAGAAACAGTTGATAGATGCTGTGATCGGTCGCCAGGTTCCTGCTCCTCCCGCTATTCCTATCAACGTAGGTGCGGTGGTTCAGAATGTAGGTACTGCATTTGCCGTTTATGAAGCCGTTCAGAAAAACAAACCTTTGTTTGAACGTATCGTGACCGTTACGGGTAAGTCTGTCAAGAATCCCTCCAACTTCCTCACCCGTATGGGTACCCCGATGAGCCAGCTGATTGATGCGGCTGGCGGTTTGCCCGAAGATACGGGAAAAGTGATTGGTGGCGGTCCGATGATGGGTAAAGCACTGGTTAATACGGAAGTTCCCATTTGTAAAGGTAGTTCGGGTGTGCTGATTATGAATGATAAGGAAGCTGCCCGTGCGGAAGCTCAGCCCTGTATCCGCTGTGCCAAGTGTGTCAGTGTCTGTCCTATGGGATTGGAGCCTTTCTTGTTGGCGACACTTTCAGCTCATAAGGACTGGGAGAGAGTAGAAAAAGAAGATGTAATGTCGTGCATCGAGTGCGGTTCGTGTCAGTTTACATGTCCGTCTCATCGTTATTTGCTGGACTATATCCGTTTGGGTAAGGGCACAGTAGGTGGTATTATCCGTGCACGTAATGCTAAAAAATAATTCGACAAAATAGTATGGCTAATAAATTAATAGTATCATTATCGCCTCACGTTCATAGCGGTGACAGCATACAGAAGAATATGTATGGTGTACTCATTGCGTTGATACCTGCGTTGCTGGTGTCATTTTATATGTTCGGACTGGGCGCCGTGGTGGTGACCTTGACCTCGGTTGCCGCCTGTGTATTCTTCGAATGGGCGATTACCAAGTTTATTTTGAAGAGAGAACGCTCTACCATCTGTGATGGTTCGGCTATTATAACCGGTGTGTTGCTGGCATTCAATCTGCCTTCCAACTTGCCGCTTTGGATTATTATCATCGGTGCGTTGGTGGCAATCGGTGTGGGCAAGATGACTTTCGGCGGATTGGGTTGTAATCCTTTCAATCCCGCGCTGGTAGGTCGTATCTTCCTGCTGATTTCTTTTCCTGTGCAGATGACTTCATGGCCGTTGGTTCAACAATGGGGAAGTTATACCGATGCTGAAACCGGTGCTACTCCGCTGGCATTGATGAAAATGGCTGTAAAGGGTGATGCAAATGCTTTAGGTCAGTTGCCCGATACATTAAGTCTGTTTCTGGGTAATAACCCGGGTTCACTAGGTGAGGTGAGTGCATTGGCTTTATTGCTTGGTCTGGGATATATGCTATGGAAAAAGATTATTTCCTGGCATATTCCTGTATCTATTCTGGTGACAGTATTTGTATTTGCCGGGCTGATGCATTTGGTTGATCCGGTTGCTTACGCATCTCCGTTGGCTCACTTGTTTACAGGTGGTTTGATGTTGGGTGCTATTTTTATGGCAACTGACTATGTTACTTCGCCTATGACTCATAAAGGTATGATTATTTACGGTGTGGCTATCGGTTTCCTGACCGTGGTTATCCGTTTGTTCGGTGCATATCCCGAAGGTATGTCTTTCGCTATATTCATTATGAACGCATTCACTCCGTTAATCAATACTTATTGTAAACCTAAAAGATTCGGGGAGGTCGTGAAGAAATGAAAAAACTAGAATCATCTTTGAAAAACATGGTTATCGTGCTGACAGGCGTAACCGTGGTAGCCGGAGCATTGCTGGGTTATGTGAATGAGTTGACAAAGGAACCCATTGCACAGGCTAATGCCAAGGCTTTGAGTGATGCCATTGCTATCGTAGTTCCGGGATTCGATAATAATCCTGCCGAAGCTCCTGAAACCATAGAATTGGAAGGCGTTACTTATAAGATATATAAAGCAACCAAAGGAGGAGAATTTATTGGTGCAGCCGTAGAGTCTTCTGCAAATGGTTTTGGTGGTGCGTTGAATGTATTGGTAGGTTTCGATAAAGAGGGTAATATTATAGACTATTCTTTGTTGAGTCATGCAGAAACTCCGGGACTGGGATCAAAGGCAGCCGATTGGTTTAAGAAAGGCGGCAAAGGCGATATTACTGGTATGAATCCGGGACAGAAAGCATTGGTTGTAAATAAAGATGGCGGTCAGATAGATGCAATCACTGCTTCTACTATCACGACACGTGCTTTTCTGAAAGCTGTGAATAATGCTTATGCGGCATATAGTGGCCAAAATGTGGATGGTTCCAGCGGTGCGACACAGCAGGTGTCTGAAACTGCTGCCGATGCCCCCAAAGCAGCTAAGGCACAATGTGAGGGAACTCAGGATTGTTGCGGACAAGCCTGTGACTCTGCTGCCTGCAAAGCTGCTTGTGGTGGTAAATGTGATCCTGCTAACTGCGACAAGGCGGACTGTAAAAAAGCAGAATGCCCAAAGCAAGATTGTAAAAACAAAAAATAAGGAAGGAGCAGACTATGAATAATTTTAAAGTATTGATGAACGGGATTGTCAAAGAGAATCCTACGTTTGTACTCCTTTTGGGTATGTGTCCTACATTGGGAACCACTTCTTCTGCCATCAATGGTATGGGTATGGGATTGGCAACCATGTTTGTGTTGATTTGTTCGAATGTAGTAATTTCGTCTATCAAGAATCTGATTCCTGATATGGTGCGTATTCCTGCATTTATTGTGGTTATTGCGTCATTTGTAACCTTGTTGCAGATGATTATGCAGGCATACGTGCCGGCACTTTATGCTACATTGGGATTGTTTATCCCGTTGATTGTGGTAAACTGTATCTTGCTGGGACGCGCCGAAGCGTTTGCTGCAAAGAACGGTCCTGTTCCTTCATTTTTTGACGGATTGGGTATGGGACTAGGATTTACTCTTGCATTGACTATCCTTGGTGGTGTACGTGAGTTCC
>VOFK01001937.1_pt1 | contig 39466 bp, 52 predicted proteins | sample 5384121 | NCBI WGS metagenome assembly VOFK01 (sample SAMN12384730, study PRJNA508395) | human gut metagenome | isolation source: healthy gut J | host: Homo sapiens | reverse complement strand
TGCGGAGAATGCGTTTGTTTCCGCATACCGTAAGTATATGATACGCTAAAATTTGATATACATATAGAATATATCGCTTCCCCCGTATTGACGACAAAACGCTGATCATCACCGACCCTATGTTGGCAACAGGCGGGAACTGAGCTTCAGGCAATGCTGACCAAAGGTCACCCCCTGCCGAAACCACGTTGCTTCCATCATCGCCAGCCAGAAGGCTATCGATCATATTATAAATGTATTCCCCGAAGATAAGACAACGATCTGGTGTGCTGCTATCGACCCCGAAATCAATGAACACCCTATATCGTTCCGGGGCTGGGCGACGCAGGCGATCTTGCCTACGGAGAAAAGAATAAATCTTTAAAGACTCTTTCGATATTGTTGTGGCGACATCCCCACTTGCTTCGAAAGAATGTACCGAAATAAGAAGCATTGGGAAGCCGAAAAGCATTCGAGATTTCCTGAATGTCCTCCTGAGTATTCTTCAGCAACGAGATACTTTTTACGGATAATCGCCTTAAATACAAGTTCCTGTACTGTATACCCGCATATACTTTTGAAACCGCAGAAAGATATTTAGGAGACAAACAGAGTTTATCCGCATAAAAATTCCCACTCCCCGCTCCTGCATATAATATTTCTCAATTAACTGGATTAAACGGATGAAGACTTCATTCTTCCGTCCTCCCGCTTCTTCTCCATCATTCACTAATTTACGATTATACATGGAACAAATCCTGTATGTTAATGCAAGCAGAAGCAGTTTTTGTTCGTAAAGTTTAAATGGATTTTCTTCTACCTCCACAGCACTGTCGAGCAGAGACATATATTTCGTGATTTCTTCTTCTTCACCGGTGGTCCACACACAACTAGGCTCATCAGGAGTAATCCGCGAATACATATACATAGTCACAACCGCATTGCCCATAATATCCCGTATGGGCTCTATCTGATAGATCAGAATCTGTACTTCCATATCTTCTGATTCCTGAAGAACCTGAAACGCACCTTCTTCGGGAATAAACAGGCTTTCGCCCGCCTTAGCAGAACAGACCTTCTGATTCAAGGAAAACTGGAAACTCCCCCGGTGACAAATAATCACCCCCAATCCTTTCATGTGGAACAGTTTTTTTAAAGAAGACGGAAAAGTCACAAGTACACCTCTCGAACTACATATATTTTTCCCGCTCAACAAGTCGCGGTCAAATTGCAATAAACGATCTTGCTGTGTATCCATAATACCAATACATTATATAAATCATTATCAAAAAACGACGCTAAGTTAGCAATTTTTCGTTTAGGATAAGGAACAACAAGCACAAATATCATACAAATTAACCCGCCATAGATCGTCCAGCCTGCCATTTCTTTGAGGGCGGAAAGCGTGGCTTGCACCTGAATCCGTCCCTTAGTAGATATAGCTGCCATATTACAGGCTTCCGTCTCACTTTTCCCCTTTGATACTTCATCCCCTGCACCGTACCAAGAAAAAGAAGTAGAAGCATCCGGATTTAGCAAATCTACATTTTGCGCATAACGGGTGATGTAATGTTGCTGCCGTTCCTGCAGCACATTCGAATAAATAGCTCCTCCAATACCGGGTCCCAGCACCATACGCACGGTGAGCATGATGCAAATCCAGGTAGAAAGGTATTTGAAAGGCATACGCTGATTAGCATAAGCTGCCGTCAGGGCATACAAAATCATCATACCAATAGCACGGATAATGACTGCATACTTCAAACGTTCATACATCCCTGCTGTCTGTACTTCAAAATACATGAACACAGCCGATAAGGACAGAAAGAAAAAACCAAGAGCAAAAAGATATTTGAAATGCAATCCTTTGCTCCCCCAACGCCATAGCAATCACTGCACCAATAGTATATCCCACCATGCACCAATTGCCCAACGAAGCATTCTGCAAATTATCAAGATGCATCCCTACACCTGCGAATACATTAACAAACATGGCACTGGAATTGATGATCATCAGCAGCAGATAAAGCAAAGCGCCCATACGGATGGTGCGTAGTTTGAATGCATCCAACAAGACATAAAGGCGACCGGCGGGTGACATCCATATAGAGAAAGATCCCGGCAAAAAAGTATGCTGACAGCAGTTGCCCAACGGATAGACCCATCATCGTACCAATCGAGCACTTTACCGTAAACCAGTACATAAGTGAGACACGTCAGCGAAACACAGAAGGCAGTGACATTACCGAACTTACGGAAGTTGATAGGAAAGCGCCCAGGGAATTTGTAATTGGGCATAGTGATAAATATGATTAAGATAGAAACCAGTAGAATCCCCATCATAAAATAATACACATACTTCCACTCATATTCAAAGGACAGCCAGGCCGTGAGTGCCGTACCCGACTGTCCCAGAATCATAAAAAACAGATAAACCGCCGGCTGGCTCACACATCTTTCAATATCCAGTTTGTTCCAACCGGCTGCGTCTTTCGGTTCCAGCCCCGGAGTGATATTACGGGTAGCTTCCATGCCTCCGGCATACCAAATAAGGGTAAACAGATTGACCATCATCAACACCATACGCAGAAAGCCTGTCAACAGACTACAAAGTGCTAACAGGAATACGCTATCGGTCTTGGCACAAATATAACTGAATATATACATCAATGCGAATCCGACAATGCACATCATCTTCTCCCGGCGCACACACACCAGTTCGTACAAGAATGGAGCAAAAGCCGCCATACCGATCGAAGTCACAAAGTTAGCAAACTGAATATGTTCGGAAATAATGCCAAGACCGCTCATCATCTCGGTACTATTCACCGAATAAACCCCGCCTACCGTAAGAATCGGCAGGAAAAAGAATAATAGGATGATAATCCCCAATGGCTTGGGCATCCAGTTATAAAAAGGATAGTTTTTAGGATATGAGGGCATTTGTGTAAATCCAAATTACTGTTTACAAATAGTTAATCACACTTCACGGACAAGGCAGAATGAAACTAAAGCCGGGCTTTAACCACGACCATCATACCAGCTGCCAGTCGTTCGTTATCTTCTTTGGATAAATTAGTAAAATCAATACGTACAGGGATACGCTGTTGTATCTTTACAAAGTTTCCGGCCGAATTATCTGTCGGGACTAATGAGTATTTAGAACCTGTGGCCCCTGAAATAGATGTCACCTTCCCCGTAAACTCTTTATCACTAATAGCGTCTACCGTAACAGATACTTCCTGTCCGATATGCAGATTCTCAATTTGCGTTTCCTTATAATTGGCTACAATCCATTTTTGAGTATTAGGAAGAATATAAGTAATCGTTTGTCCGGCGGAAATGAATTGTCCTTCCTCCAACGAACGACGACCGAGCTTTCCATCACAGGGAGCTACCACAACCGTATAAGACAGATTCAGGCGTGCCATTTCAAGTGCCGCCGTTGCCCGTTGAATAGCAGCTTCGGTACTCACACGACGATAAGACACCTCATCCACACCGGAAAGGGCAGCTTTCTTCTGTCTTTCCACGCTTCCAGCTTCTTACGCGTAGCCTCATAATCCGTAATAATCTGTTCAAGCTGGATAGGAGTCGCTGCATTTCGTTTCACCAGATTTTCATATCGTTTCCGGTCTTTCTCCAGTTTAGCCAGGCGCACTTCGATTTCAGCAATAGAGGCATCATAGACGGATGCAGTGGTCTGTGTAGTATTCAACGTGGCATTAATTATTGTGGCACCGGCTTGTGCATCCTTCAGTGCGGCTTCGGCTTCCATTACCCGGATTTTATATTCACGATCGTCGAGCACCATCAGAGTATCCCCTTTATGTACCTCCTGATGCTCGGTAAAGTAAATCTTATCAATATATCCCGAAGCACGCAGGTTGATAGGCGATACATATTGCTCGATCTGGGCATCGTTGCTGGTTTCCGTCTGGCTATAATTCAAAAAAGAGGCAAACCACTTCAATTACTCCCCAGACAATAATAGCCATTCTAAAAGGCTGACTGCAATCTGCCAACGACGAAGTTTCTTCATTTTCTTCGCTTTCTCCTGATGAGTAGCGGAAGGAATATTATTTTCCATTGTTTCCATATTTTATGATTCGATTGTTAGTTGCATATTATTTGACTAATGATTCTATCTGCCCGGTCAGTTTGAGGAGCATCAGGTTGGTGACCCGATAATTATAATGTGCATTGATATAATTGTTCTGCGCTTCACTCATCTGCATTTCGTCTTGCAGCACCTCAGTCATTGAAGCGATCCCTTCGCGATAACGGTCGGAAGTAACGGCATAGACATCTTCCGCCAACAGATAGTTATCTTTCTGTTTTTTTAAAATTACGCTGGTTATTCATCAGGTCGTTCACCGCATTCAAATATTGGGTTTGCAGATTTTTCCGGGTGTCCTCCCATGCCAGCTTGCGATTCTCAATGTCGATCATCGCTTTCCTTATCTTATAGGTTTTATCCAGTCCATCAAAAATAGGAATGCGCAAAGTCAGCCCCAGTCCATACGAACGAAACCAATGATTGGACGGACCGGAATGGAACCAATGATAACCTTTATCTGTGTAGGCAGCATATCTCCAGTTCCCTGTCAAACTAAGAAGAGAAGGAATATAGCCATTAGTAATCATCCGTTTTTGCCGTTCAGCCAGTTCCAACTGCGATTGCGTGAGTTGCAGTTCGTAGAGGTTCTCCGACAAACCGGTTAAAGCGACCGTAGTAATGCTATCAGTATTAACCGGTGTCAGGGCTATTTTTTTTCAGCCGGATAATCCATAATGTACTTCAACATATTAAGTTGCTGCTTCATCATTGCCTGTGCATTGTCATATTGCACTTTCAGGTTCTCCAAATTGATATTTACTCTTTTTCAGGTCGACTTCCATAGACATACCATTATCAAAGAAAGCCCGGGTTATATCCCGCAACTCTTCCAGACGGGTGATATTCGCCTTTATCAACACTATTTGCTCGGCTGTTACTTGCCCCAGATAGTACATCTTGCTGATTTGAAGAATAATGTCCTCCCTCGCCTTACCATAAGACAAGCGGCTGATCTCCTCCACAACTTTAGCAATAGACATAGAAGTATAAAGAGTCTGGTTGAAAAGCGGCATTTGCATTTCCAGGCCTGCATTAGCAGAATGTTGCAATGTTTGAGTAATATTATAGGGAACGCCGTAAGATGAACCGTCCGTCACAGATACCGGAGGATCAAAATTATTACTATAACCGGCGACAGCACTAATCTGCGGCAACAATCTTGCCCGATTTTCAGATACACCATATTTGCTTTTCTGTATTTCTCTACGCTTGCTCTCCAACGACAAGTTGTTATCAATACCTATCCGAAGGCAATCTTCCAATGTCAAGGTTTCTACTCCTTGCGCTCTCCCGTTTACAACGAGCAAAATAAAAAAGGTAAAATGAACAGTAGTCTTTTCATAATATATGCTCTATAATCGGCCACAAATTTAGTGGGTTAGGACAAATGAAAGCTACCCATAAACCGACTCTTTATATTCATATTTTTCCTTTTTCAACAGAACTTTTGATAGACAAAACTCCGTACTTAGTCGATTTTATTTTCATCTATCCCAGTATCTGCTTAGTTTTGAGGTATTAAAACAAATAAAGAATGATTAATCAGCATATTCAAACAACCAAATAGCGTTTGTTTTTCATAATTTTTTAGTGAATGCAAAAACGGCTCTCTTCGGGAGGAAGAGAGCCGTTCTTATCTAATAACCTTATCTATTCTATGCAATAAGGTAAGCATTACATCATTTCATTCAAGATTTCTTAGAGATTCTGCTTCTACTCATCCATACCAGAATCATCACTCCAATCAACAGCAAAGCCAATGCTGCGTAAGCAATACTTTCCGTCACATGTATGCTCTGCGGATCAAACCACATCTCAATCGTATGTTCACCGGCCGGAATATTCATTACACGCAACACATAGTCCGCCCGGGCAATATCCACCGGCTGACCGTCAATCGTTGCCTGCCATCCCGGATAATATATTTCAGAGAAAACAACTACACCGTCTTTAGCGGAAGAAGTCTTATAAACCAAACGATTCGGCTCATAGCTCGTCAAACGAATGGCAGACAGAGAGTCCTTATATCCTTCCGTCACACCCTTCAGTTTTTCCTTAAACTTCGCATCTACTACAGCGGTTTCCGTAGGAAGAATATCATTCAAAGCATCAATTTCCTCATTTGCATTATTCACATACTGCACCTTATCCACAAACCAGGCATTACCGTATGCATACGGATTTTCCACAGGAACAGGCTGCCCCTGTTGTCCGGCAGGGAAGATAAAGTATTTCGTGTTCAGCATATTCAGCACACGAAATTTAGAAGCATCCACGCTGTCCATTTTGCCACCGGCAGCAGCTACTTCCTGATAGGTCGCCTGCATTTCCGGAATAATATGATGATCGATCATTTCCTGATAACGGCGCAACTTGGCGGCATGATAACCACCGACACTCTTATGCCAGTACGCTGTATTATTCTCATTAAATGTATTGCCGGGGAAACCTACAAAGTTCAATACCCGATAATATAAGGTCGTATCTTGAAGAATAATTTCATCCGCCTGCGTCTTGACGAATGCTTCTGCTTGTTTGGACTTCGGAACAAACAGATCGTCATACAAATAGCGTTTGTTGACACTCCACATATCTATCAGACACAGAAGTACAATACCTCCTAAGGTGAATGAGGCTTTCAACTTCTTCTGTTGATATAAGAATAAAAGCAGGCAACCTATAACGATGATAAAAAAGCTACGCCATGCATCCGAAGTTAGTATCGCCTCACGCATATCTTTCAGGCTGGTCATGACAGGAACAAGATGTTCCGCCGGAAGCCCTTGCTTCAAAGCAGCCATTTCCTGTCCTGAACTGAAGTTGGAGAAGAAAACTCCCGGAGCAATAGCCAGAATCAACGCAACACCGGCTGTAAGCACCAACGTGACAATTACTCCTGTACGGTTCTCTTTCAGGCTTCAGGATATCCGGTTTGCTCAGAATCTCTTTCAAAGCAAAAATCGCCAACAACGGAATTGTAAATTCGGCTATTACAAGAATGGAGGATACCGCACGGAATTTATTATACATCGGAATATAATCGATGAAGAAATCAGTCAGCCCCATGAAGTTCTTTCCCCACGAAAGAAGGATAGAGAAAATGGTGGCTCCCAACAGTGCCCATTTGAGCGGTCCTTTAACTATAAAACATCCCAAAATAAACAGGAACACAACAAACGCTCCGACATATACCGGCCCGGCAGTCCACGGCTGATCGCCAAAATAGGGCGTCAACTGCGAATAAAGGTTTCCGTACATCGGGTTTGCTTTTGCCATAGCAGTTTCATTCTGTGACAAAGTAGTAGAACAGCCCCCTCCCTTAACGTTGGGCACTAATAGAGTCAGTGTTTCACCTATGCCATAGCTCAATTTGTAATATAATCGCGGTCCAGTCCGCTACTGGTCTGATTGGCGGCAAGGGGCCTTCCTGTTTCAGTTCGCTCTTACCGCGCATGGTCTCCTTACTATACTCGTAAGTATGGTACAAGTTGGAGATATTTACGCAAACTCCTACCACAGCAGCTAATGCAAGAATAGCGCTAGCCTTAAAGAAATGCGGCAATTCCTTCTTTTTCATAAGCATCAACAAAATAAGCTATTATAAAGAACAGGATCACAAACATGAAGTAATAACTCATCTGAATGTGATTCGACTGAATCTGAAGAGCAATGAACAAGGCCGTTATAATTCCTCCCAACAGATATTTTTTCCGATAAGCCAGCACAATACCGGCAATCGTAGGCGGAATATAAGCCAATGTGACAAATTTCCAGATATGCCCCGCCGGTATCAGAATAAAGAAATAGGAAGAGAATGCCCATATAATCCCCCCTAGTCCTGCCAGCCATGCTGATAATCCGAATGCTCGCAGAAGGATATAAAAGCCCAGCATCATAATGAAAGTCAGTACGACATAGCCGGGAAGGTATAACTGATACACCTTTTCCACCCACTTCAAAGTCTTTGTTGAATCGTAGCTCGGAGACATCTGATAGGTAGGCATACCGCCAAAAATAGAGTTTGTCCAGCGTGTACGTTCTCCGGTACGTTCGAGATATTCCTTGGATTCTTGCCCTGCACCAACTCCGGCCACCGAATCGTGCTGAAACAGAATACGACCTTCGATATCAGCCGGAAAGAAATAAGCAAAAGAAAGAATGATAAAAGCCAGAATGGCAATTAAGTCTGGAAGGATTTTCTTCATAATATATTGATAGTTGATAAATGATAATTGATAGTTGAGAATGATAACTGACTTGTTGCATTCAGCCCCCAAGCCAACAACTATCATTTATCAACTATCAATTATCAACTGAATTTAGTATCTATAATGATCCGCCTTGTAAGGGCCGTCTACCGATACACCGATATAAGCAGCCTGTTCAGGAGTCAGCTTAGTCAGTTTCACCCCGATTTTTTCAAGATGCAGACGAGCTACTTCCTCATCCAGATGTTTCGGCAAACGATATACATTTATATCATATTTTTTATTGAACAGTTCGATCTGAGCTAATGTCTGATTAGTAAACGAGTTACTCATCACGAATGACGGATGTCCTGTCGCACACCCCAGATTTACCAGACGGCCGTCGGCAAGCAGTATAATGCTATGGCCATCCGGGAAATAATAACGGTCTACCTGCGGTTTTATATTCACGCATTTGATACCCGCATAATGTTTCAACGCATCCACCTGAATTTCATTGTCGAAGTGACCGATATTACATACGATAGCCTGGTCTTTCATCTTCTCCATGTGGTCAATACGGATAATATCGATATTGCCAGTAGTAGTCACGAAAATATTGCCTTCAGTGCACGCATCCTCCATTGTCACTACTTCAAAGCCTTCCATTGCCGCTTGCAATGCGCAGATCGGGTCTACTTCCGTCACAAGCACACGTGCCCCGTAAGAGCGCATGGAATGTGAACATCCTTTACCGACATCACCATAGCCACATACAACTACTACCTTACCGGCAATCATCACATCCGTTGCACGCTTGATACCGTCAGCTAATGATTCACGACATCCGTACAGATTATCGAATTTGGACTTCGTTACCGAATCGTTCACATTGAATGCCGGGAATAACAGTTTGCCTTCTTCCTGCATCTGGTACAGACGGTGTACACCTGTGGTTGTCTCTTCAGATACGCCACGAACTTCTTCCGCTACGCGATGCCAACGGGTAGCATCTTCCGCCAACACTTTCTTCAAGATAGCATTCAGCTCTATTTCATCTTCTGCGTGCACTTCCTTATCCAGCACGGCAGCATTGTTTTCAGCATCATAACCAACGTGAATCATCATGGTTGCATCACCACCATCATCTACAATCACATTCGGTCCTTTACCACCGGGGAAACTCAAAGCCTGCAACGTACACCACCAGTAGTCGGCAAGCGTTTCACCCTTCCATGCAAACACAGGCACCCCCGAAGCAGCGATCGCTGCCGCAGCATGGTCTTGTGTCCCGAATATATATTACAAGAACACCAACGTACTTCAGCACCTAAAGCAACCAATGTTTCAATCAGAACGGCTGTCTGAATGGTCATGTGCAACGATCCCATAATACGGGCACCTTTCAACGGTTTGGATTCTCCATACTTTTCGCGAAGAGCCATGAGGCCGGGCATTTCTTTTTCTGCCAAATCGATTTCCTTGCGTCCGAAGTCAGCAAGCGTAATATCTGCCACCTTGTAGGGGCAGAGTAGAGAATAATTCTGTAGACATATTGTAAATCATTTATAAATAAGTGGTGCAAAGATAGAACATTCTGATTAGTAGGGCAAAAGCTATCCTCCTTTTTTTATATTATAATAACTAGGAAGCCTGGCACGTTTGTCGGATTATTGTCTTATATTTGCAATATTAATGCACTTTATACAACATTGATAACAGATTTATTGAACCTTCTATGCAAAACAACGAGAACAAGACAAAAAGAAGAGCTGATTAAAATTATAGAACAATTAGAGAAGAAAGTTGAAGATCTTTCTTCTATGCAGTCATACCCCGTACAAGAACGTTTCCGTGAAAAATACAGTACCCGTATTCTGGACGCCCTGCCCGATATGTTGACAGTTTTCGACCACGATGCAAACATTATTGAACTCGCCTCCTCTCCGTCGACCAATCATGTGGAAGGTATCAATGCCGATAATATCACCCATTCTAACGTAAAAGACATACTTCCGCCGGAAGCCTACGAAAGCGTACGCCAAAATATGGACAGGGTAATCCTTACAGGAGAAAGCTCAACATCCCGGCATGATCTGATGCTGGACGGTATCTTACACCATTACGAAAATCGTATTTTCCCTCTGGATAAGGAATACCTGCTATGTATGTGTCGCGATATATCCGAACAATGGAATGCGGAACAAACCAACAAGAAACAACAAAAAGAGCTGGAAGCCGCCAGAATCAAAGCCGAAGAATCGGACCGCCTGAAATCTGCTTTTCTTGCCAACATGAGTCATGAGATCCGTACCCCCCTGAACGCCATCGTCGGATTTTCCAAATTAGTCATCGACGCTGAATGCACAAACGAGAAGGAACAGTATGCTGAAATCATCGAGAGAAATTCAGAAATATTACTGAATCTGTTCAATGATATTCCGGATTTGTCATCACTCGAAGCCGATTCATTGAGTTTCAATATCCGCCCTATCAAATTAATAGATATCTGCCTGCAACTGGAACAGCAATTCTGTTATAAAGTCAAAAACGGTACTAAACTGATTCTGGACGATGTAGACACCGAGCTTTATGTATCCGGAGACTGGAATCGTATCATACAGATTATAAGTAACTTGCTTAGTAATGCTGCCAAATTCACCCCAAAAAGGAGAAATTCATTTCGGCTATCGGGAGAAGGAAGATTTCGTGGAATTTTATGTCAAAGATAGTGGTATCGGTATCCCGGCAGAAAGAGTAGCTACTATCTTCCAACGATTCGGTAAAATAAACGACTTTGTACAAGGTATCGGACTCGGATTAACTCTTTGCAGAATGCTAGTAGAAAAAATGGGAGGACGTATATGGCTGCGTTCCCAAGAAGGAAAAGGAAGCAGATTCTACTTCACCCTGCCTCTGATTCGTCAATAAGAACAACCGAATAAAAATAGCCGGATTATCAGAAACAAAAAAACGACGAGTATTTGCATTTACCATACACCCCGTCGTTTCTTTATTTATTATCACACGTATACCCTATTTCTTGGCAACCGGCGCACTTAGCATTTCCTTGTATTTCGCTGGATCATTCAGAATCTTCACAGCTTCCTTCAAGCCGTCATCATCCTTCAACTGCTGAATGATATTACCACGCTGATAATAATAGCGCTTTATAATTTCAGAAGCTATCATCTTCTTTATATCACCGGAGAAATAATCTAAATCGCGCTCAAGGTCATGGTTCAACTTCTTCTCGAGTGCCTTGAACTCTTCCGAAGCACCCTCCATATAACCTTCAAATTCGGCAGCCTCCTTCAAAGTTTTCAGAATTTTCTCACTTTGCTGGTCATATTTGAAATCAGCCTTCTTCACCAATGTCTTAAAGTCATTATAATCAGCGTCCGTAACCTCGAACTTTTCAGGCTCTACGATAGTAGGATGTTTCAGGCAGTACTGAGTTGCATAATCGAATATCAGATTATCCCGAACCAAATAAAACAGGATATTCGGCAACTTTTCCTGTTTGATAGCAACATCCGGCATCACCCCGCCTCCGTCGCGCACTTCACGTCCGGCAGCCGTATAGAACACTTTCGTCAAACTATCAGGAATAGTACCTACACTTCCGTCTTCATTCCGGTGTTTATAGTCAATCGCCTGCACACAGCGTCCGCTTGGAATATAATATTTGGAAGTAGTCACTTTCATCGTTCCTCCATATGGCAGAGAACGGGGCACCTGTACCAGTCCTTTGTCCAAAAGTACGACTGCCGACAATTACAGCACGGTCAAGGTCCTGCAAAGAACCCGACAGAATCTCAGAAGCAGAAGCTGTGCCACTATTTACCAATACAGCAATCGGAATATCCAAATCCAACGGTTCACGTAAAGTCTTATAAGTATTGCTCGCCTGCTTAATTTTACCTTTTGTTGTTACAATCACTTTTCCACGTGGTAAGAAATAGTTAGCAATTTCCACCGCCTCATCCAACAAGCCGCCGCCATTCCCGCGAAGGTCAATTACCAACGAAGTAGCCCCTTGTTTCTTTAAATCCAGAAACGCCTTCTTAAACTCCCTTAGAAGGATTACCAGAGAAAGTACTCAAATTAATATATCCTACCTGATTATCCAGCACAGCAGCATAAGGAATCGCCGGATTTTGAATAGATTCACGTACAATCGTAAATTCCATCGGTGTATTTCCTCCCTTCGCATTGGGACGGTTCACTTTCAATTTAAAACTGGTTCCAGCCTGTCCGCGCAACATCTGGCTGACTTCCGCATTGTTCTTACCCGCAAGATCCTTGCCATCGATTTCCATTAGAATATCTCCGGCTTTCAATCCGGCTTTCGCGGCAGGTGTACCTTCGAAAGGTTCGGAAATCATCGAACGTTTGAGCTTTTGTATTATAAGCAATGTAAGAACCGATACCACCGAATGAACCTTTAATCATCTGTTCCAGTTCACTCTGGTCTTCTTCCGGAAAATACTCCGTATAAGGATCCAGCGTGAAAAGCATATTGTCAATCCCTTCCCGAATGGTCTTGTTCGGGTCAATTGTATCTACATAGAACATATCCAGTTCTTTCACAATCGCATTAAATGTATCCAAATTCTTGGCTATCTGGAAATTGCGGTCGTCTCCACTCTTGAAACTAAAGAAAGCTACCGTAGCTATCACGGCTACTACAACAATAGCTATCCGCCCACTCAGCAATTTTTTCATACTTCTTTCAATATAAATGAGTTGTAAAAGTAACTCAATCCCTGGTTATTCCGCCAGAATCCTGTTAATATTTAACTTAATTTCATCCCAACGTTCTTGCGGCATGGATGTTCCGATTACCTGAATAACATTTCCCGATAGAATAGAACCTATTTTAGCACACTTCTCCAACGAATATCCACATGTCAATCCATATAGAAAACCGGAAGCAAAATAGTCCCCGCACCGGTAGTATCCACGACCTTCTCTACCGGGATAGCAGAAACCTTAATTTCTTCCGTTCCTTTACGAATATAAGAACCTTCCGCACCAACTTTTACGATAGCAATACTGCATTTTTTGGCAATCACTCCTAAAGCCTCTTTCGGCTCCTTACCCGTGAAAGCCTTCGCTTCTTCTTCTTCTTCGTTCGCAAAGACAATGTCCACGTATTTATTTATTAATAAGGAGAAAAACTCCATATCATTAGCTACAATATTATAACTTGCCATATCGAGACAAATCTGCAATCCTGCTTCTTTTTTTGCCAGTTCAATGGCATGAAGAATCATTTCATGGTCTTGTACCAGATAACCTTCTATAAATAAGTAAGCATACCCTTTAAAACATATCAAGAGTCAGTTCTTCTGCCCTTAAAGAAGCAGCCGCTCCCAAATAAGTACCAAAAGTACGTTCTCCATCCGGTGAAATAAAAGTAGATGCAACACCGGAAGGAAGTTGTTCCGAGATCAATAATTTATCCTCAATATCATTTTTCTGAAGATTATTACGAAAAAAATCCCCAAAATGATCATTTCCTATTTTTCCTATAAATCCTGTTCCGGCACCGAGACAAGCCAGCCCAAGTATGGCATTTCCTGCCGATCCACCCGTTGCCTGGTGGGTTTTCATTTGTGAAAATCTCGTGTTAATCTGCTGTAACTTAGCGTCATCAATCAGTTGCATGCTTCCTTTGGGTAATCCCATTTCCTCCAGGAGCGTATCATCCTCTAGGGTTGCAAGTACGTCTACCAGGGCGTTGCCCAATCCTATTATTTTGTCCATTTCAAATATTTTTTTTGCAAAGATATTGCATATTTCAAAAAAAACCTACTACTTTTGCATCGCAATTGAGAAAAACATTCTTCCTTAGCTCAGTCGGTTAGAGCATCTGACTGTTAATCAGAGGGTCCTTGGTTCAAGTCCAAGAGGAAGAGCAAAGTTAGAAATCTTAGTTGCAAACATTCTTCCTTAGCTCAGTCGGTTAGAGCATCTGACTGTTAATCAGAGGGTCCTTGGTTCAAGTCCAAGAGGAAGAGCAAAAAAGAAGCCACCTAAATGGGTGGCTTTTTTATTATCATTTCTTGTTTTGTTTCGGCAAAGGAGTATCGAACTGAAGAGCAATAGGCTCGGTGCTACCTGCCAATTTAGCAGGTAATGCCACTGCCACTTTCCCATCTCTTTCTATCCATTTCATACGTTGTCCTGTGGACAACAGTCTGACACTTGTACCACGCTCAGGAACATTCCTCCCACTCAATGACAGCAGGCAGCGTTTTCTCCTTCAGGCAAAGCGTATAACGCATAAAGGGTTCTGCCATTCTTATCGGCAGTGAACCAAACATTCCCACAATGGTAATTGGGGGTGATCCGGGTATGGAAAATAGCCTTCCCATTTTTCTGCATCCAGCGTCCAATCTCCTGCAAACGTTTTACAGTAGGTTGTTCGATAAGGCCTTCGGCAGTAGGTCCTACTCCAAGAAGTAAATTTCCGCCTTTGGCAACCACTTCCATCAGAATGGAGATAATCCGGTTAGGTGTTTTATAAACCGGATTCTTTACCCAGCCCCAATCCGTAGTCAACGTCACACAACTTTCCCATGGATAGGGAAGCTGATGCTCAGGAATTTTTTGTTCCGGTGTCTGATAGTTCTCATATTTACCATGAATAGTGCGGTCTACCACCAAAAGGCCAGGTTGTTTTGCACGCGCCATAGCAGCAATCTGCGGCATATCGATATCCTGATTGTTACGAGGAGAAACCCACCCGCCATCCAACCATAGGATATCAATCGTTCCATAATTGCTCATCAGTTCACCAATCTGGCTATGTGTATATGTTTTAAAAAGCTTCCCATTTCTCAGGATGACGTTCTATCTTGTAATTCACATTCCGATTAGGTGTAGCGAAATAATCCCACCAATAGTCCTGATTATGCCAGTCCGGTTTTGAAAAATAAGCGCCTGTCATAAACCCTTCCTTTCTGAAGGCTTCGAATACATACTTGGCAACATCCGCTTTCGGATGCTCCTTAAAAGCACACCGGGATATGGAAAAATCCGTGTATTGACTATCGAACATACAAAAGCCGTCATGATGTTTAGTCGTAAAAATCATGTATTTCATACCGGCTTGCTTCGTCACTTCCGCCCATTGGGCAGGTTCGAATTCAGTCGGATTGAACTGCTTACTCAATCCGTTCCAATACCAATCCTTAAACTCTTGATAGTTATTGTGACCGTAACGACTGATCCAGTCCACGTCTTCGGAACACAAAGAGCCCACGATTCAACAATACCAGGCACGGCATAAAGTCCCCAGTGAAAAATAACACCGAACTTCAAATCACGCCACTGGTCCAGTTTCTTCAATACGAGAGAGTCTTCCGGCCATTCGTAGGTCGATGATTGTTTATGTACAAATGTGTGTTGAGCTCTCATTCCTGTGGAGAGCAGGCAAAATGCCACAACAAATAAAACTACAATTTTTCTCATGCGTTTTTCTATCTTTTCTTGAGTATCTATAAGGAATTCCTGTCACAACAACAATTCCACGGGTTATCAAAAGCGCTCCGAAGTTATAGTTTTTCCGCAAAAAGCATAGAAGAAAAAAATAAGATTTTCTTATTTCATGCATGAATTAGTATTTTATGCGAAGAATCAAGCCCTTTAGATAAGCCAATACCCTGTATTTTGTTTCATTAACTGAACAAAATTGGATACCACATGAAAATAGAGTAAGTTTGTTGAAACCTAACTAAACGACAAGTCTATGGGTAAGAAGTTAGTGAAGCTTACTGATAGCCCCTTATTATCTCAGCCGTGCATGAATAGTCTGCTTTTCTTCTGAAATACTTGACAAACGACTTTTTATTTTGTATCTTTGAAGAAATAAAAGTGATAAACAGCATGATAAATATAAGAAAAATAGATACATAAACAACATTCCGACTGATATGTTTTAGTATCAGGATAGATATGATATAGGGCAATAGTCTAACGATTATTGTCCTATTTTGTTTATATTTTTACTTAAAATATTTAATCCATTTTCGAAAAACGGGAAAAATAGTTTTTAATAAACTCGGATACCGTTTATAATAAACTATCCAAAAGTTTATTATAAACAGAAATCAAGTTTATTAATAGCGGAATAGCTGGTTGTAAAAATAGAGAAAACTGCATTATAGAATAGAAGAGCATCGAAAAGCGTATCCGTTTATGAAGTAATATAAGATAACATTTTTCATTTCTTCCAAATATGCAGATACAATCTTCAGGATTAACACCCTCAAACTCCACAAAAGGAATATCCCCCTATTTTTTTCGATTATCCGGTACTACTAAAGAGAATACATTTAATCTGCTACCGCTAATGTCAGCACACTTATCCGTATACCCTCTACTTCCATGATCCGGGAAGCACATGCTACGGTAGTCGCTCCCGTTGTCAACACATCATCCACTATTAACACGTGTTTTCCAATCAAGGATTCAGCATGATGCAATTCGAAGATTCCCTCTACATTCTCCCAACGTTCAAAAATAGATTTACGCGTTTGCGTTTCCGTATATTTCCGACGTACAACAGCTTCCGTATCGACGGGGATTCCAGTCACGGCAGCAATTCCCCGCGCTATCCATTCACTCTGATTATAGCCACGGATGCGTTGTTTCGTCTCATGCAGCGGAATCGGAATTATCACATCGATTCCCTGAAAGAAACCGGACTCTATCAATTCCGCAGCCATGTATCGTCCCATGATGGCTCCTATCTCTTTCTGCCCCCCATATTTAAGCAAATGTAGTATCCGTCGAAAATCACTCCCTTTCCGATAGTAGAAAAAAGACGTAGCCCGTTCCAAAGGAAACTTTCCCCAGAATAGTAACTCAACCGGATTATCTCTTCGAAGATGATAATCGGTACGTGGTAAATCCATATTACACACAGCACAAATACATTCTTCCCCTTTTGCCAATGCCCTGCCGCAGACAACGCAACAACGAGGGAATAAGAGGGAAAGAAATGCCCCAAACCATTCTTTAACAAGAAATGTGTGTTTCATAATCATAGAGAATTGAAGGCTACAATATCGTTACATATCCAATGGAGGGACTTCCGCAATAAGCTGTTGATATACAGAATGCAAATATCCGTTAGTCGCTATAATATGATGGCCGTCCATGAAGTGTCCGTTACCGCAAAAATCGGTAACCCGCCCACCGGCTTCCTGCACAATCAAAGCCGCTGCCGAATAATCCCATTTTCCGAGAAAAGCTTCCGCCCACGCATCAAAACGCCCCATAGCAACATAACAAATCGCGGCAGCGGCAGAGCCATTCATACGAATGCCGCCCACTACTCCGTAAAGTTTATCTATCAAGTGGAGAGCTGTCTGTTTGTATTGTTGGGCATTATATGGCAACTCAGCAAAGACAAATGCATCTTTTATATCCCGAACACCTGAAACGTGTATTTCTTCCCCGTTCATAAAGGCCCTTCCCCCTCTCCATGCACAGAAACATTCGTCCCGGCAAACTTCATATACAACACCCAAGAGCAGTTCGGTGCGACTACGCAAAGCAATACATACACAGTAAGGAGCCTCATCGTGAATATAATTCGTTGTTCCGTCCAGCGGATCAATAACCCAGCAATAAGGTTCATCCTGATAAGTAGCAGAGCCTTCCTCCGTTATAAAGCCAGCTTCGGGTAACAAAGCGGAAAGAGCCTTCACTATCCGTACCTCTGATTCTTTATCTACATAAGACACATAATCGTGTGCATGTTTCTCCACCACACTCTCACGACGGAAATTCTTCCGCTCTTCTTTCAAAAAATGCCCGGCTTCGGTTGCGATACGGCATACATCGCCTGTGAGCTGTTTTAAATCCAACATTTCTTCTTTAATATTAAATAAATGTGCTTCAGAAGGTATAGTTTTTCCCGTAAAAACATGGAAAGAAAATAATATTTTCTCATTAAATGTACAAAAATAACACCTTTACCTAAAAATATTAATAACTTTGAATGTATAATTTTATTCGAAGAACTGAAGTTTATCATTCGAAGGACTAGAGTTCTTCGAATGATAGAGTATAGTTAATGTTGCAAAGAACTCATTAATATTTAGAGACAAATCCGGTCTGAGTCCGCTTAAACCGGATTTGTTAATTTCTTGAATAACTTGCTTTTTTCACAGAAATTCCCGAATATTGCAATCTAATACTAATTGAAAGGACTTTCATGAAAAGAGTCGATTCCGTTATCTCCCTAATATACTCTTTATCAAAATCAGAAAAGAAACACTTCTCCTTGCAGGTCGTTAAAGACAAGGAGGAGAAGGACTATCTTGTGATTTACGACATTATCACGAAGAGTAAACAACCCAACGGAAATACAGTGAAAGAAGAATTTTATAAGCGCAGGCCGAGAGGCTCCTTCGAAGTATCCATTCAATATTTATATGAGAAACTGGTAGACACGCTGCTCACATTAAGGAAGAAGAAAGACATCTATTATGATCTGCTGAATGATCTATGCAAAGCCCGTATGTTGTATGAGCGCTCTCTGTTCGAAGAATGTTTCGAGATTCTATCCAACACGATTGAGCAAGCTCAATTCTACGAAAACAATGAGATACTGACAATTGCCCAAAAACAGGAACTGGAATATCTGCTACGGCTGAATTTCCCCAACATGACAGAACAGGAGCTTTTTCATAAACATTTTATCCAGAATGAATCTTTAAAGAAAATCCGAAAAATAACGGAGCAATCTTCTCTGCACAATTTACTAAAATACCGCCTCTCTCATATCGGCTCCATACGAACTGCGAAGCAAAAACAGAAGATATGAATGACCTTATGGTCAACGAACTTTATATAGCCGCTTCTTCAGACTCCGAAGGTAATTTTGAATTAACACGAAACCATAAACTTTTTCAAGCAAACTATCTAATGGGAGCGGGAGATTACAGAGCTGCCCTAAATTCATACAAAGAGCTTAACTCATTATTTGAACAGAATCAACAATTCTGGTCGAATCCCCCCATTTACTATTTATCTGTACTTGAAGGAGTACTCGGTAGTCTGCGGTCGGTTGGAAATTATAATGAGATACCCTATTTCCTGGAGAAATTAAGAAAGTTAATCGCAGAGGATTCTTCATTGGAATTTAAGGTAAATGCAACTTGCCTGCTTTTCCAATATGAGCTATTTCCTTACCTCGACAAAGGGAACTTTGCTGAATGTACAGAACTCATGAGCCGTTATCAGGAAACACTTTATGATAAAGAAGCATGGTTAAGTCCGATTCGTAAAAGCGAGCTATTACTTTACACAACCCTCATACACATCGGGAACCAAAATTACAAGGCCGCAAAAAAATATATCAGTAATGCCATTATAGATCATAATATCAAATACCTGCCATTAATGAGAACCATTCGTCTGGTTCGTCTTATAGCTTACTATGAGACACAAGAATTTGAATTGATACGACACGAATCCCGTTCTATTACCCGCAGCCTGTCTTCTCCCAAAGAGCAGACTTTCAAAACAGAGCATACGGTTTTATGGTTCTTAAATAAAAAAAGTAATCTGCCTATTCTAAGAAAAGACCGGGAAGATTTCTGGGAAAAGTTATATCCCGAAATTCATGAATTATACAATGATAAATACGAAAATCAGCTATTACGCATTTTCGATTTTACCGCATGGATAGAATCAAAAATACGAAAAGAAAAACTGTCTGATGTTCTTAAACGGCACACAAATGCTAAAGAAATCTAAAAAGAAAAAAAGCAGATCATCTAAACTCACAACACTAAAACGCTCTCCTTATTTTCACTTTATCCGTTTGTAATTATATAATTCCACACAACAATACAATCCATAAATTATTTTTAAACAGGATATTTCATCCTAAATATATAATTTGAAATTATATAAATGGAATATTAATGTAAAAAAACGACGCGTTATTATTCCTTTTATTTGCATCATCTTAATTATTAATATTATGGAAACTATATCTAGCAATCGACCCAAAATCGTAGTTATCGGAAGCTGTAATACCGATATGGTTGTGAAAGCCAACAGACTACCTGTCCCCGGAGAAACCATTCTAGGTGGAACTTTCTATATGAACCCCGGAGGAAAAGGAGCCAATCAGGCAATCGCAGCGGCCCGGTTGGGAGCGGAAGTCACCTTTATCTCCAAAATTGGTTACGATCTATTCGGTCTGCAAGCTTTGGAAATATACAGATCTGAGAAAATCAATACTGAATTTATATTCACCGATCAGAAAAGCCCGTCAGGAGTAGCTCTTATTTCTGTCGATTCGTTTGGTGAAAACAGTATTATTGTAGCACCGGGTGCCAGCCGTTCGCTTTCAACAGAAGATATCAATAAAGCGGAAGAAAAAATCAAGGAAGCCGATATTATACTCATGCAGCTTGAAGTTCCGATAGATACAGTAGAGTACGCGGCTACTATTGCCAACCGATACGGTAAGAAAGATAATACTCAATCCAGCGCCTGCCTCTACGTTGAGCAACTCCTTTTTTAAATAATGTACATACTATATTGCCTAATCGTATAGAAGCAGAAATGCTATCAGGAATAAAAGTAATGGATGTTGAGAGTGCGCACCGGGCAGCTAAAGCTATCGGAGAGAAAGGTATAGAAAATGTTGTCATTACTTTGGGAAAAGACGGAGCCTACGTGAAAGAAAAGGACGAATATACCATGATTCCTGCAAAAGAAGTAGAGACGATCGACACAACCGGAGCAGGAGATGTCTTCTGCGGAGCATTCAGTGTGTATCTATCCCAAGGACATTCGTTGGCCGAATCCGTAAAATTCGCAAATGCAGCGGCCGCCATTGCCGTCACACGCATCGGTGCCCAGAGTGCTATTCCATACAAAAGGGAAGTCAACTTATAGAATAAAGAAAAAGCCTAGGTCTATCACATAAATCTGATTCAAATGAAAGTAGTAGTTATTGGAAGTTCAAACATCGACATGGTTGCACAAGTCAGCCATCTCCCGGCACCCGGCGAAACAGTCGGAGATGCAAATTTCATGCAGTCCCTCGGAGGCAAAGGAGCCAACCAGGCTGTGGCGGCAGCCAGGCTTGGCGGCTTTGTGACGTTTGTCACCTCTTTGGGGAATGATATGTATGCGGATATTTTAAAAAATCACTTTAAGAAAGAAGGTATCACCACCGATTACATTATTGATGATGTCAATCATCCCACAGGAACCGCACTTATTTTTGTGGCTGACAGTGGTGAGAACTGCATAGCAGTAGCTCCCGGAGCTAACTATTCTTTATTACCCGGTTCAATCACCCATTTCTCAAAAGTAATTGACGAAGCCGACATCATCGTCATGCAGGCTGAGATTCCTTACGAAACAATAAAAAAAATAGCTCTATCAGCAAAGAAAAAAGGTAAAAAGGTATTGTTCAATCCCGCACCCGCCTGTCTGATCGATGAGGAGCTGATGAAAGCCATTGATATACTAGTCGTCAATGAGCTGGAAGCTTCATTCATCTCAGGGATAGATTATACAGATAATAATCTTGAGGAAATAGCCGAAACATTGCTGAAAGCGGGTACAAGCAATGTGGTAATCACACTGGGAAGCCAAGGTGCATACATGAAAAATGCTAAAGAAACCATCCAACTTCCCGGTTGTAAAGTAAATGCGATCGACACAATCGCCGCAGGTGACACTTTTTGCGGCGCATTGGCGGTCGTTTGTGCAAAAAAAGAAATAGACCGGGAAGCACTCAACTTTGCCAACACTGCGGCAGCCATTGCAGTCACACGCTCGGGTGCACAACCGTCTATTCCCACTCTCGATGAAGTGAAGCACTTCATGCTTGAAAAAGAATTAGCCTTATCGTTCAACTTTTAAATTTAATGAACCATGAAAACCTATTTGAAACGACTACTCATCCCTATTTTATCGGGCTTGATAGTATGCAGCTTTTATAGTTGTAATAGCGACGACGAACACACCGCTACTCCCATAGCCCCCATTCTAAAGGAAATAAAATTTCCTTCGGAAAATGACATCATCCCCGGTCAGGTTGCGCAAATCAACGGACTCGGTTTTGCAAAAGAAGATATAGTTTATTTAAGTAACGCTGACAACCAGAAAGAAAAGGTAGAAGTCACGGAGATTACAGACAGTTACCTGAAGTTTATCGTCCCGGTAGAAGCAGGCGGCGAGTATACCGTAACAATTGAAAGAGCAGGGAAACAGACCGTTTTAAACGGAACTTTCAAAGTGCCTTTCGTTGTTCCGATCATTGATATCGTTCTCCCTTCAGGTAATGTACAGCCCAAGAGCAAAGTCGAGATTCAGGGAAAAGGATTTGAAGCAGGGGACGTCGCCGTATTATATGCTTCTTTCTACCCAACAGGCGTCGAATACAATCTGCCATTAACTCTTAATGAAGAAGGAGTAGAATTTACACTTCCGGAAGGATTATACGGGGTAAACTCTATTATGATTATCAGGGGAGAACGGAAAAGTAATCTTGGAACAATCACTATCGAGACGAATGTTGGCGACAAACTCGGAGGAGGTGTTGTATTCTGGGTGGACGCTGCAAAGGCACACGGATATATCGTAAACATGAGTAACATCGGTACGGGAACAGAACAATTCGGTCCGGAGGTAAATTCGTCGGACGCGGCCGGAACGAGTCAAAACATATGGGAAGCGGCTATACAAACACTCAAAATATAGTCAAAAAGTTTAATGCATTGCAAAGTGCGAACAACTGGCCCGAGTGGCAAGGAGTCAAAATTGCCGCCCAACTTTGTCTGGACAACAGTGTCACTGAAGGAAATGCCGTATATGCCGACTGGTTCCTCCCTTCCAGAGAAGAACTGATCGAAGTATTCAAAGTTAAAAGTTTATTAGCAGAGAAAGGAGTCAATATTCCGGCAAACAATTACTGGACTTCAAGTGAAGGCGACGGGGAAGCCGGCTGGTCTGCCTATTATGTGAACTTCTACGAAGATACTAATATCGTTTCTGAAATCTGCTCAAAAAGCGGTTGGAAAATTGGTGTTCTTCCTATCCGGGCCTATTAACTAACAATCCTATAAAATAAGCGTCATGAAAAAACACATTATATTATTTATAGCCATCTTTTTTGCCAGTGTATTACATGCACAGACAATCAACATTAGAGGAACCGTTACCGACACGAGTAATGAAACATTGCCAGGTGTATCTATAACCATAAAAGGTACTCAAACAGGAACAGTAAGTGATGCAAACGGCAACTACAGCATCAGGGCCCAAAGAGGAAATGTTCTGGAGTTTACTTTCGTGGGTATGGTAAAACAATCTGTTACCGTAGGAAAGCAAAATGTCATTAATATACAAATGGCAGCAGACGCCATTAATCTGGACGAAGTAGTGGCAATCGGGTATGGTATTGCTAAAAAGAGCGATTTAACGGGTGCCGTTGCCTCTATCAAATCAGAAAATCTTACTAACTCCAAAGTAGGAACAGTGACAACTGCCCTGCAAGGACTTGCCGCCGGCGTGCAAGTCACTACCGGCTCCGTAAAACCGGGTGGAGATGCTTCTGTCGTTATTCGTGGAGTAGGTTCGCTCCGAGCCGGTAGCGAACCGTTATACATCGTCGACGGTATTCCCGTACAAGGAGGTTTGCAGGATTTATCTTCCGGTGATATTGAATCTATCGAAATATTAAAAGACGCTTCTTCCGCATCTATCTATGGCTCGAGAGGTTCTAATGGCGTAGTACTCGTGACTACCAAGAAGGGTACAAGCGGAAAAGCCAAAATCTCCCTGAATGCCTCTTTCGGTACGCAACGAATGTTGAACAAGCAAGATTTGATGAACGCACAGCAATACTATGAATTAGTATCCATTGCCCAGCCTAACTACAAATGGACATCAGAAGAACTACGCTTGCTAAGCCGTGGTGAATCGACCGACTGGCAGGACGCAGTGACCCAAAACGGGCAATACCAAAACTATAACTTCTCGATTTCCGGAGGGAAGAACGATATACAACACTTTTTAGGAGTAGACTGGTATGATCAGAAAGGTACGATCAAAAACTCGTCTTTCAATAAGCTGACCGTCCGATATAATATGGATGCCAAACTAAACAAGTGGCTGAGATACGGTGTACGTTTCAATGTCATTGAGTCAAAGCTCATGAATATCAATGAAGAAGCCGATTCGGGATACGGAACTATGTTCAGTGCCATTAGTTCACAACCGACAGCTCCTATCTATACCGAAGACGGAGAATACTTCGATGGTTTCCTCAACACGAGAGCAAAATCCGGTGGCTATTGTTGACCTGCTTGACAAAGCCACACTCAAGTCCAGATTCGTAGGTTCCGCCTACATCGAGATAGAACCGATAAAGAACTTGAAATTACGTTCCGATAACGGCGGAGAACTTGTCTTTTATAAAGTAAATACTTACGAAGACGGCCGTATGGGACAGCATTATACGGCTGGTGGCCATGCTAATGTGATGTCGAACAAGAAAAGATATTGGCAAACAGAGAACACTGCCACTTATTCATTTGACATCAATAAAGAACATCAACTTTCTGCAATGGCAGGTTTCTCCGCTTCCAGAACAGATTATGAAGAAGTAACCGCCGACTCCAAAAAGTTATCATCTATTCTCAAGTATTACAATTTGCAAGGAGCGGAAGAACATGGACCGAACTCTTCGTATGCAGTCCCATCTTCTCTGGTGTCTTTCTACGGACGATTCAATTATAATTTCAGCAACCGCTATTTGGCAACATTGACGATGCGCGGCGACGGTTCTTCCCTGTTTTGCTCCGGGACACCGATGGGGGATTCTTTCCGTCACTGGCTCTTGCATGGCGTGCTTCTGAAGAAAGTTTCATCAAAGAAAACGCTCCGGTCATCAGCAACCTGAAGTTAAGAATCAGCGCCGGCAAACTGGGTAACCAGAATATCGGAGATTTTGCTTATGCCCCGACAATCGCCCTCGGAGGAGCTTTCCGCCAATTACATTTTAGGTAATAACCTGGTAACCGGCTCCGTACAAACCTCTATTTCGAACCCGGAACTGACTTGGGAAAAAGCCAACCAACTAGACTTGGGTATTGACTTCGGGTTATTCAACAATCCGATAGCCGGTACGATCGAGGCCTACTATAAGCGTACGACTGACCTGCTATGGGAAGTACCCCTTCCGTTGGAATCCGGCTTCGGAACTTCACTTACCAATATCGGCAAAATTGATAACAAAGGTATTGAATTTACGCTGAACACGGTCAACATCAGTACCAAAGACTTCTTATGGACAACTGCCTTCATGATTTCTTATAATAACAATAAGATCAAAGAACTTTATGACGGCAAACAAGATGTCAATAAAACATTGTTTGTGGGACGTCCTATCGGACAGTTCTACTTATTGAAATCCGAAGGTATCTGGCAAACCAATGAAGCTGCCGAAGACTGCCAAGTACAATGCCCAACCCGGTGACCGCAAGATTCTGGATGCCAAGAAAGACTATGTCATCAACGGAGAAGACCGTGATTTCTGCGGAGTTTCCACTCCCAAATATTATGGTAGCTTTTACGAATACATTCTCATATAAAGGTATTGACCTTACCGCGTTCTTTTTACTTTTGCAGGAGGACATAAAATCAACAATTCACTGAACCGTTACCTCAATTCTTTCAATGTATGGGGAAACATGAGTGAAAACTATTACAAATATTATTGGAGACAAGACAGACCGAACAACAAATATCCGGCTCCGAGAGTTGGTAGTGCTTATGCCAACGGAGATGGTACCGACGCCAATCTCCAAAAAGGTGATTATCTCCGCCTCCGTAATCTGGAAATTGGTTATAGCTTGCCGAAAAACGTCATCAGAAATATCAAAGCCTCAAATATCAGAGTTTATTTCTCTGTACAAAACCTATTCACAGCTACGGAATTTACGGGATTTGATGTAGAGTCCAGCGACAATACCAATCCTTATCCGAACGCCCGTAGCTTTATCGGTGGTATTTCTCTTAACTTCTAAAAACAGAAACATTATGAAAAAAATATTTATCAATATTAGCTTTCAGTTGCCTGACATTATGTAGTTGCGACAACTTTCTTGACTTGACACCCCAAAGTGTACTAACACCGGAAAATGCTTATGAAAAACCGGAAGACTGGCAGCAAACTCTTTATGCCGCTTATGGCACGCTCCAGGAAGTCTTTGTCGGGAAATATACCATTACCCTTACTGAATTCGGAACAGATGAAGTAATTCCGTTTGATATGGGTTGGGCGGCTTATTCCCAATTGCATTACTATACTTTTTCCGCTTCACACGAATTCCTGGACAATCACTATCGGCTCTGTTACGAAGGTATCAAACGTTGCAATGCAGTTATTGATATGCCTTCGGATGCAGTCAGTGCGGATCTTCATAATTCCATGATTATGCAAGCTCGTTTTTTAAGAGCGATCTACTATTTCGACTTAGTAAGAATGTACGGTGGAGTTCCCTTATGGACAAAATCATCCATTGACAGAAGTGAAATCATGAGACCGCGCGCTACGGTTGACGAAGTTTACACACTGATTACGCAGGATATGGAAGCAGCTCTCGGCCTCCCTACCTCCTGGCCGAATGCCCAAGATAAAGGAAGAGCCACTTCATACGCTGCCCAAGCTTTGCTGGCACGCATTTACCTTCAGTGGGGAAAACCGGAAGAAGCATTAAAATACTGCCGGATGCTCGAAGGCAAATTCAAATTGTACGATAATCTAAAGGATATATTCGATCCTAAAAACAAGAATCAGGAATATGAGAATATATTTGAAATTCAATTCAAGCATTCCGGTTCATGGGGACTGGAGGGAAGTATCCAGCATTCTTATTGGGGACCTCGTAATGTAGGCGGACCGACCAACTTTGGCGGCTGGGGCGGATTTGGTCCGACACAATATTTATACGATTCTTATGATAACAACGATAAACGTAAAAAAGCATTCTTCATCACAGAATATGCAGGCGTCACCCAGACACCTCCTTCTTCCGGCAAATTCTGGGACGCAGAAACAGGTAATGAGATTGAAGATGATAATCTGAATTTTACAATGATTCGTTATGCAGACGTGCTTTTGATGAAAGCGGAAGCGCTGAACAGCATTGATGACACAAGTAATGATAAGTATGATGCCTTAAATGAAGTACGAGGCAGGGCAGGACTGACTTCCATAACAGCAGCCGATAATCTGAATAAAGAACAATTTGCCGAAGTCGTACTGGAAGAAAGATTACATGAATTATGTTGTGAACACCTGCGCCGCTGGGATTTAATCCGCTTCGGCAAACTGGGCGAATATATGAAAGACCATGCCGGAGTCACCATCCAGCCTTATCATGTTCTATACCCAATTCCACAGGCAGCCGTCGATGCCAATGACGCTATCACAGAAAACAACGAAGGATATTAACATAAATCATTTAGCACATGAAAAAATTTATTTTTATCACAGGACTATTGATGAGTATCTTCTTTTATTCATGTAAAGAAGAAGACCATGGCATACTCCCTCCTATCGAAGGGGGAGGAACTATAGAAGTCAAAGACGGAAGAGTTACGGTCAATCCGGCAGAATATCTTTATGCGATACGAAATCCGATGAAAGGTTTACGTGAATTCTTCGGCCCGGGCTATGACAAGGTAAGAGACGAATATCCGTATCCTTACGGCTCCATCATTAAAGAATATATGCAATGGAATATGCTGGAAAACAATGAAAGCGACGGTGTCGACAAGATTATAGCTTACAGTAACCACAGGTGGCAGGGAGTAGAAGATATCAATGTCAAGGTTATCCCACGTATCTATATCGTATGGATGGAACCCCTGGCACGGAGGATATGCCAAGAACACTCATACAGACAACCCGGACGACCTGAACGGTTGGCATTGGCCAAGCGACATTCCGGGAGAGACATACGATGAAGACGATCTTAACGCTCCTATTATTGGAGGCTATTGCCACCCTACTTTTCAGGAAAGAGTGAAAAAACTGGTAGAGAAGGCTGGACAAGCATGGGACAACGATCCGCGGGTAGCGTATGTGGAAATGGGGATTATCGGCGAATTCGGGGAACATCATGACCCGGACATCACCACAGTATGGGCTCCTCACGACCAACCCAATCATGTAGAGAACCGTACCTGGTTACCGGGCATTGAAAAGGTGTTGGGAGATGCATTTACCGCTGCCTTCAAAAACAAGAAAGTAATGGTTCGCTATGCGTACGAGTTTAAAGATTATGAATTCGGAATCTATTGGGATTCATGGGCTATTGATGAAGAAAAGGTGCGTGGCTACGAGGAAATGAAAAAGCTCGGCGACCGCTGGAAAACTCAACCGATAGGTGGAGAAATAACCTGGAACTGGGGAAGCCTCTATAAATTCAAATCTTTTGAAGAAGTGGTGGCAGATGAAAAGACAAGAGACCTGGTCATCCAGCAAATACGTGATTTGCATTGCAACCACTTGGGAGGTATCACCTGGGCTAACTTTAACGACCCGTCTTTTGAGCCAAACGCTGAATTATTGCAAAAGACAATGGGGTACCGTTTTGTTTTATCCAATTTCAGTTACCCAACAAGTATCAAGCCGGATGAGCCGTTCAAAAAATATCATTTGACGTAACCAACACAGGCTCGTCACCCTTCTATTATGACTGGCCGGTAGAAATATCCCTGCTAAATTCCCAAACCAAGGAAGTTGTATGGAGCAAAACACTGAAGACTCCCAAGATATCCCAATGGATGCCGGGAGATAACTGGAACAACTCAACCAAAGTTTATACCCAACCGGCTACTCCGAACCATGTTGAAGAAGAACTGACTTTAGACAAGAAACTGGATACGGGAGATTACATCATCTCTATTGCTGTGCTAGATCCGGCCGGTATGCTTCCTTCACTGAGATTCGCCGTTCAGAACTACTTTGAAGGAGGACGTCACCCAATGGGACATATCGGCGTCAATACCGAGCCTATCTATTTTGAGATACCGGTCAGCAGTTTTAATGACATGAGGCAGGATAAAACCCTGAAATATAAAATCCAATAACCAATAAGCTTAATGAAATCAAGCATCAGAAACATATTACTCCCCTAATGGCATTCGGAACGTTATCTGCTTGTAGTGAACAAACCGTCACGGTTTCTTACCAGGAGTATCCGAATGCATTCAGGAATCCGATGAAAGGCTTCAGGGAATTCTTCGCTCCCGGTATCGACCGGGTCAGGGAAGAATATCCCTACCCTACGGTTCACTGACAAAAGAATATATGCAGTGGAATATGATCGAGGATGACGCCAATGACGGGGTAGACAAGATTATCGCTTACAGCAATCATCGATGGAAAGGCGTGGAAGACATAAATGTCAAGGTAATTCCCCGGGTTTTTCTTGTATGGCTGGAGCCCTGGCATGGCGGAAAACCTAAAGACCCCACTAATCCGGACGACTTTGACCGGTTGGCACTGGCCTAAAGGAATAGATCCGGAAAAAGGTCCTTATAAACAGAAACCGAACTCCGTGGGCGCCTATGTAGAAGAAAAAGACAAAAATACCCCCATTAGCGGGGGGTACTTTGATCCTTCTTTTCCTGAGCGCGTAAAAAAACTGGTAGAGAAACTCGGACAGGCATGGGATAACGATCCACGGGTAGCGTATGTAGAAATGGGGATCATCGGCGAATGGGGAGAACACCATGATCCGGATCTCTCAACTTACTGGGCTCCGCACGACGAACCGGAACACGTAGCTAACCGGACATGGATTCCGGGCATGGAAAAGATCCTGGGAGATGCCTTTGCCAAAGCATTCAAAAACAAGAAAGTAATGGTTCGCTACGCCTATGAATTTAAAGATTATGAATTCGGAATTTATTGGGATTCATGGTCTCAACCCCAAGAGATTGTAAGAGGTTATGAGGAAATGAAGAAGCTGGGTGATCGTTGGAAAACCCAGCCGATAGGTGGAGAAATTACTTGGAACTGGGGAGATTTAGCCCGGTTCAAATCTTTTGAAGAAGTGGTGGCAGATAAGGATACCCGGGAATATGTCATGGAACAGATCCGGAACCTGCACTGCAATCATCTAGGCGGAATCACCTGGGCAGACTTCAACGAACCGGAGTTCCGGAAAAATGCAGAGATACTGCAAAAAAAAGCCATGGGGTACCGGTTCATTATCAATGAATTCTCTTACCCGAAAGAAATTAAGGTGGGAGCACAATTCCCTATTTCTTTCAAAGTTGTCAACAGCGGATCGTCTCCATTCTATTATAACTGGCCGGTAGAAGTAGCTTTACTAGACCCTGAAAGTCATCAAAAAGTGTGGGGAAAAATATTGGAGGAAGTAAACATCTCCGAATGGATGCCGGGAGATAATTGGTCTGTAGATGAACATAAATACCAAATAGCTCCGCCAACTTATCACATCCGAAAGAATATTTCTATTGACGCCCCCATTGCCAAGGGAAAATATATCCTGGCTTTAACGGTGCTCGATCCGGCCGGTATGCAACCTTCGCTCCGATTTGCCAATGAGAATTATTTCGAAGGCGGTTATCATCCAATGGGCTATATCGGTATTGGTGAATCAGTTGCCGATACCCGTCTGAATCCAGATTTATTCTTCGACATTCAAAGTGACAAGTCTTTAAAATATCAATTCAAACAACCCGATAAATAATCAGTAACATGAAAATATATAAATATATCACATCTGTTGCAATCCTTTCGTTCTGCTTCTTGAGCGCCTGTAACAAGCCTACAGAAACGAAGATTCCTGTTCCCGTGATATTCGACACGGATGTCGGCAATGACATTGACGACGTGCTGGCTATGCAAATGCTATTCAACTATGAGAAAGCCGGAACAATAGATCTGCTAGGTATCACAATCAGCAAGTCCAACCCTTATTCAATTGAATATATTGACGGATATTGCCGCCTCAACGAGAGGGGAGACATTCCATTGGGATATGCATACAACGGAGCTACTCCCGAAGACGGAGGTTATCTCCGCCAGACTTTGGATACCATTATTGAAGGCAATAAGATACTGTATCCTCAAAGAAGCATAAAAGACAATCTGCCGGAAGGATATAAGTTATTACGGAAATTACTGGCTTCACAACCAGATAATTCCGTGGTATTTATTGCCGTAGGACCGGAAACGAACCTTTCACGCCTGCTATGCTCAGAAGCCGACGAATACAGTCCTTTGGACGGCAAATCACTCGTTGCCCAAAAAGTGAAGCTTGTTGTCCGTAATGGGAGGACTCTATGGGGAACGAGTTCGATTTCCCCGAATGGAATCTAGTACAGGATATAAATGCCGCACAAACCGTATTCAGCGAATGGCCCACTCCGGTCATTGCAAGCGGCTGGGAACTAGGCAACAAATTGTTGTATCCGCATCAGAGTATCTTGAATGATTTCCCGAACGCTTACAAACATCCTCTTTGTGTATCTTACCAGATATATGACAAAATGCCATACGACAGGCAAACTTGGGATTTGACTTCTGTCATACAGGCCATAGAGCCGGAGAAGGATTATTTTGAACTGTCAACAAAGGAACGATTACAATAGACAGTGCAGGACACATGTCTATTTAATGCGTCAGACAAAGGACAACATCAATATCTTATGATTCAAGGAAATGAGAATATTCAGAGAACATTAGGTGCCATTGTCCGCCAGGTGACAGGGAAAGAAGAAAAGAATATAAACCAATAAAGAAAGAGTCATGTTTATTGTCAATAGTTATACACTAGCCATTATCTTTTGCTTCATAACCATGATATGTTGGGGTTCCTGGGGTAACACCCAGAAACTGGCCAGCAAGAACTGGCGTTATGAGCTTTTATTACTGGGATTATACAATCGGTATCTTATTATTTGCCTTACTTCTCGTTTTCACACTCGGAAGTTTCGGAGATTCGGGGAGAGGTTTTCTGGAAGATATCCGGCAAGTAGATACCAGATACATAGTCAGTGCCTTGATCGGAGGAATTATTTTCAATGCTTCCAACATCTTACTTTCGAAGCTTCGGTCTCCATAGCCGGAATGGCGGTTGCTTTTCCGTTGGGCGTAGGACTTTGCCTTGGTCCTAGGTGTGTTCATCAACTATTTCAGCACTCCTAAAGGAGATCCGTTCTGGTTGTTTACTGGAGTAATCTTGATTGTTATCGCTATCATCTGCAACGGAATAGCGGCAGGCAGACAACAAAAAAAGGGAAATAATAATAGCAAGAAAGGGATTATTCTTGCGGCTATTGCCGGCATACTTATGTCTTTCTTCTACCGTTTTGTGGCTGCTGCCATGGACCTTAACAATTTTGACTCTCCGACTCCGGGCATGGCTACTCCATACACCGCTTTCTTTTATATTCTCAATCGGTATCTTCCTGAGCAACTTCCTATTCAATACAGTTGTTATGAAACGCCCGTTTGTAGGAACTCCTGTAAGCTATAAAGAATATTTTGCAGGAAAAGACAAGCACACATCTGGTGGGTATCCTCGGAGGATGTATATGGGGATTGGGAACTGCTTTTAAGCTATATAGCCGCAGAAAAAGCGGGAGCTGCCATCTCCCTACGCTCTCTCGGTCAGGGGAGCACCTATGATTGCCGCCTTATGGGGTGTATTTATCTGGAAAGAGTTCACCGGTAGTTCCAAATCAACCGACAGACTTTTAGGAATCATGTTTATTCTGTTCATCACAGGATTATCATTCATCGTTTTATCCGGAGGAAACTAATTATGAAAATGAACCATATTCTTTTTCCTACTAACAGCAGCCTTCTGTTTTCCTTCGATAACAGTTGCTAAAATAATTGAGGCCGGTTCGCCGGACAAGAAAAATGTGATAACTATCGAGACTGACAATCAGGTCAATTACAGCTTATCCCGGAATGGAACAAAGATTCTTGATACTTGCCCGCTCTCACTTACAGTCGGAAACGACACTTGGGGAACAGACAAATGTAGAAAGATAACTCGTAAAAGCGTTTCGGAAAAAGTGGAATTTATTGTACCGCGTAAATATAAAGAGACAGTGGATAATTATAACCAGGTTGAGCATTTACAAAGACTATAAAATCGAATTCAGAATCTATAATGACGGAGTGGCCTATCGTTTCGTAAGTACTGCAAACAATAAACAGCCTGTGAAGAAAGAGTCGGTATCTTTCCGCTTCGGACAGGATCACACCTCGTACACTCTTTTAACCGACCAGCTACAAAACTGGTTTGAGCAGGATTATACGGTAAAGCCGATCAATGCATTACCCAAAGACAGTTTCTCCGTAGCTCCTGTAATGGTTGAAATAGACAAATACAAAGTATTATTAGCTGAAGCCAATCTCTATAATTATCCGGGAATGTACTTACAACCCGCCCAAGAATCCTTCCATGGCATTTTTGCCAATTATCCGGATAAGGAAGTGCCATACGAAGGGGATAATAAAATCTATGCCTCCACACGCAAAGATTATCTTATTCCCACCTGCGGGAAACGGGTCTTTCCATGGCGGGTAATCGGTACCTTCGACAATGCTTCTTCCATATTACAAAGCGAGCTTATATATTTACTCTCCGAGGAGAAAGAACAAGCCGCCGACTATACATGGGTTAAACCCGGTAAAGTATTATGGGACTGGTGGAATGACCGTAATATCTATCATATAAATTTCAAAAGTGGCATTAATACCGATACATATCTCTATCTGGTAGACTATGCAGCCAAACATCACATCGAATATGTCCTGATCGACGAAGGCTGGTAGGCACGTAACGATCTGTTAACCCTCAATCCCGATGTTGACATTCCGCGTATCTGTGAATATGCAACAGAAAAAGGAGTAGGTATCCAGTTATGGTCGAAATGGGTAAACATCATGCGACAAATGGATGAGGCTTTTGCACAATTCAGCAAATGGGGAGTGAAGGGAGTCAAAATAGACTTTATGGACCGTAATGATGCCAAAATGGTTAACTTCTACGAACAAGTAGCTATTAAAGCCACTCAATACAAATTATTAGTAGACTTTCACGGTTCTTACCCCAACGAGGGCATGAGACGCAAATACCCGAATCTGATGACACGCGAAGGAGTAATAGGACTGGAGTATAACAAATGGAGCAAAAGAGCCACGGTTACACATGATGTAATCATCCCTTATCTGCGTATGTGGGTAGGCCCAATGGACTATACTCCCGGAGCTATGCTTAACGCACATCCGGAAACATTCTATGAAAATCAACATGAACCGATGAGTCAGGGCACACGTAGCCACCAGTTAGCCATGTATGTAGTCTACGAAAGCCCGTTGCAAATGATTTCGGACAGTCCTACTAAATATGACAAGAATCTCCGGAGTTTTGAATTTATCAAAAGTATTCCTACAACCTGGGATGAGACAGTCCCTTTGGAGGGAGAAGTGGGCGAATATATCGCTCTTGCACGCCGGCATGACGATACATGGTATATCGGAGTAATCAACGGAGCTACCCCACGGCATATTGAGATTGATTTATCATTCATAGGAAATGGACCGAAGAAAATAAAAGCACATATAGATGGAGTAAATGCCGGCCAACAGGCGAAAGACTCCCAAATAATAGAACAAGTTATCAAGGACAACGAAAAACTGCCCATAGATATGAGCAGAGGAGGAGGATATACAGGTATTATTCATATAGAGAAGTAACATTTTTACGGTTACTCAACAAAGCAGGCTGCCTCTTTATATCGAGACAGCCCGCCTTTATTTTATTCCCAATCGTTTCAGACGGTAATATCCAGTAAAATCTTTCCTTTTGCGTTCAGAACTTTCACTCTCAGTTCGTCTTTTTTCTTTTCCAGAATCATCACCGTAGCGCCATCCATTTTATATCCGCCACCGATAATAACCGGATAATTGTTGCCCAGCTCACCTTTCGGATGATAAGCATATTTATGAGTATGTGCATTCAGACTGATATTGAAAGGTGCTTTCTCCAATAGTTTGGTCCACAGATTTGCACAAAGGTTCTTTCCGTCATTTCCATAAAGAGGAATATGATGAATAAGGACACGTTTCCCGGCTTTCTTGAATTCTTTGGAAGACAACTCCTTTTTTCAGGAAATCAACTTGTTCATTACGTAACTGGGTAAAATCATTCAAACCGTAATACACCCAATGGTCATCCGGTTTGTCTTCCCCACAGTCCAGCATAACGATACGGGTATCCCCCCAATTGAAAGAGCCGTAAGTCCTGTCCCCTACGTAGTCGTAGTGGTCGCGCAAACCGATAGAATAGGCATTGCGGATTTCATGGTTGCCACGCATAAAGAAAGTCGGTATACGGTCGCCACACACTCCTTCTGTCAGTTCACTGATAAAACTGGTGGCTTGATTATGGTCCACCGGGTCGTCTACACAGTCACCATTGAAGACAACGAAGTCATAATTGACATTCTTGATTTGCTGACACAAAGATCGGAAGGTTTGCGTATGCTGATGCAGGTCATTAAAGACAACGGCAGTAAAAGAGTCTGTATCCGTTGCCGGAAGTGTAAACTCACTGAAGGCCGACTGCGCCGTATTGCCGAACACCTTTTTTATACGCCTGATAAAGCAGAATTTCTTGTGAGCATACACGGTAATAATATTTCTGACCGGGTTGCAGGCCGTCTATACGTATTTTTGTGCAAGTAGTTATTGCAAACCACCTGTCCGTCGACAATCGTACGTGCACGTTTCAGTTGGGTAGTGTCCGTTCCATATTCCACCCAGCAATAAGCAGGAACGGTGGTTTCCCACATCACTGTAATACCGTTGCCTACCGGGTTCTGCAAGTAAGGTTTCATGCGGAATATCTTATCCGCCTTTTCGACAGTACGGAGTTCCACCAATATAGGACGATGATCGGAAGCCATCGGTTCATTTATGACTTTTGCAGATATCACAGCAAATCCTTTCGCATTCTGCTTTAGCGTAGCAATGTAATCTATCGTCTCTTTAGGATCAGGCGCAGGGAATGTATGCTGTTTCGGATTAGAGAGTATCTGAAAATCCTTTTGCAGTTCTTTGATAAAGCCGGATTCCGGTTCGGCATTCATGTCACCGGCCAGAAAGAGAGGCTTGGTAGAGGAGGAAGTGAAAGCCTTCACCAGCTCTAATGATTTCATACGGTCTTCTTCGGTCAGCGACATGTGAGTGCAGCAATAGATATAATCGGCAAATTCCGCCAGAATCAATGTACGCGCTTCTTCCCTTCCCGGCAAAGGTAAAGCTCTGCAAACGAAGCGGGACTTGTTTCGTCAACAGTCCGATCCCATATTTTCCTCCGTCATAGTCTATTGCAGGTGCAAAATAACCATGCATTTGAGTACGTTCGGCAATTTCGCCCAACACATACTTCTGCCCGCTTCGGTTTGTCATGCTGTCAACTTCCTGTATAGCCACCACATCCGGGGATGTATTGTTTATAACATTCGCTATACGCTGGAAATTACATACATTATCCATACCGTTTGCATTCTTGATATTGTAGCTCATCAGTTTCAACGTATTCTGAGCTTGTGCCGAAAAAATAAATAGAGCGGCAAAAATGAATAAAAGATTCTTTTTCATGTTTCTCATTGGGGGTTAATTAAATGAGCCTCAAAGGTAATAAAAAAATAAAAGCTACAAAGGCATGAACGATACCTTTGTAGCTTTTATTTTTAGTTCCGGTTCTATCAAATAACGCCGCGTACTCTGTCATCAAAGGCGGAAAGTGCAGCTTTCGCCCCTTCTCCCATAGAGATAATGATTTGCTTATAAGGCACGGTGGAAACATCTCCAGCTGCATAGATTCCGGTCACGTTGGTGCGACAATGTGCGTCAATCACAATTTCACCCGGACGATTGGTTTCCACCACTTCGCGGAATGCGCTACTATTGGCAGAAAGACCGATTTGTACAAACACTCCGTCAAGTTCCACCAAACGTTCTTCTTCCGTTTTGCGGTCTTTGATACGCAAAGCTGTCAGTTTGTCGCCGTTTCCTACCACCTCGGTAGTTTGTGAGCGACAAATACTTCTACGTTCGGCAATGTTGTTTTAAGGCGTTCCTGAAGTACATTATCCGCTTTCAGTTCATCCATAAATTCAAAGACAGTTACTTTAGAACAAATACCTGCCAAGTCGATAGCCGCCTCGATTCCGGAATTTCCTCCGCCAACTACCGCTACGTGCTTTCCTTTGTAGAACGGGCCGTCACAGTGGGGACAGAAAGCAACACCGCGACCGATATACTCCGCTTCTCCCGGAACGTTCAGCCTACGCCAGCTTGCACCGGTCGCAATAATCAATGCAGGAGCCAGAAACTTTTCACCGACAGAAGTCGTTACCAGTTTCTGCTTTCCCAGTATTTCCACTTTCTCTATCTTACGATGTTCCAACAAATCCACCGGATAACGCAACAAATGTGTTTTCAGGTTATCGGCAAGTTCACTTCCTGTCGTTTCGGGAATAGAAATCAGATTTTCAATACCTACCGTTTCTTTTACCTGTCCGCCGACACGTTCGGCTACAATAGCTACACGCAATCCTTTACGGGCAGAATAGATAGCAGCCGACACTCCCGCAGGGCCTCCACCGGCAACAATCACATCATATTCTTTCACCTCAGCCACCGCTTTGGTTTCATCAATTCCATATTGCGCTTCCAATTTAGCAAGCAGCTCGCCGAATTCGCCACGGCCTACATGGAGCAATTTGCCGTCAGCAAACACGGAAGGCACTCCCTGTATCTTCAATGCATCTACTTCGTCCTGGTAGAGCGCACCATCCACCATTTCATGCGTAATGGAAGAATTGAGTGTTGTCATCGCATTCAAAGCCTGTACCACATCCGGACAGTTAGTACAAGTAAGTGAAACATAAGTCACCAAATGTACCGGACCTTTCAACGCTTTTACACGGTTACAGACAGCCTCATCGGGAAAGTTCTTCCCCTTACCGTCCAAATTCAAGATAGCCAGTAGCAGTGAAGTAAACTCATGCCCGTTGGGGATCCCCGGAAAGTGATTCCGGTACGGTCACCGTTTCTTCAATAAAGTAAATTTCAGTCCGTTTCCTTCATTCACTATGCAAGTAATGTGGTCGGAACAATCCGCTACATCTCCCAACAGTTCTAGCAATTCAGTTCTGTTTTCGTGACTGGATAATACCGATATATCAAAGGTGAAATCAGCCTCCAGTCCGGCAAAAATACCCTTCAGTTGTTCTTTTAATGCAGGTTCTAACATATACCTTTTTTCTCCTTCTATTTTTTTTGAAAAGAAAGGCCGGCAGCGTCTCCCGTTACCGGCCCTTCATAATCATCATTATCAAGATCTATCAAATCTTACCTACCAGGTCGATGCTCGGTTTCAGGGTAGATTCACCCTTCTTCCACTTGGCCGGACAAACTTCTCCGTCGTGAGTCGCTACAAACTGAGCAGCTTCCACCTTACGAAGCAATTCGCTCGCATCACGGCCAATATTGTTATCATTCAATTCCACCACTTTAATCTTTCCTTCCGGATTGACAACGAATGTACCACGGTATGCCATACCTTCTTCTTCGATATATACCCGAGTGCACGGCACAGAGCACCTGTCGGGTCTGCCAACATCGGATATTGAATCTTGCGGATACTTTCAGAAGCATCATGCCAAGCTTTATGTACGAAGTGCGAGTCAGTACTTACCGAGTAGATTTCTACGCCCATTGCTTTGAACTGGTCGTACTTTTCAGCCATATCCACCAATTCAGTAGGACATACGAAAGTAAAGTCGGCAGGATAGAAGAACAGAATCGCCCATTTACCTTTCAGGTCGTTGTTGGTTACTGTCTTGAAGGCTCCGTTTTGAAAAGCCTGAACACTAAATTCAGGAAGGCCTGAGAATTTAAAATTGGTTCCATAATCTTTATTGCTTTTATTGTTATTAATTGGTTTGACTTATAACATCAGAAACTTCGTTTTTGTTTCTTGTTTCTGATGCAAAGATAAAGGCGGAAGACCCGTCCTTGCAAAAAAAGTCCAATCGAATAATTCTATGC
>VOFK01000696.1_pt1 | contig 39477 bp, 68 predicted proteins | sample 5384121 | NCBI WGS metagenome assembly VOFK01 (sample SAMN12384730, study PRJNA508395) | human gut metagenome | isolation source: healthy gut J | host: Homo sapiens | reverse complement strand
AGTATAATACAGTTCTTCATAATCGGTTAAACCGTCATCGTCAGTATTTGCATTATTTTTGTCTGTACCAAGATAATCTTCCAAAGGATCACATAAACCATCGCCGTCGGAATCTTCCATATATACCTCGTACTCGCCGTTCTCATTTGCAGTCAATGATACTGTGTTAGAAATCATCTTATTTCCAGATAACAATTCCTGTTCCACAAAAGTCTATGGTCTGATAACCGGATTCAGCAATATAATCGTAGGTACATTCATCAGTATCGGCAATCGCTATGTAATCTCCGCCGTCATAAGATGCCCAAATTGTAAAATTATTGCCATACTGATTTGTATCCCATGATAACGTCATTTTTGATTCATCGAGATAATAATCAGCAACGGTAATTATACGGGCGTCATTTATAATATTAGTTAAGAAATCAATATTATAGGAATTGAACGGTGATGCCGATAACGTTACATCATTTCCGTTCACTTCAATTTCGTCCGCAATTATCAATCCCTCAAAATCAATATTTCCTGCACTGATAAGTACCTTTCCGTTAGAGCATAAATGAGTCCGTTCAAGTCAACTGTATTTGCCTGAATACTGATATCTCCATTTGAAGAATATATATATGATTCTGCATTTGCTACAGTTGTTAAATCTGTTGAATTAAATGAGATACTGTTTTTAGCTCCGATAATGTCTTTGGTTGAAATCGTTCTTCCGTAGGCTGCAATTCCTTCGTTTGAATAGGTAGCTCCCATATCAAGCGCGTTTCCTGCCAATTGAAAGTTACGCCGTCTTTGTACGAATCTGTATCAAAAGAAGTTGAAAATATAATTCAGACCATCTCCAATATCAGGGAATGCCGTTGATTCATCTTTCTGAATTTTTTATTGTAAGAAAGATTACCGCAGTAATTGTTGATATTTCCCATAGCAACAATTGCCTGCTACAGAAACAGTATTTCCGTAGAAATTCAGATCTGAATTACTGTCGATATCGCCGTTAATATTAACAGTTGTTCCACTTACTTTAAACGTATTGGATAAAAACTGTAATTTACGGTTTTAATTTCATCATCCGCTAATACAGACAAGCTTTTGAATCAAGGTAGCAGTCATGACTGCTGCCATAATGCCTGAAAGTCCACGCTTAAAATGCTGCTTAGTATGTTGTCTTAGCATTCTTCTACCTCCATAATTTTAATTCTTGTTAGACTACTGACTCATGCATTTTTAACACAAAAAATAGAGTTTTCGCCACAAAAGACTAGTAAAAACCCCTGTTTTTTTTTTAGTGAACGAACAAAAAATCGAGGCAAAATTATCATTCAGCCTCGATTTTTTACTTTACAAAATATTTTCACTTATTCCGATAAAAACATCATAAATTTCATTTTTACAATCCTGAATCATGTAGTACGGTTGTGTTACCGGAGTCAACGAATGTTCTTCAATATACGCTTTTAAATCATCGACCTTATTTTTCTATTGTAGAAAAATGAACCGTAATGCCTTACTCTTACCGCATTGACTAATTTAAACTCCGATTTGAATTCGTAATGCTGATTGCTTGTAAATTTTTTTATTTACAGGAATTACAAATTCCATGAAATTGTCCTTTTTCGTAAAAACTATTTTTTGCCGTTTAGCTTTAGATCAAGAACGCATATATTATTCTTAACTCCGACAACAAAGAAAGATATATCATCATCGTCAATTTGAGTAATATATGACGACACGTTCCTATAATGCAAAAATTGATGCTCAATCACCTGCATCTTTGCACCGCCTTATTTAAATAATTTGTTTATTAAATACCAAAAAATCATAAAACATAGCTAACCCCCTTTGCAATGTGTTGTCATAAAAAATAACATCACAATTGCAAAAAAATCTATAAAAAAACTAGTAAAGCCCCCTTTTTTTTAGTGAATGTCGAAATAGCTTGAAAATTTTACTGAAATAATGTATAATATAATTATGATGTATATGGGAGGAGAGACAATGCATATTGCAATTTGCGATGACGAGGAGTTTTTCAGAAAATCGCTGATTGAGCAACTGAATAAATATTCAATAGAAAAAGGTCTCGATTTTTTTATATTATGAATATAAAGACGGGGGTTGATCTGTTAGCGTCTAAAATAGATTTTGATATAATTTTCATGGATTTTCAAATGAAGGATAAAAACGGATAGATACCGTTTCGGCTTTGAGACAGCGTAATAATAATACTCATGTGATATTTGCCAGCAGTTACAAGGATGTTGTTTTTGACAGTCTTAAAGTAAAAACTTTCCGATTTCTGATAAAACCTATAGAAAAGGAAAAACTGTACGAAGCGTTAAATTCTCTTATCAGAGAAAAAAAAGCAACCGCTTTACTGTATTGGTTCGTAATACAGAACAGTCAGCTAATTACCGTATACTTGAACGGAATATTATTTTTTGCACAGGCTGAAAATGTATCCACATTGATTTATGCATCTGATAAATGCTATAAATATGCGGACACTCTTTTCAGCTTTTCAAAAAAAAATTATCCAGTGATTTTTTCTTCAGATCACATCGCTCTTTTTTAGTGAATATGAAGTATATAACCAATTATTCCAAAAATGAGATCATTTTTTCCACAGGTGAAAAAAGCGTTACTGTCTAAAATAAAATATAAAGAATTTCAGAAAACATATTTTGATTTCATGAAAAGGGAAAGTATAGGTTTATTATGATTCTTACATCAATATACACAACTATTTTTGTTTTAGTGAGTTTTTTTAACCTGATAAATATTAACAATATTTTGAAACTAATATCAGACGATTTCGTATATCAAAAAGCAGGCTTTATAGCTGTGGGCTTGCAATTAATATTCAGCGGTATAAACGGCTACTGTAGATTTACAGATAAATACCTTCCGCTTGCTCTGATAAGTTCACTATTAAGTTACACATTAATATTTTCCTGTGCGTTAATATTTCATAAGAAGAAAAAAAGAGGCAATATATGTTTCCGCCATGTTTTTAATAATTGACTCGATTATGCAGTCTTTAAGTTGTATCATACTTGAGTTGTTTTCAATAAATTATAATCAGACGTATCTCACAAAAAGCGAGTATCTGTTATTTTTAATATCATATCTCTTTTACTGGTTACAAAGCTTCAGCGAAAGAGAAAAAATATGATCAGATCGGGATTGAAAATAATACCTGATCATTTATATGTACTGATATTAGTGGCATTATTATTGTCCGGGGAAATGTTTGGTTGTATTCCAATCGATTTTGAAAGGGTTAAAATCCGTAATAATATTATCAATTTTTCTGCTGTTTTAATTGTTCCGATATTTATGGTGCTTATTATTTATCTGCTTTTTAACTGCATATCCAAGCAGTATTTCGAAAACATATCATTACTGATGGAAAAGCAGGTTGAGCAGCAAGTTGAACATTATAAAAAGATCAATAAGTTGACAGACGATCTGAGAGAATTTCGTCACGACTATAAAAATCACATGATATGTTTGCAATCGCTTTTGAACAACAAACAATATGATGAGGCACTTAGTTACGTTAAAAGTATAACCAATCAAGAAATCTTGGATTCAAATAAGTTTTTCAGCGGAAATCAAATTGCAGACGCAATACTTACAGACAAAAAATGAATTAGCACAAAAAAATAACTGTAAGATTATATTTGACGGTTCTGTTTCAGATGAAATATCTGTTTCCAACCTTTGTACCATTTTTATCTAACGCATTAGATAATTCAATTGAAGCCTGTTCTAAAATTGATTCAGACGAGACACAAATTATTGATGTTAAATGTTTGCTTCGAACTTATTCAGATTATTCGTATATCAAATCCCAATCTTGATAATAACGCTGTAACTGAAACATCAAAAGCTGACAGAAAGAATCACGGATTTGGACTAAGTAATATTAGAAGAACTGTTGAGAGAATGGACGGACAAATGATAATATCGAGTCAATATCCGACCTTTGTGTTGGAAATTGAATTTAAAGTGAAATAGAAATAAAGCCATTGATAAACGTTGCTTTTTTTCAATGGCTTTATATTATTTATATATTATAGCGGTTGGTAATATATTTTTTAATCAGGCCTCTGATACCTTACCGCCTTTTCAAAATTAATGATACCGTTAATTCTCTTGACCTCATCTGTACACATAGCACGGAGTTTTATCATTGTATCATCATCAATGTCATGCACGGCCGCAAGCATATGTGATACTGCACCAAGTTCAACAGCGACCTTAAACATGGCACGGGACAACCTTTGTTCCGTGCCTTTACAATTCCCTCTGTTATCGTTGCAATCTGCGGAGCAAGATAATCCACAAGCTCAGGCTTGTTCTGCAAAAAAGATAACCGCAGTAAAATCTGATTGCCTTTTCCATAAACTCCGTGCGTGAAGAGCAGTTATCCGACTTGTATAAGATATCAACCGTTTTCATAGTCTCGGGAAATACATACAACGGAAACTTGATTTTTTCTGCTGTGACACCATCGTTTTCTTCTGCAACATCGGTGCTTTTTTTCATTTTTTGTACTTTTGACTCCATGACTTTCGTAAACCTCCTTTTTTGACTCCATTTTATCAAGGCTTGTAAAGCCTCGCAAAATCGGCGAGCTTTTGCTCGTTCGATGTGATTGTTTTGGCGGCTTTGACGCCAAAAACTTTAACCAGCAATATATTAAATGCCCCTCAAACCCACCCGAAATCATCTGATTTCTACCATTCTCAAACTCTGCGATAAGACTTGTTCTTAACGCTCGACAAAAATGCCCCAAATTCGCTCCGACCGTTGTTAGGGGTAAAGTTATCCCACCGACCTCAGAACCTCGCCACACAAGGCGACACGGCGCGAACTGCGGCGAATTACTGCTCGGACTGTTTTCCGGTTCGGCAGAAGCAGGATTCTTCGGCTTTCTCGCAGGCTTTCTGTCCGACATCATATCAATAAAAATCTCACATTCTGCGGAACGACCTTGCCGTAAAGCTGATCCGCATACTTTTTCAAGCTCCGCCGCAAGAGTTGTGTTCTTCTGCTCCAGATACATTTCTATCGCAGATAGCTTTTTCTCGTTTACACTTACAGTAACTGATTTTTTCAACCTATCACACTCCAATAAAATTAATTTTCTGATGAGCTGTCCTCATTCACACTTTGAATAGCGTCTTCCACCTCCTGAGGATATTCTATCCCCTCATAGGTGCACCAGCTTGTCCAGCTACCATTTGAAACAGGCTCTTTTGTGACATAGCCAACGCTTTCAGAGCTGTAAACAACTTCTCCGTTCCCAACATAAACTCCGTGCTTACTGCCGTCGAACAGTCCCTATTCCTGCGGTCTCCGGCATGGTATCAAGACTTCCTTGCTCCGTGTAAACTAGCGTATCGTAATCGCAACCGAACATTTTGTCCGTAGGATCGTAGTTCAGATACCCAAGCACAAGTCCTGCGTTGTCAGCATATCTGATGCGGTCTATTTCGTCTCTTTCACCGGCAGCACCGCTTTTGTATCCCCACCCTGAGATAAAAGCATTCTCCGCCCAAGCCGCAAGGTCTAAGCAGTTTTTACTGCCTGCGTCATTGAACATATATGAATTTAAGGTGCTGTTCATAACAAATGTGTATGTGCGAACAAAATTCGTCATAGTCTATCTCCAAGCCGTAAGTCGAGTTTATCGCCGCAATCAAATCGCTGTCATTCGGAGCATTAGCAAACAGATCAGCATATGACTCAGCATTAAAATTCTGAACATCTTCAAAAGTAAGACATATATATCAGCTGAGCCTTTATGGTTTGAACCTTGACACCCTTTTCGTCCATAGCGTTGGCAATGTCATTACCTGCTGATCGGATATCATCGAGCCTTTGCCTGCTTTCACTGTCAAGAGAACTGTAAAAAATCATCGGCATTAATGTGAAGTTCAGGCACTTGAGCTTCCTCGCCGACCTCCCAAGAGAAGAAAGCATCACCGCAGGGAGCACACAGCAAAAAGGAGCAGAACCCACCGCAGCACTAAGCACCGCAGTCACAAAGCTTGCCTCGCTTTTTTCATCACCAAGAATATATACAGCTGCCTTTTTAAGAGCCGCCGCAACTGTCGCCGACATTACATCACCTTCCTCCTGCCGAACCAAACAACGCCGCCTTGTAAGCAGGAGCAATGACCTGCAGCAGATACCTTTCATTTCCGCACCGATACAGACAAGTTCCTCTTTCGGGATACTTGATAAGACTGTACTCTGACTCTTCCAACTGTAAGGTGTCAATAAATGCCGTCGGCGAGATATTTCCCGGATTGAACAGAAAATGATGTGCAGGAATAGAAAACAGCGGCTTGGTGAACTCCTTTATCTCAGGCAGCAGAAAGTCCTCGATATTCTGACTTGCCAGAATAAACGAGGACTTTTTTTACGCACACGTTTCATACCGTTACGAATATATTCTATCGCCGTCATATTAGTGAGGAATAAATACAGCTCATCAACTGCCGCACAGTATTTCCCTTGCCTAAAAGCTGATCAGACATATATGACAAGATGTTAAACAGCAGAGTATCTTTTCAGCCGTTTGTTAGTGTCCATAAGACCTTTCACTCCGAAACAGATAAACTCAGCGTCTTTGATATTAGTGTGTCCGTTAAAATATTTTTGACTCTGCACCCTTGCACATAGAATGCAGTCCAAGGCAGATATTTTGTAACATTTCTTCTGTGTAAAGCTGCTTTTTAGACTTATCAAAAGCGTAAAACTCCTTTTCCACAAGATCGTATAGATCGGACATCATCGGATAATCCTCATCTATCAGCGTGTCAAAGTCTGTAAGATCGTCAATGCCAAAACGTGCATACAGCTTCATAAGCATTATCTCTATTGTGTCGATCTCGCGTCTGTAAAGTCTTTGTATGCTCTGAAAAGTCTTTCAAATAGCTGATGTGCTGACTTAAACGGGTTACTTTATTTCGGAATGTTTCAGGGCTGTCACCGGTTTCCTTTTTCTTGATTTTCAGGGCGAGAATTTTCTGACCACGCTTTAGGTTCAAGCGGATTTATCATAAACTCGCCCGACATCATATCAATATATGTGTCGCCAAGGTTATTGCACAGATCCTCATATTCGTGTTCAGGGTCTAAGCACAGTATAGATTTGCCTGATTCACGCTGATTGCACAACAGCAGTTTCATAAGATAAGACTTGCCCTGACCGCTGTTGCCAAGTATCAAAATGTTCGAGTTGGTTTTGTCCTCAGTTCGCTTGTCAAAGTCAACAAGAATGTTAGTTCCAAACTTGTCTCGGCCGATATATATGCCTTTTTCGTCAGTTTTACCTGAATAGTTCAGCGGATAAAGATCAGCCACCGAGCTTGCAGGCAGCACTCTTTCAAACTGACTTGCGAACACATTATTACCTGTAGGAAGAACAGAAATAAATCCCTCTTTCTGTCGTAACAGCAGTCTGTCAACGGATATTTTGGAACGTGTCAGTTCCATTTGAATATCAGCCTGCAGTTCTTTCAGCTTATCCTCAGTACTTGCTTTTAGCTCGATAAACACGGCTGTATGCAGGAGCGGCTCTTTGTTCCTTCTAAGCTCCGACAGCAGTTCTACCACATCGTCGATGTTGTTCTGAGCCTTGATGCTTTCGTTGACGTCATTTGTGGTGGTCATCATATGGTTCTTACGCATTGCCTGCTGAACGATCTTCCTTTGCTCCATGCTTGTAACAAGTCGGTTGTAGATACGGAGCGTTACACCGTTCCTGTCCGCAAGGTGAGCAAGTATAGCCGTTTCTTCCGTACTTGGCGGATACTCCGTCACCGCCCAGCAGGACTTGTAGAAGTTTCCGCAGATGTAGTGGTCGGTGTAAAAGCGGATCACGCCCGGCATGGTGCGGTCGAAAAAGTCCTTTGCTTCCACTATCTCAAGCTGCTCATCAGACAGTTCTTTTTTCTTCTGCTTTTTTTAGTTCTCATTTGTTTTCGCCTCAAATCAAATTCGGTTTCTCCCTCGATATCCGGATATCTCATCGCCTGAAATACTCGTTCCGAAATACAGTGCAAGCATACGCTTGATATCAGATTTGCTCATTCGCCGAGCTGCAAATCCGTGTTCGGAAAATCGCTTTATCCACTCGGTTGATGGTGTTAAAAAATCTGTTCGTCCTTTTTCACGTTTGAACCTTAAAGCGAACACAAACTGTCTTGCAGAGGACATTTCAAAGTTGAATCTCGTCGAGAAAATCATAGTCAGCTTGCAGCAGTTTTCTGACCGCCTCGTTCTGCTCCGTCTGCAAACGCTTTTCACATACATTTTGTTTGAGGTCAAAACATTCACAGGAGTCAAGAGCAAGTATCTCAAGGTCGGGTATAGTGCTTAACAACATCATAAGATGATGTATTTTGACGTCGATATTAGCTGCTGACAGCACGGAAATATTAGTCGGCTCTACGCTGAAAAATGCTATCTCAGCCTTATCGGTTTTTACGCCGTATTTAGTAAAGCGTTCAAGACCGATAAGACCCTGAACGCTGTTTTTTTTTTTTCATTTAACTTTTCCTCCAAAAATATAATTGCTGTGAGGTCACAAAGAACTTTTGGCAGCATTAAAAAGATAGTCCATTATCGACATGTCATCTGCTCTTACAGTTACAAAAGCATAGCAGGCTGTGACTGCAAAGGGATAATGTTCCATAAATTCACAAGCACTATCACAGACAGTACTATCCCTGCACAGATAATGATAAGATCCCGAATGCTCCAAAACCACAGCTTTACGCTTGCTCTCAGGTTTTCCTTTGGGGGTAGATGTAGGTTTTCAATTTTATCAAACCTCCTTTTGGGTATAAAATACAGCCAAGTTTTTTAGGTGACCCGCCCCCTGTCAAGTAGACAGCGCAAAAAAAAACAAAATATTCCATGTAATGACTAAAAGCAGTCTGTGCAATTTGTTTGCGGCTGCTTTGTTGTTAGCAATGGCAAGCACCGACGTTCGATCAAGCAGCATACATGGTATTCCATCGGTGTCATACAATTCAGCTTGATCTGGTAACGCTTTGTATTGTATTATCTGATGTATTCTTCTATCGCCGAGCTCAGTTCATCCTTTTTGTCTGTAAACTTGCGGAGATAGTACATCTCATTTGAGGATTCCCCACCAGCCTTCCATTGGACCATTATCAATGCATCTTCCGACGCGTGATACTCTGTATCATTCCGGCATCAACAATTTTTGATGAAACATCTTGTTGGTGTATTGAAATCCTCTGTCGCAGTGAAAGATGGGATGCGTCAAGGATTCAGATGAACTGCTTCATCAAATGAAAACAAGATCATTGTTGTTGCTGCTGCCGATCTTGTAAGCCACGATACGCTTGTCATAAAAGGTCGGGATCGCACTAAGATACAGCTTTTTAACATTCATGCCAATGTAATATTTGAACTCCGTTACATCAGTCAGCCACTTCTCGTTTGGCTTATCTGCGTGAAAAATCTCGATTCAAAACATTCTCTGCTGTGATCTGAGGTGTTGACGGAATATATGTATTCTTCTTGATACGAGTCACCGATCTCAGATGAAGGATCTGCATTATTCTGTGAATACGCTTCTTGTTGAAATGTACATCATGTTCACGGTTTATCACGACCAGTCATCTGACGATATCTAAGATCCCGTTCGTTCCTCATAGTGCTGTTTGATCCATTCTGCCAGCTGCTCATTGACTTTCTGGCTTAAACTCGGCGTTCTTTTCAGCCATTTGTAATATGCAGAGTGTGCGATGTGAACAGCAGCACAGAGCTTTTTTTGAATCGGGTAATGTTCGCCTCATTCATGTATTTGGATTGCAAGATACTGTTCCTCGTTCCGTACTCCGCTCAGTGACCACCTCCCTTGCAGTTCCCTGAGTTTTTTAGCAGCTTATTCTCCCATTTCCATATCTTTCAACTTGGCTTTGTAATCTTGTTTCCATTCGCAGCCTTCGTCCGCTTCTGTAAGCTTATCTTCCGGCTTTGTTTTGCCTCTGCGGTCGGCAGACCTTCTATGCCTGTTGCTTCATACTTTCGTACCCAGGAATAGATCTGTTGGATAGGATACACTATATTTCTCCATCGCAAGTCTATAGTCCTTGCCGTTTTCAATACAGAATGCTACGATTCTGCTCGTTCTTCCTGTGCTTTTTCTTCTTTGTTCATGGTAATTCCTTTTCTGTAAGTGCGCTCCTTAAAGCTCCTGCATCAATTATTATGCGCAATTCACACTTATCCATTGATGAGAACACCAGACCGCTAATTTATACCTTGAACATATCTCACAATATATTACCTTCCATGTATTCTCTCACAGCTTTTATTTTTGTTTCCACTTGATATTTTTGTTTAAACTGCTTTTGACCGCTTCATACCTGTTTCGCACGTTAGATGTTGTCGAAATCGTTCGTAATGATCCATATTTTCTTGCAATTGAGCGATAGCTGCCTTTCCCCTTCAAGATATTCCTGTACTGCTTCAATTCTTTCCTCATCACTCCAATATTCTCTTCTTGACATAAAATACCCCCTTAGAGTTTTTCACGATTTTTGTTTTCGTGTGTCTACTTTCGGGATTATATCAAGGCTTGACTGTATTTTACAATAATTACTCATTGAGGATAGATTTCTACATTTAAAAATTTATCCAAAGGAAGTATAGTTGATATCACTAATGTCTCCCATATTCATTTCAAAGTTATCTGATTTTTTTATTATTAACCATAGTAAATCGATATTCTTGTTGGTATGCGTATTTTTTCCTTTATGAAATACTGAATTTCGTATGCCTTTAATAAGCTACATATAAATGGGTTACATCGTTTTATTGAATCATCGTAATAATTCACAAAGTCACCTATAATATCAATATTCATTTCTAAAGCTTTATTTTTATTCGATTAAAAACCTTTGTTGATCTTCATTAATGAGGATTAACGCTTGATCCCAAACATCATAAATTTCTTCTGAGTTGAAAACCATTTTTTCTTTTTTCCGATAATTTCATTAAAAACAAAAATGATTTTATGAATTTGTGATTGATCCCAAACATAAAAATACAAAAAATCATCTTCATTTTGAGTTGAAAAACTTGATTATTACATGGTTCAATTATACTTTTCCGATAATCAATTGAGCGTTATTAATATAAATTTTTTCCTCAAAAGCGATCTCCGATTTCTTCATCTCCACTAGTTTGATATCGATCTCTATATACCTTTAAGCTATTCATATAAAATGAACCTTTTGTATTTTTCAATTATATCTGTGGTCTGAAATTTAAACAATGGAAATCCACTCAATCTGTCCTTTGATAAATTATTGTTTTATCCATAATCTTTCACCTCACTACAATATCATTATATCATAAATCCACATTTCTGTCAATTTGCAGTTCTGAATGCAAGATTATGTTTTGCCTTAATCAAGCCAACAGCCTTAGCCCCCATAGAAACAGTATGACCTTTACACTCATCATATTAACTCTTACACTTGTATCAAGCCCAAACATCTGAGCAATCCTCGGAACTTCATTCGCCGACAGACATATCCCCACCGCAAGCAGTGCGTGCTGAGTATAAGTCAAAAAGTCCGAGATACAGTATTGTGGTCTGCAAAAATGCAGTAAGGCAAGTGGCTATGACCTGCTTGCACCAGCTGTAAAATCCGTCGGTGTACCCTCTGGAACTCGAACAGATACAGACTTCCCACAGCTATCTGACAGAGCATTATTCCGCCTCGCTTGATGTTTGCAAACACAACTTTTGCAGTAGCCGAACAGAATTATGAAAAAACAGGCTGAACAGCGATACATCAGAGGCAAGAGCGACTATGACCGAAAGTCCCGTGCCTGCAACAGTTGATGAAGTTGCCCCTATGAAACCGCCTAACAGCTCGTAAGAGAAAGTCCCTTGAAGAGCAACGCAAAGCGAGTACAGACGCTGAGGAACAACTGTCACCAGACTCGCCGCCATAAACCCTTTCAGAACGTTTATGCAGGTGTTTTTGATGTTTGCCTGCCCAGATTCGTATGCAATTGCCGTATCGAACACCGCAACTATCATTCCGCAGGCAAATAACATCCATGCAAGACTGTGAAACAATGCAATGAACGACTGCACCCATGACAACGAAAATATATCGCTTGTGCTTTCGTTTATGAATTCAAAAAGGTCGGCTACCGCTCCGTAAATGAGATTGAACAACCAATTGAACATGATGTCCCATATCTCGTCGGTAATTGCGTCCACAGCTGACCCTACCGTGCTATCCCAAAGCGACGATATTCCGTCGCCTATCCAGTCTATGGCGTCACTTATCCAATCAAACAACGCTGCCACCTCGTTTCTTGGAACGATTTGTTTTAGTTATCTCACCCTTTATTCGATACAGCGAACTTCTCCGACCGCCTTGTGGATGATAACGTGGAAACCGCGCTCTAATAAATCACGCTTTTCTAATTCGTTAAATGCCCGAAACACCGTGCAAGTTGACAGGCTTAGATCCTCTGCAACTCGACCCACTGAGGGGTAGCATTCTCCGTTTTTGTCTGCCCGTCCGCACAGATAGCAGTACACCGATACCGCTTTGTGCGACAAGCCTAAATCGTAAATTCTTCTCGGTAATATCAATATGCATCAACTCCTGTTCGTTTTTACATTAGTTTTCTTTTTTGGCGGTTCATCTTCAAAGTCTTCGTCATCGACAATTTCAAATTCCGCTGTAGAAGTCACTTTTTCTTCTGCGGATATTTAATCTCAACATCACGGATAAGTTCTCCACACTCCTTGTAGGAAACGTATCTTGCGGTTTTTATCCGGCAGACGGTACTCGCCTTCAAATTTAATACCCCATTTGAAGAACAGCTTTAGTTTTGAAATCATCGGGTGAGCACCTGTTTTCATGACAATAAACTGTCCCTTTGGCATACTTTTCAGTTCATCAACCGTCATCAATGGTCTGCCTATCATCTGCAAGGACTGACTTTTTATCTCTGCCCTGCGAAACCGAACCGCTTAATACCGTTTGTTCTCCGAGAGCTTTCGACAGAACCTCCGCAGACTGAGAATTTGGGGCAAACCCTCCGAAAACCGTGAGCTGAGTATTGTCCGTTATGATTTCCATGCCCTGTTTGCCGTAGTTCTGTTCAAGCTGTGCAAAGGACTGGATTATCGCAACTATGGATATTTTTCTTGAACGACCTGCCGAGAACATCGCCTCTGCTCCGTCGATTTTCGGAAACGTGCCGAACTCGTCCATGTAGAACATGACACGGTTCGGAAATGCACCGCCTTGCTCATCGGCTACGGTCAGTATCTCACGGTATAACTGCTGAATCAGCAGACTTACCATGAAATATTTGCTTGTATCTTCTTCGGGCAGAACTATAAAAATCGCAGACTTCTCATTGCAGAATTTCTCTGCGTCCACAGCAGTTCCGAAACAGAGCATTTGCTCCATTTCTGTGTCAAGAAAGCTGTTGAGCCTTGAAAGGGCAGTGGACATTACCGACAGCATGGACTGGTCGGAAGAATTAAGAGCCGCTCCCGCAAGCCATTTCGCTTTATGCTCCGAGGGAAGCTTGTCCATAAGTTTTGAAAAATACATCTTCGGTTTTGCTTTGGGATTCGGCTGATACTTTGCAAGCAAGTCCTGTATCAGCTTAAACACAGATACGATATGACGTTCGTTTTTATCGCCGAACTCTGCTAAAAGCAGGATAACCGAGGCAAGCAGACCCTCAGCCGCATCGTAGAAAAAAAAGCGTTCTGCCCGTAGTTTGAACTGTCGCCTCCGCCGATATTGATTATTGTTTTTGCTGTGATTTTTAGCGTATTTCTCAGCTTTTGCTTTCGCCGAAAGGTTGCTCTTATCTTCCAAATACAAATCCATGTATTTATTAACAAGATGCAGTGTATTGTTCTCGTCTGAACGTGGGGATTTCTAAGGTCGAGAACAGAAACATTGTAGCCGTAATACTTGCTTGCGATAGTACCATAATTTCGCGCCACATCTCCCTTTGTATCAGTACTGATAAACGACATTCCGCTTGCACAGGCAAGTTCGATGTTAGGGTACAAAGAAGTATGCGGTCTTGCCCACACCCGCAGCGCCTATCATAAGCGTGTGAACATCACCGTCATCTACAATAGCCACAGTTTTTTTTGCCATGTGTCCGACAGCCTACCACCGTACCTTGAACAGTCGGCAGGTTCTGACCTTTTCTCCACATCTCTGGCTCGAATTGCAGAGGGATAAAAGTACGCTTTATCTCAGCTTTTGTCGCCCACCTCGCAGTTCCGTGCTGTCCATTGCCGACTTTCTTAGCTTTTATTCCGTTAAGAGATCTATTGTCAAGTAAATTTACGATCACCAAAAATGCAATGAAAGCTATGACAAGCAAACCTATTAAAATCATTTGTTTTTCACTCAAAATTTCACCTCCTATCCATAAAAATATGCTTTCTTCTGTATTTAAAAGAAAAGTTAGTTTGTTATCTTCAAGGTATTGCACCGTGAGGCAGGGGTATCGCATCAACCAAATTCCATACAAGGTTCAGGTTCGCAAACGATGTCCTCTGATTCGATATGTTCTGCCACAGGTTCAGACAGAGTTTCTTCAACAGCTAAGCTGACAGCCCTATCCGCAAGCTGATACAGGAGTTTCGCCGTATTTATACACTGCTCACGGGTACGAGCTGTTTGCCTTAGATCTTCCATTACTGCCGTAACACATTCCTGCAAATTTCTTTTTTGCTTAGCGGTTATTTTGCCTTTATCTGTGTACGGCTTGTACTCTGCTTTCAGCTTGGCTCTAAGCTTTGCAAACATATCCTTTTTCACAGCTTTTATCAATAAAAAATGCCGAGCCAGCCAAAAAGCATACTCGGCGAGATATTTGTATTGTTCGTTTTTGAGGGCCGCATAGATCTGAGACGTCAGCTTATCCGGACGGCATTTGAGATACTGCAGATTTTCCGCCTGACAATGATATTCTTCCTTATGCTTGTTTGGTACAGCAGGCAAAGCATAAACGCCATTCTTCTCCTTTAGCACCTCGTTCCAATCTTTGTACGGCGGTGCAAGGCGTTTTACGTTTGGGTATCCGTTCTCATTTAGGATATCCCTTAGACGGTCAGCAGCCTCGATACCGCCCTCGTCATTATCAACGCAGAGAATGACTTCTGACGGAGGTTAGAATGGTTCTTTAAAGCCGTTAAAAACAGCATTTTCATAAACGCCGTTCATAGCGATGTAGCTGTGTTTCTGCCAATCTTTCGGATACAGCGTCAGAAAGATCAGCATATCAATAGGAGCTTCAAAGACATAAAGTCGTTCATTCTCTCGAAATGTGCAAAGCTGTAACGTGTATCAGAACCGCCGCAAGTGATATGAAACGTTACCTCCAACGCTGTTTGTTGACCGCTTATGTGCCTGTTTAGGCTCGCCGTCTTCTTTAAGCCCGACAAATACGGCATTGTGATGTTCTTTATCCTCGTAAAGTGTGTGTTGCTTTTTGCAAAATGAGTTATGACTTCGGGAGCGATAAACCTCTGTTTTATGAGGTAAGCATACACTCTGTGCATATTTGTGTTTGCTTGGGGCAGTCTGAACTCTTTCTTTTCTTCCTTTGCGATACGCTTTCGGCGGACTGTGGGACAGCGGAGGTTACCCTCTGTCCCAACAGTTCCCTCTGTCCCAACGGTTCACCCACAGTCTGAAAGTCCATACCATAAAACTCCTGCATAAACTTTATTGCTCCGCCGCCTGTCTGATTTTTATGGTCGAACCATTTTGACCCACGGATGGTTATACTGTCGTGCTTGCCTGAGCTGTCGTAATATATGAGCTTATGCTCTACGCCGGCACGTTCTAATTTTTTCACCTCGCATTCGCAAAAACTCTTCAAGGTTCACGCTGTTGGCAAGGACTTTTTGCTCGTCTGTGAATGGTATATATGGCATTTATCACCGCTTTCAATACTTCACATTCTCCGCAAACTTAGCCATCAGCTGCGAAAAGACTCTGCCTCTCCATCATATCCGTACTGAGATATGCACCAGACACAACGGTCAGCTTGTTCTCCGAAAGCACAGCGTAGGTTTCCGTGTATCCGAACTGCGTCGCCATGCCGTCGGACTTCTGAACAGAGCCGTACCTGCTGATACTTGCCCTTAGAAACAACACTGCTTGTCATTCGGTAACTCCAAACAAAGTCATCTTCGGTGATACCGTTCATCTGAGCAGCAGTTTGACTAAAGTAATGATCCCCCTAAATTTTCAAGGATATATTTCATGTCGTAATCAAGGTTACTCTGACTTAAATCGACACACAGAACATCTATCATACCGCCGCCGTTTGAGCCTTTCAAAGCGATATTTTATTCACACCGTTTGAACTGTCAATTTCGTTCTCAAATGAACTGCCTTTCATTGCTTCTGTTACCAATGCGCTTGTATCTGCAAAGCATATATTTGAATCGAAAAATCCGGCAATAAAGGTGTCCGTCTTTATCTTTTTCATCCTCTAAACTGCTTTCAGCCTCCGAAGAGGCAGCCGAGTCGTGTATGGACTGGCTGTGGTAGTAGCTGTTGTTTTCTAACAGCATTTTTGAATCGGCGGCGACTGATCGTTCCGCAAGCCTGTCATTGTCAGCATAATCGTCGCTAAAATTGCGAGTCATTACTTTTGCTTTTCATATTCATTTTCCTCCTTCAGATTATGCTCCAGATGTACAGCGGACAGGTCAGAAGAAAATATCAAACAGCCGAAAATGATAGCGATCGGCGTCCATTCAAGCTGACCGTGTTTGCGATAATCCAGGTATGCAGTGTTATCTTCACAAACAGCAGAACTGCAAGTATAACGTCTATCACGGGAAACACCACATTGTTTACGACTGATACGACCTGCGATTTTGCCGTAGTCAAGTGCTTGTCACCGCCCCCCGCAACATCGCCCGAAGCATAAGCTGTTAGCGACATCATAGCCGCAAAGCACACCGAACTTGCTGCTGCGATCAATTTCTTTTTAGATCTCATTTCACATCATCCTTTCTTTGTTTCTTATCATTCTTCTTGCATATGAGCATACCGAAAGTCATAATAACCGCTGTGGCTACGAGATAAAGTTCAGCACCATTGTCTGCGGATACACCTGTATTAGGGTATCTATTGTGACTGTAGGAGGAGTTTCAAGATCAGGCGTATGCTCATCGTACATAACGACATCGGTCACAGTTCCGTCAGCATTCACAGTAAACTTTATCTCGTTTGCGATCTCGTAACCGTCGGGAGCAATTGTTTCACGGAGCGTGTATTCCTTGCCGGCAATAAGTTTCCCTTCGATCATATGTGGTTCATTTGTGGATACCCATTCCTCAACAACATTTCCGTCCTCGTCAATGATCTGGAGCGTTGCGCCGGGCAGTTCCTCACCTGTGGTGACATCCTGCTTGGAAATCTGCCCCTTTGTTGTGTCATCTACCATAACGATAAGCGGATTGCCGTTCTCCGAAGTCACTGTGGCTTCAACGTTTTCTACCGTAACATTGCCGTAAACATCAATGCTGAACTTAATGTCCGTCGCAATCACATAACCGTCGGGGAGCGGCAATTTCTTTAAGCACATATTCACCCGCACCAAGCTTTGAAACAACATGATTTGTGCCGTCGGAAACCCATTCATCAACTACATTATCCTCAGAGTCAATAAGCTGCATTTCTGCGCCGATAAGTTCCTCGCCGTAAACATTGACCTTTGAGATCTCGATTGTGATTGGCTTGTTGACAGCAGTTATTTCAACCACATCGCCGTCCTCAGAAACAGTAACAGGATAGCTCTCATCACTAAAAAATATATCCTGTGGGAGTTTCGATTTCATGAATAATATACTCGCCATAGGGGATTTCGTCGAACACAAAATATCCGTTTTCATCTGAAGCGGCAGTCATTACTGCAGTATCTCTGCTGAACTTCACACAGTCGGCAGTAAACAGACCGAACACCGCATTTTCAAGAGGTTCATCGCTCTCATTTACCTTGATACCCTCGACTTTTCCGCGCTTTAATTCATTTACGAACTGACCGCAGTCAATAGAAACTGTAGTTACTTCCTGACCCATATACTCAAATGTCACAAGGTACTTTTCACCGTTAAGAACATAGTGTTCATCGGTTGCAATTTCCTGAACATAATACCTGCCGAAAGGTATCTGTACATCAAATTTTGCGGTCATATTCTCATCAAGTGAAACCTCTGAAAGCAGTCCGTCAGCAGGAATAACCGTACCGTCAGCCGCCGTTATATCCTCTGCGGCAAATAGCCCAAAACGAACGCTTGTATAGTAGTCATTGTCGTAGATCCCGAAAAGCTTATCATTTTCCATAACCTTAGAAAGCGAGATCCTCACGCTCTGATACTCATTTTCAAAAAAGCTGTTTCCATATTCACAGTATCTCTCACCTCAAATTCCTGCCCTGCGTATGTCAGTTCAACATCTTTAGGCTCATTGTTCAGCACATAACCATAGGGAGCTTTTATCTCTCTGACCTCATACTTGCCGAGATAAAAGCGGCTCAGTTTCGGCATAGCCGTTTTCGTCTGTCGTGATCTCTGAAACAACATCTCCTGCATAAGCTCTTGTTGTACCGTCAAGCGTAACAATATCCTCTACAGCGATCACCTGAAATACTGCACCGCTGAGATCTCCGTCTGCAAACACGGGAGTGTAAGTCGTTGAATTGACAACTAGCTCGCCGTTTTCGTCTGTATAAGCAGAGCTTGCCATATTCACGCTTGTGAAAATATCGCCTGTTTTCCGAACGCTGATCTTTCCTTTTTGAGCGGTATTTTGCTTTTCAACTTTGACGATAGTAAGCGAGTTTTTCTTTCTCTGCATTTTCTAAGGAAACCGAAAATGCTACGGGGAGTTTTATCAAGCGCATAGCCGTAAGGAGCCTGAACCTCAACAAGAGAATATTCGCCGTAGGGAAGAACTTCCGGTGTGATCAGATACCCCTCAGAATTGGTATAGAATGTGTCGATCGTGGTTGGCGTCGGGTAGCTGAAAGTCATAGAAATCTTCTGACCGTTTGAATCATAGATCTCAAAGCCAGCACCCTCGTAAGGAATTGTTTTTCCCGTTTCGGAATCCACCTTTACCACCTTAACATAGCTTTCAAACTCTGCATTGTTGATAAGATAGCGGTAGGTCTGTCCGTTTTCGCTGATGTTCACATCAAAATCAGCAATAAACTCAGTACCCTCCCAGCCGACTGTCTGATGCACGGTGTAAATTCCGTATGGCATATCCTTGGTCTGTGCAAAGCCGTTTTCATCGCACGTCAGATGATCACGTTCTGTTTCAACAGCATTTGCATAAGAACCCGAAGATTTCAGATACACTTCAAATTCAGCTCCCACTTCTGGAGTTTCTATCTGAGTAGAGCCGTCATCGGAATGCTTGATCATTGCGATATTTCCCTTGATAACGTCCTCAGTCACTGTCTTAGAAAGTGGGTTATGCTCAATGCAATAATTCTCAGATTCTGCACCAACTGAGTAAACTGTTTCATCAAGCAGATAGCCTTCGCTTGGCGAAATTTCCTGAACAGTGTAGTTTCCGCAGACATACTCCTTTGTCTTGAAATATGCATTTTCATCGGTCACATACTGGTCAACCAATTCACCGTCAAGATACAGTCCGTAAACTGCTCCTGCAAGTGTTCCGTTGCCCTGTTCTGATGTTGTTTCAGAATCCTGCTTTGTTACCTCAACTGTAAACTTTTTGAGGATATTTTTGAATGTCTTGGTTGTGGTCGCATCTGCCGTAAGGGTTGCAGTCTGATCCGCTGGAACTACATATCTTACGGGAACATTTTTCGGAAATGGTGTACACGATCTTCTCATTATTGCTGTTGTAAACGGGAATATCGGAAAGAATTGCAACACCGTCCGAACCTGTTTTAATTGTGTAGGTCTTACCGTTGCCCGTAATAGTGAACTCTCTGTCGCCGTTCTGATTGTCCTCGGACTGCTTATTTATCTTTATCGAGCCCGTTTTAAGTTGATTGTTGAACTTCACATTCACAGTCAGATCAACATCTCCGCTTGTCAGCGTAACATTCTGAGCCTTAGGAACTTCGTATCTTGTATCTACATTGATCTCGGATACGGTGTAGGTGATCGCTTTGCCCGTGGACATATCATAAACCCTTAGATCGTCAAAGGCTGCAATTCCGTTTGCATTGGTTTTGGCAGTTTCAGAGAGCGATTTTCCATTGTATGAATAGGTGATTTTAAACTCCCTGCCGCTGATGATTCCGTCCTCTGCGGTTTTGTTAATTTTAATTGTTCCTGTTTTGAAATCCTCTGTCACCTTGTTTTTTCCTGCTTTGATTGTATAAACAGTAGGGTCAATAGAATAACCTGTAGGAGCTTTTAATTCCTTTGCGTAATAAGTGCTGTCGGGAAGTTGAATTTTACCTGTGCCGTCAGCGCCTATGGTGATTTCGCCAACCTTTTGGTACAGGACTTGTCACTGTAGATTCCGTATACCGCTGTGGAATTGTCAACACTTGATTTTCCTACAAGATCACCGTCCGTATTGTACTTATCGATCTCAAAGGTAACATCTGTCTTTGTAATTCTGAACGCCGACATATTCATAGCGGTAGCAGTCTTACCGTCAGTTTTGTTGTTGATAACAACGCCCTCCGAACCGCTGGATTCTATTCTCCAATGCTTTCCGCCTGCACCTTTTCCATCGCCAACTGTCTTTGAGTTTATGAATTTTTCCGAAACACCAATAGATCTCAGATAGCTTATTACATCTTTTCTTGAATCAAATTCGCCCATGTATATCCATGCGTGATCCTCACCACCCGGATTCTGAGCGACCACCACAGATCCTGCTGTAATAACCGAACCATCAGCACACTCCCCAATACGGGCGATCCGTTGTTTTGATGTTCTTCTTTTCGACTTCGACTTTTGAAGTCTTTCCGTCGTAAGTTATGGTGCAGTTATCATTGACTGTAAGCCAATGATCTGTGTCAACAGGCACAGGGTTGTTCCAACTGAAACCCGATGTTTTGTATCCAAGCTGTGTAAGCGTATAGTACACAAGTCCCGAACAGTCAAGGCCGAGATTATTTATCGTTTCAACAGAAAGCGGAGTGTACTGACCCTGATCATACGCATACCAGTAGCCCTTGTTTCCATAGGTATACGGCGAGCCGAGCAAGGTTGCCGCTTTTGCGATCACCGTATCTGCCGACGGGAATGCTGCGTTTTCAGTCGATGAGCTTGCCGCATTCGCTGTAATAACTCCGCTCATAGATGAGCCGAGCATAGAAAAAGCGCAAAGTCCTGCCATGAACCCTGCGCTGAGTTTCTTTAAAATCTTTGATTTAATTTTAAACATATATTGCATTTCTCCTTTGATTTTGCGCAAAAAGAAAGAGAGCCAAATCGGCTCTCTTTATTGCAACTTTGTTGTTTACTTAATTAGTAAGCAGATTCGCTTACCGACAGTTCGATCGTGTTGTCATTTTCATCAAATATCTGGGTAATATCACCGTATTTATCCGACTTTAAAAATCTGCCGCCCTGTGTGTCGAACACATACCATGCTCCGCTCACGTTTACCAGATTTGCCATGTGTCCATACCAGTCATCGGAGGAGAAAAACGCATACCGACATTCAAGCCCAATCCCTTGCAGGCATACATTGTTGCCACTGAGAACACTTGACAATTTCCGCTGACATTATCCCGAATCCAATTATACACCGCTTCGGCTTTTCCATAATCAGAACCATCGTGACTCAACCCTGCACCTATATTGTAATATTCATCGGTTGTTCTTCCAAGTGAATTTACATAATTCAGAACACTTTGCAAGTTTGTTGTATCTTCAATTACAACTTCAGGCGGTTCAGTCTGCGGTACTGTAATTTGTGGCTTTGCAGTTGTAGTCGGAGGCGTCGGATCGTTATTTTGAGGCTTATTATCAGACGGTCGGTTATTCTGTTCCGCTCCGTTATTGCTCCGGTTATTATCGGACGGCGAGTTATCTGGCTGCGGATCATTTTGCACAGGCTGATAGTTGTTTTCCTGACCGTTATTATTCTGTGCAGAATTGTTCTGTCCCTGACTGGAATTTCCCGAATAACCTGACGGATCTGATTTTTTGGTCGTAGTTACTGTGATATCTGTCGGTTTTGAAGTCTCGGATACCCTCTGCGAACTCTTTATCGTAGTAGCGGTTTCGCTTGTATCCTTTTTCTTCCTTTGCCGTTGCTGCAGAGGTTGTCAACGTAGTTGTAGTTTGGCTCACATCTGAGGTTTCTGCTCTTTTCGTTGACTCCGATACATTCCCGCAGGCAGTCAGCATTACTGTGCAAAGTATTGAAATATATATCGCTCTTTTTTTCATATCATCACGCTCCTTGTCAAGCAATATATCACACCTTTTTTTGTATAAATCCAGCATTTTTGCAAAAAGTTCTACCTTTGTGACAATTTGCACAGCCTGCCTTTGTACTACATTGATATTTCCGGTTCAGGTTCATCGGAAATATCATCGGACATCTCCTCATCGGGAGAATTCTCCACCTCGATCTCGGTCTGCTGAACCTGTTGAAGCTTGATATCATAGGCGTTCAGAACCGCCTGGTTGAGTGCATTTCTTGCTCCTTTGCTTATGGGATGGAAAAATATCCTGATACTGCTTGTTTCCGTCACGGTCGGTGTACTGAGTTGACGGCATGGAAACAAACCGCCCTTTTTCTCCCTCGCACACCTTGATACCGTGAACGGCGTAAAATCCGTCAAAACTTACGCTTGCAAAAAGCCTTGATATTGCTGTCGGGCTTGTCCACCAGTCTGTTGATCGTTGCTGAAATTTTCATTTGCATCACCTTTTCCTTTCATTTTTATTACATTGTAATTTCGGGTTCTTCCGAATCTTCTAAATCTTCGGCTACTTCTTCCGACTGGACAATTTCAGGGTGACACTCATTCACAGCCACAAGACCAATGCCCGGCAGATCAACTATCATATGAGAAAACTGCTCCTTGTACTTTTCGATCTGTTCATCGGTAAGTGAACAGCTATCCCACTCGCCGTATTCATTTTGATAGTTGCCTGAGATGTAAAAAGTGCCGTGGACAAGTGTTGCACCCACAATCCTGTTAGGCTCTGAACCGTTCAGCAGAAATTCGTCATTACACCAGACGATTGCGTCCTGCTTTGGTTCAAAAATATATGGGTTCTATGCTGCCGCCCACAATTTCCTGCATAGCGTGAATATTATCTTTAATATCCTTCACATACGGCTTTTTCATCGGTTCAAACACAAGTATTTTCATGAAACCACCTCCGATTCCTCTCCGCAGTAGTCATTAAGCGGACACCGTCGCAGTCTTCGTACGTACATGGAACAGGTACGCTGTATCTCTTTCCTCCGAGATTCCACAGTCACGGAACGGTACTTTGTCCTCTGAGGGGAAAAGTGCTATTTCAAATTTACCCCTCGCTACCGATATTTTCAGCTCGACTTCCGCACCTTCTTCCAAAAATACACCGGGCACTTCTATGTCCCCTGAATTGTTGATAAATCCTTTTTGTGTATATCATATTTTTCATAAAATTAAACCTCCAAAATTGTTTCATCGTCAAACAGCGAAAGCTGACAAGCCGCCTTTACTCTTTCGCTTGTATCATAATTTGAGATAAGCAGTTCGCCGTACTGACAGCCTGCGTCATAACGCTGTGCTAAGTTGTTAAGTCTGCTTATCTCCTCGATGTGGATATTAGGCTTGTCCCATATCTCCCTTTATCTCCGGACAGTCATTGTATGAAACCAAGAACTTGCCTTTGATCTCTAAAAGTGTATCACGCAGTCTGATATGATCCTTTGCCGTAAATCCCAACGTCCTTGTAGTAGCTTTCTGTAGCAAAGTAGGGCGGATCGCAGTAAAAAAGCTGACGGGTCTGTCATACTGCCTGATAAGCTTTTCAAAATCTTTATTCTCAACTACTACCTTCTGCAACCGCCTTGCGGCAAGGTCGATCATAGGGAAGTCCGACCACATCGAATGCGGCTGACTTCCAAAGCTGTCAAGTCCCGAAGCATAGCTGTACCTTATGAGCTGATAGAATTTTGACGCTCTGTCTGCATCACATAGCTTTTTCAAAAATCCCACGCTTATGAAGTAAAGCGATACGGTCAAAATCTTCACGGGAATTGAGGACATACCGCAACTTGTATTTCAGCTTATTGGGTTTATCACGCACACACCGATAAAGATTTGAGAGATTTCCGTTAAAATCGTTATACACCTCAAAATCCATACCCGGCGGCTTATGAAACAACACCCAGCCTGCACCGCCGAAAACCTCGATATACCTTTCATAGTAAGGCGGCGGAAATCTTGCAAGCACTTCGTCACGAAGATTCTTCTTTCCACCTACCCATGACATAAAACTGTTCATTTTCTTCCTTTCTGCCGTTAAAACCAACAGCAGAAAAAGTCGCTTTGCAAGCACCAGATTTTTATCTGCTGTTGGCAAAACGACCCTAGTTGTTATTTAATTTTGCTTACCTTACCCTTTGATTATTGGGTCTACATAGCTGAATATTATGCGTTTCTGCTCAAGATAGCCGTCGACCTTGTTAACCTCAGTACATAATTCTTTATACTGCCTTTCCGAAAGTACGGGCTTTGTGGCTCTCAGCATTGCGTTGATACTTCCCATACAGAACTTGAAATCAACCTTTGCTTTTATTCTGTTTGTGTGCATCTTTTACCTCCTTATCCAGACGGGCAAGCTCCTTTTCGGCTGATTTAAAAGCTATGGCAAGACCTCCGACCGTAAACCCGATAATCCCGCCTATCAGCATTCCTATGAATAAATACGTCATTCCACATCATCTCCATTCCAAAATCTTCGGTTTCTTCATCGTCAGCCGAAGTGATTTCCACATACTCATCGATAATACTCAGTGCCTCATCATAGCTGGCGGAAGAGGTGATACGGTCGCACATTTCCTTGGCATCATTCGACATGCCATTTCTCTTCAGCGTTTTTGAAGCAATGCCCATAAGATTAAAAAAGATATTCCCGTTCTGACCTATGAGCGGACATTTTGGCTTTTCTGGCATTATTGCAAAACCTCTTTTTTCCATAATATTTTTTCAGCAGATTAATAACAAATCTCTGCCCCTTGCCCGTCACAAGCGTCTGCTGATAAGTCTTTTTTTCAGACCATTGACCTCGAATACCGACTCCTTAACTGCGAAATATCCACGGTCGATAAACTGCTGATAGGGGGAGGTTATTCGCCATAAGCACTCCCATGTATTTTAGCCAGCGGAACAGCCTTGTCCTGCCGATTTTTAAAAAATGCTCATCAGCCGCAAGTTTTTGCCATTGCGTTCATGTCGATGAGATTTTCTGTTCCTGCTACCTGATTTGCAAAGTCCACCAAAAGGCTGATTGTGCCTGATACGCTCGTTCAGCTTTTTTTGATAGCCGTCATCTGCAGGCGGAAAAGATTACGATACGGTTCTTCCAGAAAGGGGAGGTAGTTTTCTATGAACATATCCTCATTTGAAACGTAACCTCCGGTGTGATTGATCTGAGGCAGGATTTCATCAAAAATCCATGACTCAAATTTTTTCAGCTCCAGGCAGCTTGCTATGTGCAACAAGTCTGTAAACATCACTTTCAGGAATAAAAATCATTTTGATTTTTTTGTCGGAGACTGCGGATGAGGTAGGTCGTGTTTCACGCCCCACCTACAATGCCGTCTTATTGCGTCTTTTGTATTGCTGTAGCCCAATGCAGAAGCTACGTCCTTTCCGCAGAACATGATCCTTCCGTGTTCATCTGTTAACGTTCTTAAAGAACCAAATTCATCATTCTCAAAAATCTTTATCACATTGCTCATGCGTTTTCTCCTTTTTCCGTTTCTAAAATTATTCTTGCAACCGCCTCCACAACATTTGTGTGTTACTGCGTTGCCTGCCTGCTTGTAAAGCTGGGCGTCGGACATTCCACAGCCTTGACCTTGTTGAACTGCTCATCGGTAAAGCCCTGCAGTCTCCAGCACTCCAAAGGCATAAGCTTTCTGATATACCCGCAGTACACAACGCCGTGTCTGTCCGTTACAGTTATCGTAAACATAGGCTCGTTGGGAAGTTTAAATCTTCGGCCTTGCTGTCTTGTTTCTGCTTTTGCAGGGTCAAGCACAGCTATCGGGTCTGTTATGAGGAACACTCCGGATTTTTCGCCTTTGTGATGACCGATACCGCTGTCCTGCCTTGCGGTGATACATCTTGCAAGCTCTGTGACCTTCGGCTCGGAATTCATATCTATCCCAAATGCGTAATATCCCTGATTACAGCTTGTTGTAAGGGGTATGAGAGCTATCTCCTTTCCCACTCTCCCACGCCTTGAATTCATATTTGGATATGCAAGGTCAATGCTGTCACCGGGCAGAGCTATCTGATAGCCCGACTTAGTTTTTGATTTTATCGGCAGGCCGATTATCTCATAAAGACCCGTTTTTCCTCCGAAACCGCCTGCCTGACTTGTAAGGGTTATGCTCAGTCCGTCGGCTGAATATACTCTGTTGCCCTCTCTGCCTGAAATTCTTTTGACAAGAGTTTTTGGATTTGCGTCTGTGAAAGACAATACTTTTCCGGAACACTTTTCTCTATGAAATCCGATAATATACACTCTTTTTTTCGGGATTGGGGTACACCAAAAATCTGCGCTGTTAAGCACTTCCCATACGACATCGTACCCCAATTCATCCAACGTACCGAGGATGGTCGCAAACGTCCTGCCTTCGTTATGTGATAGCAGTCCGGGAACATTTTCAAGGAGCAGATACTTAGGTTTTTTAATGGCGGCAATCCTTGCGATCTCAAAGAAGAGAGTTCCTCGGGTATCTGTTAATCTTTTTCGTTTTCCAGCGATTGAAAAGCTTTGGCAAGGGAATCCTCCGCATATAATGTCGAGATCAGGGCAGCTCATTGGGGTCGATTTTTCTTGCGTCATCGTAATACACCTCGTTTCTTGTATCGTACAACGTTTCGTATGCTTTCTGTGCATATTTATCTAGCGCGCAATAACCGACGCACTTGAATCCGCCTGCTTTCTCAAGTCCCTGGGCGAAATCCGCCGATACCTGCGAAGATATCGAAATATTTTATCATTTACCACGTTCCTTTCTGCAATAAAAAACGGCCAAGTTGTCTTTTCAAACTTGACCGTTACATTGACATATTCAGTTCTTCTTCCTCGGTTTGTTCCGATCCTTCTCTGATAACGTGAAAATCGTCCACGCCTGGGATCACGCCGAGCGTTCTGCCGTTGTCAAAGATACAATGCAAAGTGCCGGCGTCATCGACGTGGATCGACCTTGCCAAACGTCCCCGACTCAACAGGGAACGGGTCATCGTTCATTCTGTCAAGGCAGATGCGAGTTCCTTCGGGATACCGTTCTTTCAGCCATTCTACTTTCTTGTGATCGTAATACATTATATATTCCTCCTTTTTCTACAAATGAAAAAAAAGGCTGTTTTATCATCATCACTCAAATTCGTGACAATATACAAAACAGCCTTTAAAACTTTGTGAAATTTTTTCATAACAAATCGGCAGGCTCAGAGCAAAATCTGCTCAAAGTCTGCCGCTTTGTTTGACGATGTTTAATTGTTGAGGGTTCAGATCCTTTTTTACGAAAAAAGCATCTACGGTTTTACACCTGAAATTTTTACCCTCAAAACGCAAAAAAAGCTCGTAAATACGAGCTTTTCGAGGTGTGCATCTATTTTATTGCACAAGTATGGTGGTGGAGAAGATGGATTCGAACCATCGAAGCGAAACGCAACAGATTTACAGTCTGCCCCCTTTGGCCACTCGGGAATTCTCCCATATGAATGAAAACAAAATAATGGAGCTGGTGGACGGACTTGAACCCCCGACCTGCTGATTACAAATCAGCTGCTCTACCAACTGAGCTACACCAGCTTGTTTTGCTTGATCTGTCAAACTGACGATATCTATTATATCATATCTTCAAGCTCTTGTCAAGCACTTTTTATTTTGTTTTCAATTTTTTTTAATAAAGTGGTCGAGGCGACAGGACTTGAACCTGCGGCATCTTGGTCCCAAACCAAGCACTCTACCAAACTGAGTTACGCCTCGTAGTTGACGTTGCACACGGTGGGGAAAAGTCTCCAGCCACGGAAAAGTTCCAAGCTTTGTGTGCCTTGAGCTTCATAGATGTTTCTGTGAAGCATTTGTCTGCGTCATCAGACAGCTTAATTATTATACTCCCCAACGCCCGTTTTGTCAATAGGTTTTTGCCACTTTGTATACTTGCACAATTAAGTCTTTCTTGAGAGCGACACAAAATGTTATTTCTCAACAAATCATACCGTGATATCATACGAAAACATCAAAAAATAATGTCCATAAAAGAGCCTTTTTAAAAAAGAATGGTATAATTTGATGATATTTTGGTGAAACCTGTTGATTTTTAAAATGGTTTGTGTTATCATTATATTTAACAGATAATATTCGGGAGGAAAGTAAAAATGAAAACAAAGGAATGTCCTTTGCCATAAGGAAATATCCGAAGAAGCAATACTCTGTAAGTATTGCCATAACCTGCTTATAGACGAAAGCACGCCTGTTACGGAAGACAAAGCAAGCAGGAGGAACAGAATTTCACCTCTGCTGACGATGCTGACAGAACAAGAGTGTTCACAAAGCAGGAGGCACAGGAGTATGAAGAGAAAACAAGAGCTTTTACCGTGCCTAAACAGCCGGAAGAGCCTACAGAGTTTTTCTCCACACCAATAGCTGATAGCCATGATAATAATGACGGCTCTGAGAATTATCAGGATAATTATGATAATGGCGGTTATCCTGACGATGAAAACGATTATTCCGATGATGATACAGAGGATAACGATGACGCTTCCAGAAAGAAGCTCTTTGCAATTACTGCCACTATCACAGTGGGTATACTTGTGGTGGTCATTCTTGCTATAGTTGCAGGCTATAAGATCTTCGGCTTTGGCGGAACAAATAATAAGACCACTACTACTACAAAGCCAAAAACAGCTGTTGCCGCAGATGACGACAGTAAAGGGGAGGCGTGTTTGTCGATACCGAGAGCAGTGCAGTTTCTACCGACACAAATACCACTACCTCACAGCCGGCTGACGAAAGCTCAACACCAGCCACCGAAACTTCTGCACCTGATACAGAAACAACGACAACTACCACAACAACTGCCTCAGATACAGAAACTACAACAACTACCACAACTACAGCAGATTCAAAGCCTGACGAAACTACAACAACTACATCAGCTGAGAGCGGAGATTCTGCAAAAGGCTGTCGCCGCTATCACAGCTCAGATAGACGGCAAGGTGTCTTCATATGAATACAGAACTGAGGACGCAGGCTTCATGTACTATTACGTCTTTACAGAAGACGGTCACGGCTACAGCGCCGCATATAATAAGCAGACGGCTCAGGTTGTACTTGTACAGAACTACTGATTCTAAATAGAATATCACCGATTTTACAAAGTGCGTTTTCCTTGTGAGAACGCACTTTTTTTGTTATATACAAACGGGTTTTACATTGCATAGCATTGTAAAGCCCGTTTTTTGTGTAAATTCCTTTGCAAACATCTTACAATGACTTTACTTTACTTCGGTTACTGATTTTTACAATGCTGATGTATCATAAGTATATCACCTGAATAGAAATAACATGAAGACCTGCACACAGGGTGCAGAGAGAAAAAAGGTGCAAATCAAAAGCCCAAAGGGCAAGTATAAGAAAGAGGTTTTATATCATGAAAACAAAGAACATCAAACTGGCAGCGATCTTTACATCAGTTGCACTTGCAGCCACAATGCTCGCAAGCTGCGGAGGAAGCCTCAGATAAGATCACAGTTATCTCCCGTGAGGACGGCTCAGGAACAAGAGGCGCATTCATCGAGCTGACAGGTATCGAGGAAAAAAGACTCTAACGGCAACAAGACCGATAACACAAAGAAAGACGCCCTTATCTGTAAAGTCAACAGACGTTGTGCTTACTCAGGTGTCAGGAGATAAGAACGCTATCGGCTATATCTCATTCGGCTCACTGAACGATACAGTAAAGGCTCTTAAAGTAGAGGGCGTTGAGCCTTCAACAGCAACTATCGAAAGCGGCGACTATAAAATAGTAAGACCTTTCAATATCGCTGTTAAAGACGGACTTTCAGACGCCGCTCAGGACTTTGAGAACTATATCCTCAGCTCAGAAGGTCAGGATATCATCGAAAAGGCAGGCTACATAAAAGATCGACAAAGAGCGCAGCAGCTTACGCTTCAATAACAACGCTTCCGGTAAGGTAGTAGTCAGCGGTTCATCATCAGTAACACCGGTTATGGAAAAGCTCGCCGAGTCTTATCAGAAGGCAAATACAAACGTAACAGTAGACGTTCAGCAGTCAGACCTCAACAGGTATCAAGGATGCTATCAACGGCACATCTGATATCGGTATGGCTTCAAGAGATATCTCAGACGACGAGCTTTCACAGGGTATCAAGTCTGTAACTATCGCTCAGGACGCTATCGCAGTTATCGTAAATAAGGATAACGCAGTTGAAGATATCACAATGGACGAGATAAAGGCTATCTATACAGGCTCAAAGACAACATGGTCTGACGAAAGCAAATAAGCTATCAAGTTAATTCTCCATAAAGATTTGCACAAGACAAAACTTTTGGGCGGCACAGCAAATTGTCGCCCCATTTGTCTGAGCAAAAAAACAAGTGAAAAATTTTCAGAGGTGATAATTACGTTGACGGAAAACACAGCGGTGGCAGCGAATACAGCCGCTCAGAAGCCAACAGCAAAACAAAGTTCCCACCTGCTTGAGAAAGCGATGAAAGCATTGTTTTTCCTTTGCGCCTGCGTTTCAGTTGCGGCAGTAATAGTAATATGTATCTTCATGTTCGCTAAAGGCTGTCCTGCAATCGCAAAAAATAGGCGTGGGAAACTTCCTCTTCGGCACAGACTGGAGTCCTAGAAACGTCCCTGCTTCATATGGTATCTTCCCTATGATAGTCGGCTCTCTCTACTGCACAGCAGGAGCAATAATGATTGGTGTGCCTATAGGGACTTCTCACAGCTATTTTTTTATGGCAAAGTTCTGTCCTAAAAAAGCTTTTCAAGTGGCTCATGCCTCAATAAATCTTCTTGCAGGCATACCGTCCATTGTATACGGCTTTTTCGGCATGGTAGTTGTAGTTCCTATCATAAGAAACCTTTTCGGCGGAACAGGAAACAGCGTGCTTACAGTTTCCATTATCCTCGGTATCATGATACTTCCTACTATCGTGGGCATGAGCGTGAGCGCATAAAAGCCGTTCCTGACAGTTACTATGAGGGCGCAGTCGCCCTTGGCGCAACACACGAAAGAGCAGTGGCAACAGTTGTTTTTCCTGCCGCAAAGTCAGGCATACTCGCAAGCGTTATCCTCGCAGTGGGCAGAGCAATAGGCGAAACAATGGCAGTTATCATGATAGCAGGAAACTCCACTATCATTCCACACTCCCTCCTGGACAGCGTTCGTACCCTCACGGGCAATATCGTAATCGAAATGAGCTACGCCGAGGGACTTCACTATGACGCTCTTATCGGAACAGGCGTTGTGCTGTTCGTGTTCATTCTTCTTCTGAACCTTTGCTTTAACCTTGTCACAAACAGAAAGGATAAAGGGTGATAAAAATGTCAGACAGAATGAAAACCTATAAAACACACCCCATGTCATTGGTGTTCAATATCTAACCAAAATAGCAGTTGTGCTTACCATAAGCGTGTTCGGTTCTTATCGTGGGCTATGTGGTGATAAAGGGCGTTCCTTATCTGAAACCGTCGCTCTTCGCAAAGACCTATACCACCGAGAACGTGTCAATGCTCCCCGCTATCGTGAACACCTTTGAAATGCTTCTGGTGTCCTGGCAATAGCCGCACCTCTGGGCATATTCTGCGCAATATATCTCGTTGAGTATGCAAAGAAAGGCAATAAATTCGTCAGAGTCATAAGACTTACTACTGAAACTCTTTCAGGTATCCGTCCATAGTGTACGGACTTTTCGGAAATATGTTCTTTGTGCTTGCCCTTAACTGGAAGCTCTCAATGCTCTCAGGCGCTTGCACATTGGCGATAATGGTGCTTCCGCTTATAATCCGTTCTACCGAGGAAGCGCTGAAATCTGTGACGACAGCTTCCGTGAGGGGCAGCTACGGACTTGGCGCAGGAAAGCTCAGAACTATCTTCGTTATCGTTCTGCCTCCTGCAATAAGCGGTATCCTCTCAGGCGTCTTATCCTTGCAATGGGAAGAATTTTCGGCGAAACAGCCGCCCTTATCTATACCGCAGGAACTATCGCCAAGTATGCAGGCCTTACAGACTCAGGACGTACCCTTTCTATCCATATGTATTCACTTTCCAACGAGGGACTTTATATGAACGAAGCAAGCGCTACAGCAGTTGTCCTGCTGGCAGTAGTCCTGCTTCTTAACGGACTTGCGTCCCTTGTTGCCAGAAAGCTTTCCAAAGGAGGAAACTGATAAATGACACAGCCAAAACTGCAGGTGAAAAACTGCGATCTCTTTTACGGAGATTTTCAGGCTCTCAAAAATATAAACTTGTCCATAGCCGAAAAGGAAATAACCGCATTCATAGGCCCTTCAGGCTGCGGAAAATCTACTCTTCTTAAATCCCTCAACCGTATGAACGATCTCGTGGAGGGCTGTAAGATAACAGGCGATTTTACCCTTGACGGGGAGAATATCTATAAAGATATGGAAATAACCGAGCTTAGAAAGCGTGTGGGAATGGTTTTCCAGAAACCAAACCTCTTCCCGATGTCCATATATGATAATATCGCATACGGCCCAAGAACTCACGGCATAAAGAAAAAAGCCGACCTTGACGAGATAGTCGAAACAACTCTCCGTCAGGCTTCCGTGTGGGACGAAACAAAGGACAGACTTAAAAAAAGTCAGCCCTGGGTATGTCAGGCGGTCAGCAGCAGCGTATCTGTATCGCAAGAGCACTTGCCGTAAAGCCGGAGGTGCTTCTTATGGACGAGCCTACATCAGCCCTTGACCCTATCTCCACTATCAAAATAGAGGAGCTTGCCACAGAGCTTAAAAAAAGAATTACACTATCGTTATCGTCACCCATAATATGCAGCAGGCGACCCGTATATCCGATAAAACAGCCTTTTTTTCCTCCATGGCGAGATAGTCGAGTTCGACGAAACTCAGCGTATCTTCTCCAATCCTAAGGAACAGAAAACTCTCGAGTATATCACAGGACGTTTCGGATAAACGCTTTGGAAATATAGGTGAAAGGAAGAAATATCTATGCGTGCGAATTTTGACAATAAGCTCAGCGAGCTTAACAAAAAAGCTGCTTTCTATGGCAGCAATGACAGAGCAGATAATCGCAATGTCAATAAAATCTCTTGAAGAGCAGGATACAAAGCTTGCCCGTGAAACGGTGGAGTTTGACGCCAAGATAAACGAGGCGGAGCGTGAGGTAGAAAGGATCTGTCTTAACTTGCTCTTGCAGCAGCAGCCTGTTTTTGCCGAGGATCTCAGACGTGTGTCCGCTGCACTTAAAATGATAACTGATATCGAGCGTGTTGGCGATCAGTCAGCAGATATTGCAGATCTGAATATCCAGCTTATAAAGAAAAAAGCAGAAATGGGATCTTAGCGATATCAGTGAAATGGCAAGAGCCGCCACACAAATGGTGAACGACGCTATCGACGCCTATGTGAACGACGACGAGAACCTCGCCCGAAAGGTCATAAGCTCTGACGATAAAATAGACGAGCTTTTTGTAAAGACCAAGGATAAGATAATCGACGAGATAGCAGCCGATAAGGCAAACGGTGAAAAAGCTATAGATACCCTCATGGTGGCAAAATACTTCGAACGTATCGGCGACCATGCGGTGAACATCGCGGAATGGGTGGTATTCTCCGTAACAGGCGTCCATAAAACAGAAAGAATCATGTAAAATATCATTATAAAAGGCGGAAATACCGCCTTTTTTTTGCTCTTCTTGTACGATTTTACTCAGATTTTACTCAGCCTGATTTGTTATTTTACAATTATGTTGTATAATGTTCATTGTAAACATTGTAACAATAGTGTAAAATTATTATCAGGGAGTGTCAGTATGACGATTTTTAATGTTCTGACCCTTATAGGCGGTCTTGCAATGTTCCTTTACGGAATGAATGTAATGGGTAACGGGCTGGAAAAAACTCGCAGGAGGAAAGCTTGAAAAGATATTTGAAAGGCTTACCTCAAACCCTATCAAGGCAATGTTGCTTGGACTTTCTGTAACAGCGGTCATTCAGTCCTCCTCAGCCACTACAGTAATGCTGGTGGGCTTTGTAAACGCAGGCATCATGAAGCTCCATTCCGCCATAGGCGTTATAATGGGTGCAAATATCGGTACTACCGTAACAGCGTGGATATTGTCTTTGTCAGGACTTAACGGCGACAGCTTTCTTATAAAAATGCTCAAGCCGTCCTCGTTCTCGCCTGTCCCTTGCGATAATAGGCGTTGCAATGCTGACGTTCTCAAAAACGATAAGAAAAAAGGATATCGCATCTATACTCGTAGGCTTTGCAGTGCTCATGTTCGGAATGGACTCAATGAGCGGTGCAGTCGCACCTCTTAAAGACGTTCCTGAGTTCGCAGAAGTGCTTCTCTGGTTCAAAAACCCTATTCTGGGCGTTCTTGCAGGCGCACTCCTTACCGCTATCATTCAGTCCTCATCTGCTTCCGTTGGTATCCTTCAGGCTCTCTCAGCCACAGGTGCAATAACCTTCGGCTCAGCGCTTCCTATAATTTTAGGACAGAATATAGGTACTTGCGTAACAGCACTGCTTTCATCAATAGGCACAAGCAAAACGCAAAGCGTGTGGCAGTTGTCCACCTCTATTTTAATATAATAGGAACACTGCTTTTTTTCATTGCAGTGTTCTATCTGCTCAATGCCTTTATCGGCTTCTCGTTCGTTGACGGAGTTGTGGGCGCAAAGGAGATAGCTTGTTGTGCATACTATATTCAACCTGTCAACATCTATCATGCTTCTGCCATTTATCAAAGTCCTTGAAAAGCTTGCCTACCTCACTGTCAAAGACAAAGAGGGGGAGGGAAATAAGGACAATATCGAAGAGCAGTTCAAGCTTCTTGACGAGAGATTTCTCCAGTCACCGTCTTTTGCAGTTGAAAAGTGCAGAGAGCTTACAAACCGCATGGGCGAGATAGCAAAAAGAAAGCATAGACATGGCAATTGAGCATCTGCGTCGATAAGTACGATAAGGAAAAGGCAGAGCAGATAGCCGCAAATGAAGCCGCCGTCGACCTCTATGAGGGGATAGAACTCGGCACATATCTTGTAAAGCTTTCGAGCCGAGATCTTTCTGCAAAGTTCTCAGTCAGTTTCAACTATACTTCATGTTATAGGCGACTTTGAGCGTATCTCCGACCACGCCATGAATATGGTGTCCGTTGCCGAGGAAAAACAGCAGAAGGATCTGAATTTCACATCACAGGCAACAGCCGAAGTAAAAGTCATGTGCAGTGCCGTAAGAGATGTTTTGGATATCGCCATGGAAGCCTTTGAAAAGCACGATCTGGAGCTTGCCACAAGAGTTGAGCCGCTTGAGGAAGTGGTGGATAAGATAAGAACAAAGCTTAAAACCGCCATGTAAAAAAAGGCTTCAGACAGGCGAGTGTACCATAGAAATGGGCTTTGTGTTCTCCGATCTGCTCACAAATTTGGAAAGAGTTTCCAGACCATTGCTCAAATATAGCGGTCTGTCTTATACAGGAAAAACGACGAAAGCTTTGACGTCCACGAGTATGTTCAGATGCTTAAAAATTCAGGCGAGGGCTTTGACGGACAGGTCAAGCGCTACAGCGAGAAATACGCTCTGCCTGCTAAAGAGTTTTAACGAAAAGGGGTAAGATCTATGGCACTTATATATTGTGTAGAAGACGATGACGGAATAAGAGAGCTTATATCCTGCGCACTTAAATCAGGCGGATATGAGGTGAAAGCATTTCCAAAAAGCAAAACCGTTTTATGAAGAGATAAGAAACAAAGAGCCTTCGCTGGTGCTTCTTGACATAATGCTTCCTGACGAGGACGGATATTCCATACTTTCAAAGCTCAAAAAAGACAGCCACACTCAGGACGTCCCTGTTATAATGCTTACCGCAAAATCAAGCGAGCTTGATAAGGTGTCAGGTCTTGAAATGGGCGCAGACGACTATATAACAAAGCCGTTCTGGCGTAATGGAACTGCTTTCAAGAATAAAAGCTGTTTTAAGACGTGCAGGCAAGCAGAATGCCGAAGCCGATGTCATAGAAGAACAGGGCGTATCCCTTGACGCTTCAAGACGTATCTGTACATATAACGGTCAGGGAGGTCGTTTTTGACCTATAAGGAATTTGAGCTTTTGATGTATCTTATGCGCCATAAGTCCATAGCCGTGAGCCGTGATAAGCTTATGGAAATGGTCTGGGGCTATGAGTTTGCAGGAAAAACAAGAACTGTTGATATGCACATAAAAACCCTCAGACAAAAGCTTGAAGCCGCAGGCTGTACGGATCTTATCAAAACAGTCCGTGGCATAGGCTACAAAATATAAAAAATTTTTCAGATAAGGAGGAACAGCATATGCAGAAAAAAACTCTATAAAGTTATGACGATACTTGTTTCATGTACAGTGCTGTTTTTTCTTTTTTTAGTAGCAGACTCTCTTGGATATTCTACCTATCAGCGTTTTTACTAAAAATGAGCTTAAATCCGCTGCAAAGCTCGTTGCCGCAGGAAACAATAAACCCTCAGAAATGGCTGATATTTTGGAAAGATCAGTAGAATATGATGTCCGTGTCACCTTCATCGACGCACAGGGCAATGTAAAAATATGACTCTGAAGCAGATCCCGCCAAAATGGAAAACCACTCAGACCGTGAAGAGTTCAAAGAGGCTATGGCAAATGGCGAGGGCGAATCCACAAGATTTTCCAAAACCCTTGGATATACTACATATTATTATGCCATAAAATATAACGGCGGCGTGCTGAGATTTTCGACCGATAAGGAAAACCTTGCAGGGGTGTTCCTTGCAGTGATACCAATGCTTGTGGTGTTCGCAGGAGGAATAATCTTTATCACCACCATAATCTCCATAAAGCTTTCAGAAAGCATGATAAAGCATAAATTCCCTTGTAAAACAGCTTGATCTGAGGAACGAGAATATCGGTCAGTTTGAAACGCCTTATGAAGAACTTGAGCCTATCATAAAAAATGCGGACGTTCTTATGGGACGAATACATAAGAACATGAATAAAATAAAGGCAGAGAGAGAAAAATATCACTTATCACCGAAAATATGGTTGAGGGCATGATACTTCTTGACGAGGACATGACAGTGCTTTCGGTAAATAAAAGCGCCTTGAAAATTCTCGGCAACAGCTTTGACCCTACGGAGCATACCAAGATAAACCATATGACCAACGATCAGCAGATAATAGGTCTGCTTGAAGAAGCCAAGGAAAGCGGTGCAGCAAAAGGTATCATCACAGAAAAAAGCCGTTTTTACCGTACCTTTGCAAATAAGGTCTACAGCGAAAATACCCTTGATTTTGGTATCATAATCTTCTTTGTTGACGTAACAGAGGAGATACAAAGCGAGCAGATACGCCGTGACTTCTCAGCCAACGTATCTCACGAGCTTAAAACTCCGCTTACCACCATAAAAGGCTTTGGCGAGCTTCTTGAAAACGGCATTTTCACCAAGGAAGAGGACGTGAAGAAATACGGCGGTATGATATATCGTGAAAGCGAAAGACTTTTTGTATCTTATAAACGATATTATCAGGCTTTCCCAGATAGAGGAGCAGGAACACGTTTTAAACGATAAGATAGACCTGCTGAAAACCGCCCATGACGTAGAGGAGATACTCCGTCACAAGGCAGATAATAGAGAAGTCACAATGACCATTGAGGGCGAACCTGTTCAGATATACGGCAATCAGAGCTATATCACAGAACTGTTTTTAAATCTAATGGACAACGCCATAAAGTACAATCATGAGGGCGGAAAGCCTGAAAGTAACGGTCGGCGCAGAGGACGGCAAAGCCGTGGCGGTGTTCAGCGACACAGGCATAGGCATATCCGACGAGCATCAAAGCCGAATCTTTGAACGTTTTTACCGAGTTGATAAAAAGCCGTTCAAAGAAGATAGGCGGAACAGGTCTGGGACTTTCCATTGTCAAGCATATAGTCGCATATCACAGCGGCGAAATACAGCTTGAAAGCGAACTGGAAAAAGGCACGACCATAACAGTAAAACTGCCTTTCAATGAGCCTGAAACACAGCAGGCTGAGGGAACAGCGGTAACAGAATAAAAACCACGCCGTTCTGACGAGAAGTCGGAACGGCGTTTTTGTCAAGTACATGGTATACAAATTATTAAGGGAATGGCGATAAAGAAAGGACAAAAAAATCATCGCCGCAGGCGATACCATAATTCCTCATTCCTCACTCCTCATTCCTCATTTACCTCCCCTGTTGCATTTTCTCCCCAAGTGTGCTATAATGACCTCAACAGACTTTATCTTATGGAGGTAACAAAATGTCAGAAGAAAACAAAAACGTTCAGGAAACCAAGGACGATAAAAAAGGAAGGCAACGTCCTTGCAGGCTTCGTTCTCTACACAGACGCTAACATGGATTGGCTCAGATTTAAAAAGTTTCTGAAAGACGATTGGAACATCGTTCCGCAGGACGATGTAAAAGACAACGCTATGGTATTCAAGGTTGGCGATATGGTGGTCGCCTGCTCACTTATGCCTAACCCAGTTCCTAACAAGGAAGCTGAAAATGCGGCAAAGTATAACATTCTCTGGAAAGAGGGCGCAAACGAGGTCGCTAAGCATCAGGCACACGTTATGCTCGCTGTAATGAATAAAACAAGCGCTGTTGAGCAGGCTATCCTCTTTGCAAAGGTGGCAAGCTCTCTGCTCAAGCTCGATAACGCTATTGGTATCTACAAAGACCCGACAGTTTATGAGAAGAATTTCTATGTGAATTTCGCCGAAACTATCAAAGACGGCGAGTATCCGATGCCTATTCTTATCTACACAGGTATGTATCTTGCTAAAACAGGTCTTTGTGCTTTCACATCAGGCATGAGATTTTTCGGATATGAGGAAATGGAAATAGTTGACTCCTCCAAAACAGCCTAACGATCTGAGTAAATTGAACGAAGTATTACTGA
>VOFK01001720.1_pt1 | contig 39486 bp, 55 predicted proteins | sample 5384121 | NCBI WGS metagenome assembly VOFK01 (sample SAMN12384730, study PRJNA508395) | human gut metagenome | isolation source: healthy gut J | host: Homo sapiens | reverse complement strand
TACCGTGTGACTCTCCGCGTCGTTGATGGGAATACCGTTGGCGGTGACGTTGATGCGTGTGCCGTCTGTTCCACGGACTCTCAGCGTGGTGTAACCCACCCCGGCACCGGCATCGCTGGTAGTAATGGCGGAGGGTGTCATGCTCAACAGATACGGCACGTCTTGTCCGAAATTCTGTTTTTTCAGTTGTTCTTTGCCTATATTGGTGAATGCCACCGGTGTGCTGTTTGTGGCACGTGTGGAGATGACTTCCACTTCCTGCAGGTTTATCACCCGCAGACTGTCTTGCTCTTGTGTCTGCGCACAGACACCCAGTGCTGCCATAAGGAGGCAGGTCGCCATTGCATGTCTCTTCATTTTGCAATTGTTTCGTTTAGATGAATACAGAAAAAGGGGAACTTTTCTTCTTCTTTTCCCTCCGCCAGCATTACCCGGATCAGGGTTAATGGGTATGATCTCAGCCCCGTCGTATTAGGGCACCCCTTAGTTGAAATCGGGAGCAAAGGTAGGAGTTTTCGTCGAAAGTGGCAAGTTAAGTGAACGAAAGTCAGAGTTATTTGTTAATTTTGCAGCATTAATTTTAAAAAAGTATAGTTATGTTATTATCTTTATTCATGGCAGCCTTTGCTGCCCAAGTTGCTGACGACGGTTTCAGCAAACTGCAGATATTCCTTCAGCAATTGATAGATTGGGGCGTAAATGCCGGTGGACGTATTATCGGAGCCATCATCATCTTTGTGGTAGGACGGTTCCTGATTTCCCTTCTTCGGAAAAATGCTGGCGAGGTTATTGGCAAAAGACATGTGGATGCCAGTATCCAGAGCTTCGTGAAAAGTTTAGTCAATATCTTGCTGACCATTCTGCTGATTATTGCCGTTATCGGCAAATTGGGGAGTGGAAACCACTTCTTTTTGCAGCTTTGTTGGCATCTGCCGGTGTGTGGCTATCGGTATGGCACTTTCCGGAAACTTGCAGAATTTTGCGGGTGGACTGATTGTCTTGCTGTTCCGTCCTTTCAAGGTAGGTGACTGGATTGAAAGCCAGGGAGTGTCCGGAACGGTACGTGAGATTCAAATCTTCCATACGATTCTGACCACAGCCGACAATAAGGTAATCTATATACCTAACGGTGCGTTGAGCAGTGGTACAGTGACTAATTACAGCCGTGAGGATACGCGTCGTGTAGATTGGGTGATCGGTGTAGAATATGGTGAGAATTATGACAAGGTAGAGAGCACCGTGCGTCGTATCATCTCCGAAGACAGTCGTATCTTGAATACTCCCGAGCCGTTTGTGGCTCTTCATGCCCTGGATGCCAGCAGTGTGAATGTGGTGATTCGTGTTTGGGTGAAGAGCGGAGACTACTGGGGTGTTTATTTTGATATGAACAAGAAGATTTACTCCGTATTCAACGAGGAAGGTATCGACTTCCCATTCCCGCAGTTGACGGTGCATCAGGCGAAAGACTGAGTGGGCTACAAGTTTCAATTTATTAGCTATCAGCCACTATAAGTTACGGGCTACAAGTTGTCCTGCAGTATGATAATGCAGGACAACTTGTAGCCCGTAACTTAATAGTAGTCGGTAACTCCGTAATTTATTTATAACTTAATTCTGCCTCTATTTCTTCGCAGACATCTTGCTCCAGGTTGAGCAGCTGATTGATTTCTTTTCGTTTTTCCAAATCCGTGAAATAGCTCTCCACTACTGCATAGATGTTGAAGCCGGTTGTGGAACCCGCAGCCAAATCCAATGACTCAACCATTTTCTCTACTGCTTGATGAATGCGTTTCTTACTGATAAAATGCAGTTCATTACTATGAATTAAGCTCTTTTCCATGATATTTTCTGTTTTAGTTATTGTAGTTATAACATTCTATCAAGCAAGTAAGTTCATGTAGATTGAACAGATTTGACAGTCGGTCGAATGATATTTTTCCTATATTTGCAAAAAATATAAACGCGGCAATGAAAGAACTGTTTATAAAAATACTCCGTTTTCTGATGTTTGTACTGGTCGTAGCTTTGGGCTGCATCGGATATAACATCTATGAAGATACGTTGGCTGCTGTGTGGATACCCGTAGGGGTAGGACTTGTGGTGGCAGTCGTTACACTTCCTCTATATAAAAAATGGATATGGCTGACAACGATGGAGCAAAAGGCAGTGAATATATTGTGCCATGTGGTGTGCGTGGGTGTCATCAGTTGTTCGCTTTTTCTGGTAGGGAATTATCGGATGGCGGCTCCTGCTTCGACAAAGGAGGTGACGGTTACCGTACTTGAGAAGCTGATAAAAGAACATGAAAAGAGACGTAAAGTAGGCAAGCATCGTTATGTGTCGGACGGAGTACGTAAGGAATATTACTTAAAGGTGGCTTTCGAGGATGGAGCGATAGAGACCTTGCATGTTTCCACAGCCACATACAACAAAGCACGAAAAGGCAAACCGAAAGTCCTGACTTTGCAGAAAGGAGGTTTCGGATTGCCGGTGATAACGAAAGGGGGCTATAGTTTTCATCCCCCATGCAAGACATCAGATGAGGAACTGAATGCTCTTCTTAAAGATTTCTGCGTACAAAATGTCCGTCAATCCAAATGGTGGCATGGTGTCCTTTGAATTTCAGTAATACATAATTGGGAGCTGCCGGGCCTTTATCTCCACCTTACCGGTGAGCACTACGCTGTTTCCTTCTTCCTGAAAGCACAAACCTGCTTTCGGATTGGCTGCACCTTTTTGTTTTAAGACTGTCTTTGCCGGTTGCCAACCATACGGTGGTTGCCCCTTCCGACTTGATATTGCTCATTGGAACGGGGCTGGGATGATATTCTTTATAGGTTGTAAAGATACAGATAAACTGATAGGGAAATCCCTATGTATAAATAGAGAGAATCACGGAAAAGGAGGTTTTTATCATACTACATTTGCTGTATGGATAAATACTAAAACTTTCTATTATGAAAAAGATGTCAGTTGTTTTAGGCTTGTTACTCGCTGTCTTGGTGATGGGCTGTGGCATTTATGAAAGCTACGGGTTTGATTATAAGCAGTTGAGCAGCATTGAACGTGGTATGAGCTTTAAAGAGGTGTGTACCATTTTAGGAGAGCCTGCATTTAGAGATTTGAATAAGGAGGGAGAGGCTTGGACATTCCGCGCTTATACTCCTGCGGGGTGGTCGGCTGTCAAGGTGTGGTTCAAAGACGGAAAAGTGGACGAAATGAAGAGCTATCTGGAGGATACTTATCCGGTTACCACTTCGCGGGACAAGAGTTTCATGAATGAGAAAAAAGAATCTTCCGACAAGAGTAGCGAAACAAAGGTAATAGTTTCGCCGGAAGGGAAACATTACATCAAAATGGGCTCGGTAGTAGTCACTCCCGAAGGCAAGCATATAATAGTACCTTGATTATACCAACATAATCGTTTCCGGATATAGTATAATGTGAATATACCTTTCTATAAAGTGTTGATATTTATAAAGTTCTATATTTTTTTGCAGATTTTAGGTATATGTAGTTCAAAAGAATGTTATCTGAAATGAAAAAGAATGGGCAATGTTTGTCATTGCTCTGTCTTTATCTTATATTTGAGTAGATAATATAGGATATCATTTTAAGAAAGGAACTAATAATAAGATAATAATATGAAGAGTATTGAGAAGGCGACCAATAATATGAAAATGGTATATTCCATTTTGTGCAATCTTAAAAGAAGTGTACAATCTTTGAATTGCAGAAACTGACGAAATTCAGGGATGTGGATTTGTGTTTGGCCTTGGGGTATCTGCTGCAGAATAACCAGATTTATCAGAAGCGTATTGATAACATGGTTTACTATGGAGTCATCGCAAAATGAAAAGAGATACAATAGGTTTACCACACATTTTGCTTACATGCTTGCATGGTGCTTTCTAATTGTTTTGTTATACCGCATTTTACAGTATGTAAGCAGATGCCATGCAAGTATGTGAGGCAAACTTTGCTTGCATGCTGTTTTTTCTTGTGCAAATGGCTGGTCTTCTTTCCGCAAAGAACAGCTCTTTCTCCTACTAAAAGCTTATTAATGACTATTGTGCACGGTTGTGATGCAGTTTCTTCACTATTGTGGTACGGCTTCTTCATGCTTGTGGAGAAGTCGTACCACAATAGTGCGCATGCCTAACTATCATTTATTCAGTGTATTGACAGCCTATGTTAGAGCAATGAAAAGACTGATAGACTGTCTTTCATTGGCTGTGTGTCTACCTTCAAAAGAGTGATATGGTAGTGGATAATGTTCATGTTTTGCTGCTTTTTCAGTGAAAGAAATCATGAATATTTGGATACTTGAAAAAGAAGTCCCACCTTTGCACGCGAATTAGAAAACCAAAAGAGTTTTTTGTAATCCTCATCGGAGGGCTGTAAAAATGCCGGATAAGATGACTGGGTAAAACCAATCATTTTATCCGGCATTTTTTTGCTTTTGGGCAAGACAATAACCTATAAATATAGTTGAACATGAAAAAGAGATGCAATTGATTTTGAGTACACTGAATGTGTTTACATTGTTTCGGAAATATTTTTGTTCCTACGTTGCTGGGTATGCTCAGTATGTCGGCCGTAACAGCGATTGATGGGATATTTGTCGGGCATGGGTAGGTAGCGACAGGATTGCGGCCGTAAATATCTGTGTCCCTTTACTGATGCTTTTTTTACGGGAATCGGGCTTATGGTTGGTGCCGGGTGTTCTGTGGTCGCTTCTATCCAATTGTCGAGAGGCAAAAAAGCAAGTCTGCTCGGTTGAATGTGACACAAGCATTACTGTTTGTAACGATTGTAGCTTTGATACCCTCTGTTTTGATGATGGCTTTTCCGGCAGAAACAGCCCGGATGCTCGGCTCTTCCGAACATCTGTTGCCTATGGTGACGGATTATCTGCTGTGGTTTGTTCCGTCATGGGTCTTTCAGATATGGATAACGGTGCCGCTGTTCGTCATTCGTCTGGACGGTGCTCCAAAGCTGGCTATGTTGTGCAGCCTGATTACGGCTGTAATCAATGTGGTGCTCGACTGGCTGTTTATCTTTCCTTTGGCTGGGGGGTCATGGGAGCGGCATTTGCCACTTCCATCAGCATCATGGTTGGCGGACTGGTGGCGATGGTCTATCTACTGTTTTATGCTCGGCATTTGCGCTTACAACCACTCAAATGGAGTGTCAAGAGCCTGCGGCTTTCCGTGCGGAATATTGGTTACCAGTGGCGTATCGGTTCTTCTGCCTTATTGGGAGAGGCAACGCTTGCTGTGCTTATGTTCGTCGGGGAACCAGGTATTTATGTCCTATCTGGGGACGATGGCGTAGGGGCATTCGGTATAGCGTGCTATTATATTCCTTTTTGTTTTCATGGTAGGTAATGCTATTGCACAATCTGCCCAGCCTATTATCAGCTATAATTTCGGACTGGGCTACAAGGAAAGAGTGATGACGGCGGAACGTATTGCGTTGCTGACGGCTGTGGTTTGCGGTGGGTTGCAACGGTGGCATTCACTGTTTATCCTTATCTGCTGGTTGGCCTTTTCATCAGTCTTGACAGTGAAGCGGCGAAGATAGCGATACACGGTTTCCCCTATTTTGCAAGCGGCTTTGTCTTTTTCATTGTGAATATTGCTGTGGTAGGTTATTTTCAGAGTGTTGAAAGAATAAAGCCAGCTACGATTTTTGCTTTGTTGCGTGGCTTTGTTTTCCTTATTCCGAGTTTTATTCTGTTGCCGAAGTTCTTGGGTGTGTCGGGAATCTGGTTGGCAATGCCACTCTCGGAGGCTTTGACAATCATTGTGATTCTGCTTTTTGTTCTGAAGCATCGGTATGCTTATAAAGTTTCCAGCCAACTCATTACGTCGTAGATGCCTTTAAAAAAACGAGGTTGTGCCAACGTTTTGACATAACCTCCTAAAACCGTAACCTAAGATTTCTAAAATTGGCGAGATTGGACAATCATACATTTGTATGAACTCTATATATTTGCAAATTATATCGTTATAGATGAAAAGTAGCACTGAAAATATATACAAACAGAAAGTCAATCAAGTAATTGATTACATAAATTTTAATCTGCATCAGCCATTGCAATTGAATGTAATAGCCGACATAGTAAATATGTCTCAACGGCAATTGCTCCGTATGATGAGTTCTGCTTTGGATGAACCATTATACTCTTATGTGGCGAGGCAACGAGTAGAACGAGCTGTACTATATATGCAAACTGAAGACATGAGTTTACAGAATTTGGCTGGGTTAGTCGGCTACGATAATCCGCAATCGTTCTCAAAAGCATTTAAGAAACAATTTGGTATCTCTCCCAAAACATATATCAGCAGATTAAGGATGCGATTAAAAAGAGTGCGAACATGATGGAAAGGGAGTGCAGTTGCATTCTGAAGTCTACAATTTCGAGGGATTAAATTTAGTATATATCCGTATATGGGGTAAGTACGGAGAGGAAGAACCTTATGAAACAGTATGGAGTAAATTGATACATTTCTTAAAAGAGCAATGACTTACTTCTGCCCGATACACGTTTTATTGGGTTAAGTTTTGACGACCCTAATGTGACAAACCCCTAATCAATGTCGTTTCTATGCTTGTGCATCGGTACAAAAAGGAAATTATGCCTACTTGTGAATTTGGTACAATCCGGCTACCACAAGGTAAATATGCGGTCTATACGTTGCAGGGGTATTATACTGATTTGCAGGACTGGTATAACATCATTAACGTAAGCCAAGAATATTCACTTCGTCATGGGATGTCTTTTGAGGAGTATATCAATTATTCACAAGAAAATAAAAAAGAGAGTATCACAAAAATCTACATACCGATAAAATAAATAAAAGCATGGAAAATAGTTTACCTAAATATATAACTCTAACAGAGGATAATATAGATAAAAAGAACATATCTGCTGCGCATTCTCTGACAAAAAAAATGCTTGGAAGGATATGAGTCCAAAAGGAATGGCTAAAAAAGGAATTTGCTAATGGCTATGTTTTTTAGGCGGCTTGATGCACGAGCGCAAAGTTTTTATAGAATATGTTCCTGCTGAATATGCGTGGCTTCCGGTTACTGCCCCTAATTATTTAATGATTAATTGTTTTTTTTGGGTTTCAGGGCAGTATAAAGGTCAAGGGGCATGGATATAATTTGCTCCAATTTGTGATTGAAGATGCAAAAAAAGCAACAAAAAAAAATGGATTGGTTACTGTTGTAGGTACAAAAAACCATTTTATGAGTGATACGAAATGGTTGCTGCAACATGGCTTTAAGGAAATAGAAAAACTTCAAATGGATTTTCATTGTTGGTAATGAAGGTTTTCATGAGAATAGTGCAGTTCCATATTTTAATGATTGCGTCAAAAGTGGAGAATGCCCCGACAAACTGGGAATAGTGGCTTATTATTCTAATCGTTGCCCATATACGGATTATTATGTAAATGGAGTGTTGCGTGTTCTTGCGCAAAAATAAATATTCCTTTGAAAGTAATTAAATTGGAAACGAGAGAGCAAGCACAAAACTCTCCCTACACCAGCTACTATATTTTTCTCTTTTTTTTACAATGGGAAGTTTGTAACTACAGATTTAAGTATTTGTACTGAGTCTAAATTTACAAAACTATTAAAGTAGTAAAATGAAAAGAACTGGTTAATAACATGTTAGCTGAAATAGAGGTCAATATATCTGAAATCGACCTCTACGGTTATGATATTGTTGAAACTTTTCTTTCAATAGTGCGTCGTTTGCAAGCGGTTCTCAATGATTTAAAAACAAAACTGCAAATTCATTCCTTCTATAAGATTTATCGGATAGAAACACAATGCCCCGATGGTAGTAATGATGTAATCAGAAACTATATTAAGTAAAGAACTGGATAACCTGACCTGCTTCTTTAACCGTAATCTGGACTTTTTACCAATATTATCGTTTTCATTCGACCTTGTATGATGAATATTATGTTGTTCGTGGAAAGTTTGATTTACGCCTATGTACCGATAGCGCACAATTCGATAAAGACCTGAATTTCTCAACCTTGTTTCTTCGGGTGGCATTAACAATGGCAACGTGGGAATAAAAATGAACTGATGAATTTTCTCAGTACGGTGCTCTAAATGGAGCTAGGCGCTTATTATGCCGCTTATATTGCCATGAAAGAACGGAAGAAGGATTGGACGGCATATCTTAGCCGTTTGCAAGACAGCTTAGTCAAACGAATGGACGAAGGATAGTAAATGACAAACTTCTGTTTTTCTTTTCGCCAGTATTATATTGCTTCAATATTATAAATCAACCATTTAGTCTTGTTGGGGTACCGTGCTGTGGATGCTTTCCAGCATAGAATTGATATGTACGGCTTCTGCGGTTCTGCCGGAAGCCTTGCCTAACTTCACGCTCCAGTGAGCCGGATTTATTTCCAGTTTGGTGTTGAACTGGGCTACAACTTGGTCGATAGTGATACGTGCGATAATCGGTGCGTTGCCGTTCTTCTTTACTGCATTTCGTTTGACGAAATAGAGTAGCTTGAAAGTACTTCTCATAATCTCTTTTTTAGTTACAAAATTAAATTGATAAACTGAAAATGAGATATTTGCAGTACGGACAAATCAAGACAACAAACCGACAATTTCAGACATTCCGTGACCTAAAATCCGAAAGGTCGGACAGGTCACGAATTGGTCACGAAAGTATGTCTTTTTGTGACCATTTCGTGTCTTAGGTCACGGACTTTATACAAAGAAAAAACTCCTGCAATACCTTGATATTGTAGGAGTTGTCTTTTCTTTGTCTGGTTTTGTCCAGCTTCTTGGTGATCCGCCTGGGATTCTCCTAATAGAGTTACCACACTGATATTTAAAACGTTATATTTTTAGCTTCAAGCATATCCCATGAATTATCCCACTAATTTGCTACGTGCTTTTGCGGTAGTTTGCTCATGGAGAATACTGGGGGTAAAGATAATGAATATTCTGAAATATGACTAATAAGATCAAAAAACTCTTGATATGATATTACCTTGATGTTTTAGTCAATATACAATTTGCAACTTCCTCAATAAGACTTTCCAAACTTTTCTTTTTAATTTCGCACTCCCATATAACAATAATATTCCACTTTAAATCAACTAGTTGCTCTATATTGTTTTTATCTCTATTGATATTTGATGATATTTTATTTTCCCAAAATTCAATATTCGATTTTGGGAGATGGGAGTCTTTACAATTAGAGTGAGCATGCCAAAAACAACCATGCACAAATATTACTGTTCTATATTTGGGGAGTACAATATCGGGTTTTCCAGGTAATTTTTTGTAATTAATCCTATAGCGAAATCCTTTTTTGAAAAAAGTGATTTACGAATAATTATTTCAGGCTTCGTGCTTACAGAGCCAATATTAGACATTATTTTAGAACGTTTATCCTTTGTGTAAATATCGGTCATTGAATACTATTTTTTGAATATTGTGTCATAATGATACTCTAAGAATACTTTTTCAGGAATGAATTTCTGTGGTAAAGTTATTTTGCAATTTTCGTAAGAAAGAAGATTTTTTGACATAAAAGGGTCGTTTAGGCTGTATACTTCTCTTGATAGCAAAATTCTGTAGTCATTTGTTATTGTAAATAGTCCTTGGTCAAATGAATAATGAAGTAATATATTCATGCAAAGACCATTCTGTGGGTTCATCCTATTTTTAACATCCTTATTCCAAGGTTTAATATGACACGCTGATAAAAGAGAAACATAATTACTACCTGTAACACAACACTTATTATTATAAGATGCTAAGATCATTTTTCGGAAAAAAGATTGATTTACTCTTTGTCTGACGATAATCTCCCTTTCTCTCCCTTCAAGGTACAATGGAATATCATATAGTTCATATTCGATAGATTTATTTTTATATTTAGCAAGTATACATTCACTTTCATAAGATAATTGTTCCCAATCATTGTTGAATTTTTCCCAGATAATCTTTTTTCTCCCTTGGCTCCTTGGAGTTAAACCTGAAATATTTCTTGCTTTTTCAATGCAGGATCTAACCTTGCAAAATTAGCAAGTTTCATAGCGACAGAGCTATTAGAACGATTAATAATTTTAGCCAACTCCTTTACAGGTGGATAATTAGCATTTATCTTGCTGAAAGGAATTTTACAGTAAAGATTAAATGCCAAAATATGCTCTTCATATGTCCAGATATTCTTCATTCGTGTGATATAATTCCTATTCTTGATGCATAATTGGCATATCTATTTCCTATTTGATTAATTAAGTTGTCACTTAACTTAAATATTATTTCATCTAGAATCGCATTTGTTATCTGAAAGCCATATATATATCTAAAATTTAATATGATAGCGAACTTTTCATCATTTAGAAGAAAAGAAGGAGTGAAAAATTTATATTCACCACTAGAAGGTTTAGCTATTGTTGGATCTATTGGATATTTAATACCAAACAAATATTTTAAAGCTCTTGGATTTTGTTGAGCATAATCACAGCTAGCACTAATCTCTACAAATACAGGAATACATTTTTCAATATATTGGAGTCTAATACTCTCAACTTCTTCCTCTTTTTTTCCCTTTTTATTGAAGGAAAACTAAAGTATTCTTTTTATAAGTTCATTTTTTCTTTTTTTCCCAAATATATTTTTTTTGAATAGTGTAGAGGTTTTTTCTTTACTTTAATAACAACACCTCTCATCTTTCTTCAAGTGTGACTTATCATTATCTATATGATAGATAGTATTTAATGCTTCCGTTTTAAAATCGGAAGGAAATTTAAGCTTGGCATCCTGATTTAATGAGGATAATTTGTTAATCCAAACGGAAGATAAGTCTGCTTTTTTTTTATTTATGTTGTAATATAGGAAATAAAAGTTCTTTGAATGGCTATTACAGGTGTCTTTTCTTGCAAGTTTTATGCCCATAGTATTAGCTGCCATTTTGGAAAAGATAAGATCAAAATTATTTTCAAAGATAATATTTTCTCCCCATTTGTCATTTCCTCTAGGAATTAATGAAAAAAAAGGGAATTTATTGTTTTTGAAGCTGCATCATGGGCTTTCTTCTCGTAATCTAACATCGCATTAAGAGTCGAATTTGCCAATACTCTTTGTATTTCCGCTTTTAGTTCATCAACATTGTTGATTAGTGCTTTTTATTGATGGTATCAATAACTAGCGGACTGGGGATATCATCTTTCTCTCTTTCTTCTATATATTTTTTTTATTATTGGTAATTTACTAATATGTAGACTCAAAAAAAAAAGAGCATATGGACCATTATTTTTTATCCAAAATCTCTTTTTAATGCTGATGCTATTATATTACAAAGGAGAGGATCTGCAGGATTGCTCTAGCCCTCCGAGATTTATATCAAAGAAAAGCAATTCTTATATTTGAATATTTCTCATCAATATTATCACCTTCATTATATAATATAGGGAGACATGGCGTCTTTAATAAATCAAATGCCTTTCTTATTTTATCCAACTCCCTAGAGTCGTTATCAACCTGCTATTATTTTTGAAAATTAGAGTCTGTCATATTCTAGTGTTCTTTTTTAAATTCTATGCCAAGACTGCCTGTTGAGTGGGATTTGTATATCAATCTCTGGGATCTATAAATAAAAAGTTTTCCATACATTTCCCCATTACTAAACTAGCATAATACAATCTAATCCCATTCCACCAGGCTTAGATAAAGGGCGATTAAATCTTCAGGTAGGTGAATTTTGAATCCATCTCCATTGTCGCCAATAATTAAAAGCAGGTCCATTAAACTCTGTTGTATTTGTAGATACATATATATATGGTATATATTCGCTATTTTCTTTTCTTTTTTTTTTTTTTTATTCTAGTCCAATATATTGAATTATCAATTAAATTATTAATTGCACTTTACTAATAAATTGATTGCCCAACTAATTGGAAATCTTCAGACTCCTTCGACAATAAAGGTGAAGAAAATACTATTCTATGGTATTTAAAACGGCTTTTAGTTAGTTTGTATAAACGTTGGAAAATTGTTGATATATTTTCAAGCTGAGCGATTTTGCTGTGTCGAGTATTGAGCAAATCCATCAAGCAGTTGCATAATATTGGTTATTTTAACTGATACCTCGTGCAAGTCACTTCCCTTTTTATATCTTCGTTTATATATTATCTTATTTCTTCAACTTCATGGAAAACCAACCCAAGATTCCAATCCTGCCATGCCGGAATTTATCATAAACATCCCGCATTTCGAGATAATCTTTTTCTACTTTGAGAATCGTTTTTCCTAACTCAGGTTCAAGATTTCTTTTGCACCTGTTCTTTGTTCATTAATCGACTCTGAAAAGCCGATTTTTTATAGGTTTATCTTTTTTATTGTAAAAATCAAGTTTTTCTTCGATCACGTTGTGCCTTTATTGCGAAATCATTTACAATATTATAACATAAGTCTTTAAAATGTTCTATATTTCATTTTCATCAAATCCCTCTATTTGTTTTTTCTTGAAGCCCTGTACTCGTTTTTAACCAGACTGAATGCACCAAGATCGTATTATTACTAAATTCTTTTGAACTGGGGTTATTCGGTAATGACTATATTCTGGAATCCCCATCCAATCATTTGCCTACCATAATTAAACATTGTATATCATCTCTATAAATGCGAACTCCTGCATTTTCTTTTAAATATTTCTTTCTGATCGTTTCTCGATTGTTAAACGTATTCAATATATCCGATGATAAAATTGAATACATGAAACTCTCCAGCAACTGTTCCTATTATTTTCTGATTTAAGTCGTTAGCTTTTAATGTTAAATTTTTATTGTTATAAGTAGTAAGCTTATCATGGTATACGGCTTTTTAGAACATTCAAGCCCAAATACTGAAGGGGGTACAAATTTATATATCCAAGTATACTTCCATTCTTATTGATGAAAAATTTGAAATGATAAATAGCCGATTCAATTATATCATTAATATTGAATATGGTCAGTTCTCTTGTTCTTCTGGTAATACTAATTCTACAGAGAAATTGTCTTTGTTTTCAAAAGGGCTGATTAAAGTATTGATGGTTCTAGCTAAATTTCTGAAATCTTTTCTTAAGCCATGTCTTTCTTCTTAGGTTGGATAAGAATGACTCGTTGTCCCATGTTGTTTATTTAAAAAGTTGTATTAGGACAATCGAAACAAAAGCTTTTGTATCTTCTATATACATTGTGTTTTTGTGATCTTTCAATTTATAGCAAAAAAGGTATGACCAAATAGAACACCTTTTCCTTGGTTTCTAAAACATAGCAGTATTTTGTACAACTTCGCCGTCCCCACCCTTTTTCTCCTAATGAATTTCGTTTATATTTGCGACTGATTTTTTTTATTTTTTCCCTCTTTTGAAGTTCTGTCCCTATTTCGAGCCATGATTTTTTTCAATTGTTTCGAGACATACCACATCCATTATCTTCAATTGTTATAGTTGCTTCAGGAGTATTGATGTTGTCGAAAAATTATTTTACATGGCTGGCGTCTGCATCATACGAATTTTCACTAATTCAAATATTACCAAGATTATCGCTACCTATTAATTCATCGCCTAATAAACTTAGTATATGACTATTAGCTTTAAAAGAAAAAATATGTTGATTCATGGTATGTCATTTAAAAAGAGTTCATATTTTCAATGCTATTTTTTTGAGCCATTAATGGAGGAACAGCATTACCTATTTGTTTAAAAAGTTCAGTTCGATTCCCCCACTTTCCTCAAAAGTAATAATTATCCGGAAAAGATTTAATTCTTTGCTGCTTCGCGAACAGATATAGACCTAATTTGATCTAAACTATTATATATAAATGATGTCCATCTTTTGCTATATGAGCTATCAGTGTTATTGGAATTTTACCTACAACTTTTAAATCTGTCAAGAAAGTCTTTTAGTGTTTTTTTGTGTTCTATGCTGTTCAGGTATTAAATCATTCTTTAAAAAACACCTTCTTCATACTTACACAGTAGCTAATTTATAAATATTCAAATCTTTTCATTGAGGTGCTTGCGATATGTAAGTGTTAAGATAAATATCATTTTGATTTCTTATTCCACTAGTTTGCGAACATAAATTTGCTGGTTCTGTGTATTCATTCCATCTACTTCCTTCTCCTGGTTTTAGGGGAGGGAGATCTCTAAATAAATCTTTAGTAGTGTATTCATTTTCCTCTATTTTCAAATTCCGGATAATTGAAATTTATATCTTCACGCCATCCTATAATAATAAGCGTTTTCTTTTTGAATCACCCAAATCTAACGAATTTAAAAAGTTTATCATCAACAACATATCCAAGTTCTTTTGAAATAAGATGCAATATTTGATAATGTATTCCTTTGATGACTTTAGTCCGGGAACATTTTCAAATACGAATAAATTTAGGGCGATAGTGCGATAAAAAGCTAGCTCATATCCAATATATAATTTTTTTCTTGATCGCTCAGACATGTTTTAACGCTGCTCGATCAATATTTGAATATGCCTGGCAGGGGACCTCGATTAGATCGACTTCATTTTCACCAAGTTTATCTGTTGAGCAAAAAACTATCGATATTATTATTATCACTTGGTATATATTTGTTTTATGACGATTTAAATGGATTCAGGAAGAAGACCATACAAATAATCACCGAAATTTCGCCTTTTGAGATATGAGTTGTATATCAAGCTGATTTTTTAGAAGTGATAAGTAATAGTAAGCAAGTCGAGTGTTAAAAACACGCTGCTTTGCTCCCGATTCAACGTCGCGATCGAGTTAAAAACCAGCTTTTAGTGAAACACTACGGAAAGTCCACACCTGCTCCAGCAAAGAGATCATATAATTCATAATATTGCAATTATGTTTCATTTTAGTTAAAAATGGTTTCATTTTAATTAAGAGCATAATATCATTAACATATGTTTTTGTTAGATGCTTTCTGTGGTACTCTTTTCTTTTTCTTGGTTTATGAGAGCAATTCTCTTCATCTGTTGAACTGGTTTTAGGCAAGAGGAAAAAGAGAATGATGAAGAAGTATGCTTTTTCATGTTTAGTTGTGATATTGGAAGCCTGACCATCGGTTATATTGTTTTTCAGGATTGATAGATAACAAGCTTTCTTGATTGTTGTTTTTCCTTGTTTTTCTGTCACAGATTTGAACTTCTTGTTGTTTAAGTTGCTCAAATATGGAGTTATTCTTCATAGTGTTGTGTAGTTGAACGATTCAGTTGTTGGTCACTTGGCGAAATAATTTATTAAAGCCCTGTTCTGCTTGTTGAAAGAGGTTCACTCGGTCAAAACCACCTATGATTATCCCTTTCTTGGTATTCTTGTGATTGGTAAGCGGTGACAACTTCTTTTTGTTGGATTGATCTTTCCGGCTGACAATCAAATGACAGTGCATATTCAGTTCATTATCTGAACGGTTGCGATTAAAGTGAATCTTACCATAAAATTTATATCTGAAGCGGATAGCCCTTTATTGAAGTTTTGGGCATATTCAGGAATAAACACTTCACGGATATAGCGCTTCATTGCTTTTGGCTTGTTCCTGTTCTGTATTCCCCATCGCTCCTAAGCTCCTTTTCCGATGGACTGACATGGATAGCATAAAACTTAGCATCCGTTTTCATAAGTTGCCCGATATTGGTATCAATATCTTCTATGACTTCTGATTTGTATATATTATCCTCTGTCAGGTTGAAGAAGCCTTCGGTATAGATACCTTTCTCCATCCGTTCTAAATCTTCGTGTCCATGTAATTAGTTTACCTGTCGGAAACCCCGGCATTATTATATGTGCCGTTTGATGGCGGGGCAAAGTCTATGTGCATAACCCTATGTGTTTATCAGATTACAGATTTCAGTTTTTAGGTTCTCTTTCCTTTTGCTATCCATCACGCTACAAGCAGAAAGCTCCGAATAGAGTTGTATCAGATGGAGCAACTTTTTATAATCCCGTTGGTGTATCTGGTAAAGTGCATTAATTTGTTTCGATTGTTTGTTTATCACATCGGCATGATTACCGAACTGTTCACTTAACTTTTTGAGTACGGCTGTTTGTCTCTCCTGACTGGCTTCCAGTTGAGAGAGAATAAGAGCTTCTATAGTTTTGCCGATAGCATCAAACGAAAAGCGATAGAATTTGTAGCTCGTATCATGGGATTTAGTTGCTCTTCCTCGTAATGACGAATGAAGCGTATAATATCATCCTGCCTCTTATTTATTTTCGCTAGTTCTGATTTTACGGATTCTGGAGCTTCGGATGGGTTGATGTGTGCCTTATCAATATATCCGAAGCCAGTTTACAACTTCACTCTTTTTCAGTGAATAGCGTTTGCATATCTTCTCTACCAAAGCTGCCGTTTCCTTGTCTATGGAAATGGTAGTGAATATCGTTTTTCGACTGCTGTTTGGCATGGTAATTACTTTTTTATAGAAATATGAATAGATAAATACTTGATAATAAGCATTGAAAAGAAAATACTTATTACAGGTATCATTACAGCGTGTTTTTGTAACACGCTAAAGCCGAAGGCTTTGCCTCGCAGAGCAAGAGTGAAGAACAGGACTTGTCCAGTTCCCTCTTGCTCGATTTAGCAAAACGGCTGAACCGATAGGTGAGGCAGTTTGTGCTAAATCGGGGTGGCGGCACAAAGGAATAGCCTGAACACAGGATTCTTTCCTCTGCTACTTTTTGCTATCAGGGCTGATTAGCCAACTGATTGGCTTTTTCAAACTGTTTGTAGGTTTGAGAATCGGCATATTCACGAACAAAAGCCCGGATATCGCTGGCTCTATAATATGTTTTCCGTCCGATGGTAAAGTAGGGAAGTATACCTTTTGCCCGATAGCGTTGCAAGGTTCTGAAAGATGCTTTCAATAGAAAGGCTAAGTCTTGATTATCTAATAGCCTTTCGTTTTCATCGAACACAGTATCGGTGTTGATTAGGGATTTCAAGTCTTGCCCGATTTCAGTGAGTTTCTTTGAAAGCTTCTCCATCCACTTCTCGAAGTTTTCGTTGTCTATATACATTTTGCTTCAATTTTAAGTTCAACGTTATTATTTTCAATCGATTGATGAAGCAAAGTTCTGCAAAACAAGGTTGCAGAAAAAGAGGAGTAGTTACCTACTCCCCGAAAAATAGCTTATAAACTTTTATAAATAAGCAATTTGCAGAATCATCTTTTCTAATCTTTATTTGTTTCTGCGTTTACGGTCTTCTCTGGCAATAGCATTTCGCAAAGCGTCCAATGTTTTAGTAAGATTGTACGGTTTACGAGTAAACACTTCACCGATCTTATCGTAGATACTACCAAATTTCAGATTGAAAAGCTGCTCAAAAGCCACGAGCCAACTGAATTTTTTGGGACTGGCTTTCCATTTTCCCCAACGATTTTTTCCCAGTAGAAAGAGAGCTAGTACAATTTCAGCAATACCTATAATCCCCAATTCTTTAGACTTTGGGAGTACATATAGGTCTGATTTGAACTCTGTAGAAACAGGAGAACTAAACTGTTCGGGATGGGTAATCTTCAGATTGAGTAACTCTAATTCTGCATCAATTAAGGATAATGCTTTATGAATGTATAGATTTTTAGGCGCATTTTTCCCCCTGCCCATCCTGATACAACCCCTTTAATAGGGGCTATCTCAATACGGGTGAGATTCAGCATCCGGAAGATATGAGTATAATCTTCCGAATTGCTAATTGTTACTATTTGCTTCACACAAAATTCTTCATAAGCATCTTGCATTTCTGTGTTAATAACTTCTTGTGAGGTATCAGCCAGTAAGATGAAAAACCTCGTTCTCAATAAATCATTCATAGGCATAAAGTTTAACTGTGAATAAATTATATATATCAAAGCATTTGCTTTGTATGCTGAATGATTTCTTGTTTTGTTTGTAGTTCCTCTGCTAATCAGAATGATTCAAGGGGTATTCAGCCTTATTGGTCGCAATTTTAGAAATGGTGAACTTCAAATTCCTGCTTCTTACAAATATAATTCACTGGCATGAGTTCTAAAATAGCGAAATGTAGCTATGCAGAAGAACTGCGACCTGCATCAATCCTTGTTAATGATTTCTTTATATAGTTCATATTTTATTCTTTCATTATAGTAAGTAATTCATTGATTTTTCCCTCCATAATATATGGCAAACACTGGCGTATATTATCAGCAGACCAATCCCACCATTTCAGCATGAGTAATTGTTGAATAACCTCTGCGTCAAAGCGTTTTCGTATTTCTTTGGCAGGAGTACCGCCCACAATCGTATAAGGTGCGACATCTTTCGTCACTACGGCACGTGCGGCAATAATTGCTCCGTCACCGATATGAACACCCGCCATAATCACAGCTTCGTAGCCGATCCATACATCATTGCCGATTACAATATCGCCTTTATTGTCCCATGCAGTAGTAATATTCGACTTCTCCAATTCCCATTCTTCATAGAATAAAGGGAAGGTATAGGTAGACAGGGATTTCAATGTATGATTCGCACAATTAAACAGAAACTTCGTGCCACAGGCAATAGAACAGAACTTGCCAATGATTAACTTCTCCCGATGGATGGGATAATGATAAAGCACATTGTTCTTCTCAAACAGCAAGGGATTAGCTACAAAATCATTGTAAATGGTATAATCGCCTACCTCAATTTGAGGATCTTTAATCACGGCATTCAGATAGACTGTTTGGTTATCTCCGGTGCGTGGATATATTTTTGTCATCATAACTTGATTCGTTTTTAATAGTGTTTACTTTTCAGATAAATAATAGATTGCAGTGCCAGCAGAATCACAAATAGATATTCTGCCGTCAAGTAGAGGGGTAAAGATGCTTCTATACAGAAGCTCAACCAGTAGAGATACACTAAATAGACACAGGTGGTTGTCACTTGGAACAGAAAGGTGATTTTGTTTTTTCCCGTTCCTCCCGACCGCATTGAGATATACATAGCCGGATAGGGCAAATGTGTAATTCAATAGCATCACCACGAAAGGAGCAAATGCTAATTCTACCAATAGTTCGCTATCGGTATAGAAGTTGACAATCCAACGATTACAGAGCAACGCAATTCCTACCAATGGGAAGCCAACGGCATAACCTAATTTCAGGATCTTGTGACAAATCGGGAAAAGCTCGTTTCTCGCTCCGGCTCCAATAGCATTACTCACTAATGAACCCGTAGTGACAGCAAAGGAGTTGGCGATTACGAAAAAAATAGCCGATACGCTTCGGGTGATATTGGAAATAGCCAACTCTGTTTTCCCTAAATGCTCGATTGCCACGAAAAATAGAAACCAAGGGGCTACGCTGATAAAAGCATGAAGCATACTCCACACAGACAGATTCAGGACTTTGATAAGTAACCGTCCATCATACACGGGCTCCAATCCGTATTTGTCTTTGTCAATCTTCGCTCTTGTGTAGATACAAAGCACAACCAAAGAACCCATTTCCGCTAAAGATGAAGCGATGGCTGCTCCCGAAATGCCTAATTCCAGTGTAAATATTAAGAAGTAGTTCAGCGGGATATTAATCGTCACCGCAGTAACAGCCGACCACGATAAGGCTTTCGTGTGCGTTATTCCAACGAAGAAAGACCGGATAGCCAGAAAAGGAAATGAGAATAACAGCCCGAAGCTGCGCCAGTCCAAATAGCGGACTACCGCTTGATAAATCTCCGGTGAGGAAATTAACCGTTTCAATAGATAAGGAGAAACGGCATGAATCAATAGGCAAAGCAAGACGGCTAATCCTGATAAAAAGAATAGTCCCTGAAAGAATGTCTTTCCTGTTTCCTTATAATTCTGTTCCCCGTTTCTTCGGGCAATCATCACTTGCAAGCCGATGCTGAATCCGAATCCCAGCATATAGACTGCCAGATAATAAATTCCGGCAATAGCGGATGCTCCTAATTCCACCTCGCCTACGTGACCTAGAAAGACTGCATCTGTTATGTTGATTAACTGTTCCATTAAAATGCTCATCATTACCGGAAAGTTGATGAGCCATATTTGTTTATATGTATAATTCATTGCTCAACTGCAAAATAGCACGATACAAACAGACCTGCATAACATGGTCTGCCTGCTCGTAAATTCATAAATAAAAGGATATAAAATCTCTGTGGCAAATAAATCGTTATTTGTCAAATAGCTGAATAGCTTTCTTGAAGGGGGCTATTCGCAGGAGCGTAGCTATATACAGAGTTTCATGAGAAATGAATACTATTTGTTAATTGATATAGCGCAAATGTATGAAAAATTAAGAATTTCAATCTATCAATTCATGGATTTCATATGCAGGTGCAAATTAATTTTGAAATACTGCTGTGCGCATGGCGGTAAATATAGGCGTTAATCTCCGCATGACAATAAAACAAGCCGAAAATTTAGATGAATAGCGTGTGTTTTGTTCCGCTATATGTCAGTGTTAAACGGTGCATTGCCCTCGTGACCGCCACATATAGCATACTCCGGTCGATCTCTGAATGATAATTCTTATCGTCTGTCTGTGGAATAATTACCTCATCAAATTCCAAACCCTTTGCCATGTGTGCAGAAGTGATAACGATACCTTGTACAAAAGCCGAACTTTGATTCGATAGGAAATGAATATCGGGAATTTGTAATTTATCTGCCATTTCACAAGCTTGCGTTTCTGTTTTGCAGACAATTCCAAGTGATTTGTAAGCGGATGCCTGATGAGTAACTATTAAATCTTTAATGGCAGACAGCTCTTCTTTCTCATTATTAAATTGTAATACTTTCGGTTTCTCTCCATGCCGTGCGACTGGTTCAAGATCGGTATTTGTCCGTATTTTCTGTGCAAAATCAGTGATCTCGCAAGTAGAACGGTAGCTCTTGCACAGTTTCATTATCTCGCCCATAATAAGGGCTTTATGAATCATATCCGCAGTAGACGAGCCATAAGGATTGACCGACTGGCTGGTATCGCCCAATACCGTTTTCCGACAAGGGAATAGCTTTTGCATCACCTTGTACTGGATTGGAGAATAATCTTGCATTTCATCTACCAGCAAATGTTTGACATAGTTCTTTGTACCACCTTTCAAAGCGATATGCAGGTATGCCAATGGTGCTATGTCAGCATATTCAAGTATGCGGTTCTTCCGCATTTTAAAGAGTTCCGGCTTACCCATCCATGCGAAGAAATCTTTATAGACTTGCAGGTCATTGTTTCCGGCAAACATTCGCTTGATTTCTTTTTTAAGGAAATTCCGTTCGGCAGTCGTCACAGTAAAAGCGTATTGTACTTTCATCATATCGAGAATATAATCCGTCATTGCCTCGAACCGCTGGCGTATGGGGCAGCGGTTGAAACGGTGGAATTGCTCTTCGATAAATTCAGCCGGGACGGTGATATGCTTGGTTAGTTTCACATCTTCTGCTCTAAAGTAGTGGTTTTCGATGTGCAAAATAAAGCGATCCAGACTGGCGATGAAGTCGAAAGATGATTTATATTCGATTCGCTTGATAAAGTCCGGTGTTGGTTTTGTCAGTACTTCATTCACTTGCTCAAAAAAGCTCAAGTATTTATATTTGTGATTCAGTACTTCGGAAAGTATCTGCTCCATGCTGGATTCGGGTACGGTTTCTTCCCCCAGTTCGGGCAGGACGTTAGAGATATAATCGGCAAACACCTTATTCGGAGAAACGATCAATATGTCTTTTGAAGAGAGACTGCCCTGAAAAGTATACAGCAAGTAGGCGATGCGGTGCAGGGCAATAGAAGTTTTACCCGAACCTGCTACACCCTGAATAATGAGCGTTCGGGCTTCCTCATTACGGATAATTAGGTTTTGCTCCCGCTGAATGGTGGCAACAATGTTCTTCATTTTATCATCCGCATTAGCACTCAGTTCCTTTTGCAGAATATCATCGTGAACGGTCAGCGCACTTTCGATCATGAATTCCATCTTTCCAGCCCGGATCCGGTATTGCCGTTTCAATGGAAATATCCCCTTTTATCTCTCCCGATGGGGATTGATAAGATGCTTCACCCAATTCGTAATCGTAGAACATACTTGAAATAGGAGCCCGCCAATCGTAAATTACGGTTGTCCGGCTTTCAGTATCATGAAAGGTATGAATGCCGATATAAACAGGGATTACCGGATGGCTCTCGCTCTTCTCTTGAAAGTCGATTCGTCCGAAGTAGGGAATATCCACTATTTGGGCAAGCCGTCGGCGTTTGTCAATTACACTTTCGCCTATGGCAAAATGATTCAGGATGCTTTCACGCATGGAGCGTATCTCATGCGGATCAATATCTTTATTGTTCCAAAGATAGTCTTTTGTACTCTGCCAATGTATCTGCATGGTCTTTCACGGATACATTGGTATGGCTGATTATCTGCTTCAGCCGGACGATTATTTGCTGCAAATAGCTTCTTTCTTGCTTCTCTGTTTGATTGAATACCATAGTAATTTATTGCTAAAGGATGAAATTAGAGTCAAAACGGTGCGCAAAATTACTGCAATCCAACAGGATAGAAATGGCTATTTATAGCTATATATCCATAAGTTTTGTATCTTTGCACACTTAAAATGAACGATATGGATATTCTTGAACTTGCCTTACATAATCAGCAAACCGCTTGGAAAATACTGGAACATACCGGTATTATCCCGGCATGGGAACGTATTGGGGCAACCGTTCATTTGGTAGGATCACTCAAATCCGGTCTGTTGGCAAAGAGTAGGGATATAGACCTGCATATCTATACCGATACATTGGATATTGCAGCCAGCTTTTCTGTGATGCAGGAACTTGCCGAACGGCTCTCTTTAAAGGAAGTCCACTATAAGAATCTGATTCAGATAGAAGAAGAATGCATCGAATGGCACGCCATCTACGAAGATGAAAACATGAACACGTGGAAGTTCGACATGATTCATATTCGCAAAGGCTCAAAATACGATGGTGTGGTTGAAAGAGCAACTGCTGCCATAACGAACCGACTTACTCCGGAAATCAAGAATACTATCCTTCAAATTAAATTCGATGTGCCGGACGGTGTGCAGATTCCCGGCATAGAAATTTACCATGCTGTTTTCGTGGGTGGAGTTCGTAGTTACGAAGAACTGGAACAATGGAGAGAAACCAATCCGCTGACAAATAGCTTAGATTGGTTACCGTAATAGAAATATGTTTAAAGTAGCCCTACGAATAACCATAAGTGAGTAACCTTGCATATATCGTATGTGATAAATATTGAAAATGAAAAAGATTAGAATAACAGCTATAAGAAGGGTGCAGCATAGTGATTTGTCGGCTATGTACGAAAATCCTATTGAACACACTTGTGATATTGAACAAGGTACGACTTTTATTTCAGTCGATGGGCAGAAACCAGAAGAGCTGTGTGAAAGCGCATGGGGCTCAATGAGCTATTTTGTTACGGAATTAGCCAATGGAGGCGGTAACTTTTATGATGGTTGGATGAAGAATCCGCACTCGGCAATGATTTCGTGTAACGATGGTTTCCGTCCTGTTAGTTTTTATATTGAAGTGATTGAATAATGATGTGCATTAGGATAAAATGCCAGTGTTCAGCTAATAGAGAATACCAGAACTTTCCGCCCGGTTGATAGCTTCGATCACATTATCGGCATTCAATTTTGCCAATATATTCTTGCGGTGATTGTTTACCGTGTAAATGCTAAGGTTCAGTTTATAAGCAATCTCCTTGCTCAAAAATCCTTGTCGGATTAATAAAAGTATTTCCTTTTCCCGCTTGGTTAATTGTTGGTTTGCCGGAACAACTGCCGATGGAAGCATCTCACCCGTTTTCCGATTAATAACTGTCCGCTTGATTCGCTCCATAGGTGTTTGGTCAGGTGAAAGGTCCACCACTCCCATAATCATCCATGCCTTTCCATTTTTGTCTTTCTGAATCACTTGGTGACGACTGATTACATTCACATATTCCTGCCGGGTATTCAGCATACGAATTTGGAATATCTGCTGATAATTATTTCTTTGTTCTTGCGGAAGTGAATAGATGAACTGTCCGTGTTCAATCTGGTGTTCGATGAGTTGCGCCCGGTCGTCCGAGTGAATCCGTTCTTCCAATAAATTCCCCTGTTTCTGAATCGTTTTTATCCATGTAGGGTTATATCCGAAGATAGTAGCAAAGTTATCGGATGCAAAATCGTATCGCTCTTTGAAAACATCTACCGTAAAGATGCAACTTTGGCTCATTTGTGAGAATGTCTGTATAGATGCTCTGCGTTCATTCCACAAATCATAGTCCACATCCAGCGGGCTGATCTGCTGTCTTGCCCATAATTCTTCGGGAGTTATCTTATTGGTAGTCATGCGACAAAGATAAGCGATAAATCTTTTTGCATCTCTATCTCCATTTGACTTTCTATGTAAATGCGTTCAAAAAAAGAATATCCTATGAGTATATTCCAAATGAATTGAGCCAGAGATAGACAGGATATACCACTTCCAGACAGTTTTTAAAACGTCTCTTGATTCTTCTTTCATTTGCCGATGAAAATAGAATCAACACGTTTTATAAACCATTTAAAATTAAAAAGTATGGAAGTAGTAACCATTGAAAAGAGAACCTTTTCGTATGTCTGCGAACGGTTCACCGAGTTTGCCAAACGAATAGAAAGTTTGTGCAGCACTCATACCCAGAAAGTAGAAAACTGGCAGGATAGTCAGGAAGTGTGCCTGTTGTTAGGCTTTAGTAAGCGAACGCTGCAATATTACCGAAGTAGTGGACGGCTGGCTTATTCTCAAATCGGCAGCAAGATTTATTATAAGTCTTCCGATATTGAAAGAATTATTGCGGACAGTGAAACACAAAGTCAATCATCCAAACAAACCATGCCTTATGAAAAGAACTAAAGAAGATTACCCGTCCTTCAACCTGTTTTCCATTGTCGGCACATGGGAAAGCGTTAATCTGAATCCTACGATTATCATCTACCGGAACGATAAAGAGTATCTTCTCTCTATTATATATGTATCGGAAACGACCAAACAGGCTTCACCTGCTACTTATGAGATACAGCAAGATGGTAGCCAGTATTTTATTACCACTGCATCCAAACGGCTCTATGTAGATTATGATCCAGCAAAAGATGTACTTAGCATTTCATCGTTGGGTGACTATCTGCGTAACTAACCAGCTATCTAGCCATCTTGAAATCAATATTTCAATAAAACAATCTTTCAATCATGGAACTAATAAATAAAGATACCCCACAAGTCAAAGAATTTATTTCTTCGCTTGATTCGATGCTGAACGGCATTGAATCTATCGTCAAGCATTACAAGCCCCACCTGAACGGGGAACGCTTTCTTTCTAACAATGAAGTTTCCAAGAAACTGAATGTCAGTTTGCGAACCCTGCAAGAGTGGCGAGATACAGGGCTAATCCCCTTTATCCAGATAAAAGGTAAAATCATCTATCGCCAAAGCGATATTGATAAGCTGCTCCAAAAGCACTACTTTGAAAGCTGGAAAGAATAACTATCTAAAAGAGTATGATTTCCACTATCTTAAAAGTGAAACCTCTTTTATTAAGGTGGAAATTATACCTTTGCATCCCAAAACAGTTGAAATTATGAAGTTTGTAATAGAATCCGGTACGACTGCCGATATTGACGAATTAGAAAAGTTATATGATGATCTGAATGATTATCTATCAGCTACTACCAATTATCCCGGATGGATAAAAGGCATTTATCCTGTTCGTGAAGATGCAGTTGCTGGCATAGAAAATAATACTCTTTTTGTTGTCAGGCATGATGGAAAGATAGCTGGCTCTATTATCTTAGACCATCATCCCGATGAAGCCTATAATAATGTAAGGTGGAAAATAGAAAGCTGACTACAGTCGTATTTTTTTTGTGATACGTACTTTTGTGGTGCATCCCTCATTCTTAAAAATGGGTATCGGTCGTGTTTTGATGGATTATTCGTTTGAACTGGCTCAACAATCAGGTATAAAATCTATCCGTTTGGATGTATATGAAAATAATCTTCCAGCAATCTCCTTATATGAGAAATGCGGTTTTGAATACATTGATACCGTAGATTTAGGCTTTGGCAACTACGGGCTGGATTGGTTCAAACTGTACGAGAAACTCGTTTAAACTTTAATCAAGTGGAAGTTGCTTACCTCATTGCCAGCCCCGAAAACATTGTTTTTCGGAATTTAATTTGAATCATTGACTTTTCCAGTGAAGTATTTAGTCTGTGCAAGTCTTTAGATAAAAATACGCTCGGATGTAAATGAGAGGAAGATTTTTATTCAAACCGAAGGCTTGGACTTGAACAGGCTAAATACGGAACTTACCTTTGTCAATACTTCATATTAAGTTTTGAAAAACTTACCTTTTAAAAAAAAGGATTGAGAAAATGAAATTCATTCTTCCCAATCCTTTTTCAATATTAGCTACTACCTTTATTATATAGCCAATTCCGACAGACAGCTATTTACCTTTTGCATATCCTTGAAAATATTCTGATCCAATACCCTTGCATAGTGTTTTGTTACGCTTGTATCTGCATGACCTAACATCTTAGCAACATTCTCCATGCTCACGCCATTCGCAAGGCAAATGCTTGTGGCATAGGAATGTCTGGCTGAATGTGTGCACAGATTTTTCTGTAACCCGCATACATCGGCAATCTCTTTCAAATAACTGTTCATACGTTGATTGCTCAATACTGGCAATAGCTTTCCGGTACATTCTGCCACATTTTTATACTTTTCAAGTATAGAAGCTGCCACAGGTAGCACAGGAATGTTACACATGATTTTGGTCTTTTGGCGGTTCTTCCTTATCCAAAGTTCCCCTTTATTATCTTTTACCAAGTGTTCAGGTGATAAGTCTTTCACATCGCTGAATGCCAAGCCAGTGAATAGATAGAAAACTATCAATGCAACCAATAGAGGAATATAGCAAACAAACGTCAATGCGTTGTAAAACAGCAAAATTGCTTTGGTTTGCACAGTTGGGTAAACAGCAAAGACAGGTGGAATAACGAACCTGTTCAGCTACCAAGTCATTACCTGTTTTCATTTCATTCAGATGCAGTCAATCAAGGGTTAAACAGTTAGAAAGGATGACTTCCCATCCGGGAAACGTCCTCATTTCCGGCAGATTTAGCCCGTCCGGTTTTGATTGCGCCGTTCAGCCTGATTCTCATACCATTCGACTGGCGAAGTATGAGTAAAATTGCAATCAAAAAAGTAACGCATGAAAACAGAAATGAAAGTGCTGCTCTACATCAAGCGCAACGGACAGGACAAGGACGGCTTTTCTCCACTCATGGGCAGAATATCCATCAAGGGAAAGGCCAATTCCATCGCGCAATTTGCGTGCAAGTTCAAAATCAATGTGCGGTTGTGGAACGCCACAGCCCAACGCTGCACGGGCAAAAGCAAGGTGGCGACAATGGCAAACAGGGAGATTGAACGGGTACTGCTATTGTTGCAAAAGCGGTTCAACGAACTTTCCGACATCCGGGATATAGTGAAGGCAGAGGAAGTCAGAAACGTATTCCAAGGTCTGGCTGAGACCCAGGACACCATCATGAAGCTCTATGCGGAGCATAACAGCGACTATGCCCTGCGTGTAGGGGTGAACAGGGCGGCAAGCACGTTCTACCAGTACCGGAACACCTGCCGGATACTCGGTGAGTTCCTGAAAGAGAGATACCATGTGTCGGATATGCCTGTCAAGCAGCTGGATGAAAACTTTATCGAAGCGTTTGATATGTATATGCGCACGACAAGGCGTTTCATGCCCAGAACCATCCTCGGACATATCAACCGCCTGAAAAGCGTGATGATGCTTGCCGTGTTCCGTGGCATCATCCCTTTCAGCCCGTTCAAAGGCTATGCCCCGCAGAAACCTGTTTTCAAACAGATGTACCTGACGGAAGACGAGCTTGACAGGTTTGCGAACACTACCTATGACACTCCCAACCGTAATTTCACGAGGGACATGTTCCTGTTCTCGTGCTGGACGGGTATCTGCTATTGTGACATGAGGAGTCTGACAGCCGCCAATCTGGTGAGGGCGGATGACGGAAGCCTATGGATTCATACGGAAAGACAAAAACAGGGACGCCCGAATGTATCCGGTTGATGGAGATACCGCTGAATATCATTGAAAAATACAAGGATATGGACAGCGACGGGAAACTGCTTCCGATGCTGACCAAAGAGAGCATGAACAGGCATCTGAAAAAGATGTCCGTGATGTGCGGCATCAACCGTCCGATCTCATTCCATCAGGCCCGGCATACCTTCGGAAGTATAATTTGTTTGTCACAGGGAATTCCGATAGAAACCGTCAGCAAAATCATGGGGCATCGGCATATCACTACCACACAGCGGTATGCGAAAGTCACGCAGGATAAAATTGATAGGGACGTGGATTGCCTGAATGGTATTATCAGCGGCAGGTTCTCCTTGTCGGACATTGACACCGCCCCCGTCACCGATTCTGAAAGATTACAGCCAACGGAGAGTCAATCCGAGCATGAAGCAAAAGGGAGTATATAACCAAAATAATGGAAGGGTAAGCCATGCGAAGCACATTCAAACTGTTGTTCTACATCAACCGTCAGAAAGTAAAGAAAAACGGCAGATGCCCGGTTATGGGACATGTCACCCTTGACGGGAAGGTGAGCCAGTATTCCACCGGACTGGAAATTGAACCTGACTTATGGGATGCAAAGAAGGGGAAAGGCATTCGCGGACGGACGCAAGACCGGAAACATCACCGGCGAAAAAAGAAACGAGTTGAACAGGCTGAACTCATTGTTGGAGGCATTGGAGGAAAAAGCGAAGTCCGCTTACAAAAAGAACGTGGATTCTTACGGCTTCGTCTCGGCTGAAATCATCAAGAATGCCGTCACGGGAAAATCAGACGTCAAGGAAACGCTGCTTTCCTTGTTTGACGAGCATAACGAGGAATATGCCAAACGTGTGGGCATTGACCGGACAAGGCATTCCTACGTCCGTTATCTTACCACTCGCAAGCATATATTTAACTTTTTGAAATTCAAGTATGATTTGGAGGATATTCCGTTACGCTCACTGACGATGAAGTTCATGACCGACTTCACGTTCTATTTCTCTACCGTACTGCGATTAAAGGTGTCTGCCTACAATGACTACCTTATCCTGCTGCACAAGATGACCCGGCTGGCGTTGAAGAAACATATATTGAAACGTGACCCGTTTGCCGGACATAAGATTGAGAAAGTGCCGGTAAACCACCGCCACCTGAACAGGGAACAGTTTGAAAAGCTGCTCAATGCCCGACTGCCGACCTACCGCCTATGCCATACCCGTGACCTGTTTGTCTTTTCGGTGTTCACTGGCATCGGAAGGGCAGATCTGGCAAACCTGACGGAAGACAACATCGTCACAAAGGAAGACGGTTCCAAATGGATTCACATCGCACGGCAGAAGACCAAGGCGGAGTGCCATATCAAACTTCTTGACATACCTCTCCGCATTATCGAAAAATACAAAGGGGAAGGCGAGGACGGAAGATTGTTTTACGTCCCGCAGACCTGTAACCTGTGCCGCAGCCTTAAAATCATAGCCGAACAGTGCGGTCTGGGATGCCACCTGACATTCTATCAGGCGAGGCACAGTTTTGCAACCCTTATCTGCCTGAGCAACGGTGTTCCGATAGAGACCATCAGCAAGATGATGGGGCATTATTCCATACGCACCACCCAGATATATGCCGAAATAACCAACCACAAAGTGAGCAGGGATTTGGAAACCCTGTCTGAGAATACCAAGGGCAAATATGCGTTGCCCGATGACGGTATGCCGTCGAGAGTGTTCAAATGTGGAAATTACAGCGGTTGGAAAAAGGAGTGTGCATCAAATGATGAAACTAAAATCAAGTGACTATGGATAGAGGAATCATAACAATCAGTGAAACAGGTGCAGTCACTATGCCTACTGCACCTATATGGATGACGCTATTTGAGATAGCCGACTTATTCGGAGTGTTCTCATGTGATGTTCGCAAGGCGATTCTTACAATATATAAGAATAAGGAGTTGAACAAATATGATACGATGAAGTATATAAAGCAATTGGACGGTATCAGTTATGACACTTATAACATTGAAATGATTATAGCCATTGCATTTAGAGTATGCAGTAAAGAAAGCGTTCTGTTTAGACAGTTTATAATCAGTAAAATGAGTACCGTCACAAAAGAGACACCGATAACATTGTTTGTTTCCTGTGGCAGAGGTAGTAACCTATGGTATAGTTGAAGCCCATTCCGCCAGCCACTCGTTACCGATGTCGAACGCAAAGGTAGCGTATGGCTATGACAGCAGAGGCAAGATCAGGCGGCGATGCCGTTTCGGGCAGAATCTTCCTCAAACGAGTTTGAGCGTATTCCGCCCGAAAACCTTGCCACTGCCTGCCACACGCTTGAAAGGCATCCGGCAACGGAAACAAGCGACTGACGGAAAATACAGAGAATATAGAGGAACGACTTACAGACGAAGTAAGATATTGGTACTTCATCCGTAAGCCGTTCCTTTTCCCTTTTGTCGGAAGTCCATTGCTCCGCAATCATAGGGCAGACGGCAAACTGCGCTCCTTCAAGAAAATCAAGTTATACTCTGTCGATAGGCAGAGCGGTAGCCGTCATTCAGCATCCTTTCGATATCGGATTCACGGTAGAGGATTTTGCCGCCCAACTGGATGTAGGCTATGCGCCCCTCGTTCCGGTAGTCCTGAAGTGTCCGGCGGCTCACCTTCAACCGTGCCGACACCTCCTTGTCGGTGAAGAAACGTTCACCGCCCAATGTCGGGCGGTAATTGGCGGTCAGATGCTCGAAGCTGTCAAGCAGACGGTCAAGACTGCCCATGAAGTGGATTATCCACTCGCTGTCCTTGTTAATCAGTTCATTCATAAACATTGGATTTAGTGTGATTACTATACTTAATGATTAAATAGTCCTGCCTTTTTGAATTTCGCTTCTTTTCGCCTGTCCTCCACAACGGAGACTATACGCTGCACATCTTCTGGACGGTAATATGTCTTGTGGTTTATCTGCGAGTAAGCCAGCGTGCCGTTATCCCGCAGGGTCTGTAACGTGCGGGGACTGATATTGAGCATCCGGCACACGTCCTGATTGTCCATCCACTCGCTCATTGTCTTTTCTCCATGCCGCCGGCAGATTGCATCCATGCGGCTGACGAAACGGTCGAACGTGGTGACCATCGCCTCAAAAGTCTTTCTTTCGATTGATACGATTTCCATATACTTTTCTTTTGATGTTATTGTTCTTTTTACCCCAAAGGAACACATAATACGTTATCCGACAATGGCTTCTCTAAAAGTGGCAGCGTATTGCGCTGATACGGCAGCTATTGTCCGTGGACATCATACAGAAACGGCTCTTTTCGCATGAATGCTAATCCAACGGAAAGGCAGGCTATTTCATAATCCGATTATTTAATAGTTCTCTATATAGTTGTGTGGTGAAACAAAGTTTTGGTTGTTTGGAGAGTGACAACATTACGTCATGAAATCATTGAATCAATGTATCACCAAATTGTCGGACAACTATTGGCTTATTTTCTTCAATATCCGGTTTGACAGCTATTCGGTAAATCCTTTTGACAAGTATTTGAATTTCTCGGTTTTCATGTATTCAGATCTTTCATCTTTTGAATCATTGTTCGATTAAATCAGGTGGTTCCGCCCTGAATTTGAATGATATCTGCCCAATCCGTCACAGACGGATTTTAGTGTTCACATGAACACAGCAAGATGTCTTTTCAGCCGCTCAAAACGTTTTGAGCAGCCACGAAAAGCACTTGCCCCTGCAGGGGGCTGGGCTTACCCTCCAAAGTCGGGAAGCCTTGTAAACCTACGGTGTCTGTGTCACAAGGAGGATGAGTTGAAACAGTTGAAGTCAGAACTTGCCGCACTCGACCGCAAGATACAGCTGGAGCTTGCGCCGCCTACGCCCGAAATTGCCGAAAAAGAAAAGGATGGACAGGAGGTCAAGCCGGATGCGGGAAGATGTACGGAACGTGTCCACCACAACACACCGAAGATGTTCCGCAGATTCGCAGCCCGGTGAATGAGCGAAGTCCGTCAGCAATTTCATTGCCGACCATGTCATCATCGGACGACCGGGTTTTCAGATCAAGGATGATAACCGTCCGAAAGGGATAAAAATATAACTTTTATTGTGGGGCAGTAACGTCATTGTTTTCGTTACTGCCCACAATAACAAATAATCCTTATCGCTTTTGGATATTGGCTGATAGAAGTTGGTACAGACAAATTTAACAAAATAGAACAAAAAAAGTAACTGCTCAGCTATGCAAAGTCGTTGAGTATCAACTCTATTGCACGAGGTCAATCTTGCGTAATGCCCGATTTTCATCGAAATATAGTAAATCAACAAGTTTGCTACTGTTGATAATCAAGCATTTGGGCACATTTAGATACCTGAGTAGTTACACAAAAAAGCAATGCAATTTTTTTATACGTTGCACACTGATTTCTTATTTTGCAGAATTACAGCGAACAAGTTTCTCTTTCGTTTTGCAAATCTACTTGCAGTGTAATCTGTTTGCTTCTTAATATTATAGATGAAATTATAGCAACAATCAAAGCAAACACGGCAATACCTATAAATGACACATGCAAACCGTAGCGTTTTCCTATGAATCCGATTATAACCGGACCAAGAAGTATGCCGGAATATCCAAGAGCATTAATAAAACTAATGATGTTGTGTACTGCCATCCCTTTTATGTGGGCCGCAAAAGATACTAATTGAGGAACTACATTGGCCGCACCACAACCGACCATAGCAAAACCAGCTACAGAAGCGATCGCACTATCAATTGATACCACAATCAGGAAACCAGCGGAAATAAGTAATGCCCCTCCGCTAATCACAGTCCTTCGTCCAAATCGATCGACGATCTTGTCGCCGCAAAGTCTCATAATAGTCATTGCTATGGCAAAAGCGGTATAGAAAAATCCGGCCACGGACATGTCAATGCCACGCTCTTGACTAACAAAAATTGCTGACCACCCCATTACAGCACCTTCCGACGCATACATGATAAAACATAACAAACCGACCACTATCACCATAGGTGGAATATAAAATTTCTTATTCACATCCTGTTTCGGATGGTCGTTGCTTTTAAGTACCTTTGAGGATAGAAGGTCACGGCATCCGGCCATCATCGCAGCCAATACCAATATCATAAATATTACGACCGACCACATAGGGATTATTCCGAATGCGAAAAGAGAACTCATCACACCGGCACCGATGAGCGTACCAAGTGAATAACCCCCATGAAATCCTGACATCAGATGTTTTCCTGTCTGACCTTCAACTGCAACACCATTCACATTAGCAGCAACATCGATGGTGATAGTACAACCGCCGAATACCAATAACATTATAGCCGTCAGGGTGAAGTTAGCCAATAGGCTTATCGTCAATAGAGAAAAAGCCATTAAAAATCCGGAGAAATAAACTACTCGTTTTGCGCCAAATCTCACACATAGCCAACTTGATAGAGGAAGTGCTATTATTGAACCCAACCCGGTACAAAGCATCAGAAGTCCTAAGGAAGCTTCGTCCAAACTAAATGCACGTTTAACATACGGTACAAGAGGTGCCCATGCAGCCTCAAGACAACCTATGACGAGAAAAGCGGTGCGATTTGCGATAATTGGATGTTTACTCATCGTTTAAAGGTATAAGAAAAGCGCACATTTTGAATATGTGTGCGCCTTTGAAAATGATTCGATTGTTTTATTATTCTGCTATATTACCCTTTCTAAAGTCAGCGACAGGTTTATCTGTCAGAGATACTTCGGTGAATAGGCAGGTGTGTTCATTATCCTTAGGACTCTGTGAACTGATGCCTATAAGCAATTTTTCAGGAAAGTCATTCTTATAGAGTCGGGCCATACGCCATATTTTACCATCTTCTGAGAAATAGCTACCAAGGGTTGTGCCATCGGAGGATAATCTCATATAAACGTATGGAGCCGTGATTGCCTGATGGTTATTGTCATCAGAGGTACCTAATGTGCGAACTGACACCACTCGGTGATCGCCATACTCATCCTGCTCGAAACATAGTTTTTGACAATGTGTGTCGTTTTCATAAGCATATATCACCCCTGCCGAATAAGTTCCGGTTTCAGTGAATTCAGGCTGCACTTTAGCCGTGAAAGTGAAAGGTTTGGTGTTGTCAACCTCTGTGAAGATGACCGCAGAGTTATTGACTACGCTTCCATCCGGGGAACGGAAATAATCAGTTTGAGGACCGGCCACAAATTTGAGCGTGTCGCCAAGAAGTGTGATGCCATTCTCTCCGCCGTTTTTCGACTTTGTAAAACGAATTCCTCCTACATTGATGTCGCATGTGGCGAGTTCAACGTTTTCTGTTGTAGCTTTCTTGTCAGAATTTCCCGCTTTTTTCTCTGGTTCTTTCTGGGTGCATCCAGCCATTGCAAGACTTGCAATGATTGCGATAAATACTAATTTTTTCATTATGATATTGATTTGATTATTATTAAATTGCAATTTCCTTGTGATTTATTTGCGGTTGCAAAGTTAGATAGAACAAAAGATGTGCACAATACTGATTTCTAACCAATTTTCGCATCAATAGCAATAGGAATTAACTATTATTTGTTGAATATCAATCCTCTACGGCCTACTACCAACGAATTATCAGGAACATCTTGGGTTATGGTACATCCATGTGACATGACACAACCATTACCAACACTAAAGCTACCCGCGACAATTATAGTTCCTGTACCAAAAACACAACGATTGCCTATTCTTGCTCCCGGAAACAAAATAAGTTCTCCTCTTATGATATTATTATCTCCGATATAGATGTCATCACCTACTCCTGTGCAATAAATATAAGCTCCGTGTGTAAGAGAAACACCTTTACCAAAGTGAATTGGAACGGAACTAAAAATACGTTCACATTCATTTTTTGCAGAACTGTTATGCCTGCAAAATTACCAGAACCAATAATAACTGGTACAACACTGATTTTTAACCAATCATAAAGCAAGAGGGCTCATTAAATAAGATTCATTCTTAATGCGATTTCTACAGCAGCCGCAGTATTAGCGACTTTTAATGAAGCTAAAATATCCTGACGATGGCGATTAACGGTATAAACGGAAATATTTAGGTTGTCTGCAATCTGTTTACTGGGCACCCCTTTCGCTATTAGTGATAGTATTTCAAGTTGTCGCCGACTAAGGATTTTTCGGTCGCATGCTTCGTACACGTTTCGTCTAACGGTTTCTCCTGTCACGAGATTTACAATAATACTGTCTTGTTTGTTATGAGAACCAAAGTATGGAGAATAAGTGCATAGACCGAGAATGACACTTCCACCGTTGCTACAACTAAAATATCTCGTTGTATGTAATATTTTTATTGTCTCATTACTCCCTGTCCGATAGAAACTGATGATACACGAAGCCGAGAAATTTGTCTTTTCATTTATGGGAAGTTCTTTTATAAAGTTGAAGAAACGAAGTTCGAGTATATGACGTTGAATAAGCTCTTCTTCATTCGCGTGGCTGAAAACGGTATTTTCAAAGGCAGATGTATGGTCAACCATATATTCCGGGAAGTCCATTATAGTTTGACCGAATCTGCCAGAATATATATGACATTCGTTGTTTTGAAAATCTGACACAACTGCTATACCTTCTGTTGCAAGAGCATAACCATTTGCGCACGCTCTTGCTTGAGCAAGCATAAATTCCTTATTTTCAGCATCTTCAAACTGCTGCTCAGTCAGAAGTGATTTTAGTTGATGTTCCTGTTCCATAGTGAATTGGTTAATTTTCACCATTGCGGGATTGCGCCAATAGTCCTAATTTTGCCACAAAATTACGAATAATAAATGATTCAAAGATGAAAAGAACCGTTTTATATGGAGCATTTCTTGTTGGATGCCTCTCTTTAGCTGCATGTCAGCAGCACAAAGAGTCCAAAACAAGTGAACCGGATTTGACCGGTAAAGTGGCTGAAACAAGCCAAATCACAGACTGTGAGATAAAAAGTGGGAGATGTCACTTTTACCAAATCCATCAATGGCGCAGATACATGTGTAACCATACTTGCAGACGGAGGATTGGAATTCAACTGTCCCGGAGGACTTGACTTCTTCTGTGATCCTAACGAGGGTAAGCTGTCCAACAATACACTGCCTGTGTTACTGATTCCGACCGATAATACAAAGCCATTCACGCTGACAGCTAAAGTAACCCCTGAGTTTACCTCTGATGGACTTTACAATGCCGCCGATCTTTTTGTGTATGTCAACGATACACTTTGGCAGAAACTTGCCTTTGAGCAGGACGAATATGGCAACCACCGCATCGTAACGGTACGAACACAAGGTACATCGGATGACAATAACCATGATAAGATAGACGCAAAATCAGTCTATATGAAAATATCTTCTGATACTCACACTATCGCCAGCTACTATTCATTAGACAAAAAAGAGTGGCATATGGTGCGTCTGTATCGTAATGAATATCCCGATCAAATATATCTCGGCATCAGCAGCCAGTGTCCGCAACATGGTGGATGCACAAGCATCATCGAAGATATAACTCTTAGTCATGACAACGTAGGAGATTTCCGTATGGGTGAATAAATGTAAAGGATATGAGCAAACGAATTTTGATTTTAACCGGCAGCCCACGACGGGGAGGTAACAGCGACCTTATGGCGGACGCTTTTGCGAAAGGAGCATCCGAAGCGGGCAACAGTGTTGTGCAGTTTAATACTGCGCATAAACATATTCAAGGATGCAGAGCTTGCGATAATTGTTTTAGCAAGGAGAATAAAGCCTGTATTTTTAATGATGATTTCAATGAACTGGCATCTTTGATGGCAGAAAGTGATGTCATCATATTCTGTACCCTCTTTATTGGTACTCGTTTCCTACCCAGATAAAAGCTGCCATAGACAAGTTTTATTCTTTCATCATAGGTAAAAAAGATGTGCCTATTAAGGAATGTATGCTTCTTTCGTGTGGAGAGTTGGAAGACCCACATGTATTTGACGGTATAGTGCGTTCCTTTGAACTCATTGCGCAAGATAGGGGATGGAAAAACAGAGGCCATTATCTTGTAAATAGTGTCAATGAGAAGGGGGCTATTTCAAATACCGAACATCTACAAAAGATATATGATATCGGAAAGAAATTTTGAATTGTCTATTGAGGATGTTCTATAATCCAATTTGATATAGCATCTTTATTAGACTGAGCTTCAAAAACCATACAGCCCGTAAGCCTATAAAGACCTACGGGCTGTATTATCAATAATCAATGGCAATAACGCATGAATCGACATAACGCTGAAACAAGACACTTCCGTATGCTGACTTCCATAGGCTATCTACTAATAGCTTTGCTGGTAGGCGGCATCATGTACACATGGCTTGGCGAATGGCGAGACATGGAGGGACTGGAAGCCAAAAACCGAGAAATCGATGAATTTCGAAAAGAGGTAAACAATATTCATATTCATTTGATAGAGTTTTCTTTATTAGGTGAAACGATATTGGAATGGGATGATGAAGATTTAGGACTTTACCATGCTCGGCGTATGACAATGGACAGTATGCTTTGTCGGTTCAAAGCTATCTATCCGGTAGAGCGCATAGACAGTGTACGCCATCTTCTCGAAGATAAGGAACGGCAGATGTGCCAAATCGTGCAGGTACTTGAACAGCAACAAGCCATCAACGATAAGATAACTCGTCAAGTACCTATAATCGTACAGAAAAGTGTGCAGGAACAGCCCCAAAAGTCCAAGCGCAAAGGGTTTCTTGGGTATCTTCAGCAAAAAGGAGGAAACGAAACCAACTGTGACTACTACGATGCTCCGTTCCCTTAACCGGAATATGATAGCTGAACAACGGGCACAAAGCCGCCGTTTATCAGAACATGCCGATAGTCTTGCTGCACGAAATGCGGAACTCAACAGACAACTGCAAGGACTGGTGGTTCAAATAGACGAGAAAGTTCAAGCAAACTTACAGAAACGGGAAGCGGAAATAGCCGCCATGCGTGAAAGGTCTTTTATTCAGATAGGTGGATTGACAGGATTCGTTGTCATGTTATTGATAATCTCTTACATAATTATCCACCGAAATATCACCCGTATCAAACGATACAAACGAGAAACTGCGGATTTAATCGGACAACTCCAAAAATCGGTTGAACAGAACGAGGCACTGATAAATTCTCGCAAGAAAGCTGTGCATACCATTATCCATGAATTACGTACACCGCTAACGGCAATAACCGGTTATGCCGGACTGATGCGGAAAGATTACAATACGGATAAAATCGGGGTTATATCAAATATTCAGCAATCCTCCGACCGTGCGTGAAATGCAACGTGTGTTCGGTGCGTTTACAACGGCAACGTCTGTCCAAACGCAATCACGCAAAAGAAACGGTTTTGGTCCATAAACAAGGGATTGTCTATCTGTGACGAACCATACCGATGCTGGCAATGCTTGGTCCTGCAAATCGGCAACAACAGCCGTCAAACGCCAAAGGCAACGGCCGTTTCACGGACGACAGATACCCATAACAGACACTTATAAGATAAGGCATTGCATGACCGAGAACAGCAATTGTTCGGTGCGTTTACGTTCGTCAAACGCGCAGTAGAAAGCATATCTTGCCCGATTGAAATTTATCGGGAGCGGGCCGTGGCAATGACGAAGTTCTGCTCTGATGCTAAAAGGCAAATGTATGCAGCCGTTTCATGAAGGGGTACACTGCCGGAACAAGTTCAATTCAAGCCGTTCGTCACAATGAAGTTCATGATGTACTGCTGCTGATAAATGAAAAGGTCTGTTCTGAAATGTATGCCCGCTTTTAGGCGAGTACACTGCGACCTGAATATGCCGGAGTTGGTGGAAAATGCGATTGCGAAAAAGGAATACAGTCTGGTTGCTTACCGACCCGAAACATGCCGGGAGACTGTTGCGCGCTTCCAACGTGGGCAATTCAAGGAACATCCCGTAGTCGTGACAACCGCTTCAGGCAGTTGTAGCAAAGAAGAACTTATAGGACGTGGATTTGCCGAATGCCTTATTCAAGCCGTTTCTCCATACGGAGCTGATGAAGTTTCCGACAAATGCGCCATTAAAGGCAAATCGGACGAAAAAGCCGGATTTTACCTCCCACTGCTGTCCTACGGCAATGAATCCGTCGTTGACGTGCCTGGATAACGGAAACCAAAAAGGAAATGCAGGCAATCAGGGATGCGCAGTTGCTGACGAAGAGCCTTTGAAATTGGATGCAACAATACGTAACTTG